>ERZ1034755.524-NODE-524-length-12697-cov-5.891552_pt1 | contig 12697 bp, 7 predicted proteins | sample MGYA00520596_ERZ1034755 | MGnify/ENA primary metagenome ERZ1034755 (study PRJEB33766, sample SAMN09781701) | gut metagenome | biome: gut microbiome | host: Homo sapiens | place: Madagascar | study: EMG produced TPA metagenomics assembly of the PRJNA485056 data set... | reverse complement strand
ACTATCTTCTCATCATTATATCTGGTATTTCTCATGCAGTCTGGTTTTAGGTCATACCGTTTCGGCTGCAAAAATACGGCACGCGAGAAGCGGAATGCAAGTTTTTTGCAGAAAATTTTTCATCGCGGTTGATTTTTTCCTCCTGCCGTCTTCTTATCAGACAGAGAGAGTTCAAAAGAGATTGTCCAACCATTTAACAAGAACAAGAGATATGGACGCACGGAAAGAGACAGAGAAGAGAGTCATCAACCTCATCATCGCAGACGAGTCGGGCAGCATGAGTGTCATCAGGGACACAACGCTGGCCGGACTCAATGAGACCATCACCACCTGCCAGAAGATGCAGGAGAAGTTCCCCACGATGGAGCAGCGCATCACGCTCATCACCTTCGACAGCAACCACACGAAGGTGATTTTCGACAACATCCCAGCCCTGGAGGCCAAGCCACTGAGCCAGAAAGACTATGTGCCGGGAGCCGCCACACCACTCTATGATGCCATAGGACAGGCCATCACGAAGACTTATGCACAGACCGAGAAGACGGACAGTGTGCTGGTGACCATACTGACAGACGGCGAGGAGAACAGTTCTACGGAGTTCGACCTGAAGATGGTGAAGAGGCTCATTGACAAGCAGAAGGAGCAGGGCTGGACGTTCACCTTCATCGGCACAGACAACCTGGACGTGGAGGGAATGGCGCACCAGATGGGCATCGATAGTTGCTTCAGTTTCCGCCAGGACGATGCATCCACCGGCGCAATGTTTGCCATGGATAGCGCCTGCCGCGCCAGATTCTGCGCACGAGTATCCCGTGATGAGAGAATCGACGATGCCAAATACTTTGTCGAAGAGGATGAAGAGAATGAGGAATGATGCTCCTTTAGCCTAAGAATAAGGAGAGGGAGAAGAGCGAATGTCGCTTCTTCAGCCCGAGAATGAGGGAAACGAAAATGCCCCGCGCTGGTCCGAATGGAATCCAGCGCGGGGCATTTGCTTTATTTGCCGCTGAGTGTGAGGAGGGTTATCTCGGGACGGGCGCCAATACGCATGGGCAACGTGCCGCCCAAACCGATATTCACATACAATGTCTGACTGCCTTCGTCATACCTGCCATCGCATTCGGGATAGATCCACTTGCTGGGTGTGAAACCCATCAGGCGCATCTGCATCGCATGGGTGTGGCCGCTCAGCGTGAGGGGGATAGAGGTTTGACCCACCACCTCGGCACGCCAATGGCTGGGATCATGGCTCATGAGGATGCTGAACAGCCCTTCTGTACCCGCCATCGCCTCGGCAAGCCGTCCGCGACGGATTATCCTGTGAGCACCACAACTCTGGTTTTCCACGCCAATGACAGCCATACTGTCGGCTCCTCTGTGTACGATGAGATGTTCGTTGAGCAGAAGTCGCCAACCCAGTTCATCCCGCTCCATCTCCTGCAGGCGCTCCACCTTCTGCTGCCTCTCACGGGCTGGAAGATGAGACTCATAGGGGTCGTAATCATGATTACCCATGATGCTCACCACTCCGTCCTTGGCCTGCAACTGCTTCAGGATAGGCAGCAAGGGTTCCAGCTCGGTATAGTCGCGCGAAACGAGGTCGCCTGTGAAGCAGATCAGATCGGGCTTGAGCGCATTGATGTCGCCCACCACCTGCATCAGCCGCTTCTTCTCGTTGAGCCATCCATCCAGATGCCAGTCGCTGATGTGCACTATCCTGTAACCGCGAAAAGCCTCCGGCACCCGCCTGTCATTATAGCTCCACTCCTTCACCTCCCAGCGGAAGCGGCCCACCCAATGCCCGTAGGCATAGGCACTCCACCAGGCTGCCAGCAACAGCACACTACCCCATGCAAACGGTCTCCAGGCTACATGCACGTGGGACAACCGCCCCACCAACCAGCACAAAGCCCACACCATCTGCGGAACCAGCAGCCAGAAAAGACTGACCACCAAGGCAAACAAAACCATAAAACTCCTCATCTCTCTCTTCCTTATTATCTTCTTCCCTCGTCCTCACAGGATTTCTCCCACCTCCCTCATTGGGCTGAAGCACGTTTCCTGTTTGGACGAAAAACGTTTCCTGTTTGACTGAAATACATTATCTGTTTGTCTGAAAGGTTTCCTGTATTGGGCAGAAATTCCCACCTTATTACATTAGGCCTTCATTCCATTTGTCCCCAATCGTCATCTTCTTCGAGCCGAACCATATACCTTATTATATATACCCCCCTCCGAAGCATTCCGGCCCGCAAAGATAAGCCTTTTCCATTGTCCCACACTCTTCCCTCCGCACTTTTCACCATCAGCCTACACTTCCACCTCTAAGACGGCCAACCATCTTCCCCAATCCCATCCTCCACCCACACCTCTACCGCATAAGCGCCAAGTGATTTGCCCCAAAAGCACCAACCAGAATGCCACAAAAACGCCAAACTCGCCTTGTGATCATACAGCTATCGGCATCTTTTGGACAATCGCAGCAGAAGTCATTCCCTGGCCACTCGCCTTTCCGACACTCGACAAAAGTGTGACAATGCACAAAAATTGCGAACGAAGCATGGACATATCAGGAAGTATTTGTACCTTTGCTTTCGTCAAGAGTGTGACAAAACACAAAAAATGCGAATATGGAAATACCGCGTCAGATACATCTCAACAGGATTATAGCCCGCCAAGGTAACGGAATGATCAAAGTCATCACCGGCATGCGTAGGTGCGGCAAATCATATCTGCTCTTCACCCTGTTCTATAACTACCTGTTGCAACAAGGGGTAGATGAACAGCACATCATCAAGGTTGACCTTGAGGACCGCAGAAATGCGGCACTTCGAGACCCAGACGCATTGCTCGCCTTCATCGACTCCAGAATGACCGACAACCGTCAGTACTATATCATCTTGGATGAAGTACAACTTGTGTCAGAGTTCGAAGATGTTCTCAACAGTTATCTCAAGGTGCCCAATGCCGATGTCTATGTCACAGGCAGCAACGCCAGGTTCCTGTCCAAAGATATCATCACAGAGTTCAGAGGCCGGGGCGACGAGATTCATATCACGCCCCTTAGTTTCCAGGAATTCGTATCCGTAAAACAAGGAGACCGAGAGACGCTGCTATATGAATACATGACGTATGGCGGACTGCCCCAAATAGTGTCCATGACTGATACCCAGCAAAAGATAGAGTATCTCAAGGGGCTGTTCACGCACACTTACATACGTGACATCAAAGAACGTTATGAGATTCTGAAAGACGATGACCTGGAGGAACTTATCAGTCTGATTGCCTCCAACATCGGCAGTCTCACCAATCCTACCAAGCTGGAAAACAGCTTCAAGTCCATCAAGAAAAGCAATCTGTCCAGGGATACCATCAAGAATTATCTCGACCTCCTTCAGGATGCCTTCCTCATCGAAAAAGCCATCAGGTACGATATCAAGGGCAAGAGGTACATTGATACCCCATCCAAGTTCTATTTCTCCGACCTTGGGCTTCGCAACGCCCGTCTTGACTTTCGCCAGACGGAATTCACACACCTCCTTGAGAACACCATCTACAATGAGTTGCGACTGAGAGGCTTTTCCGTTGACGTGGGACAAATCCCAGTGGTGGAAGCGGGAAAGGAAGGCAAGCGCCAACGCTCCATTCTGGAAGTGGATTTTGTCTGCAACCAAGGCTATAAGCGATACTACATCCAGTCTGCCTATGCACTCCCGACCGAGGAGAAGATGAAACAGGAGCTCAACTCATTGCTTAAGATCAAGGACAACTTCATGAAATACGTCATTGTGGGCACCCCTACCCCCACCTACCTGAACGAGAACGGCATCGTCATCATGAATATCTACGACTTCCTCATGAACTCCAGCAACCTTGCACTCTAAACCATCCCCGTCAACCAAAACAAAAGGCGCCTCTGCCAAGCCTCCCGTCAGCAGGGAGAATCATTGGCAGAGGCGCCTTTTCTCTTTGTTCCTTGTCTTGCCGCTTACTCCAGCACCAGCACACGGCTGCTGCCTTCGTTGGCTGTGAGCACGTTCAATCCTATCTTCATCAGGTAGTCACCCGAGTACTGCTTGCCGTTGCATTCGAGATGCGACTTCGCACCGGGCATCAGGTTGGTCTCCCTCACCGTATATACCTTCATGGGATCCAGCCCCTGCAGGCGCACGTTCATGGGAGGCTCCTTGTAGCGGGGATGAAGGTCATAGGCGAAGAGCACAGCACGCTGCTTGTCCTTCGACACATAGTTGATGGCGCAATGGTCAGTCTCATAGGGCGACACCAACCTGTACTGGTCACCTTCCAGTATGACGGGTTTCAGGTCGTTGTAGTTCTTCACCGCCTGCTGCACGAACTTATAGTCATTCTCCGAGAGCGACTTCAGGTCGATGTCGAAACCCAGCTTGCACGAACTGCACACGTCAGTGCGGAACTTCACACTGGCACGTCGGTTCCAGTTGGTCACGTGCGAACCCATGGTCTTCGTCGGGAAGAACTTCGAGAGGCTCCACTGGATGTACAGGCGCTCATAGGGGTCGGTATCGTCCGAGCACCAGAACTCGGTGAAGTACTTGAGCACCTCGTAGTCCATACGCGCACCGCCACCCGAACAGAGCATCATGGGCAGGGTGGGATACTTCTCGTGTATGCGTGTGAGCACATTATATATTCCACGCACGTGGTCGATGTAGAAGTTGCCCTGCTCCTTCTTGTGATAGGGCGAATAGATGTTGGTGATCACGCTGTTGCAGTCCCACTTGAAGTAAGCCACCTCGGGATTCTCCGTCATGATGCGATCTACGATACCATACACGTAATCCTGCACCTTGGGGTTCGATATGTCGAGCACCAGCTGGTTGCGGTAGTAGTAAGTCTCCCGGTTGGGCTGCATGATGACCCAGTCGGGATGCTTCTCGAAGAGTTCGCTCTTGGGGTTCACCATCTCCGGCTCTATCCATATGCCGAACTTCACGCCCGCCTTCTTTGCATCCCTCACCAGTCCGGGTATTCCGTCGGGCAGCTTGTCCTTCGTTGCCTCCCAGTCACCCAGTCCGGCATGGTCATTCTTGCGCGGATACTTGTTGGCAAACCATCCGTCATCGAGCAGGAACATATCCACTCCCAGGTCCTTTGCATCCTTCATCAGCTCAGCCAGACTCTGCTGGTTGAAGTTGAATCCGGTGTTCTCCCAGTTGTTGAGCAGGGTCATTCTGTCGCCCGTACCCATGTTCACCTGATACAGTCTGGCCCAGTCGTGCAGGTTGCGCGAAGCCTCTCCCACTCCGTTCTCACTCATCGCGAAGATGAACTCAGGAGTGGTGAACACCTCTCCCGCCTTCAGTTTGTAGTCCGAAGCATAAGGGTTGATGGCAGGAATCACACGCAACGCTCCCACGTTATCCACCTCGAAGGTGAAGCGGAAGTTGCCTGTCCATCCTATTGTACCCAGCATCACACGTCCCTCATTCTCTCTGGCAGGCGCATCGAATCCCAACTCGAAGAAAGGCTCCTCCTGCATGGCAGCACGTGTACCCAGTTTCGTATCCACTATCTTCTTGCCCGAGATCAGCTGGGTTGTCTCCGGCTGCCCCTCTTTGGCCCAGTCGCTGTGGTAGGTGGTCACAAAATACTTCGCGCTCTTGAAGTAGAGCATTGTCGAGGCATAGCGCCACAGCGTGATGGGTGCCTTCTCCTTGTGCGTCACCTCGCTCCATGCCTTTATCACGCTCTGCTTCGGATAAGCCACATAGTGCAGCTTCACCGTCACGGGATACTCCTTGTCGGCCAGAGTGATGATGGTCTCAGCACCACCCTCCACGGGCTTCTGCTCCACTCCCTGGAAGTACAGGTAAGTGCTCATGTTGCCATCAGCATGCGTGATAGCCAGAGCCGGTTCAAAGAAGTCCTCGGCACCCGAAGTGGCACACACCTCATGCCCACGCTGGCACACCGCCCCGTCCGAAGCGGCATACACATCCCACTTCAGTTGGTCATAGTCAGTGGCGTTCTGCAACTTCTCTCCCAGATACACCTGATAGAGTCTCCCCTTGGGCGACACCTGCATCACCAGGTCCGTCTTCCCTGCTGCCACACGGATGGTCTTCTGTGCCAGAGTCACCATGGCAAACAGACACAGAGCGGCAATCGTCACGATAGTCTTTCTCATCTTATATAATATATAGGCTTAATCGGTTTCTTGCAGTTTAGTTCTCTCTTCACCATGCAAAGATACGAAATTCTACAAGAAAAAGCAAGAGGGGGAACAAATAACACTACTCTAATTGTGAATTATGAATTAAGAATTAAGAATTGCCTCCCGTGTTCTCTTCCGCCTCATAATTCAAAATTCTTAATTCATCATTAAATGACGTTCGTTAAATTCGTATAATCCGTGTTCGACAAAAACACCACGAATCAAGAATCCCAATCCGTGGTGATTAAGAACGAACACGAATCTCACAGATAACACGAATACCCCAAGATTCAAAAATCTATCCGTGAAATCCGTGAAATCCGTGTTCGAAAACCCTACGCATCACGCTATGACATTGTTCTCCATGGCCTCAGAACCCTATCCGTTAAATTCGTGTAATCCGTGTTCGAAAACCCTACGCATCACGCTATGACATTGTTCTCTGTGTTCCCAGATAAGATCCGTTAAATTCGTGTAATCCGTGTTCAAGAAAACAACCCATCACGCATCAACATCAATTTCCGTGTTCCCCCAAAATAAAATCCGTGCTATCCGTGTAATCCGTGTTCAAAAAAACCTACCCATCACGCATCAATATCAATCTACGCATTCCCCAAAAATAAAATCCGTGCTATCCGTGTAATCCGTGTTCAACCCCCTACCCATCACGGAATCCAAGAGACAATCCGTGTTCTACCTCACACATTCCACCCAATTCAGTTTCACCTCTCCATCCCTGTATTGCGTTATCTGCAGGTTATGGTTCACGTGAGTATCGCCGCTGTCATCGTTGGGAGCCACCAGGAAATAAGAGAAATCATCGCTGCGTCGCAGCACACGGTAACTGTTTCGTGGTCTGTCCTTTAGGAACAGACGGTCATCTATCACACAGATGTTCCCGTCTGCACGCACCTGCCAACCCCTCAGCGGCACACCAGCCATGCAGCGTATGTTACGCACGAAAAACACATCACCCTCACGCAACAACCTCACAAACCCACGCTCCAGCTTCTGCGGCTTCACATAATGAATCGTCTTCGTCATCGAGTCCAGCCAGAACTCACGCGCATCACCCTCACGCAGCAAGCCCACTCTTCTCCTTATATAATATAAGCCGTCGCCCAAGTCCGTCACCACCTCGAAACACCTCTCACGCTCTGCATCCGTGTAAGCCAACAGATTCATCCGCCGTACTCCCACCGCTCGCCAGGCATCCAGCCACTCCTGGTTCGTTCTCATCCACTGGGCATAATACCCATCCACCTCACTCTGGTTGCTCACCATCCTGAGCGGTTGGTCACCTCCCGCCTGCACATAGCTCCTCCCCTCATCATCCTGATACAGGCGCAGCCCGCTGTTCCTCAGTTCATCCGCCAGCCTATACACCTTCCCAGGCTCATTCCAGGGGATGAATCGCTGCTTCCATGCCAGTCCGCTGCCCACCTGCATCTCCAGTGTCTTCACCGTCAGCCACGAATGCTCGTTGATCATAGGCGAACAGATGCGCGGGAACAGACGCTTCCCGTCCTCCGTGCAGAACTCTATCCCCATCAGTACAGCCGTCTGTGGGCGCTTATGGAAGTGCAGTCCGCTCTTCAGATCCGCCCAAAGCCATCTGTCCGCAGACTGCTTGTGGCAATAAGCCCAACCGTCCTCATGCAGTTCCACCTCCCGGTATCGGCATTCCAGCACCCACTTGCCAGCCTCATCCTTCACACCTTTCTGCCCCTGCTCATTGGCACACACCCGATAGGAATGACCCTCGCGCACCAACTCCTCATGACGTACTATCCGCATCATCTCCCCTTCGCTGTTCCCACAGCTCGTCAGACAGTCCATCTCCCCCATGCGGCTGTAGAGCATCACGCTGGCCTTCCGCCATTCATCGGCCACCTCCTCTCTTCCTTCAAACAGCCTCTGCCAGTCATGCTGAGCTGATGGCAGACCGAACCGCTTGTACAGTCCCACATTGTCCAGCACCACGCAATACCCTTTACCCTCGGCTACCCGCAACCCACGGCCAACCATCTGCAGATACTTTGTGAGCGAAAGGGTCGGACGGGCCAACTGCACAAACTCCACATCCGGGCAGTCAAAACCCTCGCTGAACAGATCCACACTCACCAGCACCCTTATCTCCTCACCTTTCCTGAAGCCGTCTATCAGTACCCCTCGCACATCATCCGGCGTATTGCTGCTGATAGCCACCGCCTTTATCCCGTGTTCACGGTAATAGTCCGCTATATGTTCCGCATGCTCAATGCTGATAGCATACACCACCCCCTTCTTCTCCGGCACATACTCCCTCACCGTCTGGTACAGCCGCTCGATGCTCGGCCGCACATCCAGCCGCTCGCTCAACTCCGCCAACACATAATCCCCATCAGCCCCTCTCCTCTGCAGAGAGTCGATGGCCAACTGGTCGGCACTGTCAGGTCTGATGGAGTAATAGTCATACACGCTCAACCGCCCCTCGGCGATAAACCTCTCAATGCTCCACGACGTGAGCAGCACGTCAAACAAGTCTCCGAATCCCTTCCCGTTCAGTCGGCACGGAGTAGCCGTCAGTCCCAGTTTCTTCGCCTCTGGGAAAGCATCCATCACCTCGGCATACGTCTCAGCCAGAGCATGATGCGCTTCATCTATCACTATCATCCCCGGCTCCTCCTTCATCTCCTTGTAGTGTCTCGAGAGCCATTGTACAGACATCACCCTTATGCCGTTCTCCTCCAGACTGCCAGGCACAGCATCCCCATTCCCGAGAACCCTTCCCAGTGTCCCCTTTATCTGCTCCACCAGCTCCCTTCGGTGCGCCACTATCCACACAACCCTCCGAGGCGACCTCTCCAGGAACCCCTTCACCACCGAAGCCAGCAGCACCGTCTTCCCCGTTCCCGTAGGCATCTGTGCCATCACCGCCTGATGCGTCAAGAGCGCCCCCTCAATACGCCCCCTCATCTCCCGCTGATAGTCAAACAACTCCACCACCACAACAATAATTATAAATTTAATTAAGTTAAGAATTTTGGATTAAGAATTAAGAATTGCCTCCGTGTTCTCACCCACCTCAAAATTCATAATCCTTAATTGAAAAAAATCCGTATTATCCGTGCTATCCGTGTTCAAAAAAACCTAAGCATCACACGAATCTCCCACAATCAAAAACCTATCCGTGTTATCCGTAAAATCCGTGTTCAACAAAAAAACCTACGCATCACGCCTTTACAATGATTCTCGTGGTCTCAGAAAAATTATACGTGTAATCCGTGAAATCAGTGTTCAAGCCCCTACGCATCACACATCAACATGACTCTCCGTGTTCTCAGAAAAATTATCCGTAAAATCCGTGTAATCCGTGTTCGAAAACCCTACGCATCACACTTTATCATGGTTCTCCGTGGTCTCAACGCCGAAAATTTGCAATCCATTTCATTTTTCCGTCACTCGAACACATTTTTTGCAATCCATTGCAAAAAGGAGCTGACAGAAAAAGAAGATTAAAAACTCCACAGATCACACAAATCTCCCACAATCAAAAACCAATCCGTGTTATCCGTGAAATCCGTGTTCAAAAAACCTAAGCATCACGCATTAACATCAATTTCCGTGTTCCCCCAAATAAAATCCGTGTTCAAAAACCTAAGCATCACGCCTTAACAATGATTCCCGTGTTCTCAGAAACAATCCGTGTTCATCAATCCTCTCTATTTCCATGACGCGAAAGAAAACCCGCCAAGCATACCATATATATGGAATATATCATATATCTTTGCATGTAGAAATCAATCAAACCAATAAGGTCATGAGTACAATCACAGCACCCACCTCCAAGAGGAAGATTATCGACCTGAAGGAAGACACATTCAAGACCCTCTCCATCATGGCCGTTCAGAAAGGCACTAACCTCAAGAAATACATTGAGGACCTTCTCAACGACATCGCCGACAACTACGAAGATGCCAAGCTCTACGCCCAACTGTCCAAGGAACACCCCGAAGGCCTCATCCCCGCAAGCAAAAAAGAGCAAGAAGAATTCGAAAAATGGCTTGGTGTATGAAAGTAGAATTCTCAAGCACCTTCATCAAAGCCGCTAGAAAGCTTTCCGGAAAAATGCTCGAATCCCTTAAACGTACGATTTTAGAAGTCAAAGCAGCCGAAGACATCAAGCAGATTACCGACTGCAAGAAATTAGTTGGCTATTCCAGAATCTACAGGATACGGATTGGGGATTATCGCGCCATATTCACCCTTGAAATAGAAATCTCAGGAGACACCATCCTGTTCCAATTCCTCACATCCAGAGGAGAATCCTACGGCAAGAAAATCAAATCAGAACTCAAACGAATAGACAAAGCCTAACCCCCACACACGAATCACCATTATCCCTCCTCGGTCATTATATCAAAAACCAATCCATAAAATCCGCGTTCGCAAAAAAGCATCCCCGTCCGTGTTCCCAGAGAACCAATCCGTGTAATCCGTGCTATCCGTGTTCAAAAAAACCTACGCATCACGCATCAACATCAATTCCCGTGTTCCCAGAGAACCAATCCGTGTAATCCGTGATATCCGTGTTCAAAACCCCTACGCATCACGCTTTAACATGACTATCCGTGTTCCCCCAAATAAAATCCGTGTAATCCGTGAAATCCGTGTTCAACAAACCTACGCATCACGCTTTACATGACTATCTGTGTTCCCCCAAATAAAATCCGTGTAATCCGTGTTCAAACCCCTACGCATCACGCTTTACATGACTATCTGTGTTTCCCTTTCACCTTACAATCCTCTTTCTCCAGAAGAAATGCCAGATTCTGAAGAAAGGTTCGCTCAGAGCCTCTTCAGGAAAATACCTCACCAGACGCATATCCCTGTATAGCCGTTGCAAGTTATGTCCAAGAGCGGAATGCCCAAACCAGTTCCGTTTGTCGTACTGTCCAAAGTTGCCAGCCTCCAGCACCTCATTCAGCACAAGCCTACCACGCTTCACATCAGGAGGCACAATGAGCCTGTTATCCTCCAGCCCGAACACCTCCTTCATGATATACATAACGGCACCAGCAAACTCCCACAGTCCCAACCGCCTCAGTTCATCCTGCAAAAGCCGCCTATCCACCCCATCCACATTCCCACCAATCTTATCCGTGTTATCCGTGCAATCCGTGTTCAATAAAAAACCATCCCCATCCGTGTTCCCAGAGAACTTATCCGTGTCATCCGCGAAATCCGTGTTCAATAAAAAACCATCCCCATCCGTGTTCCCCGAGAACTTATCCGTGTTATCCGTGAAATCCGTGTTCAATAAAAGAACATCACCATCCGTGTTCCCAATAAAATCTGTGTTCTTCAGAAGGAAGAAGTAGTCCAGCAACTGCCTCAGTCCTATCCCATCATTCATCAGATGCGTGAAGATATGCGTCAATTGGAAGATCAGGTTGAACTCCGCTTTGGGAACAGCCACCTCCCCCTGTCCGCCTAACTTCACCCTATGAGCGAACTGTTCATCCATCACCCGCTCATAATACCCCTGCAAGCGCCTGTTGTGCCTGAAGCAGAATAAAAAACTGGGGCGAAAATGAACCTCCACTTCCACCCCATTGTACTCAGGAAAACCGATATGATGATAACAGACCTTCTCATCTGGCGAGAGCGAGCGAACGAAGGATACCACCTTTCTGTCACCACCATCCACCCACAGATCGATATCGCCAGGCGTCCGTTCCATACCAGGAGGATAGAGCAACGCATTCCCTTGCCCTTTCAGCACACACGTTCTGAAGCCCTTCCGCCCGAACCATTCCGCAACCTCCACTGCCGCCTTGTCCAGCCTTGCATTCGCTTTCCTGAGAGTCTGATTCTGAGCCATCCATTGGAACAGCAACCCTTTATCCATCCCCACATCCGCAGGCAATCTCTTTATGCCATCAAAGAGAACGCCCACCAGACACTGCTTCCTTGCCATTGCATACAGCACCCTCCAGTCAGCCCCCTTCAGCGAAGAAGGCACTTCCGGCACCGTACCGATGCAAAACCTCAGAAACTCAAAGAAAATCCTCTGTTGTTGTGACAACATTGTCATATCATTATCTCCGTATTGGAAGGAACTTGTATTTTAGAGTATCAGAAATACAAAGATGCCCGAATGCATATACTACTTTTGAAAAGGGTCTCTATAAACTCCTAACAACTGTTTTCCGTAGTAGTAGAAAAACTTCATATCATCAATGAAATAGCGCTTAAATAAACGCCCAGGTTCCTTCATGCAACGATACAGCCACTCCATACCTATCTTCTGCCAAATCTTAGGCGCACGTTTCAAGGTACCAGCCTCGAAGTCGATGGTAGCACCAAGAGCCATGAACACCTTTACTCCCGGCATCTTATCACGATACTTCATAATCCACTTCTCCTGCTTAGGAGCGCCCACACCAACGAGCAGTACATTTGCACCACTCTCGTTCACGATGCGAACCAACTCCTCGCATTCATCCTCATGCTTCT
>ERZ1034755.523-NODE-523-length-12714-cov-4.840035_pt1 | contig 12714 bp, 7 predicted proteins | sample MGYA00520596_ERZ1034755 | MGnify/ENA primary metagenome ERZ1034755 (study PRJEB33766, sample SAMN09781701) | gut metagenome | biome: gut microbiome | host: Homo sapiens | place: Madagascar | study: EMG produced TPA metagenomics assembly of the PRJNA485056 data set... | reverse complement strand
GATATACTATGATGGCGAGATAAAGGATCGCCTCGCCCACGAGCATCCTTACCGCCAGTGGCTCAACACCAACCGCATACAGCTCGAGAAGATCCACACTGGCCGAAAGGTCAGCAACGCCATCGAGAACCTCGAGGCCAAGGAGATGGAGTTCGGCTTCGGCGAGGAAGACGTCAACGACACGCTCATCCCGATGGCCATCAAGGGCCAGGAGCCCACGGCATCAATGGGCAACGACACGCCTCTCGCCGTGCTGTCGGACCAGCCACAGATCTTCTTCAACTATTTCCGCCAGCAATTCGCCCAGGTCACCAACCCTGCCATCGACTCCATACGCGAGCAACTCGTGATGAGCCTGACCGAATATATCGGTCGCGTGGGCACGGGCATTCTCAACCCCAACGAGACCAACTGCAAGATGGTGCGCCTGCCCCACCCCATACTTACCAACAGCCAGCTCGACATCCTGCAGAACATTCGCTACAAGGGCTTCAACACCCGCAAGCTCAGCATCTGCTTCGTGCCGTCGCCAGAGGGTTCTGAGCATCCGGGCGAGGCGTTGCGCGAGGCTCTCGACATGCTCTGCCACAACGCGGAGAAGAGCGTCGACGACGGGTTCAACTACATCATCCTCTCCGACCGCGACGTCGACAAGGACCACGTGGCCATTCCGTCGCTCCTTGCCGTCAGTGCCGTCCACCACTATCTCATCGAGGTGGGCAAGCGTGTGCAGACAGCCTTGATCGTGGAGAGCGGCGAGATTCGCGAGGTGATGCACGCCGCCTTGCTCCTTGGCTACGGCGCGTCAGCTCTCTGCCCGTACATGACCTACGCCATCCTCGACGACCTCGTGAAGAAGGGCAAGATACAAGAAAACTACGCCACGGCGGAAGCCAACTACATAAAGGCCGTGAAGAAGGGCCTGCTCAAGATAATGGCGAAGATGGGCATATCCACCATCCGCTCTTATCGTGGAGCGCAGATTTTCGAGTCGATAGGTCTGTCGGAGGGTTTGCTTCGCACCTATTTCGGCACGGAGACGAGCACGGTGGGCGGCATTGGCCTCGACACCATCGCACGCGACGCCGTGGCCTATCACGACAAGGCCATCAAGGAGGCGAGCGCCGACACCGAGCACCCGCTGCCAAACCTCGGACAGTTCCACTGGCGCCAGGACGGCATCAAGCACGCGTGGAACCCTGAGACAATAGCCACGCTGCAGCTCGCCACGCGCACCGGCAACTACGAGACCTTCAAGAAGTTTGAGAGCCTCGTCGACAACAAGCCGGAGCCGCTCTTCCTGCGCGACTTCCTCGACTGGAAGCGCAACCCCATCGACATCGACAAGGTTGAGCCGGTGGAAAAAATCGTAAAGCATTTCGTCACGGGCGCCATGTCGTTCGGAGCTCTCTCCGCCGAGGCCCACGAGGCTCTCTGCCTCGCCATGAACGCCCTTGGCACGAGGTCCAACACCGGTGAGGGCGGCGAGGACAACGAGCGTTACCACTCCGAGGTCGACGGCATCAGCCTGTCGTCGAAGACCAAGCAGGTGGCGTCGGGCCGCTTCGGTGTCACTACCGAATATCTCGTCAACGCCGAGGAGATACAAATCAAGGTGGCGCAAGGCGCTAAGCCTGGCGAGGGCGGACAGCTGCCTGGCTTCAAGGTGAACCAGATCATCGCCAAGACGCGCAACTCCATCCCTGGCATCTCGCTTATCTCTCCACCGCCTCACCACGACATCTATTCCATAGAGGACCTGAAGCAGCTCATCTTCGACTTGAAAAACGTCAACCCGAAGGCCGCCATCAGCGTCAAGCTCGTCGCCGAGAGCGGCGTGGGCACCATTGCCGCCGGCGTGGTGAAGGCCAAGGCCGACCTCGTGGTCGTGTCGGGAGCCGAGGGCGGAACGGGCGCGAGCCCTGCCTCGTCGATGCGCTTCGCCGGCATATCGCCTGAGATTGGCGTGGCCGAGACCCAGCAGACTCTCGTGAAGAACGGTCTGCGCTCGCTCACTCGCCTGCAAGTGGACGGACAGATGAAGTCGGCGCGCGACGTCATCATCATGGCGCTGCTCGGAGCCGAGGAGTTCGGCTTCGGCACGGCACCGCTCATCACCCTTGGCTGCGTGATGATGCGCAAGTGCTCGTCAAACACCTGCCCAATGGGCGTGGCCACGCAAGACGAGCGTCTGCGCAAGCACTTCCGCGGCGACTACCACTACGTGATAAACTATTTCAAGTTCCTCGCCCAGCACGTCAGGGAATATCTGGCCGAGATGGGATTTACCAGCCTCAACGACATCATTGGCCACACCGAGCTTCTCGAGAGGCGCGACACGTCGAAGACGTGGGCCAAGGCCCCGGCCAACGTGCAGGCCAAATGGGACAGCCTCAACTTCTCGCGCATGGAGAAGAAAGAGACTGGCGACGTGAGCCTCTATTGCACCAAGACGCAAGACCATGAGCTCAACAACCTGCTCGACCAGCAAATCATAGCCGGAGCGCAGAAGTCGATACAAGACAAGGAGGAGGTGAACCTCGACTTCGCCATCCGCAACACCAACCGCGCCGTCGGTGCCATGCTCTCGGGCATCATAGCCGAGAAATATGGCGATGAGGGCTTGCCCAACGACACTATCAACGTGCGCTTCAAGGGTTCTGCCGGACAGAGCTTCGGCGCGTTCCTCGTCCACGGTGTCAACTTCAAGCTGGAGGGCGAGACCAACGACTACTTCGCCAAGGGCCTCTCCGGAGGTCGCATAAGCATCCTGCCGCCGATACGCTCCAACTTCAACGCCGAGGAAAACATCATCGCCGGCAACACCGGTCTCTATGGGGCCACGACGGGCGAGCTGTATGTCAACGGAAAGGTTGGCGAGCGCTTCGCCGTGAGAAACTCGGGCGCCATTGCCGTCGTGGAGGGCGCGGGCGACCACTGCTGCGAATACATGACTGGCGGACGCGTCGTGGTGCTGGGTAAGACCGGACGCAACTTCGCTGCCGGCATGTCGGGCGGCGTGGCTTATGTCTGGGACAAGGACCACGACTTCGACTACTATTGCAACATGGGAATGGTGGAAATCAACCTCGTGGAGGAGACCACCTACCGCAAGGAGCTGCACGAGCTTGTGCGCCAGCACTATCTCTACACTGGCTCTAAACTCGCCCGCACGATGCTCGACGACTGGAACCGCTACATCGAGGACTTCATCCAGGTGGTGCCTATCGAGTACAAACGCGTGCTGCAAGAGGAGCAGGTGAAGAAGCTCCAGCAGAAGATTTCCGACATTCAAAGGGACTATTGATATTGCCGGACTTTAAAATCATTAATCAATTAGACATTAAGACATGGGTAATCCAAGAGGATTTTTGGAGGTAGAGCGCAAAGATGCCGGCTACCGTCCAATACATGATAGAATACACGATTTCGGCGAGGTGGAGCAGACGCTCAACTCGCGCGACAGGCAGTTGCAGGCAAGCCGTTGCATGGATTGCGGCGTGCCGTTCTGCCACTGGGCTTGTCCGCTCCACAACAAGATGCCGGAATGGAACGACGCATTGTATAAGGGCGACTGGAAACTCGCCTACGAGTTGCTCACCGCCACCAACGACTTCCCTGAGTTCACCGGGCGCGTCTGCCCTGGCCTCTGCGAGAAGGCGTGCGTGCTCAACCTCATGGAGCACGAGCCGACGACCAACCGCGAAAACGAGGCGGCCATAATAGAGCACGCCTACAACGAGGACTTCGTGCATCCGCACATCCCCACGCGCAACGGCAAGAAGGTGGCCGTGGTGGGCGCTGGCCCGTCGGGACTGAGCGTAGCCACGCAACTCAACCAAAAGGGCTACGAGGTCACCGTCTACGACGCTCGCGAGAACGCAGGCGGGCTGCTGCGCTTCGGCATTCCTAACTTCAAGCTCAACAAGGCTCTCATCGACAGGAAGATGGAATACCTGAAGATGGAGGGCATCAAGTTCGAGTTTGGCGTCATGCTGGTGCCGGTGAACCCGACCGAGCCCGCCAACATCCAGAACGACAACACCCTGGACAACACCAAGAAGACCACGATAGAGCAACTCTCAAAGCAGTTCGACGCCGTGGTGGTCTGCACGGGAACGCCGCAGGCCCGCGACCTCAAGATACCCGGACGCGACTTGAAGGGCGTGTATTTCGCCCTTGAGATGCTGTCGCAGCAAAACAGGGTGCTCATGGGCGAGGAGTTCACCAAGGACCAGCTCGTCAACGCCAAGGGCAAGGACGTGCTCGTGATCGGCGGTGGCGACACCGGCTCCGACTGCATAGGCACGGCTCACCGTCAAGGCTCTAAGAGCGTGACGCAGATAGAGATAATGCCGAAGCCCGTGGACGGACCCGAAGACCCGAAGAACCCATGGCCCAACTGGCCACGCACGCTGAAGACGACTTTCGCCCACGAAGAGGGATGCGTCAGGCGATGGAACATCAACTCGCTGGAGTTTCTCGGAAAGAACGGCAAGCTGACGGGCGTGAAGGTGCAGGAAATAACGTGGGTGCCCAACCCAGACGGAGGTCGCCCACTGATGAAGCCGGCAAAGGAGCCGGAGATAATCAAGGCCGACATGGTGTTGCTGGCCATGGGATTCTTGAGGCCGCAACAGCCTGAGTTCCCGGCCAACGTCTTCGTAGCCGGAGATGCCGCAAGCGGTGCCAGCCTCGTGGTAAGGGCATTGGCAAGCGGAAGAAAAGTCGCTGCCGAAGTAGACAGTTACTTGCGAAAGTAACCAAACCTATCAATTTATATTTGTTGGCAGAGGCAGGGCGCCGGTGGGTGTCCTGCCTTTTTTATCTCCAAGTGTCGCCTTTTCGATAACATAAATCAAGAAAAGATGAACGTCAAATCGTTTTTTTCTTAAAACATGACACAACATTAATAAAAAAAACATAACTTTGCAACAAAGACATATTAAGCAAAAACAAACAACAGACATTATGAAAAAATCTATTTTGGCATTAGCTGTCCTGGCCTTGGGCTATGGAAGCGCTAACGCGCAGACAGGCTTGGAGAAGGCTAAGTTCCTCGACAACTGGTATCTTGGCGCAAAGATCGGTGTTTCCACACCTCTCACGTTCAACCACACGTTCCCACTCAACCCCAACTTCGGCTTCAAGCTCGGCAAGAACTTCTCGCCCGTTTTCGGTGCCAACATTGAGGGTCTCGCCAACTTCGGCGACAACCGTTTCGTAACAGAAATCCCCGACAACCTGGTGCTCAACTCCAAGACCGCTGTCAAGTCGTTCAACATTGGCTTGAACGGTACCATCAACTGGACCAACCTCTTCCTCGGCTACAACGAGAACAAGGTGTTCGAGCTGGGTTCTGAGCTCGGCCTCGGCTACAGCAAGTTCTATGGCGACAAAGTCATCAGCATGAAGGGCAACGTGGGCGACGACAACGACCTCACCGCAAAGACCTCAATGACCTTCACATGGAACCTCGGCGGCGCAAGCAAGCCTTGGCAGCTCTACATTGAGCCGGGCATCTACTGGGACCTGACTCACGGACCTAAGGATGCCGTGCAGATGGACAAGCGTTGCGCACAGCTCGCTATCCAGGCCGGCTTCAACTACAAGTTCAAGACTTCCAACGGCACACACAACTTCAAGAAGATCGACCTCACTCCTCTGAACGACGAGATCAACGACCTTCGCGCTCAGCTCGCGCAGAAGCCTAAGGAGGTGGTGAAGGAAGTGATCAAGGAGGTTCCTGTTGAGAAGGAGACCACCAACACCGTCCGCATAGACAACCTCTTCTTCGTGACATTCCAGCAGGGCAGGTCTACCCTCGTTCCTGACATGAAGAAGGCTCTCAACAAGATCAAGAGCGGCAGCCACGTCGAGATCGTGGGTACGGCTTCTCCAGAGGGTCCCAAGGAGCTTAACGACCGCCTGTCGCAGGCTCGTGCCGACGCCGTGGCCAGCTACCTGAAGACTCGTGGCGTCATCGTAGACAGCGCTTCCGGTAAGGGCGTGCAGGGTGTCACGTCAAACCGCCTCGCCGTGGTTTACGTCAAGTAAGAATAAGCACTCACAGCCATATTAAAGCGGAGCAGACACAGTCTGCCCCGCTTTTTTTGTTTCACCCAATCATACGTTTTGCAGTGGCCAGTCTTGTGCCGGCCACTGCATTGCAAAAATATTACCGGTAAACATATTTTACAAATGGTCGTCTGAGAATCGATTTTTTTCAATCAAGCCGTCTCGTGGTCGAAATTTCGCGATTCTTGGGCAATTTTGGTAACGCATTAAAGACCAATACATTACGCTTTCAATGGTTTTCAGATGCTGCATTTCCACTTCAATGGCGTCGCCGTTACGGTGTAATCGCGATGCCGTTACAGTGCAATCGCGATGCCGTTACAGTGCAATCGCGTTGCCGTTACGGTGAAATCGCGATGCGATTACAGTGTAACGGCGACGCCATTTGGCTACTATGGCAACAAAAATTGGCCGAAAATGCGCCGAAAGCATTGCCAAGGGGCGCCTCCGAGCCGTTTTTCCGTTCTAAAAGCACCTGCTTCCAAGTGTTAAATTTTGGCAATAATATTTTACAATTTATCGCGGTCTCACCCTTCCCCGCACTGTCGTTTGATTGCCATTCGGGTTGCGGATGGCCCCTAACCATCCCAACCCGCTCCTCTGCCTTGCACCAATTGCATCCAACCACGGCTTTGCGGGGGCGGCATGTCCAATCGGCGAAACCAACATCTTTAATAAACCAGCCACGCTGGTATAGCCTCAATAAACAATTTGAATAAACATTTCATCAAAAAAGCGATTAATAACACATATTCTTTGTAACTTTGCAAGCAAAAGAAAAAATATCTAAACACATACAGAGTCATGCTTACATTAAAGCTCATTACCGAAGAGACAGAGCGCGTGGTAAAAGGTTTGGAGAAGAAGCACTTCCCCAACGCGCGCGAAGCAGTGGAAAAAGTACTCGAATACGACAAGATACGCCGTGAGACGCAGCAGAAGCTCGACAGCAACAAGCAGCAGCAAAACAAGCTCTCGAAGCAGATCGGCGGACTGATGAAAGAGGGAAAGAGAGACGAGGCCGAGAAGATAAAGGCCCAGGTGGCCGAGCTGAAAGCCGACGACAAGGCCCTTCAGGAACTCTACGACAAGGCTCAGGCCGACATGACGCACGAGCTTCTCGACATTCCTAACATCCCCAACGACAAGGTGCCGGAGGGCAAGGACGCCACGAGCAACGTCGTCATCAAGGAAGGTGGCGTGAAGCCAGAGCTGCCTGAGGGCGCACTGTGCCATTGGGACTTGCTCAAGAAGTTCAACCTCGTGGATTTCGACCTCGGCGTCAAGATCACGGGTGCCGGCTTCCCTGTCTACATCGGCAAGATGGCACGTTTCCAGCGCGCTCTCGAGGCTTTCTTCCTCGACGAGGCACGCAAGGCTGGCTACGTGGAGATTCAACCTCCTTTCGTCGTCAACGAGGCTTCAGGCTACGGCACGGGACAGCTGCCCGACAAGGAAGGCCAGATGTATCATGCCAACCTCGACAACCTCTTCCTCATTCCTACCGCCGAGGTACCTGTGACAAACCTCTTCCGCGACGAGATTCTCGACGAGAAAGACCTGCCTATCAAGCGTTGCGCTTATTCGGCTTGCTTCCGTCGCGAGGCCGGCTCTTACGGCAAGGACGTGCGCGGCCTCAACCGCCTGCACCAGTTCGACAAGGTGGAGATCGTGCGCATCGACACGCCTGAGCACTCTTACCAGTCATGGCACGAGATGCTCGACCACGTGGAGGGCTTGCTCCAGAAGCTGGAGCTTCCTTATCACCTCCTGCTGCTCTGCGGTGGCGACATGAGCTTCACGTCAAGCATCTGCGTCGACTTCGAGACATGGTCGGCCGCCCAGAAGCGCTGGCTGGAAGTGAGCTCAACGAGCAACTTCGAGAGCTATCAGGCCAACCGACTCCACTGCCGCTTCCGTCGCTCAGACAGCAAGAAGATAGAGCTTTGCCACACGCTCAACGGCTCGGCTCTCGCCTTGCCGCGCATCGTGGCAACCATCCTGGAGAACAACCAGACGCCGGAGGGCATCCGCGTGCCGAAGGTGCTCGTGCCTTACTGCGGTTTCGAGATGCTCGACGACAAGAACGACTAAACAGGACAGAAATCTTTATCAGGCTCTTTTTTTGAGATGCCTATATCGCCAAGGCCGGGATTTAAGAAAAAAGTCTCGGCCTTTTCTTTTCCCTAATAATATTACGACCGCCAGACAATTTTCTCAAGCTTAAAGACAATATATATGATGAAAGCGAGACTATACATAGCCGCCTTTCTCGCGTGCCTGTTGCCCTCGGCTCTGATAGCCGACAACTACTCGCGGAAAGTGAACACCCTCATAGGAACCGACTACACCGGCAACACCTACCCTGGGGCGCAAGCTCCGTTTGGCATGGTGCAGCTCAGCCCCGACAACGGATTGCCGGGATGGGACCGCATAGCCGGCTATTTCTATCCCGACAGCACGATAGCCGGCTTCAGCCATACCCACCTCTCGGGTACAGGCGCGGGCGACCTCTACGACATCTCGTTCATGCCCGTCACGCTGCCCATGCGCGAGGCCAAGGCCCCACTTGGGGTGCACTCGCGCTTCAGCCACGCCGACGAGACGGCACATGCCGGGTATTACCAGGTGAGGCTGTCCGACTACGACATCAACGTGGAACTGACAGCCACGCCACGCTGTGGAGTACAGCGCTACACCTTCCCCACAAACGGCAAGGAGCGCATGGTCATCCTCAACCTGGCCAAGGCCATGAACTGGGACGCCACCGTGGACTCGAAGATCGTGGTGGTAGACTCGTTCACCATTGAGGGCTACCGCTTCTCCGACGGATGGGCGCGCGACCAGAAGGTGTGGTTCCGAACGCGGTTCTCGCAGCCCATGCGAAAGGTGGAGATTGAGGAGACAACACTTGAAGGCAACAAGAACGGCAAGGGCGTCGTGGCGCGTATCGGCTTCGCCACCGACGGCGCGAGCCAGATTACCGTGGCCACGGCCATCTCGCCCACGGGCTTGGAAGGCGCGAGGAAGAACCTTGAGGCCGAAGTGGGCAACCTCGACTTCGACACCTTGCGCCAGCGTGCCGAAAGCGAATGGGACAAGGAACTTGGCAGGATTGAGGTGACAGGCGGCACCGCCGCGCAGCAGACCGTGTTCTACACGGCTCTCTACCATGCCATGATAGCGCCGACGCTGCTCTGCGACGTGGACGGATCGTATCTCGGTGCCGACAGGAAGCCACACAAGACCGCTGGCTGGAACAACTATGAGACGTGCTCGCTGTGGGACACCTATCGCGCCGCTCACCCACTCTACGACATCCTCATGCCATCGCGCGCGGGCGACATGGTCAACTCGCTCTTGGCCTTCAGCAAGGAGAATGGCCGCTTGCCGGTGTGGAACATGTGGTCGTCGGAGACCGACATGATGATTGGCTATCACGCCGCGTCGGTGATAGCGGAGGCGGCACTCAAGGGCGTGCCAGGCATCGACAAGGACGAGGCGCTCAGGCAATGCGTCAAGACCGCCAACCTCGACGGCTACCGTGGCATCGGGCTATACAAGAAGCTCGGTTACGTGCCCTACGACGTGAAAGAGCCGACACTCGGCGACGACTGGTCGCTATCGCGCACCTTGGAATACGCCTACGACGACGCGTGCATAGCGGCCTTGGCGAAGAGCATGGGCAAGACCGACGTTTACAAGGTTTTCGCCAAACGCGCGCAAAACTACCGCAACGTCTACTGCAAGACGAGCACCTTCATGCAGCCGCGACGCTCCGACGGCACGTTCCAGCCGGCCTACTCGCCCGACGACTACACGTCGCATATCTGCGAGAGCAACGGATGGCACTACATGTGGTCGGTGCAGCACGACATCAAGGGCCTGGAGAAGCTCGTGGGCAAGAAGGCGTTTGCCGCCAAGCTCGACAGCTTCTTCACCTACTCGCCAAAGGCCAACGCCGAGCTGCCGCTCTTCAGCACGGGCATGATTGGGCAATACGCCCACGGCAACGAGCCCAGCCATCATGCAGCCTACATCTTCAACAAGATAGGGCAACCACACAAGACGCAGAAATACGTGAGGGAGATTCTCACGAAGCTCTACAACGACTCTCCAGCCGGCCTGTGCGGCAACGAGGACTGCGGACAGATGTCGGCATGGTATGTGCTCAGCGCCTTGGGCTTCTATCCGCTCAACCCCGTCAGCTGCGAGTATGAGCTTGGCACGCCTCTCTTCAAGACAGCCACACTGCACCTTGAGAACGGCAACACGCTCACCATAAAGGCGGAAAACTATTCGGAAGACCGGTACTTGGTGGATGGCGTAAAGCTGAACGGCAAGCGCGTAAAGGGCACGGCCATAAGCCACGACGACATCGCCAACGGTGGCACGCTGGTCTTCGAGATGAAATAATATTATCGCCTGAACTGATGGAAACGCATCGCATGAAACTCTTAAAAGATTGCGGCATAAGGCTGTTGGCTTTCGATGCCGACGACACGCTTTGGGACTGCCAAGGCCATTTCGACGCCGTGGAGGAAAGCTATTGCCAGCTTCTCGCCCCTTATGGCAGCAAGCAAGAGGTAGCGGCAAGTCTCTTCAGCACGGAAACGGCCAACATGGCCCTGCTTGGCTATGGCAGCAAGGCGTTCACTATCTCGCTCATAGAGAACGCCATAAAGGTATCAGGCGGAAAGGTTGGGTGCGACACCCTGACGAGAATCATCGACATGGGCAAGAGCCTGCTCAACATGCCCGCCACGCCATTGCCGGGCGTGACGCAAACGCTGAAAGCCCTGCGCGGCGGCAAGCAGAAGATGGTGGTGTTCACCAAGGGCGACAACCTCGACCAGGAAAACAAGTTCAAGAGGTCGGGGCTCCAGCCCTTCTTCGACGACTGCATAGTGGTGGCCGACAAGACCACACGCGAATATGAGCACCTCTGCCAGCTTTTCGACGTGAGCATCGACCAGCTGTGCATGGTAGGCAACTCGTTCAAGAGCGACATCCTGCCCGTGCTGCGCCTTGGCGGATACGCCATCCACGTGCCCTACGCATTGCAATGGAAAATGGAAAAAGCCGAGGAAAGCGGTAGCTTCCCCCGGCTCTTGCGCGCCAAATCGTTCAGCGACATCGCTGGACTCATTTAGCCAGTGCAGGCATCACTCGGCATCACGCTGGAATAGCGTCAGCCTATCGTGATGATATACTCGCTCATGAAGCTACTGCCAGGCAGCAGCTTGTTGGTGAGGTACTTGTCTTTCAGTTCTCCATCGTATTCCTCCCTGTCGGCCACACCATACCACGGCTCTATGCAGATGAATGGCGCATGCTTGCCGCATGGCGTCCAGATGCCCACGGCAGGGGTCTTGATGTCAAGCGTCACGTGGGGTTTGCCAGCCTCATCCAGCAGTTCCACATGGCGAATCTGACTGTGGTCGAAGACGATGGCGTCATCATTGAACGTGTCTTCGGTGAATGGGAAAAGGCCCTTGTCGGTAGCCACCTCGTGATAGCCCTTGGTGAGGAAGCCCTCCTTGCTGATGAACACGCGCATGGGCTCCGGATTGTCGAAACGGAGCGCGCCTTTCAGCGGCTCGCCCTTCTTGGCGCCAGGCACCATGAAGGCCGGATGGCCGCCAATCTGGAAATAGATGGGCTTGTCGTCGGTGTTCTCCACGTGCCACACCACGTGAATCTTGTTGCCGGTCAGCTTATAGCTCACGGCAAGGTTGAAATGGAAGGGATAGACCTTCATCGTCTCCGCGTTGTCGTGCAGGCCATACACCACCTGACTGTCGCCCTTGGCGAGGAGCGTGAAGTCTTTGTCGCGGGCGAAGCCGTGGCGCGAGAGCTGATACTCCCTTCCGTTGACCCGATACGTGTTGCCCCATACCGTGCCCACGATAGGGAAGAGAATCGGCGAGCGCCGTCCCCAATAAGCGGGGTCGCCTTGCCACAGATACTCCTCTCCCCCATTGTCCTTGATGCTTAGCAGCTCAGCGCCATGCTCCGAGATGGTGAGCGTGAGCTTGTCGTTCTTGATTGTTTCCATTATTCTTGATTTATGATAATGTTGAGTCGTTGATAACAACTGCCTATTTTTTGCAAAGATAGCTATTTAATGTGAGCTCGATGAATCATTACAAGGTTAATCTCCTTTATTATGAAAAATAATACATGTATAGATCTTTAATCGTTTTGCAACGGCAAATAATTGTGTATCTGAGCAAAAAGGTTTATCTTTGCAAAAAGTAAACAACAAAGACATTTTATAATGAAACGTAAACTGACAGTAGTTTTGTGCCTTCTCGCCGCAATCGGCGTCTTCGGCCAGATAAACAGACCTAAACTCGTGGTGGGACTCGTGGTAGACCAGATGCGCTGGGACTACCTTTACTATTATTACGACCAGCATCGCAAGGATGGCTTGCGCACGCTCGTGGACCATGGCTTCAGCTTCGAGAACACGCTCATCAATTATCTTCCGGCCGTGACCGCCGTGGGACACTCCTGCATATACACGGGCAGCGTGCCCGCGCTGACCGGCATAGTGTCCAACAACTTCTACCTCAACGGCAAGTGGACTTACTGCTGCGACGACCCCAACGTGAAAAGCGTGGGGTCTAACAG
>ERZ1034755.521-NODE-521-length-12729-cov-5.824996_pt1 | contig 12729 bp, 11 predicted proteins | sample MGYA00520596_ERZ1034755 | MGnify/ENA primary metagenome ERZ1034755 (study PRJEB33766, sample SAMN09781701) | gut metagenome | biome: gut microbiome | host: Homo sapiens | place: Madagascar | study: EMG produced TPA metagenomics assembly of the PRJNA485056 data set... | reverse complement strand
CAATAGGAGAATTCAATAATGAAAATATTAGTTGTAAATGCCGGCAGTACAACGCTGAAATATCAGTTGTTTGATACGACCGACTATCGTGTCATGGCAAAAGGGAACTGTGAGCGCATTGGAGATGGCGGTATCATCGGGCACAAGGTGCCCGGTCGTGAACCACTCTCCGCATCCGTGACGCTGAATAGTCATGCGGATGCCGCGGCGATGGTTGTCAAACTTCTGACGGATCCCGTGTACGGCTGCATTCATGACCTCTCCGAAATCAACGCGGTCGGGCATCGAATCGTTCATGGAGGGCCGACGCTTTCTTCCTCCGTTGCGGTAGATGACGAGGTTATGGCAGAGCTTGAGAAATGCCGGGAAATCGACCCGTTACACATTCCGGGCGCCATTATGGGAATCGAGGCGTGTCTGAAAGCCATTCCCGGCGTGCCGCAGGTGCTCGTCTTTGATACCGCATTCCACCATACAATGCCGCCGGAAGCTTACACCTATCCGATCCCGGCAGAACTCGCAGAAAAATACCATATCCGTAAATACGGTTTTCACGGCACCTCGCATCGCTATGTCAGCGGTGAGATGATCCGCATCCTCGGGAAACCGGTTGAAGACACCAAAATTGTGACATGCCATCTCGGCGGCGGCTCATCAATTGCGGCGGTTCGAGGCGGTAAGGTTCTGGACACCACCATGGGCTTTACTTCGCTCGACGGTCTCGTGATGAGTACCCGCTCCGGCTCCATTGACCCTGCTGCAGTCACGTTTTTGATGGACAAAGAGCATTACACTCCCCGTGAAATGGATGATATCCTCAACCGCAAGAGCGGTTTGCTTGGTATTGCCGGTATGGGTGATTGCCGCGACCTTTGCGCCGCCATGGAACGCGGAGATGAAAAAGCGACAATCGCGATGAAAACGCTCTGCTATCAGATCAAGAAGTATATCGGTGCTTATGCAGCCGCGATGGGCGGACTTGACGCCATTGTCTTTACGGCAGGGATTGGCGAGAATCAGGCAATTGTCCGTAAACTTGCCTGTGAGGGGCTTGAGTTCCTGGGTGTATCGTTCGATAACGCTGCCAATGAAGCGGTATGCAGACCTGCCCCTGTTACCAGACTCTCAACGGATTCCTCGCACGTTGCGGTCTATCTGATTCCGACAAACGAAGAACTCGTCATCGCGCAGGACACTGCCGAAATAGCCGCCGCCATGCACTGAACAGAGAAGAGCAGACTCGTTCTGCTCTTTCCTGCTGTTCCGACAAGTTCCTTTTGCGGGAACTGTTCTCCAAAGGGCTCCGACTCTTGACAAAAAACACAATATATAGTATTATTTTAGGAAAGGATTTATAAATCTTGTGTCGAAGGCATCTATGATCGTCATTGGGCTATGCGGCGGGAGCGGAAGCGGGAAAACGCTTGTCTGTCGAACCATCCTCTCGCTCGGAATCCCTGTATTTGAATCGGATGCAGTTTACCATCGTTTGATTGCATCTTCAACCGACTGTGCGCGGGAAATCGTGAATGCATTCGGAGAACAAGTCATGGACACGCGTTCCGGCGGTATTGATCGTCGTGCGCTTAGTAGAATCGTTTTTTCCGATTCTCCCGATGCAAAAGAGCGACTTCAATGCCTGAACCGAATTACGCATCGTCATGTTGCCGAAGAGTTCTACCGCTGGCGGGATGCGCAGGAAAAGAGCGGCGCTGCCTGTGTCGTTTTGGAGGCGCCGTTGCTATTTGAATCAGGACTTGATTGCCTCTGTACGGTGACAATTGCCGTTACAGCGCCGAAAGCAATCCGTCTCGCGCGGATCATGGAGCGCGATGGTATTTCACAAGAAGAGGCTGTGACGCGCATTTCCGTGCAACGGACGGATGAGGAACTTGTTCGATCCTGCGACTATGTCATCGAAAATACGGGCACAATGACCGAAGTACGTGACCGTATCTCCCATTTGATTAAAAATATTTTGAATAGAGGGTAAAAATCATGAGTGAACTTGCAGAAAAACTTTTTTCCAAAAAAGATAATTCGTTCGGCTGTGCGACAGAGGAAGAACTTGCTCTGATGTTCTCGTATGCGGACGGTTATAAGAAATTCCTGAACGTCGCGAAAACCGAAAGAGAAGCCGTACGCGCGGCGGTCAAACTCGCCGAAGAGCACGGATATAAGCCTTTCCGTTTTGGTGACACGGTACGTCCCGGAGATCAGTTATATTACAATAATCGCGGAAAAAATCTGTTTTTGATTCGTGTCGGCTCGGCTCCGATCGAGACGGCAGGTGTCAAAATTCTTGCGGCGCACATCGACTCTCCTCGCCTGGATCTGAAACAGTGCCCCGTGTATGAAGACAGCCAGATGTGCTTTTTGAAAACGCACTACTACGGTGGTATCAAAAAATATCAGTGGACAGCCATTCCTCTCGCACTTCACGGCACCATCGTACGTGCCGACGGCGAAGAGATCACCGTTTGCGTCGGGGAAGACGAAAACGATCCGATCTTCTATATTAACGATCTGCTTCCGCACCTTGCGCAGAAGCAATCGCGCGAGCCTCTTGGTGAGGCGATTCCCGGCGAGGCGCTGAATGTACTGGTTGGTGGCATGCCTTTGGCAGGCGAGGATGGAGATTCCATCAAACTCAATGTCCTGCGCATTTTGAACGAGAAGTACGGAATTACGGAAGATGATTTCCTCAGCGCCGAAATTTCCGCAGTTCCTGCCATGAAAGCCCGCGATGTCGGCTTTGATCGTTCGCTGATTGCCGCTTACGGTCACGACGATCGCGTCTGCTCCTATCCTGCCTTTACGGCGCTCTTTGACGCAACTGACCGTACAAACACGGTCATCGTGGTTCTTGCCGATAAAGAAGAGATCGGCAGTGAAGGGAATACGGGCATGCAATCCGTAGTGCTTGATGACATTTTGAACGAACTGTCGCTCGCCGCCGGCGCTAATCCGCGTATTGTGCGCGCCGCTTCCGCTTGCCTCTCGGCGGATGTTACTGCTGCTTATGATCCGAACTTCAAAGAGGTCTATGAAAAGGCGAACAGTTCGCTCCTTTCCTGTGGCACGGCGCTTTGCAAATACACAGGTGCTCGCGGCAAATCCGGCTCCAACGACGCTTCCGCAGAGTTTGTCGGACGCATCCGTCGCATCTTTGCGAACGGACATGTTGCTTGGCAGAGTTCCGAACTCGGTAAAGTGGATGCCGGTGGCGGCGGAACAGTGGCTAAGTTCATCTCCAAAATGAATATTGATACGGTCGACATCGGCGTACCCGTACTCTCCATGCACGCCCCCTACGAGGTCGTGTCGAAGGCAGACCTGTACGCCACGTACAAGGCATTTGTCGCTTTCATTGATGCATGCAATTAAAGCCTGCGTATCAAAAACTGGACACTGTTGTTCTGCGCTATGAGGAGCTGACCGCGTGGCTTGGCTCGCCCGATGCCACGCGGGATGTGAAACAGTACCTTGCGCGCACTACAGAGCTTCGGACATTAGAACCCGTCGTGACAGCGTATCGTCAATATCTTGCTTTGCTCAAAGAGCAGGAAGAACTGTCGACGCTCGCTACGGAGAAAAAAGACCCTTCAATCGCGGAACTGGCACGTGAAGAACTGGCGTGTGTGGAAGCGCAGATTGAACAAACAGAAAAAGATCTGCTACTCTATCTGCTTCCGAAGGATCCCGAAGATGATCGCAGTGTCATAATAGAGATTCGCGCGGGTGCGGGCGGGGAAGAGGCTGCTCTTTTCGCCGCGGAGCTCTATCGCATGTATACAATGTATGCCCAAAAACAGGGCTACACCGTTGAGCTCTCGTATGTCAACCCGACAGAGCTCGGCGGATACCGCGAGATTGATTTTTCCGTGGAAGGTCACGGCGCTTACGCGCATTTCCGTTACGAAAGCGGTGTACATCGGGTACAACGCATCCCAACGACCGAGGCCAACGGAAAGATCCAAACATCGACCGTGACAGTTGCTGTGCTGCCGGAGGTCGATGAGGTCGAAGTACACATTTCTCCGCAAGATGTGAAAATGGAATCCTGCAAGTCCAGCGGTGCAGGCGGTCAGCATATTAACAAGACTGAATCTGCCGTCCGTCTGATACACTTGCCGACCGGTATCGTTGTGGAATGCCAGGAACAACGAAGCCAGCAGAAAAATCGTGAGCGAGCCATGAAAATGCTCGAAGCGAAGCTTTATCAGCGCGATAAGGAATCAAGAGACTCTAAGATCGCAGCAGAAAGGCGAAGCCAAGTGGGTACGGGTGAGCGATGCGAGAAGATTCGCACGTACAATTTCCCGCAAGGGCGAGTAACAGATCACCGTATCGGGAAAACGATCTATTCGCTGGAACGCTTTTTATCCGGCGACATGGACGACATGATTACGGCGCTCAGAATGGCACGGAACGTAGAAATCCAAAAAGGGAATGAGTCGTAATGACGACAAAGTATTATCAAATATCAGATCTTACATCAAGGCAGAGTGCCGAAGTTATCGAGCAAGCGGGCGAGACGATTCGTCGAGGCGGGCTCGTCGTTTTTCCGACGGAAACGGTTTATGGGCTCGGCGGAGATGCCACGAGCTCCGCTTCCGCAAGAGCGATTTACGCCGCTAAAGGCAGACCTGCGGATAACCCGTTGATTATCCATGTGGCGAAGCCGGACGACGCATGCCACTATACGGAAACCAACCCAATGTTTGATCGCCTTGCCGCCGCTTTTATGCCGGGACCCTTAACGGTCATCCTTCCATCCAAACCGACAATTCCGAGGGAAGTGCGTGCGGGGCTTGATACCGTTGCCGTCCGTTGCCCTTCGCACCCCGTTGCAAACGCTTTTATCCGTGCTGCCGGGGTACCGATTGCGGCGCCATCTGCCAATCTGAGCGGCAAGCCGTCGCCCACTTCTGCCGCCGATGTCCGCGACGATATGGATGGTCGTGTTGATATGATTCTCGACGGCGGCGAATCGGAGGTCGGGCTTGAATCCACCATTGTCAAAATTGAGCCGGACGGATCACTGCTACTTTTGCGACCGGGCGCGATTACTCTCGCTGACCTTGCGCGGGTTTCGGATCACGTGACGGTGGCTCCTGCCGTCACCGCCAAACTGGCGGAAGGCGAGAAGGTTCTTTCGCCTGGTATGAAATATCGGCATTATGCCCCCGAGGCACCGGTCACACTCCTTGGCGGGGACATGGACAAGATCGTTTCGTATCTTCGGGATCGGAACGGGAGAATAGCCGTCCTCGCTTATACGGAAGATATTCCGATCCTTCGAGCAGCGCTCCCGTCACAAGATGTCTATTCCTTTGGTCGGCGCGAAGACCTTTCCACGCAGGCTCATCTTCTGTTTCATTTACTGCGCGATATGGATAAGAGGCATTATGATGCGATCTATGCGCCAATTCCACCGCAGGACGGCATGGGGCTTGCCCTCTATAACCGCATGATTCGCGCCGCGGCACACCAAATTATCAAACTCTGAAAAGGATACGGACATGGCAAGAAAAAAGAAGTCAACCGTACAACTGCCTGAGACTGTCGCTGAAATCACCCGGCAACCGATTACCGAAACGCTTGAAAAAAACTATATGCCGTACGTCATGACGGTGATTGTATCCAGAGCGATTCCGGATATTGACGGGTTCAAGCCATCGCAGAGAAAGCTTATCTACACAATGTATAAAATGGGGCTTCTTACGGGGCATCGAACCAAGAGCTCCAATGTCGTCGGGCAGACCATGCGTCTGAATCCTCACGGTGATGCAGCCATCTATGAAACGATGGTACGTTTGACGCGCGGGAACGGCGCTTTGCTGCATCCCTTTGTCGATTCAAAAGGCTCTTTCGGCAAGCAGTACAGCCGCGATATGGCATATGCAGCACCACGTTATACAGAAGTAAAGTTGGATTCGTTCTGCCAAGAATTATTATCAGGTATTGATAAAAATTCCGTCGATATGGTACCGAACTATGATAATACGACGACAGAGCCGACTTTGTTTCCGACGACATTCCCGAACATCCTCGTGTCTCCGAACCTCGGTATCGCCGTCGGTATGACCTCCAACATCTGTTCATTCAATTTAGCGGAAGTCTGTGACGGAACAATCGCCATGCTTCGGGATCCTCATATCACTACGGAACATATGATGGAGATAATTAAAGCGCCCGATTTCTCCGGCGGGGCATTTCTCATCTATGACCGTGAAGCAATCCGAAGCATCTTTGAAACCGGGATAGGAAGTGTTCGTCTGCGCGCGCGTTACGTATATAATAAGGACGACAATACAATTGACATTCTGGAAATTCCGTATAGCTCCTGCATTGAGTCCATTATCAAGAAAATTACGGATATGGTGAAGGAGGGGCGTATCAAGGGTGTCACGGATGTGCGTGACGGGATTGACCTGAGCGGTTTCCGCCTCACGCTCGATCTCAAGAAGGATACCGACCCGGACAAGTTGATGAAGCGTCTCTTTGCCACCACCGACCTCGAAAAGTCGTTTGACTGTAACTTCAATGTCCTGATCGACGGAGCACCGAAGACACTCGGCGTCATGGACATTCTGCGGGAGTGGATCCTCTTCCGTATGGGGTGCTACAAACGGGAACTCGCGTTTGAGCTTAATCGTAAATCCGATAAACTGCACCTTCTTTTGGGACTTGGCGCCATCCTGCTTGATATTGACAAGGCGATTCGGATCATTCGAAATACTGCCAAAGAAGAAGACGTTGTTAAGAATCTGATGGAGGCATTTAACCTTTCTGAAAAGCAAGCAGAATACATCGCGGAAATCAAATTGCGTCACCTGAACCGCGAGTACATCGCCAACCGCATCAGTGAAATAGAGAATCTTCAGAAAGAAATCGCGGAACTGGACAGTATCTTGCACGATGACTTGAAAGTAAAGCGCGAAATTGCAAAGCAGTTGTCCGAGATCAAGAAAAAATACGGCAAGCCGAGAAAAACTCTCATTGTTGCCAAAGATGAAACGCCGGAAGTAATCGAACACGAGGAAATTGAGAATTATGCTGTCCGAGTCGTTGTCACGAAAGAGGGGTATTTCAAAAAAATAACCGCACAATCGCTGAAGGGCAACGATGAGCAAAAGGTTAAGGAAACCGATGAGATCCTTTATATGGAGGACACGGACAACCTCGGAGAATTGTGCGTGTTTACAAACCTTGCACGGATGTACCGTATTCGTGTATGCGAGTTTGAGAACACGAAAGCATCGCTTCTCGGAGATTATTTGCCTCCGAAATTAAACATGGACGATGGGGAAACAATCGTCGGTGCCAAAGTGATGCACGAGTATCGCGACGACGCATGTTTCGGATTCATTTACGAAAATGGTAAAGGTGTGAAAACACCGGTGAAAGCCTATGAAACAAAGGTGAAACGACGTAAACTGGTACAGGCCTTTTCAGACAAGGTGCCGTGCGTTGGTGTCTTTTATGAAGAAGGAAAGCCTGTCGACGTTCTGATGGTTTCCGCTCACAATAAAGGCATTTTGATTTCTTCGGATTTGATTGGTGTTAAAAGCGGCAGAGGAGCGCTTGGATCCACGCTGTTTGAACTGAAGCGCGGTGATACGCTCGTCTATGCTTCCACGGAATATGAAGCAAAATATCCTACTGCGGCATCGACTTGCCGCAAACGTAAGGTACCGACAACCGGCAATCCGCTTTGACGGGATTAAAAACAGTGGCGCCGCTCCAAATTGGGGCGGCGCCGTTGCTATTCTTGATGTTAGAGAAGAAGTAGTAACCCAACCAAGGGAATTGTCACCACGGAGAGTAACGTTGAGACGGAAACCAACTTGCCGGCGTAGGCGGTATCTGTTCCGAATTTTTCCGCAAACATGGAAACGCTCGTGGCGGCAGGCGTAGATGCGCAAATCAAGAGAATGGTCGTCATGAGTGTAATCTCGTCCGGCGCAAGAATACTTGCGAATGCCAATCCCAATAATTTCAAAATTCCGAATACAAGAACGGGGGAAAGGAGAAGCCTGACAAACAGGTACAGATAAAGGTATTTGTCGCGGAAAAATCCCTTAAAAGACATCATGCCGAGCCTTGTACCGACGACGACCATGGAGAGCGGGCATACCGTACTGCCGAGGATAGAAACGGCACGACTGACGGGCATGAGAATCGGATTCGAATCAATAAAGGAACCAGCGCTCAGTAAAAATAGAACGAAACCGATGACAGAAGATACAATTGCCGGATTCAGCAAAACGGCTTTGGGGCGAATGCATGCCCGGTCATTGGTATGCAGATAGGCACCGAGTGACCACATGTACATGTTAAAAAACACGAGATAGACCGATGCGTATACGGTAGCTTCCGGCAAGTCGGGGAAGAGAATCTCGAACATAGCGATGCTCATATAGCCCGCATTGGTAAAAATGGTCGAGAATCGCAAAATACGGCGGATACCATCCGGCGCGCCGCGATAGAACATGAAGGCGATGCCGGTAAAAAGAAAGTGTATTGCAATTGACAGGATAAAGATGATTGCCATCCGGCGCAGGACATCGGAGGTGACAGGAGTGCTCAGAAATGCGCGGATAAACATGCAGGATTGCGCAACATACAGGACAAAGTTGGAGAGCCCCGTAGCAAAGCCATCTCCGGCAAGCTTGAATTTTCCTAGCAAAAAGCCGGGCAGAACCATCATGGCAAGAATAGCAACTGTCTGAACGATATCCCCCGGCGAAACCATAATCCTACCTGCCTTTTCATAATAGACCTGCTTGCAAGCTTCTGCAAAGCGACCTTGTTTATTATAGTCTTTTGCGGGGGAAAAAACAAGAGAAAAAACATCATTTTATTCCAAAATTTCTATTGACAAGCCATAGAATATTGTATATAATATTTTAGCGCATGTGTGTGGGCACTCAAGTGCGAAAGCCGCCTGCAACAGCGATTTTGAAAGAAAGCGAGGTACTCTTCATGTTCGCAGTTATGGAAACCGGCGGGAAGCAGTACAAAGTCGCCGAAGGCGATGTCCTCTTCATTGAGAAGCTGGGTGTCGAAGCAGGCGAGACTGTCACCTTTGATAAGGTTCTGGCAGTGTGTGGCGAATCCGTTAACGTTGGTGCACCCTATGTCAGCGGCGCAACCGTTGTAGCGGAAGTCGTTAAAAACGGCAAGTCCAAGAAGATCGACGTCATCAAGTACAAGTCCAAGAAGAACGAGAAGAAGAAGATCGGTCACAGACAGGACTACACCGTTGTCAAAATCAACAAGATCAACGCGTAACGATGACCACAATCACCTTTATGAGATCCGGTGAAACGCTTTGGGGATTTCGTTCCTGCGGGCACACGGGATATGCGGAAGAGGGGAGCGACATTTTGTGTGCCGCTGTCTCTTCAATGTCGCTCTTGGTCGTGAATACGATGCAAGATGGTTATGGGGCTCAAGTCGACTATCAGGTCGATGAAGAAACCCCGTGCCTATCCGTAGCCGTCCCGGCTTTGATTGCCGGCGGCATTGATGAAAATGTCCGCTTTGCCGTTTCCCGACTCATTGAAGCTTACAGACGCCAACTGCAAGAGTTGGCAGGTGATTATCCGAAGTATATTCGGGTTGTGATCAGTGCAGAAGATCCGTAAGCGACAAATTTTATGGAGGATACTGAAATGTTGAAACTGAGTTTACAGTTCTTTGCCCATAAAAAGGGCGTTGGCTCGACCAAGAACGGCCGTGATTCTGAGTCTAAGCGTCTCGGTGTAAAGAGCGCAGACGGTCAGCACGTGACTGCCGGTAGCATTATCGTCAGACAGCGCGGCACCAGAATCCGTCCCGGTGTCAATGTCGGTCGCGGCAAAGATGATACCCTCTTTGCTACCATCGATGGCAAAGTCAAATTTGAGCAGATTGCTAACGATAAGAAACAGGTTAGCGTATACGCCGAATAAGCAGAAGGAGAGCGGTTCCGCTCTCCTTTGTTTTATAAAAACTCCGGGGGCTTTGGTGGTATCTCCCGGAGTTTTCTTTATGCCATTACGACAGACTGTCCAGGTAGTGGCAGGCGGCAATTGCGGCACAGGAGCCGTCTGCGACCGCGGTCGTTAACTGTTTGACAGATTTTTTGCGGCAATCACCCGCGACAAAGATGCCAACTGTCCGCGTTGTTGTATTCTCGTCGGCGTAAACATAGCCGTATTCATCCAAATCGGCAAATGTCGTCAGAAGACTCGTTTGCGGATCATGCCCGACTGCGACAAACAGACCGTTGACCACAAGATGCGTTTCTTGGTGGGATTCTCCTTTTGAAAGGATGGTGACACCTTGTAATTGGTCGGTCCCGTGCAGAGCGATGATCTCTGACGGGCAGTGAAGATGAATATTGGGGCGACGAGCTATATGCTCGGTGAGGCTTTGGTCGGCACGAAAGGTATCGCGGCGGTGAATCAGATGCACATTAGCACAGATATCGGATAGGTAAAGAGCTTCCTGCAGCGCTGTGTTGCCGCCACCGACAACGGCTACATCACTTCCGCGGAAGAATTCTCCATCACATACGGCACAAAAGGAAATGCCGCCACCGATGAGCGCTTCTTCATTGGGCAATCCAAGATGACGTGGCGCCGATCCCGTTGCAAAGATAAGCGCCTTTGCCTTAAATTCACCCGACAATTGCGTGCAAACGCAGAAGCCGTCATCGTTTTTCGAAACCTTCGTTACTTCGTCGAGCTCGAGTTCTGCGCCGACCGACATGGCTTGTGTCATCAGTTTGTCACCGAGTTCCATCCCGGAAACCGATGCAAAACCGGGAAAATTCTCGACTTTCGGCGACCAGACGATTTGCCCGCCAAACGTGTTTTTTTCGATGACTAATACGGTTTTTCCGGCACGCCGCGCATAGAGCGCGGCGGTAAGACCGGCGGGGCCGCCCCCGATGATGATGATATCATACATTAAAGTGCGCCTCTGTCTTGCAAATATTTTCGGATGGCACCCGCACCGGCATACTTGAAAATGCCGTCGGGGGATATGACTACCAGCGTGGGAGCCTGTACAATGCAATACTCTTTTACCAAATCCGGATGTTCGGATGCGTTGATTTTTTCATAGGAAACACCCGCTTTCCCCAGGTACCCATAGGCAATACGGCAGTTTGGGCAGTTTTCTGTCGTAAAGAGCATTGTGCGCGATTCGTGCGTTACGGTCGCTTTCGGCGTTGTTTCCCTATGAATAGCATCTGTCGGTTTCCCGTGCGTGAGAATACTGCTCTCAATGACATACTCACGACGAGCTTTGTATTCTTCTGCTTTCCCGGCATTCCAGTTTTGAACCGGTCGGTAGTAACCGGTGATGCGACTGTACACTTCCGCCTTCTCTCCGCACTTCGGGCAGGTAAAATGCTCGCCGGAAAGATAACCGTGGTTTTTGCAGACGGAATACGTCGGAGAAATCGTGTAATAGGGAAGTCTGTAGTTCTCTGCGATTTTCTTTACGAGGCTTGCTGCCGCCTGCCAGTCGGGCAGTTTCTCTCCCAGGAAAGCATGAAATACGGTGCCTGAGGTGTACAGCGTTTGCAGCTCGTCCTGTACGTCAAGTGCTGTGAAAATATCATCGGTGTAGCCAACAGGCAAGTGACTGCTGTTTGTATAGTAGGGTGTACCGCCCGCTTCGGATGCCGTGATCATATCAGGGAACTGCTCGACATCGTGTTTCGCAAGACGATAGGAGGTGGATTCGGCGGGAGTTGCCTCAAGGTTGTACAGGTCGCCGTACTGTTCTTGATAATCCGAAAGTCTTTCTCTCATATGATTCAGTACTTTCTTGGTGAAATCCTGGCAAGACCTGCGCGTCATATCCGCGCGTACCCATTTCGCGTTCAAACCCGCCTCATTCATTCCGACAAGACCGATTGTGGAGAAGTGGTTGTTAAACGTACCGAGATAACGCTTTGTATAAGGATAAAGACCTTCATCCAGAAGTTTGGTAATGACGGTACGCTTTGTTTTGAGCGAACGTGCTGCAATATCCATCATGTGATCAAGGCGATGGAAAAAGTCGCCTTCATCTTGTGCAAGGTATGCCAGCCTCGGCATATTGATTGTGACGACGCCGATAGAACCGGTGCTTTCGCCGGAACCGAAGAATCCGCCGGATTTCTTGCGCAACTCGCGCAGATCCAGACGCAAGCGACAGCACATGGAACGGACATCGCTCGGTTCCATATCACTGTTGATATAGTTTGAGAAATACGGCGTTCCGTATTTGGCGGTCATTTCAAAGAGAAGACGATTATTCTCCGTCGGGGACCAGTCAAAATCACGTGTAATCGAGTAGGTCGGGATCGGATACTGGAACCCTCTGCCGTTAGCATCCCCCTCAATCATGATTTCGATAAAAGCTTTATTTACCATCTCCATTTCGACTTTGCAGTCGCCGTAGGTAAAGTCCATCTCTTTACCGCCGACGATTGCCGGCAAATCTCTGAGATCACGCGGAACCGTCCAATCCAGCGTGATATTGGAAAAAGGCGCTTGTGTGCCCCAGCGAGATGGCGTATTGACACCGTAAATGAAGGATTGAATACACTGTTTAACTTCCTTGTAGGAAAGACGATCGGCTTTGACAAAGGGGGCAAGGTAGGTGTCGAACGATGAGAAAGCCTGTGCGCCCGCCCATTCGTTCTGCATGATACCGAGGAAGTTGACCATCTGATTACAG
>ERZ1034755.518-NODE-518-length-12763-cov-6.055634_pt1 | contig 12763 bp, 9 predicted proteins | sample MGYA00520596_ERZ1034755 | MGnify/ENA primary metagenome ERZ1034755 (study PRJEB33766, sample SAMN09781701) | gut metagenome | biome: gut microbiome | host: Homo sapiens | place: Madagascar | study: EMG produced TPA metagenomics assembly of the PRJNA485056 data set... | reverse complement strand
GGTAATGCGCTGACCCATTGCACCAACACGGGCAACATCACCGGCGCGAAGAGCATCGGCGGTATCATCGGGTTGCTCAACGCCAGCAGGACCGCGACGGTAGATAACGCAGTCGTGCGTGACTGCACTCTTTCCGGCACGGAATCAATCGGCGGTTGGATCGGCAGAATCGTTGCCAAGGCGACCGCGACCTACAAGAACTACGCGGCTCCGACCGGTGTGACCTATCAGCGAAACGGCGAAGTACAGACGGCTATCGCGGGCTTCGATAACACGGACCGCACGGTGGGGGCAAATACCGCACCCGGTGAGGCGTTCGGTACCTGCCCCGGCACGGCGACCAACGTCACCGAATAAAAACAAAAAATTAACAATGCCCCCATGCGGAGAAAAATCCGCGTGGGGGAATTTTTCCGGGGCATGACAAAGAGAGCCACCGCGCCGCGGTGGCTCTCTCTGATTGGTTTTGGGGCGGTCGCTGTTTGGCGGCGCTGTCGTACTGCCTCGTCGGGTCGGGGGCGTGCGGTGCTGTGACCGGGCGCGCCCCGGCGCGTCAGCGGTGGTTACGGAAATACTCTTTCGCGTACTCGGTCGGGGAGACGCCCGTCTCGAGCTTGAACATTTTGGAGAACGTGTAGACCGAGGAGTATCCCGTCATCTCGGCGATTCTGCCAATGGAGGCATCGTCACCGATGAGCAGTTCCTTCGCCTTTTTGATACGGACGGTACGCAGGTACTTGATAGGCGACTCGCCGTACACACGGGTGAATACCTTGCGGAAATACACCGTCGAGATGCCCGCCATGGCGGCGAGGCTCTCGTTCGTGATGTGTTTATCGAAATAGCGCGTGCGGATGTAGTCGATCACGGGTTCGAGCATATGCCGATAGGAACTCGGGAGGTAAGTCTCCTTGTGTTCCGTCACCGTGGCTTTGTCGAGGATCTTATAGAAAATGGACTTGCATTTGAGCAAATAATTGTCCTTTTTGAGATCCCATAGGTTTGCGACGTTCAGGAGCATCGTGGCAATCTCCCGGCTGACGGCGTCGGAGAGGGGGAATTCGTAAAAATCGAACGATTCGCCCTCGAGCTCTCCTTCGAACTCGATCGTGATACATTTCCCCTGCTGACCGAGTTGCCACTGGTAACGGGCGTCTTTGGAGATCAGGAGCAGGTGATGCGGGTCGGTGACATAGGTCTTGCCGCCCGCGTAGTAGTACGTCAGCCCCTCGATCTTCAGCGTCAGGGCATAGGTCGAGCGGTCGTTGCGCGTGATGCGCTTCGTCTCGTATCGGTAGATCGTGTTGACGGCGAGAATCCTGTGGAGGATCAGCCTTGAAATCGTTTTAGCATCCATAGTGAGGTTATTATAAAGCATTTTATACAAAAATTCAACCGCTATTTTGATTTTTTAACGCTATTTTAACACGAGTTAAGTATCATAACGGATAAAAATATCATAATGGGCATTTACAGATTTTTAGGCATCCCCCTATAATAAAAATGTCAAACGGGCGCGCCCGCGCGCCTGCACCATTTCGAGAGGACAGAATCATGGCGGAAAACGGAAAACTTCGCATCGGTATCTTCGGCATCGGGCACAATCATGCGGCGGCAGCCATCAGCGCGCTTAGGGCGCGTGAGGACGTGGAGATCGTCGGACTGTGTGAGCCGGATGACGCGGTGCGGGAAAAACGGCTGCGGGAGAATCCCGATGTCTACGGTGACATCCCTGTGATGAGCGAGGAGCGCCTTCTCGCTTCGGGTATCCGCGCCGCGATGGTCGAAGCCTCCGTCCCCGAGCTTGTACCGACGGCGCTCCGCTGTGCGGAAGCCGGGCTCCATATCCACATGGATAAGCCCGCCGGTATCGACCTTTCGCTCTATCGCACGTTCCTTGATGTCATGCGGGAGAAACACCTCGTCTTTCAGACCGGGTATATGTACCGCTACAACGCCGGTGTGCGTTACGTTCTGGAGCGCGTCCGTGACGGGGCGCTCGGTCGTATCTACAACATCACGGCGGAGATGTGCACCAAGCACCCCGATTGGTTCGAGCGGCAGCTCATCGGTTACGGCGTCAAGGCGCCGGTCATGTACATCTTCGGCGGGCATCTTATCGACCTCTGTATGCAGGTCAAAGGAGTCCCCGCGGATCTGACCGCTTTCCACACCGAGTCGGGCGACGGAGGCATCCATTTTGAAGATACCTCTCTCGCGGTTCTGACCTATCCCGACGGGATCGCGACTGTGCGTGTCTCCTCCTGTGAGGTCAACGGCTGGGGGCTCCGCGAGTTCACGGTCTACGGGGAACACGGCACCATTTCGGTAAGCCCCCTGGAATCCCCCATGCACATCCGGGAGACCATGCTGGCCGAGCAGGAGCCGTGGAAAGACCGCTACCACACGGTGGAGATCCCCGAAGTCGGGCGGTACGACGTCATGATGCACGATTTCGTGTACATGGTGGAGGGGAAGATCCCCTACGGCGTCGATTTCACCCATGAATACCTGCTACAGCAACTGACCCTCGAGGCGTGCGGTTACACGGCGGAGGAAATGAATGCCAACGCTTCCATCACTGCCCGTGCGTCAGGTGATTGACAAACGAAACGCGAAAAGAGGATAATTGAATTGAAAATAATTGACGGAAAAGTCGTCATTGAAACCGGTGCCGGCGGCAGACACCCTGCCACGCACGGTGACGGGCCGAGGGACTGACACGGTGACGCATTCCATCCAAACGACACAAGCGGTCACACCGCAGGCAGGTCAGCCGGACAGCACCGCCGGCACCACCCAAACGGGCGCAGAATCCGCCGGGGGCGGGAATCCTAAAGCCACGCTGACGGCAGTCGGGCTCGGGCTCATCGTCATGCTCCTCTGGGGGTCGCTGTTCCCGTTCGTCAAATACGGGTACAAGGTGTTCGAGATCGACACGTCGTTCTACCCGAACCTGATCCTCTTCGCCGGGGTGCGGTTCCTTGTGAGCGGCGCGCTCCTCTCGGCGTTCTGCCTCGCGACGCGGCGGACGTACCTCCTCCGGCAACCGAAGAAGTGGCTCCCGACCGCCCTCGTCGCCCTGTTCGCCGTGGTACTTCATTATGCCTGCACCTATATCAGCCTCGGGCAGATCGACAGCTCCAAGACGGCGCTCCTCAAGCAGTCGGGCGTTCTCGTGTTCGTGTGCTTCTCGTTCCTGTTCTTCCGTGACGACCGATTGACGCCGGGGAAGATCATCGGCGCCGTGTGCGGGGTTGCCTCGGTGCTGGTCATCAATCTGGATTCCTTTAAGATCACGTTCGGTCTCGGGACGGCGCTCGTCATCGGCGCGAGCTTCTGCACCGTGATCTCCAACATCGTCTTTAAGAAGAGTTTTCACGACATCCCCGCCGTGACCGTCACGGGGTACTCGCAGCTCATGGGCGGTCTGTTCCTGACCGTACTCGGGCTTGCCCTCGGCGGGCGGATCACCTCGTTCGGCTGGCGCGCCGCGCTCGTCATGCTGTATATCGTTGCGGCGACGGTCGTCAGCTACGGGCTGTGGTACTACGTCGTACAGAAATACGCGCTCTCAAAGCTCTTTATCATCAAGATGGCGGAGCCGCTGTTCGCGGCGCTCGTCAGCGTGCTGTTGCCGCTGGGGACGCATCTGACATGGCAGCACGCCGCCGCCTTTGCCCTCGTTGCCGTCGCCGTGTGCGTGAGCAACATACAATTCCCGAAACGAAGCAAAATCAAGAAAACCGTGTCCGCGGCAAGTAACGCCACGGAAGAAGAAGGAGAAACGAAATGAAAGCCATGCTGATCGATGCCGACAAACAGTTTGTCTGGAGTGACGTCGAGGAGCCCGTCCTTACGGACGAGGGCGTCATCGTCGAGATCTATGCCGCCGCGCTGAACCGCGCCGACCTCTTACAGCGGCAGGGGACGTATCCGTCGCCCGCCGGCTGGCCGCAGTGGCCGGGGCTCGAGCTCGCGGGAAGAATCGTCGCGATGGGCAAGACCGCGGAGCGCGAGAGCGGGTATCACATCGGGGACAGCGTCTGCGCTCTCGTGGGCGGCGGCGCGTATGCGGAGCGCATCGCCCTGCCGTACCAACTGCTCCTGCCGGTGCCGAAGGGAATGAGCATGGAGGAAGCCTCTACGCTCCCCGAAGCCTATACGACCAGTTACCTGAACCTCTTCGTCGAGGGGCACCTCACCGCCGGTCAGGTGCTGTACGTTGCCGCCGGGGCGAGCGGGCTCGCCAGCGCGGCGATCCCGATGGGGAAGCTCAACGGGGCTTATGTCGTGACGAGCGTACAGACGCGCGCCGCGGCAGAGAAAATCAAAAACCTCGGCGCCGATGAGATCATCATCCAGGAAGAAGAGAGTATCCCCGACGCGTTCGCGAGACTGGAGCGCGAGGGGCACCCGGTGAACGTCTGCATGGACTGCCTCGCAGGCAAAGACCTCGGCGATGCGATGCCTTTCATGGCGGCGGGCGGCTACTGGGTCGTCATCTCGACGCTCGCGGGCATCACGACGGAGATTAAACTCCGCCCGCTCCTGACGCGGGGACTGCACCTCGTCGGCAGTATGCTCCGCCGACGCTCGAACGAAGAAAAGCACGAGTTGCTGACGGCTCTCCGCGACAATATGTGGCACTGGTTCGAGGACGGGACGCTGAAGCCGTCCGTCTATCGGGTACTGGATATTTCCGAAGTGGACGAAGCGCACGGCATCCTCGAACGCTACGAGAACACCGGCAAGGTCGTCCTGCGTGTGAAACAACCGTAAGGGAGGCGCTATGAAAAAACACCTGTTATGGACAATGCTCCTGCTATGTCTCGTCCTGCTCCTCGCGGGGTGCGGTGCGAAATACAGCTGGGACGATGAATGTCTGAACTACAATATCACCGGGGAGACGGTGGGAAACGGGACGCTCTATGTGACGCGCAAAGGCGAAAAGGTCAAGCGCGCCGCCGAGGGCGATATCCTCTACGTCAATCTTGTCCCCGCTACGGGCTATGAGCGCGCGAGCATCACGGTCAACGGTGAGGCGATCGAGGGGTCGCAATTCACGATGCCTGCGGGCGACGTGAAAGTGACGGCGACCGTCCGCCCCATCGTCAGTCAGATCACCGTGGACACCGCGCTCGTCGGCGGTACCGTCACGGCGGACAAGACAGAAGCCATGTACGGCGAAACCGTTACATTGACCGTCACGCCCGAGGCCGATTACACGCTCATCGAGCGCAGTCTGACCGTGAACGGGGCGGAGATCTATCGCGGACAGGCGGCGGAGGCGACGCAGGTCACGTTCCGTATGCCGCCGCATGACGTCCGCATCACCGCCCGCTTCCGGGATACGACCCTGCGGATTACCACGATGGATGAATATCGCGCGTTTGCCGCTCTCGTCAATGGCGGCACGGACTTCCGCGGTCGCCGCGTCATCATCGACGCGGATATCGGCTCCCCCGAGGCACCGGTCGACGTCATGATCGGGAATGCGTCGGATAAGGCGTTCGCCGGTACGATGGAAGGGAACGGTCATACCGTGTATCTCAAACTGACCGGTGTCAAGGGCATCGGGCTCATCGGTTATTCCAACGGTGCAACGGTGAGAGATCTCACGGTCGCGGGGCAAGTCAACCTGACCGCGGGCAATATGTATGCGGGCGGCTTTGTCGGTCTTGTCCAATGGGCGAGCGGCAGGGTCACGACGCTCGAGAGATGCGTCAACGAAGCGACGGTCAACGTGACGGCTTCGTCCAATGCCGGCGGTTTTGTCGGGCGTGCGCTCGGCAGTCTCACGGTCACGGGCTGTGAGAACAGGGGCAACGTGACGACCACGGGCAACTACGCCGCGGGGGTCGTCGGATACGTCCATAACTCCAGCGCCACCGGGGCGGGTTCTCCCGCTATCACCGTCACCGATACGGTGAACACGGGCAATATCACGGCAAATACGGGCGTCGGCGGCATTGTCGGACTGTTCCATAAAGGAGCGGCGGGCGCCGTACACCGTCTGACGAACGTCTCGAACACCGGGACTCTTTCGGGAACCTCGCAGGTCGGCGGCATCGTCGCCGTCATTACGAGCCAGGCGACCGATGGCTTCGACATCACGATCACCTACCGTGAGGCGGGGTTGAAGGACAGAGCCGGGGAAGACCTCGTCGTGGGCGCTGACAATAACCGGAAAACAACGGTCATCACACACATCACCGATGACGGAAATGTATGAGGAGGGGAAAGATGAAACAGAAACTGCTGGCACTGACCGTCCTCCTCTGTATGCTCCTGCCGCTCGCCCTCACCGGGTGTTCCGGCGGCGAAAAACTCGAGTACGTCTCTTACGGTGAGGACATCAAGGAATTTGATACCTCTCTTTTCTACGGGAACGTAGAAACCATGCAGGGCGCCGACCCGTCGCTCATCTGGGTGCCGGAAGCGCTCGATGAGAACGGACAGGTGAAGGAGGACACCGGGTACTATTACGCGTATATCACGGCGACCTCCACCATCAACGCATGGCGCACGCGGGATATGACCAACTGGCAGTATCTCGGCGCCGTGTTCCGCCCCGACCTCGACACGTTCTGGGCGTACATGAACTTCTGGGCGCCCGCCGTTCACTATGATGCCGAGGACGGCGTGTACTATATGTATTACAGCGCGACGTCGAAGAGCGTCTCGGAATACAAGACGCATTACATCTCACTCGCCACCTCAACTTCTCCGATGGGGCCCTTCACCGAATGGGGCAGCATTTCGGAGCCGCTCATCGACTTCTCGAAGATGCCGAAAGATCATCCGCTCTATGAAGCGCACGGGGAAGGCACCACTTGGGCGGACGGCTATTTTGCCGCCATCGATGCCGAGCCTTTCGTGGACGTGAACGGGGATATTTACCTGCTCTTCACGCACGATAAGGGCGCGGGGTACTCCTCCAGCTCCACCTATATCATGAAGATGAAAGAATGGTGGGAGCCGGACTACGAGAGCATTACCTGCATCTCCCTCACAGGCTCCTGTGAGGTCGGCGGGACGGAGGTCATGGACGAGGGCACCGTCAACGAGGGGCCGTTCATGCTCTATCACGAAGGGCTTTACTACCTAACGTTCTCCGTCCACACCTACGATGAATCGTCTTATCAGGTGCGGCAGGCGGTCGGCACCTCGCCGATGGGTCCCTTCCACAAAATTGCGACCGAGAAGGGCGGTACGGTCATCACGACCGACGGGCTGAACGCTTATACCAACTCTGCCGGGCACCATTCGTTCATCACCGTGGGCGATGAACTCTACATCAGTTACCACACGTTCAAGAATGACAAGTCCATTTCGCAGGCGCGGAAGATCCGCTTCGACAAGGTGTCCTTCGTCACCAATGACGACGGGATCCCCGTCATCTACGCGAACGGTCCCACCGTGACGCTCCAGCCGCTCCCGACCGCCATCAGCGGGTACGAGAACAAGGCGACCTCGGCGCAGGTTACGGCGACAGGGCTCCGCGAGGGCAGCAGCCCTTACTGGCTGAACGACGGTACGCTCAAGATCCACGAGACGCCGAACATTGTCGACGAGACCTACTTTAACGTAGGGAAGAAAGCAAGTACCGTGACGCTGTCATGGGAGGGCTACATTTCGGCAAAAGCCATCATGGTGTACAACAGCAATCTGTATGACACCTCTTTCACCAAAATTGACAATATCCGCATCTGGTACCGCGTCGGTGACGCCGAGGGCGTGTGCGAGACGGGCGAGATCGCTTTCAGCTACGACCAGTATTCGCTGGTGCCGAAACATTATAACTGTATCTTCGCCGGCGCGTCCTGCACGATCCAGTTCGCGGACATGGATATCAGACAAATCGAAATTACCGTATCGGAATCCCGCGGCGGCGAGGTCTTCGCCATCTCGGAGATCGCGGTACTCGGTAAAAAGGAGGGAAGATGATGAAGAAACGGCTTATGCTCCCTCTCATCGCCTGCCTTCTGCTCCTGGCGGCGAGCCTCACCGCCTGCGGCGGCGGTTATACGTTCGCGCCGTACTCCTACACAAATAAGGCGCCGATCCCCGCCGATATTCATGATTTTACGTCGGCGGACGGCATGACGGTAGACGGCGTGCGCGACGCGCAGTACGGCGACGCCGCACAGCACCGGCTTTATTACAAGAACAACGTCAACAGCGATATTTACGTCGACGCGTATCTGTACTTCGGTGATGAGGGGATTCACTGCTTCGTGTCCGTCAAGGATAATATCCTCTCTTTCAATGCCAACCGCTCGGTCTATCTCAATTCCTCGGTGGAACTCTTCTTCAACGCGACGCAAACCAAGAGCGGCAAGCAGAAGACCTCGATCGATAACGCCACCTGTCAGTGGCGCATCGACTGCGGCGGGAAGTCTGCGAAGCTCTGCGGCATCGGTGGCAGAAACGCCTACACCGGCTCCTACTTTGACGGTCAGTTCGCCGTCAATCTGAACGGTGAACTCAATTCGCAGGACGCGACGGGCTTCGACGTCGAGACGTTCATTCCGTGGTACGAACTCGGCTTCACCCCGGACGAAAACGGGGACTACGGGGTCACGGAACTCATGTTCAACGTGGCGTACAACCACAAGGACGATCCGTACGGGGCAGAGGACAATACCTCCCGCGCCCGTTCCATGAAGACCTTCAGTTATCAGGCGACCCCCTATACATGGGTGCCTCTCGCGAAGAATGCGGACGGCACGGCGCGGAACCTGACCTCGCCGGACGGCAACTTCTTCGGCACGCTCATCGTCGAGGGCGGTCTGCTCGCCGGTGTGTACGAGCCGACGTACCTTGTCGACCTCACGCAGGATAACAATGAGGGCGGAAACAAGATGTTCATTCGCTCGGATTCTCCCACCGCTTACGCGGTCGTGAAGAACAGCACCTCCTCGCACTTCTACTATGAAGCGTATCTCAGCGGCCTCTCGGGTGAGCAGAGCAACACGCCGAAAATCGGTATTACGGTGCTGTTCCCCGCCAACCGGATTACGCTCTACATCAAAATGTACGACGGCGCTAATATTGCCGACGGGATATGCGGTGTGGTACAGCGGACGATCACCAACGGCGGCTACAACTGGACGGAGGCGGCAGACCCCAACGACGACACAATGAACTGGGGCTACTATACCAACGGTGCGTTCCGGGATCCGGACAATCACTTCATCACCGAAGGTGTCAAACTCGCCATCTATCGCGAGGACGACATTCTCTGCTTCTTCGTCAACGATGAGTTGTATTTCGCGAACCGGGCGGCGATTGATGCCGGCTTCACCCCGCTCTGCGAACAGCCCCTGAACCTCCACGACACCGCGAGCCGTGAAATCTTCGGCACCAGAATCGTGGACGACAGCATCGTGGGCGTGTTCTCGTTCGGCGCGAACGCCACCGTCTCGGACTACACGTTCGTGAAAGGCGACGATGCCTCCGCGCGTGTGGCGTCCTACCGCACCTCACAAGGCGATTGATTGAATGTAAATAAAGGAGACAAACACATGAAAAGATTTGTTGCCATCGCTCTCATGCTCGTGATGATGACGGCGCTCCTCGTGCCCCTGCTCAGCGGGTGCAAAAAGCGCGGGAGCGGCGTGGATATCTCGTTCGATGAGAACGGTAATCTGCTACCGTCCTCCGGCACCACGATCCATGTCACCTCGTACTCCGAGGGGGACGAAGAAAAGCGTTTCTACCAGTTATGCGATGCTTTCAACGAAAAGTATAAAGAGTACAACATCCGGGCGGTCTATGAGCCGAGTGACTCCAGCGGGTACGAGCAGACGATGAAGACGTCGCTCTCCTCCTCCACCTGTCAGGACGTCCTGCTCGTCGCCGACAGCTACTATAAGCAGTGGGCGACGCTCGGCTATCTCGAGCCGCTCGATGCGTATATCAAGAGCCAGTACGCCGCGCTCAACTTTGAAAAGGAAGTCGCGGATATGTACGAGGGCGGCGTCGGCAGATATCTCTACGACGTCGTGACGACCACCTCGGACGGTCCGAACGCGCATTACTACGGGCTCCCGAAGGGCACCGGCGCGACCGCCATCTACTACAACAAGACCTACATGAAGAACGCGAACATCAAGGAGATCTCGGTCTACGAGGAAGATATCGACGCGTTCAACGGCGGCGCGGCAGATGCCTACGGCAATACCAAGGCGTCGCTCGGCATCGACGGCACCGTACCGAAGAAGGCATTCTTCACCGTCGGAGGTCAGCGCGTGTTCAACAACAAGATCCCGATGAGCTGGCAGGAGTGTTCGGAACTCGCCGCCATCCTTCAGGCGGTCAATGCGGCGGCAGGCTGTAAATACGGCTTCATCACCAGTTGGTGGTTCAACTACGGCTTCTCGGTGGGCGGCAGCTGCATGCAGTATCTGACGTCCGACGATACGGGGTTGAACGGCGGTTACTACACCTTCACCCTCGCGGACTCGACGGTCAACTACAAAGCCAAAGAAGATATTGCCGTCAACGGTCATACCTACAAGGCGGGCGAGATCGTCTCCTACGAGGATAAGTTCTACATGAGCGACACCCTTGCCGAAAAGTGCGAGGTGCTCCCCTCCCAGCGCGAGGCGTTCGCGGAATACATGAGCCTCGCCGGCAAGGTGGGCAACAGCCACTACCATGCCGACGTCACCTACGGCGGTAAAACCTACACCGGCGTGACGGACGCTTTCTGGTCGGTAATCCCGTATCAACTCGGTGCGACGCCCAAAGAGGCGATCGCCAAGAACGAAGAGCTGCTCCGCAGCCCGAACAACCTCGGAGATCCCGGCAGTGCCGGCGCACTCGCTGCGGCTTCGCACGAATATGTGATCGTGCAGAACAAGGGCATCTCGGTCAACCCGGCGACACTGAACACGGACGGCCGTTTCACCCAGTTCACGCAGGGTTATACCGCCATGGTCGTTGACGTCCGCGTCAGCGTGGCGCAGGCGCGCCTGATCCGTGACTTCGAGTGGGATGTCGCCCCCATGCTCGTGTGGAAGGATTTTGACGACGAGGGCAACACGATCGCCTCCGGCGTCGAGGGCGCACACTCCGGCTCGAACGCGTGGGCGGTGTGGAGCAAATCCACGATCAAAAATGCGGCTTATCTGTTCCTCAAGTTTGCGGCAGGTGAGGAGGGGCAGAAGATCCTCGCCGAGGCGGGCACCATTATCCCGAACCAGAAGAGCATCGCGAAAGAGATGATTCAGCAGGATCTTGCGAAGGGGCTTTCTCCCCGTAACATCGAGGTGTTCGAGCGCGGGGCAGAGTACCAGACCCCCGGTGACTGGTGGTTCCTTAAGGACGGCGACTGGATCGACGGCGACGGCTGCTGGGCAAACTACCTCAACCAGACCGTGCGTAACTTCAGAGCGACTATGACGACCTTCTATACCGTGAACGACTATCTCAAGACCTTTGATACGCTGAAAAAATACACGGCAAAAGAGGACTGAGTCCATGACGATCACAAAGAGTAAAAAAGCGAGATCAGACGAACTCTGGGGTACGCTCTTCGCGGGAATCCCGGTGCTGGGGCTCATCATCTTTACCTATATACCGCTCCTCATGGCGGTCATCATGTCTTTCATGGAGGTGCCGGGGCTCACGCTGCAGGGGGCGAAGTTCTTCCCGCTGAAGCAGATCTTCACAAACTACGTCACGGTTATCAAGGATCAGTATTTCTGGAAGTCCATACTCAATAATATTGTGCTGATGATCGGTCTGCCGATCTCCATCATCCTGTCGATCGCGATTGCGGAACTGCTGACCAAGGGGCTCCGCGGCACCCGTTTCTTCAAGGTGTTGCTTTTCGTCCCGTATGTCTGCTCCGTCACAGCAACGACGTTCATGTGGAACTGGCTGCTCAACTATGACCACGGCGTCATCAACAGCATCCTCGGCAAGAATATCAACTGGTTCGGCCCCGACCTCTTCATCTGGTCGGTCATGATCATGACCATCTGGGCATCCTGCGGTTACCGTATCCTGCTCTTCACGGCGGCGATGACGAACGTTAACAGCTCCCTCAAGGAAGCGGCAGCGGTCGACGGCGCGAACAAGTTCCAGATCTTCGGCCACGTCACGCTCCCGTCCATCACGCCGACGATCTTCTACATTCTCGTCATGGGTACCATCGGCGTTCTGCAGGAATTTACCCGTATTCAGGTGTTGGATTCCACAGGCGCGAAGTGTACGACCGTCGTGTTCTATGTGTATAAGAAGATGCTGGTCGGCACCCCGGACGCGGGCGTCGGCTGTGCCGCGAGTATCATTCTCGCGCTCCTGGTCGCGCTCCTGACCAAACTGCATTTCACGATTTCAAAGAAGTGGGTGAGTTACGATGCAAGCTAACGAAATGACAAAAAAACCGAAGAAAAATCATAAGCATCTCGACAACGCCCTCGTCTACGCGGGTCTCATCGTCGCGTCGCTCCTCGTCGTCCTGCCTTTTGCCATCGTGTTCATGACCTCGTTTATGACGGCGGAGGACGCGACGACCGGCGGCTTCTCGCTCATCGGTCAGAGCGGCATGGCGTTCCAGGGGTATAAGGAGTTCTTCAATTATAAGGACTACTATACCGGCGTGCCGCGTTTCCTCACCGGTCTTGCGAGTACCATGGTGACGTCGCTCGTCCCGACCCTCGCCTCGCTCTTCTGCGCGGCGCTCGCGGCGTTCGCCTTTGCGAAGATCCGTTTCCGCATGAGCAAGGTGTTCTTCAACATCATCCTG
>ERZ1034755.510-NODE-510-length-12853-cov-5.808798_pt1 | contig 12853 bp, 20 predicted proteins | sample MGYA00520596_ERZ1034755 | MGnify/ENA primary metagenome ERZ1034755 (study PRJEB33766, sample SAMN09781701) | gut metagenome | biome: gut microbiome | host: Homo sapiens | place: Madagascar | study: EMG produced TPA metagenomics assembly of the PRJNA485056 data set... | reverse complement strand
CATAAGCATTTCCGATTTAGATAAATCATTATATAGTTAATAATTCTTAAATCCAAACAGAAACCTACTCGTTTATGATGTAGGTAAATCTATTTTGATTACCTTTGCGGTATAAAGTTATAAATAAATATCGAAATAATGAACGAAACATCTAAAAATCAGCGCAAAAAGTCTCTGCTCGGGCAACTTTCAAACCTTGCAGTTGGCGAAGAACTGACCGTTCCTGTTAGCCGTTCAAGCTACCTCAAATCAATTTGTGTTAGTTTCGGCTTGCAGTGGGACAAGAAGTTTTCAACCTCGACAAACCGAGAAGAGCGCACAATCACAGCAACAAGAATTTCATAACACTTACACTACAATGAAAAAGTCAATCATCACCTCCGTACTCCTCCTTGCAAGCCTCATCAGCTGCAACACCACAAAACAATTGTCTAACGAGGAACTCGACCGCATCAGTTGGTCGGCATTCTGCAAGGACTTCGGCTATAACGAACAGGCCGACCGTGACAACGAGCAAGCCATCAACGACTACCTCGATGCTTGGCGCGGCTCCGTGTCCGAGGAAGAGGCATTTGCAAAACTCGGTATCACGCAAAGCTACTAAGCCATGCCCAACCAGTTCTGCAAATCCTGCAAGCAGTCCTACAACGCCATCAACGGATGTTACTGCACCCTGCTCAACCGCTACGTTGAGCACACAAAAGAGCCTCCATGTTCAAACCCTATAAAATCAGACAAGAAATGAAAAAAGCAATCTCAATTTTCCGCATCGCCATTCTCGCCCTCATGGGCAGTGTTGGCGTCCTGTTCCTCCTTGGTGAGGAACAGGACGAAACTGTACTCTCGTTTTTCCTGCATTTCCTCTTCGACAAGGTGTTTGGCCTTGCCATGCTTGCCGCAATGTGTGTGCTCTTTTGGCGTTGGTGCAAGACCGACAACTGGCTCAAAGCCATTAATGAATGGTGCGAAGAGATAGACGCACAAGCCGGAGATTAAAGGATAATGGACTACCTCAACTTCTCTGACATGTGCGTCAAGTATTCTACGTTCCTCGATGATGTGGCCGCAAGGGTCGTGCATCTGCTCAAGCAGGATGCCAACGACCCAGAGTTCATCAGCCAGAACAAAGCATTTGAAATGTTCGGGCGCGGAAATGTGGAGCGTTGGCGCAAGCAGGGAAAGGTAACAGCCTACAAGCGTCCGGGCAAGGTCGAATACCGAACAGCCGACCTGCGGCTCTTGCAGCGGATACAGCAAGATTATCTTGGCAAGTAGCCTCAACTGCCGCAGATAGAATGCGCTAATCGGATAGGCGCAACCCACGGAGGGCAATCAACTCTGCTCTGGTCATTAGGTAGGTTCAACTCCTCCCTGCGGCTCAACTGAATAAAATTTTAATCACATTCAATTTCATACAACTATGAGTCAAATAGAAATTACAGTCAAGCTGCTCAACGAATTGCAGCCGACAGAAATCGTCCGCAACGACAACGTGCGCGACAAGTTCATTCAGATTTACGATGCCATGTGGTCGCAGTCCACTGGCGTGTCGGGCGAAGCTGCCTACGAGAAAGAGGCTCGCAACTTCAACCGTCTGCTTTCCGAGAAAGAGGACGTGCGCAAGAAATGCAGCCATTTTTCCCTCTTCACCTCGTTTCTTGATGTGGCTATCTCTGGCCTCACCCTCGACCCCGGCACCAAGGCGCAAGCCTACCTCCTCGCACGCTCCATCGCTGTTGACTCCTATGTGGACGACCACGGACAGAAGAAGAACCGCTACGAGACGCAGTGCGTCCTCACCGTCAGCGGCTATGGCGAGTTGGTGCTTCGCGCTCGTTGCGGTCAGATACGCCATGCCGACAACCCTGTCATCGTCTATGAGGAGGACAGCTTTGAGTTTGGCGAGCGCAACGGACAGAAGTTCGTCAATTACACCTGCCGTCTCCCTCACCAGTCCGGGCGTATCGTGGCTTGTTTCATGAAGATTACACGTGCCGATGGCTCTGCCGACTATGCCGTCATGCTGCCCGAAGATTGGGCGCGGCTCTCCAACTACTCCGCTCGTCAGAACTCAAAGTTCAACTATCAGACCAAGCAGTGGGAGAACGGCAAGCCCAACGCCCTCTACACCGCACAGGGCGGACAGATAGACCCCGGCTTTCTCGTTGCTAAGTGTATCAAGCACGCTTTCAAGACTTATCCCAAGGCGCGTATCGGCCATGCCACACAGTTGGAGTCACAGCAGGTTGACGAGACAGAAATCTCTGACGACATCTACGGCATCACCGACAATGGCGAACAGGTAGATACTGCCACAGGCGAGATTATTACCGACCGTCAGCCCGAACAATCCTTTGCTCCTGCCGACAACACAGCGGCTGGCGTAACCGTTGATCCTGCGGCAAATGATGATGACGACACTTTCTAATCCCTAACAACCGACAACTATGAGTGAACAAGCAACAAATACCGATTTGACCATCGTGCGCAAGGAGAACGTGCAGATGATAGCGCAGACTGCGCCCGAGGTGTACAAGAACAACACCATTTCTTGCAAGAAGTGTACCGACTTCGGCAAGCGGCTCCTCGTCCAAATCAAAGAGCACGGCATGACTGACGAACTGGATATGCAGTGCGCCACCTACATCAACAAGGCTCGCAACACGGTGAAGAAGATGAACACCAGCCGTTCTGCCATCACTAAAATCTTTGACCAGATACGCTCGGAGTTCACAGGCATGGAGAATGCCATCGACCCCACCAAGACAAACTCTGTTCCCTACCAGATACAACAGGCTCGCAATGCCTACGCTGCACAGAAACGTGCCGAGGAGGAGCGCAAGCGCAGGGAGGAGATGCTGCGCCAACAGCGTGAGCAAGCCCTCGCTCGCTACAAGGCTGACGTGGAGGACGACTACAAGCGGTCATTTAACACCCACACCACCAATGCCATCAACTCCCTTACCGAACTTAACGCTGCCATCACGCTCGACAACTACGAGGCGCAGTGCAAGGCTATCAAGCAGTTTCCTGTCAAGCTGCCCGATGATTGGGCTGCAAAGACTCCCTCCAATGTCCGCATTCCTGCCGAACTTGCCGACATGCAGGACAAACTCCGTGAGGTGCGCACATCTATCGCCCTCAAACTCATGGAGCAGTTTGCCAAGCAGTACGAGTTTGAGGTGGGCGACTACCGCGACAACATTCTCGACACACTGCCGTCCAAGAAAACCGAATTGGAGCGTATGCAGAAAGCCAATGAGGAAGAAAAGGCTCGCATGGCTGCTGAACTGAAAGCGCGTGAGGAGGCCGAGGCAAAACGCATTGAGGCTGAACGCAAGCGCAAGGAGGAGGAAGAGACGGCAAAGAAGAAGATGCAGCAGGAAGCGGCCGAAGTGGGCAACCTCTTTGGACAACAGGCCATCGTTACCCCTGCCGGGTATCAGCCCAAGACTTCCGTCAAGAAACGTCTTGTGTTCCACGATGCGCAGGGTGTCCTCGCTGCCTTGTCTCTTTGGTGGTCAAAGGAGGGACAATACCAGTCTGTCGAAGACCTTTCAAAGGTGTTCAAGAAACAGATTACCTACTGCGAGAAACTCGCAAACGACAAAGACCACCCCGAATTTATCAGTTCAACATCTGTCTCTTACGAGGACGAAGTTAAAGCAAAGTAAACGATTATGTACGAAAGTGGATATTACCCGGCTGGCGCGGAGTACGACCCTCGCGCCCCATGGAATGAGCGTGAGCCTACAATGATTGAGTGTGCGGCTTGTGGCGGCAAAGGCTATCACTGGCACGCCTACGACTTTGAGGCCGACCGCGAAACGGAATGTACCGAGGAAACGTGGGAGTTGCTCCCCGAAACGGAAGAGGAGGCCATTGCCAAGCGCATGCACTTCATCAAGGGCGAAAAGGAGACCTGCGAAGTGTGCGATGGTGAGGGCGAAGTGGAATATGAACCCGATTACGATGACTATGACGAAGATTAAGCCTATCATCAACCCAGACGAATACTATCAGCGCAGTGAGGTCAGCAATTCTGACCTTACTGAACTGAAGAACCAGCTCCACCCACACATGCAGTATGGCGACCGTGAGGCGGCATTCCGCTTTGGCTCTATCGTGGATGCCATCATCACCGAACCCTCGCGTGTGGACTTCCTCCACATGACGATTGATGGTGAGCAATGCTCCGAGGAAGAGTTCCTCCACGCTCGCGAAATGCAGCGTGCGCTCCGTGCCGAGGCTCGCAGAGACCCATTCCTTGCCAAGGTGCTGGAGTTGTCCGAGACGCAGTGCTTTATGGTCAACAAGCAGCAGCCTTTCGATAATAGCGGTTTCCGTTTCACGCTCGACACGCGCTGCAAGTGGGACTGGTGGCTACCGTCCTGCCATTTCGGTGGCGACCTAAAGACTACGTTCGCCTCCACACAGGCGGAGTTCGACAACGCTGTCGATTTCTTCGATTGGGACAGGTCGCGTGCCTGGTACATGGACATAGCCCATTCCGACCGCGATTTCATCTATGCCATCAGCAAGAAGAACTGCCGCATCTTCAAGAAGTTCATCAAGCGTGGCGATGATACTTATCTCCGTGGTTTCGACAAGTACAACGAACTTGCTTTCCAGTATTGGGCTTTCTCTCTCGCATAATCACATAAAGAACAAAGTTATGACAAAGATACTTTCACCGACCGCACAAATCAATCTGCTCAAACGCCTCAGACGTATGTGTCCCTTTGCCGTCTGGTCGGGACAATACGGCTACACCTGTGGCGGCATGAAGAATGGTGTGCGCTCGTCCTCTGGTATGGGGGCGCAGACAAAGGAGGCTCGCCACTGCCATTTGAATTGTATTGACCTGCGCAAGGCTGCGTTTCGCAATGGCTACGACATCACACTATCAACCCACAAACTCAATGCGTATGGCTGAAACACTCCAACATCACCTCCGTGTCGAACCCTACGACTACCAAAAGGAGGGCATTCTTGCCGGGCTGCGCTGGCATCGTTTCCTCATCGGTGACGAGCCGGGGCTTGGCAAGACGCTCCAAAGCATCGGTGTCGTGGATTGTGCCAACGCTTACCCCTGCTTGGTCATTTGTCCGTCCTCGCTCAAAATCAACTGGCAGCGTGAGTTCGAGAAGTTTACCGACAAGCACGCTCTTGTGCTCGACAACTCCGTGCTTACCACATGGCCGTACCTCCTCAAAATGGGTATGCAGCAGGTGGCCATCGTCAATTACGAGTCCCTGCGCAAGTATTTCGTGTGGGACATCAAGGGCGGCTCGCGTGGCGGTTTCCGCTTGAAAGATGTTGTGTTTACTCCCGACATCAAGTTGTTCAAGTCTATCATCATTGACGAGAGTCACCGTGTCAAAGACCCGTTCGCACAGCAGACCATCTTTGCGCGTGGCATTGCCGAGGGAAAGGAATACCGCATCTTGCTGTCTGGTACGCCTGTGGTCAATCGCCCTGCCGACCTCATTGCGCAACTCTCCATCATGGGACGCTTGCCCGAGTTTGGCGGACGATCCAAGTTTCTTGCCGAGTATGGCGGTGGAGAGATTACTAAGGAGAGGCGCAACAAGGAGGAGGAAGATGCTCCGCGCAACCTCGAACGGCTCTCTGCCGAACTCTACTCGCGCTGCATGATACGCCGCGAAAAGGCTAAGGTGCTTACACAGCTGCCCGACAAGACGCGCACCGACCTCATCGTGGATATTTCCAACCGTGACGAGTATATGCTTGCAGAACACGACCTTGCCGAATACCTGCGCCAGTACACCGAGTGCGACGACCTCGATATTCGCAGGAAGATGCGCATGGAGGCTTTGGTGAAGTTCATGACGCTGCGCTCGCTCTCTGCCAAAGGCAAGGTGAAACAGGCTATCGACTTCACGCGCACATTCCTCGCCAACGGCAAGCCGCTCATTCTCTTCTGCTCCCTGCATGAGATTGTGGACGAGATTAAGAAAGCGTTCCCCAAGGCGGTCTCCGTTACCGGGCGCGACTCCATGATGATGAAACAGGCGGCTGTCGATGCTTTCCAGTCGGGCAAGGCGCAACTCATCATCTGTTCCATCAAGGCGGCTGGCGTGGGCCTCACGCTCACGGCATCTTCCAACGTGGCTTTCGTTGAGTTTCCATGGACTTATGCCGACTGCTGCCAGTGCGAAGACCGTGCCCACCGCATCGGGCAAAAGGACAACGTTACGTGCTACTACCTGCTTGGCCGTTCCACCATCGACAGCACGCTCTACTCCATCATCCACAAGAAGAAGTCCATCGCCAACCAGATAATGGCCACCGATGACGACATTCCGCAGGATGAAATGTACTTCGATGAACTTGCAAGTCTGTTCCTCAATCCAGTGCAAGATGGCTGACCTCTGCAAGACCGACCTGCAAAAGGTCATTTCCTACCTCGATGAGGCTGCGAAGATTTACGATGCGTTGCCCATGCAGAAATGCAAGTGCCGCGCTTACATGATAACTCAATTAACAAACAAATTAAAATCAAAACTCAATCATGACAAAAAATGAATTGGCAAAGGAGGTTGCGGTTTCCGAGAAACTCCACCTCTCCACTACGTTCCAAGCCGTTGACGGCATTCTCCGTGTCATCAAGCAGACACTCGCCAAGGGTGAGCCTGTTATCATCCGTGGTTTCGGCACGTTCCAACCCACCGAGTGCAAGGAGCGTCCTGCACGCGATTTCAAGACTGGCAAGCCTGTCGTTATTCCGGCACACAAGTCCGCAAAGTTCCGTGTGAGCAAGGACTTCATCAAGTTTCTCAACGCTGAAGCAGGAAAGGAGGCTACCGTATGATGCTCTATGAATGTGGTGTCCGCTACGAGCGGACTATGGAGAACGGCATGACAAAGAAAGTCACCGAGCTGTACCTTGTCGATGCACTTTCCTTTGCCGAGGCTGAGGGACGCATCACAAATGAGATGGAGCCGTACATTTCGGGCGAGTTCGATGTGGTTACTATCAAGCGCACCAACATTTCCGAGATTGTAGAGGGGCTGTCCACTGCCGACAAATGGTTCAAGGCTAAACTCATGTACATCACCATTGACGAGAAAACAGGCAAGGAGAAGAAACAAGCGGTTCACTTCATCGTCCGTGCCTCCGACATCAACAACGCCCACATCTGTGTTGTCGAGCACATGAAAGGTTCTGTGATGGACTACGAGATTGCCACGCTTGACGAAACCAAGATTATGGATTTATTCCGCTACAAGGTTAATACGAGCGACAATGGCTAAGTTTTCTTCATTTGCTTTCCAAGGCCGGAATAAGTACGGCAACGAGCGTGTGGGCGGTCATGCCTCCAAGAAAGAGCATTACCGCGCTGCCCAGCTCCGCCTCATGGAGCGTGCCGGACTTATCTCCGACCTGCGGGAGCAGGTGTCCTACGAGTTGATACCTGCCCAGTATGGCGAGTGTGGCAAGGATTTCAAGGGGCGCGACACGCGCGTTCTCCTCGAGCGTCCCTGCCGTTATGTTGCCGATTTCGTCTATACCGACCGCGCGACAGGGCAGACCGTTGTCGAGGACACGAAAGGCGTTCGCACTAAAGAGTATATCATCAAGCGGAAACTCATGCTCCACGTTCATGGCATCCGCATAAAAGAGGTTTGATTATGGCACGAGACAGTTTTGTTTTCTATCGCAGTTTCTTTGAGGCTATCAGCCTTATGCCGCCAGAAGTACAGGCAGAGGTCTATCCTGCGCTTGTTGAGTATGCGCTTAACGGCAAAGAGCCGAAAGGACTTACCGACATCGCCAAGGGCGTGTTCATTCTCATCAAGCCCAACATTGATGCAAGCATCACACGCTATGAGAATGGAAAGAAATGTGCCAAATATGGCAAACTTGGCGGTCGCCCTGCTAAAGAACGCAAGACTGCCTCGTCTGCCGAGCTGCCGTCCAATCCCGAATACACCTTGTCATTTGAGGAAGAGATTGAGCAGATGCGTTCCGACCGCTCTTGGAATGAGCCTGTCTGCATGAAGTTCCACCTCTCTCCCGACGACCTCTCCAAGCGGCTGTCCGATTTTCTCACCCATTGCAAGAGCGAGTATGTGGGCAAGTCTCATTCCGACATCAACGATGCCAAGCGTCATTTCTGCTCATGGATGCGCAAGGCTTACGCGCCTGTCGAGCATGACAGCGATGCGGAGCTGCCGCCTCCCTCGTATGAGTTCAATGGGGGCTTTGGTGGTCAGGACATTTAATCTGTATGAGTTATGAACAATAAACCATATCCCCAGACTCTCGTCACCGAACTTGCCAAGTTCGGCAAGCGGCCTACTGGCGATGCCGAATGGGACGCTTGCATCTTGCAGGCGTGCCGCAACAATCGCAAGAGTGCTCCTACATGGCTGTCGCTCCACGATGCTGCCCTGCGGTTTCGCGAGGAGGCGGAGAAAGTGCGTAAGCAAGCCTACAATCTTGCCGACCCCGATGTGTATTCAGCACACAGCGCATTCGTCATGCACATTGCCAACAACATTGTGCTTGCTCCGCAAAGGCGCAAGTTCATCGTTGACGACAACAACCGTGATGTGCTGCGTTTCCTGCTTTACTATTTCAACAACTGCCCTCTGGCAGAGGAGGTCTTTCCCGGTCGTGGCTACAAGCTGCACAAGAGCATCCTCATACAGGGCGGTGTCGGTGTGGGCAAGACGCTCCTCATGCAAATCTTCAGCGAGTATCTCCAGCGCACCAACAACCCTCGTTTCTTCTGGAACTTGTCGGTCACTCAGATGGTCAACTACTACACCATTCACAACAACCTCGACCGTTTCACCTACAACGAGGAGGAGTGCCGTGGTTTCAAGTGCAACCCTCAGAACGTGTGCCTCAACGACATCGGCATACAAGACCGCACATTCTTCGGCATGGACACTGGTCTCCTCACAGATGAGTTCCTGCACGCTCGCAACGAGATTTGGACGCAGTACGGCAAGTTTGCCCACCTCACCACAAACCTCGACAACAACGAACTTCAAAAGCGTTTCAAGCGCAATGACGGTTTCGGCCGTCTCGTTGACCGTTTCAAAACTTACAACGTAATACCCCTTATGGGAAAGAGTAGAAGATAATATGGACGCAAAATCATTTTTCATGCTTGTGCGTGAAATGCGTACTGTGCAAAAAGAATATTTCCGCCTCCGTTCACATGAGGCATTGACTAAGAGTGTGGAGTTGGAACGGAAAGTTGATACAGAAATTCACAGAGTGGAGGACATCCTTGGACTTGACTCTCTATAAAAATGTAGAATATGAAATACAGACATAGAACAACTGGAGAAATAATCAATGTTCTCCGACATAACGAGAGAGGCGATTTTGCCGAATGTACAGACAACAACGGCAAAGTGTATGGTTTGCAAGCAAACCTGTTCAGAGATTATGAGCAGGTCATTGAGGACAAAACCATCAATTGGGAGCAGCGTAGATACGAGATTGCCAAGGCAATGCTCCCTGCAATCTATATGGACGATGGCAATGCACAACGTGCAGACCACTCGCCAATCAATGGCTTTGAGTACAAAACGCCACAAGGCTGTGCAAAAGAGGCAGTCAGTTTGGCTGATGCACTAATCAACGAACTTCAAAAGAAAGGAGCAAGCAATGAGAACAATTGATTTTCGTGGTAAAGCCGTAGGCAGTGGCCGCTGGATACATGGTGATTTGGTTTGGAATGGTCGCACTCCTGCCATTTTTGAAGATGCCAATCAAGAAAATGGTTGCATCACCGTAAAGGAAAGCACGCTCGGCATGAACACCGGGCTGAAAGACAAGCACGGCCACGAAATATACAATGGCGACATTCTCGCCCATGGAGCAAACATCATCGGTCATGTGGTCGATGGCGTGCGTGGCTACTGCTTTGATGTGGTCTATATAACGCCAGAAGGAGAAAAATCATGTCCACTTTTCGAAATGGTTACCAACTTTAACGATAAGTTGGAGATTGTCGGAAACATACATGATAAAGGAAATGGAGGTGCAGTATGAATAATGTAATTCCGAAACTCTCGGTCTTGTTAAGATTACTACTTGTTGCTCCTATTTACATCGTTGCTCTCGTTCTGTTTGTTCCATACGGAATATTCAGAGGTCTTACAGAGTCTGACATAATCCGAGATTACTTAGACCTGTTTGATGAGTTCCTTGGTAAAATATACTTTCACTATTTCAAGAAAAAGTAAAAGATGCGTTCCCGACAAGCAAGAAAAATAGTCCGCATGGTCAGATACACACCCATCGACCGCATGAGCGACACATGGTATGACAGAGGCTCGCAGTGGTGTGCCACCTACCGACAGCCCCACATTCAACAGGCTCTCCGCTATTATTGGAATGGCGTAGCGGACCGCAAGATTAAGCCATTCGATTACAAACCCAACTATCAAAGAAACAAATTCTTATGAACATCATCAACAAGAAATGCGTCAGCACAATTATTGGCGGCATCAGCGGAAACGTCACCTACAATGGTAAGACAATCAACATTCCTCGCGGCTCTCGTTTTGAGATGATAGACGGCAAGGTTCTCATCAACGGCAAGCCTTTCGAGCAGTATAACGAGGCCGACTGCCCAATCATCAAGATTGAGATTACTGGCAATGTCGAAAGCATCGAGACAGAAAGCGGTGATGTAACAATCCAAGGCGATGCAAGTAATATACACACCATGAGCGGTGATGTCCGCTGCAATGCTGTAAGCGGTAATGTAAACACCATGAGTGGAGATGTCACCTGTGATAACATCAAAGGCCATTGTTCTACAATGAGTGGAGACATAAGACGATGAAGGTACGACAGGCAAGAAAAATCTTCAAGGCTTATTATAGCCCTAAGAAAAACTATTGGAATAAATACCAAGGTTTTACTCTTGGAACGTGCTTTATTTGTTTCGCTTACAAAAACCCACGTTTGCTTCATGCTCTGAATATAGCATACAAATATGAGAAGCGGTATGTGCAAATACCAACAAAGCCAAGAGCAATACAAGGTACAACTTCCATACGTCATCCCCAATATGGCCTTTGGGCTATTTTTGAAAACAAGAATAATATTTAATCAACAAAGACAATGAAAACTTACATCGGAACAAAACAGGTAAAGGCCGAACCTATGGACGAATTGGCCGCAGTTGAGAAAGGCTACGCTCGTAAGAACGATGACAACCACGAATGGCGGCAGGGCTACCACGTTCAGTACGCCAACCCGGACGGTAGCACCTACGACTCATGGTCTCCCAAGGACGTGTTTGAGCGTTCTTACAACGTGTGTGATGAGGAACAGATTGCAATGGTATGTTTTCCTCTGACAAATCGAAGCATCAACAAGGCTGTATCGCTCCTAACTATTGGAGGTGCAGATGACAAGACTTTGGAAGAGGTCGCAGCCAAGATGGAGGATTTGAAAAAGAAAGGGTTTGCAATTGTGCCCTCAAAAATATACAACACTGGCGATGAGGGACAGCAATTTGAAATGATGGTGCCATTATTAGCATTAGGCATCAGCTTGTAAGTATGCGCCAACCCAAACGCAGGGCTAACCTGCTCTACAAACTCCGTAGGAGAGGTATCCGATGCGACACCAAGCAGCGTTGCATCTACCTCCCCTATATGGAGTCTCCTAAGAAGTACCCACAAATACCACGGCTCTGCCGTGAGTTCCACTTCTATGTTCAATTCATCATCACATGAGCAACAATACAATCCGTGTCTTTGAAGCCTTTGCAGGTTACGGCTCGCAGTCTATCGCCCTCCAACGGCTTGCCAACGATTTTGCCGACTTCCGCTTTATGGTGGTCGGCATTTCCGAGATTGACAAGCACGCCATCGCTGCCTACCGTGCCATTCATGGCGACCATGCCCCCAACTTCGGAGACATCATGCACATTGACTGGCTGCAAGTTCCCGACTTCGACCTGCTCACATACTCTTTTCCATGCCAAGATATATCCTCGGCTGGCCGTCAGCGTGGCTTTGCGCAGGGTAGCGGCACGCGCTCTTCCTGTCTGTGGGCTTGTGCCGACGCTATCTCTGCCAAGCATCCCAAGTGGCTGCTCATGGAGAATGTCAAGGCTCTCACACAAAGGAAGTTTGCCAAGGACTTCTACAAGTGGCGCGAATGGCTTTCCGACCAAGGCTATACAAGTTACTTCCAAGTCCTCAATGCCAAGGAGTACGGCATACCGCAAAACCGTGAGCGTGTCTTTATGGTGTCCTGCCTGGGCGAACACCCTCGTTTCTTCTTTCCCAAGACGTTCCCTTTGGAGTACCGACTGAAAGATATTCTTGAGGACAATGTGGACGAGAGTTATTACTTGAAGCCTCAGCAGGTGGAGAGTATCATCAGGCATTGCGAGCGCAAGGTGGCAGAGGGGTGCGGTTTCAAGGTAAACTTCCAGTCGCCCGATGACATCAGCGGTGCAATCAAGACCAAGGAGGGGCAACGTGAATACGACACCTACATCAAGGAGCCGCTCAACACCGATATGCAGGGCAACTCTCGCACCATTACTGCCCATTACCATAAGTTTGGCTACACCGACTTTTCAAGCGACCTCTGTCCGCATACTGGTGTCATGGAGTATTCGCCTCTCTTCTTGGGCTACACTCGCGACCACAAGGGCAAGGTGGTGTCCCACAACCTAAAGGACATCAGCAACACAATTGTCGCATCCAACCATGGGCGCAATGGCAGCACAGCGCAGTATCTCGTAGAGCCGATGATTTACAGCAGTCCTCACGGATTTAATTTCGGGGGAGGCCGTCCGAAAACTTAATTAGGGAAGCAAACAACTGAATTGAGCAT
>ERZ1034755.509-NODE-509-length-12872-cov-5.392135_pt1 | contig 12872 bp, 11 predicted proteins | sample MGYA00520596_ERZ1034755 | MGnify/ENA primary metagenome ERZ1034755 (study PRJEB33766, sample SAMN09781701) | gut metagenome | biome: gut microbiome | host: Homo sapiens | place: Madagascar | study: EMG produced TPA metagenomics assembly of the PRJNA485056 data set... | reverse complement strand
CTCCCCCGGAGGTATCTAGTACTTCGTAGTCTTTCCAGTTTTCACAAATCCACATGGTTATTCTCTCGTTATTGATTAAAATAGGCGGCGATGCCTGACCCGGCAACCTGTCCGTGGCAAAGCGCGATGGCAAGTGCGTCTGCCGTATCGTCTGGTTTCGGCGGTGTTTTTAGGTGTAACAAACTGGTCACCATGGCAATCACCTGCTTTTTCTCGGCAAGACCGTAGCCGACGACCGCCTGCTTGACCTGCAAAGGCGTGTATTCAAAAATGGGCAGCCCCGCTTCTTCGGCGGCGAGCAGAATCACTCCGCGCGCTTCTGCGACTTTAATCCCGGTCGTGATATTCGTATTGAAGAACAGTTCCTCGATCGCCATCTGTTCCGGGTGATATTTGTCAATGATGCGATGCATTTCGTCATAAATGGTTTTGAGCCGAGAGGAAAGGCTTGTTTTCGCCGGTGTCGAAATATCACCGCAGGCAATCGGACGAAAAGAGGCGCCGCGCACTTCGACGACTCCCCACCCGACAATGGCATATCCCGGGTCGATTCCCAAAACGATCATTGTCTGCCCTCCATGATAAATTACAGATTAGTATAGCATATCAAAAGATAATTGTCAAACACGGCACCGGCTTGTTTTTTTCATGGCACCTGCTTTCCGCCTTTACTTTTTTGCATCAATATGATAAAATGAGATTAGTTAAAAACGAGGTAGGTTTTTTATGTTCTATTATCTCGACGGAACACTAGCGGAACGCGAGGCGGGGCTCGCTGTTATTGACTGCGGCGGGGTCGGTTACGGGCTCACCGTCAGCCTGACGACCTCGGATGCACTGTCCTCCAAAGTCGGTGCCCGCGTAAAGCTTTATACATATTTACAGGTTAAAGAGGACGGCATGGAACTTTTCGGCTTCCGTGACAAAGACGAGCTTGACTGTTTCCGCCTCCTCATCGGTGTTTCCGGTGTCGGACCGAAGGCGGCTATGGCAGTACTCTCCATCTTTACCCCGGATCGTTTCCGTCTTGCCGTCTGCACCGAGGATACCAAAGCGCTTGCCAAAGCACCAAACGTCGGCGCGAAAACCGCAGCACGGATCGTCCTGGAACTCAAGGACAAAATTGCGGGGCTGACTCTCCGCACGCCTGCCACCGGCGGCTCAACCGCCGGTACCGTACCCGTATCCGGTGGAAAACTCGGTGACGCAATCGAAGCGCTGATGACCCTTGGTTATGACCGCGCTTCCGCGATGAACGCGCTGTCCGGATTGGACGCCGAAAAACTGTCTCTGAACGACCTCATTTCTCAGGCGCTCCGCAAATTTCTGTAAGGAGATACGATGGAAACCGAATTTGATTTTGAAGATCGGATCATGTCCAACGAATATGACCCGAACGAAGACGGTCAGGAAATCAGCCTCCGCCCGAAAACTCTGGACGAATATGTTGGGCAGGATAAAGCGAAGGAAAACCTGAAAGTCTATATTGAATCCGCTAAGATGCGCGGTACCGCCCTTGATCACGTCCTGCTCTACGGTCCCCCCGGCCTCGGTAAAACGACACTCGCGGGTGTCATCGCCAATGAGATGGGCAAACCGATCCGCATCACCTCCGGCCCCGCCATTGAAAAAGTCGGTGATCTGGTTGCGCTCCTCACCAACATGAACGCCGGCGACATACTCTTTATCGACGAGATCCACCGCCTGTCGCGGCAGGTGGAAGAGGTGCTCTACCCCGCCATGGAAGACTACGCCGTCGATATTATCATCGGCAAGGGACCCAGCGCGCGGAGTATCCGATTGGATTTGAAGCCTTTCACACTCATCGGTGCAACCACCCGTGCCGGTCAAATGACAACACCGCTCCGTGATCGTTTCGGCGTCATTCTGAAACTGGAGATCTACACGCCCGATGAACTTGCCACGATTGTCCGCCGCAGTGCCAAACTGCTCGATATTGAAATTACCGACGAAGGCATGCGCGAAATTGCGGGACGATCTCGCGGCACGCCGCGTATTGCCAACCGCCTTCTGAAGCGCATTCGTGATTTTGCGATCGTGAAAGGCAACGGTGTCATTACCGGCGAAATTGCCGAGATGGGACTCCGGATGCTGGACATTGACGCGATCGGACTCGACGCTGTCGACCGCCGCATGATGGAGGCAATCATCAAGTTCTATGCCGGCGGTCCCGTGGGTCTGGAAACACTTGCCGCCACCATCGGCGAGGAAGCCGTCACGATTGAAGACGTGTATGAGCCCTACCTCATGCAACTTGGCTTTCTCTCTCGCACGCCGCGCGGCAGATGCGTGACAAAACTCGCATATGATCACCTCGGCATTCCCTTTGCCCCCGGCGGGCAGCCGTCCTTCTTTGACCGAAAAGACTGACCCCGACAAAACCAAAAAGAGCCGCTCCGATGGAGCGGCTCTTTTTGACGGAGATCGTCAATTATTTTGCGATGATATAGAAGACAACAGCAGTCACGGTACCTGCGACCATCAGCCCTGCGAGCACAAGTGCAAGAATGCGATACAGACCGTTACGCACGCTGTCTTTCGTTTTATTCGGATTCTTTTTACTCATCATTAGCTCCTTGACCGGGAAGCCCGGCGTGTTTGATAAATATTTCCGACACGTTGCGGAAGGTTGGGGGGAGGTCGTCCGGCAGAATATCGAACATTTCGGCGAGTCCGAGTGCCGTACATCCTACCGGATCATCAACGCGTGTCGTCGGGACGCCGGTCACGCCGCCGATCATACGGTCGATACCGTCGAGTAATGCGCCTCCGCCCGTCAGTTGAATCCCCAGTTCAAAGACCCCGGAGACAAACTCCGACGGGATTTTGGAAACGGCAAAGAATACCGCCTCGAGGATACTGGAAAGCGGTTGCTCCAGTGAATCGTACAGATCCGGCGAAGAAATGCGAAATTTCACTTCTCTGCCGCTTGCATCTTTTCCGACGGCTTCCATACTACGACCGGTCGCGCCCGCCCAGACGGATCCGATCTTTTTCTTAATCGTCTCCGCCGTCCGAAGACTTACGCGAATTTTCCTGCGGCGCCAGAGATAGTCAGCGATGGAACGATCAAATGTCTGCCCACCGACGCGAATCGTCTTCATATAATAGATCCTGCCCCGGCAAAGGAGCATCACATTTGTTGACGTGGCACCGATATCCACGACAAGACACCCTGCGGGCAGACGTAAAAACGTCCCGGCAAGAGCAGCGAGAGGTGCATATACCAAATGACAGGAAGATGCACCGGCTTCGTCGGCGATCCTGCCGATACGCTCTTCGTCCTCATCGCTGATATCGCACGGGACGGAAAGGATCAGATCCGTTTCTCCCGTGGCACCCGTATTGACAAGGCACGATGTGATAAGCATCTTGATCTCGTCCGGCGAACCCATGAAACCGTTTGCAAACGGGCGGCTGAGCGACACGCGGCGGTCGGTATTCAGTTTTTGTTCCGCCAATGCACCGGCAGCCAGCACGCGTCCGCTATCCCGATCCACCGCGATGACCGCAGGATCCTGCAGGATAAGCCCACGCCCCGGTGCCGCAACAGAGAGTGTGGCGCCACCCATGTCGATTCCGAGTCGGTTTTGCATGAACAGTTCCTTTTTTCGTAATTGTAGTAAAATTATATACCATCGTGCGGCACTTTGCAAGGCAAATTTTTATGACAAATCCGCACTGGTTTTGAGCCGATATGCAAGCCCGGTATATCGACCGGCGACATGTGCATTGGCAATCATACGCGAGAAAATATCGGGTCTGCCGACGAGGATCAGACGGCTTTTCGCTCGCGTCATCGCCGTATAGAGCAGGCTCCGTGTCTGTAAAACGGCACCGCAGGAGAAAATCGGCATGATTACTGTCGCGTATTCGCTCCCCTGACTCTTATGAACGGTAATGGCGTACGCATGCTCGATATCGTCAAGCATCGAGAGGTCATACTCCGCCTCCCGGTCGTCGAAAAGAATCGTAACCTTAAAATCGTCTTCGGATTTTTCTATTTTTTCAATCAGTCCGAGGTCGCCGTTGAAAACACCGGTTCCGCGATGCTCGCCGCGATGCCATTCAATATCGTACTGATTGCGGATCTGCATGACTTTGTCGCCCTCACGGAACACGACACCGTGCGCGCGCACTTCCGCCTTATCGGGGGATGGCGGATTCAGTCGTGCCTGCAGACCCTGATTCAGGCGTTCCGTCCCCGCGACCCCGCGATGCGTCGGCGTAATCACCTGGATACCGGGTAAAATATCGCGTCCGTAAGCGCGCGGCAAACGCTCTGCAATCAATTGTTCGACCGTCGGCACGATGCTGTCTTCCCGCTGTCTTGTCAGAAAGAAAAAGTCTCCGTCCGTGCGCGTCAGATCGGGGATTTCCCCCCGCAGGATTTTGTGCGCGTTCTGCACGATCTGACTCTCGCCCGCCTGCCGGAAGATCTCCTGCAGTGCAACGGTCGGAAAAGCGCCGGAAGCAATCAGATCTCCGAGGACATTCCCGCACCCCACCGCCGGCAATTGGTTGGCGTCACCGACGAGAATCAGGCGGCTCCCGCGCCGCATGGCACGTGTAAGTGCCGCCATCAAGGGCAAATCCATCATGGAACTTTCGTCAACAATGACCGCCATCGCGTCCAAGGGATTTTCCTCGTCGCGCAAAAAATGCGGTGTCGTCACATCATCGGCGCGGTTCATTTCCAAAAGCCGATGCAGAGTCTTTGCCTCATGGACGGTCGCCTCCGACATTCGTTTTGCCGCGCGCCCCGTCGGGGCAGCAAGCACGGTGTCGATGCCGAGAATATCGAAGATGCGGAGCAAAGCGCGAATGACTGTTGTTTTACCCGTACCGGGGCCACCCGTCAAAAGCATGACACCACCGGTAACGGCAACCCCGATTGCCTCTCGCTGTTCTCTTGCGTACGTGATCCCCCACTCGCGCTCCATTCGCTCAATCAGGTTGACAACGTTATCGCGGTCAAAGGTTGCCGCCTGTCGTGCAATCAGGCGTAAACGTTCTGTAACGGTACGTTCTGCCTCGTCATAAGTCTTCAAATAGATGTATTCTCTGTGGTCAAACGTGTGCCCCACCAAGTTGCCGGACGTCAGTTCGGCACGCACGGTCTCTTCGACTTTGTCTGCCGCCAGCCCGAGCGTTTCCGCCGCCGCGGGTATCAGTTTCTCTCGTGGCAGACAGGTGTGACCGTTGACCGCCGCCTGATAAGTCAACACATAGGAAATCCCTGCACGCACCCGCACATCTGCGTCTTTTTTGACACCCAGCTCTGCCGCGACCTCATCGGCGCGCTCGAAACCGATTCCGAATCCGCCGCGGCACAGCCTGTACGGATCACGACGAAGAATGCCGGCGGCTCCCTTGCCCCATTCGCGGAATACGCGCGTTACAGCAGTATTCCCGATATGACCGGCACATAGCGTCATGAGTTCACGCAGTTCCGCCTGCTCGGCGAAAGATTCCGCAATCGCCGCTGCCTTTTTGCGTGTGATACCGGGAATGTCGGTCAGCCATTCGGGATGTTGTTCGATGACCTCAAATGTATCTGTGCCGAAACGATTGACAATTTTCAGCGCAATACCGGGACCTACCCCTTTGATGGCACGTGATGAAAGGTAGCGGAGGATATCGGAGGTCGATGTCGGCAGTTGTTTTTCATACTGCTCGATGACAAGTTGCGCACCGTAATCAGGGTGCGCCTTCCATGTCCCCCACAGCGACATCTGCTCTCCGGCGGCAGGATACGGCACCGTTCCGACGGCGGTCATCAGCTTTCCCGTACGGGCATCAATGATCTCCAGAACCGCATAGTCATTCGCGGGATTCCGGTACACGACCTCTTCTACCGTGCCGATGATGTCGGCGTCCCGTTTCTCGCCCGTTGCCATATCCTCACCTCCTTACCTTATTGCAGATTTCTGTCTGTTGTTGCTTATTTGACCTTTGCAAGCAAGGCATCCGCAAGATCCGTGTTTTCCCACGGCACCATAAGATCTTCGCGCCCCATATGACCGTAAGCGGCGAGAGGTGTATAAATCGGGCGACGCAGGTCAAACCGACGAATGATCGCAGCGGGACGGAGGTCGACGAGTTCCGTCAATGCCTGCCCCAGTTTTTCGTCGGAAACAACGCCGGTCCCCTCTGTGTCCACCATGACGGAAACGGGCTTAGCGACACCAATCGCATATGCAATCTGCACTTCACAGCGACGGGCGAGCCCTGCTTTCACAACGTTCTTCGCAAGGTACCGTGCAGCATAACTGGCGCTTCTGTCCACCTTAGTCGGGTCTTTCCCGGAAAATGCGCCGCCACCGTGGCGCGCATAGCCGCCGTAAGTATCGACAATGATTTTGCGTCCGGTCAACCCGGTATCCCCCGCAGGTCCACCGATTACAAAGCGTCCTGTCGGGTTGACATAAATCTTGGTTTCGGCATCCATCATATCGGCGGGAATGACGGGATTGATGACCTCGCGGATAATGTCCTCGCGAATTTTGGCGAGTTCCGTCTCCGCGCTGTGCTGACTCGACACAACAACCGTGTCGATCCGTACAGGACGATTGTCGTCATATTCGACCGTGACCTGCGTTTTTCCATCGGGGCGCAGGTACGGGAGTGTTCCGTTCTTCCGCACGTCTGTCAGTCTGCGCGCCAGTTTGTGTGCAAGGGAGATGGGGAGCGGCATCAGTTCCGGCGTCTCGTCACAGGCATAGCCGAACATGAGCCCTTGGTCACCGGCGCCCGTATCCAAATCGTCGGTCATGGTGCCCTCTTTTGCCTCGGCGCAACGATCGACGCCGAGCGCGATATCGGGTGACTGCTCGTGAATCGATGTCATGACGGCACAGGTATGGCAGTCGAATCCGTACTTGGCGCGGTCATATCCGATTTCCTCAACGGTACGACGCACGACGTCCTGAATATCCACATACGCCTCGGTCGTCACTTCTCCCATGACGGTAATGATGCCGGTGGTGGCAAAGGTCTCACAGGCGACACGCGACATCGGATCCTGTCTGAGCATCTCGTCGAGAATCGCGTCGGAGATTTTATCACAGATTTTATCGGGATGCCCCTCTGTCACAGACTCCGAAGTAAACAGTTTTTTTGACATACATTTTCCCTCTTTTCAAATAAAATACCCGGGCAGACAGACAAGTGTCACCCGGGCAGGGACGCTTATCTATCAGGAATTGGCACCTTGCACATGACAGGTTGCCGTGGGTTCACAGGGCCGGTCCCTCCCCCACTCTCGATAAGGCCTTATAAAATTGTGCTTTTATTCTATCACACCGTCCTGCGGATTGCAATAGAAATTTGCGTTTTCCTGCGGCTGTTTCTATGGCGCTTTTTCCTGTTATTTCAGTGTCACGACCGTCACGCCGGAATCCCCCTCGCCGAGTTCTCCGAGCCGGAACGACTTGACCCGCGGATCCGCTTTCAGTTCCCGGTGGAGCGCCACGCGAAGCGCCCCGGTCCCCTTTCCGTGAATGATTCTGACCGTTTCCACGCCGGCAAGCACCGCCTCGTCAAGGTATCGATCCACCTCAAACCACGCATCGTCGCCGTATCTGCCGCGCACATCGAGTTCCGGCGTAAATGCGGCGACGCCGCCTCGAGCGACTTTCGTCTCGCTTTTCGGCTTCGGTGCCTCGCGCTTTTTCAGATCGCTAATCAGGCGCACATCGGAAATCGGTACTTTGCCGCGAAATACGCCCGCACGCACTTCAACGTCTTTTCCTCTCGGAAGAGCCGTGACCTCGCCTTCCGCCCGGTAGGAGACAATATAAATCTTATCTCCGATGCGGAGCGGACGCGGCAATACATATTTTTCTTCCGACGCCGTCCCCTCGAACTCTGTCTCCGACCAAGTTTTCTCTGCCGATCGCATCTGCTCGCGCACTGCACGCCTTGTTGCCTCAAGCGCCGCCGCGCGACTCTTCGCATCTTCTTTTTTGCGGAGTTCTTCCAGTTGGTGAAAAACAAACTCACTGGATACACGGGCGCTGTCAAGTAGCTGACGGGCACGGTCGCGGTCACGCTTAATGGCTTCTTCTCCCTCGCGCAGACGGCGAGCAAGATCTGCCTCCGCGCGCGTTTTGTACGCTTCGTACTCGCGACGCAATTTAGCTGCCTCTTCCCGCTCACGCTCCATTTCGAAGCGCGTTTTTTCGAGTTCTTCGAGAATCGTCTCGAAGCGACGGTTATCCGCGCTCACCAACTCACGCGCGCGATCGACCACTTCCCTCGGCAGTCCGAGTTTTTCCGAAATGGCAAAGGCGTTTGATTTCCCCGGTGCGCCGATCATCAGTCGATACGTCGGTCGAAGCGTCTCCACGTCAAACTCGCAGCTGGCGTTCCTGACCCCGGGTGTATCGAGAGCATACATTTTCAGTTCCGTGTAGTGTGTCGTCGCGGCGGCAAGCGCGCCGGCGTTACGGCATTCTTCCAGAATCGAGATAGCCAGCGCCGCGCCCTCCACGGGGTCGGTACCAGCCCCCAGCTCGTCAAAGAGCACGAGAGAACACGGGGTGGTATCCCGAAGCATCTGCACTTCGTTCACCATATGAGACGAAAACGTGGAGAGAGACTGTTCAATACTCTGCTCGTCGCCGATATCCACCAGAATCGCGTCAAATACACCGACGGTCGAATCCGGCGAAACCGGGATATGAAGGCCGGATTGTGTCATCGCGGCGAAAAGCCCCATGGTTTTGAGCGTTACGGTTTTACCGCCCGTATTGGGTCCCGTAATAATCAGCGTATCGAAATCCACGCCAAGCGAAACGTCAACCGGTACAACGCGTTCTTTATCGATCAGAGGATGTCGTGCACGACGCAGATCCAGCATACGCCGATCGGACAGGCGCGGCGCGCAGCCGCTCATGCGTTCGGAAAGTGATGCACAGCCAAACGAAAATGCCAGGTCTGTCATATTGTAATAGTCCTGCCGGATGGAGCCGCCGAACGCGGCGCAATCGGCGCTGAGTTCCGCGAGAATCCGCTCGATCTCGCGAGTCTCTTTGATTTCCAGAGCGCGCAGGTCGTTGTTCGCATCTACAACCGCCATCGGTTCAATGAAGACCGTGGCGCCGGAAGAAGACGTATCATGGACAATTCCCTTGACTTCCCCTTTGTATTCCTGCTTGACGGGAATCACGTAGCGCCCGTCGCGGATCGTCACGATATTTTCCTGCAGTGCACGTTGCCGGGAGCCGGTCACATAACTGAGAAGCGCCTCTTTGATGCGGTTCTGCGCCGCGCGGATCTGACGGCGAATGTCCGCGAGTGCCGGGCTCGCGTCATCGGAGATTAGCTCCGGCGAGATGATACTCCTTGTGATCTTCCGTTCCAGTGTCGGGTTCGGCAGCAGTCGGTCAAACACTTCGTCCAAGGTCGTATCGAACGGGTGATTCTCTTTCGCGTAAGAGATGCAACCGGCGACCGAGCGAAGCATGGAAGCGATATGCAAGAGTTCCGTCGTCGTCAGCGTCGCGCCCTTTTCTGCGCGCTCCGCGGCATCCGGCACGTCCTCGCAGGCATCAAAACCCGGGATACCCTTTTCATCGACGAGACGGCAGGCGTCACTCGTCCTCGCGAGTCGCCGTGCTACGAGCACCTCATCATCCGTCGGAGAGAGCGCAAGTGCACGGGCTTTCGCCCCGGCGGTACTGCAGGAATCGGCAAGCAGACGTACAATCTTGTCAAATTCCAATATAGATCTTGTTTTTTCGGTAAAAATCATATCTTTCTTAAAGTGCCACCTGGTGATAAAATTCCAGCGTGGAGAATTGATGGTCGGTGTGCCAAACGAGATAATCCTCTGCCGCATGCGCGAAGATGTGCAGATCCTCCTCTTCCAGTCGAAAAGAAAAGAGGCGCTCCGGCGGTGCTGACAACACGTATTCCACAGCGGCACGTACACCCGGTGTCAGCACCTCGATGCGATGCTCGCCCATTCCTTCCTCGTACAGCGCACGCGCAGTCAGCGTATCACGGCAGTCACGGCAAATCAGATTCCCGGCGGACAAGTCGAAGATAAACTCTCCTTCAGTGATGCCGCACACGGCACAGGCGGTTACATCCGGCATGAACCCCAGTTCCGCCGCCATGCGGAATTCAAACGCCGCTTTGATGAGTGACAGATGAAACAGGCCTCGTGATACCGCGTATAACGTGTTGAGAATCAGTCGCAGGAGTTCTGTGTCCGGTACTTCTGTCCCCGTGTAGGTCGCAACCTCGCAGACATAAGCACCGAGCGCGGCACGATCCACTTCACAGCGCAGATCGTAAAAGGATTCCTCCAGCGTCACGTCCTGTACGGTATACCGATCATTTTTTTCGGCAAGGAAATACCTGCCGTAGCAGAAGAGCTGCGTCGTCGTAAGATAACGATTCTTCAGGGCACGCGCCCCGTTCGCATACACCGTCAACAGTCCGCGCTCCGCGGTCAAAAGTTGAAAGAGACGGTCACGCTCACCGATATCGATCGTGTTGACGACAATACCGTGTACTTCGACGGTGCTCTCCGGGGCTCTCATGTGTCCTCCCGATACCCGAGATCGTTCAGATTGAACTGGCTGTCGCGCCAGTTCTCTTTGACTTTAACCCACAAATCGAGAAATACCTTTGTTCCGTAGAATTTTTCGAGATCTTCACGTGCCATCATACCGATGCGCTTGAGTGTCGCCCCGTTTTTCCCGATGATGATTCCCTTGTGCGATGCACGTTCACAATAGATTTCCGCGCGGATACGGACCATTTTCCCCGCATCGCGAAACTCTTCGATTGAAACGGCAGTTCCGTGCGGCACTTCATCGGAAAGCACGCGCAGTAGTTTTTCACGAACGATTTCCGCCGCGATCTGCCGCTCTGTCTGATCGGTAACAATATCATCCGGAAAGAACCATTCGCTTTCCGTGAGATACCGTTCACACTCCGAAACGACGGTGTCGACGCCCTTTCCGCTCTTGGCGGCAGTCGGTACGACGGCATCAAACGGAAATGCCTCGGCGTAGGCAGCGATCGTCTTTGCCACATTGGCGGCGGTGACGGCGTCCGTTTTATTAATCACGAGGATGGCAGGCAAACCTGCCGCGCGGATATTGTTCAGAATCTCGCCCTCAATATCCCCCACCGCCTCGCGCGGCTCAACGACGAGGATCGCCGCATCGGCGCCGCCGAGAGTCCCCGTCGCCGCCTTTACCATGTAATCTCCGAGTTTGGTGCGAGGATGATGCACACCGGGCGTGTCCAAAAACACATACTGGTCGTCACCGACCGTATGCACGCCCGTAATGCGGTTCCTCGTCGTCTGCGGGCGCTTGGATACAATGGCGACCTTTTCCCCGAGAATATGATTGAGAAGAGTGGACTTCCCTACATTCGGGCGTCCCACAATAGCAATAAATGCCGTTCTGCGCATCGTTTACCGTTCCTTCACTTTGTATTTTTGTTCGATTCTTGCGACGATTTCCCGTTGACGTCGGCACATGTCTTCTTCCTCCGACGCAGATCTTTCATGATCATAACCGAGAAGATGCAGGGTGGAATGAATACACAGGAACGCGACCTCGTCGAGAAAAGGATGCCCGACCTCCTGTGCCTGCTCCGCCGCACGTTCGAGCGAGATGACAATATCGCCGAGCATGACGGGCGTATCGGTCTCCCGCGCTGCTTCACCGGGCTCATACTGCGGGAACGAAAGAACGTCGGTCGCTCTGTCCTTATCCCGATAGGTTCGATTCAGCGTACGGATCCGCTCATTGTCCACAAAGGTCACAGACACCTCCGCATCCTTGCAGAAATGCTCATAGTCGAGCGTTTCCTCAATGGCATGCCGGCAGGCAAGTTTCAACGCATAAGTGACATCCGGCGTTTTTCCGTCAGTGCCGAAATCAATGGAGACGCGATAGGGTCTCGCAAGATAATGCTTCACTTTTTCCCCTCCCCGGGTCGGTGTGTGAACCGATGCCCTGTTTGCGTTTTCGGCGTTTCTCGCTCATACTGCTCATACGCCTTGATGATCTTCTGTACGAGATGATGACGGACTACATCACGCTCCGTAAACTCATGGACGGCAATGCCGTCGATTCCGCGCAGGATCCGCGCCGCAACGGCGAGACCGCTCTTTTTGCCATAAGGCAAGTCTGTCTGTGACGGATCCCCCGTCACTACCACTTTGGAACGGTATCCGAGACGCGTCAGGAACATTTTCATCTGCTCCCCGGTCGTGTTCTGCGCCTCGTCCAGAATAATAAATGAATCATCCAGCGTTCTGCCGCGCATATAAGCCAGCGGCGCAATTTCAATCGTGCCGCGTTCCATATGCCGCGCGAAGTTTTCACTCCCCATCATTTCAAAGAGGGCGTCATACAACGGGCGCAGATAAGGGTCGATCTTGTTCTGCAAGTCCCCGGGCAGGAACCCCAGTTTCTCCCCCGCCTCTACTGCCGGTCGCGTCAGAATAATGCGTGACACCTGCTTGTCCCTGAGAGCCTCGACCGCCATCGCAACAGCGAGAAATGTTTTGCCCGTACCGGCAGGACCGACACCGAGGACAACGGTATTCTTCCGCACGGTCTCCACATAGCGGCGCTGTCCGACCGTCTTCGGTCGTATCGGTTTTCCGCGGCTGGTGATACAGACCACGTCGCTCCCGAGCGACTCGAGTTCGTCCGCGTGACCGTCCGATACCATTCCCAGTACATATTCTACGCTTTGCTCGTCCAGCGTGTCGCCGGAGGCAGTCATACGCTTCAAGTACTCCAGCGCGGCGACGGCGCGCCCGAGCCCCGGTTCCTCCCCCGTGACGATCAACGCGTCTCCCGTGTCCGCAC
>ERZ1034755.505-NODE-505-length-12940-cov-6.027396_pt1 | contig 12940 bp, 5 predicted proteins | sample MGYA00520596_ERZ1034755 | MGnify/ENA primary metagenome ERZ1034755 (study PRJEB33766, sample SAMN09781701) | gut metagenome | biome: gut microbiome | host: Homo sapiens | place: Madagascar | study: EMG produced TPA metagenomics assembly of the PRJNA485056 data set... | reverse complement strand
GCGGCGATCCCGCCGGCAACTGCGTCATTCAGGCGGCAGCCCATATAGCCGCGCACGAGGTGGAGCCCGGAAATCGTGGCTCCGCCCGACAGTTCCGAAAAGAGCCCGGTCGCATTGGTCTGATAGAAGTTATACAGCCGATGCCCCGCGCCCTTCAGCGTGCCGCTGAAGCTTTTCGTCACGGTCGGCACCGTGTGAAGCCCCGATGCCGTGCCGGCTGCGACCGCCTCCGTCACCGCAAAATCGGGATTGAAAACCAAGTCTTGCGTCAGAACATACGAAAGCTCCCGGAACAGACGGTTCCGCGTCGGATCCTCGAGCGAGTAGTTGCAGAGCTGTATCCACTGTACAAACTGCTCCGGCGTCGCAATCTCGTAAGGGTCACTCGCGGTGCCGGCACCGCCGGCGAAGGGACAGGCGTTGATAAACGCCTCGACCGTCTCCTGATTCCAATGATCCTCCGTACGCACAAATCCGTCCCATACGGAAAGACCCGCGGGAATGGGCTCGTGCCGATTCGGAACACCGTCACGGCTCGCGACATCGCTCCCGTCGGTCACCGTCGTCTCATCGCCGAGGAGCCACGTGTACCCGTCGCTCCCTGCGGTGTCGCCGCCGACTCCCCCGGATGTCACGGGTAACGCAAGCGAACCCGCGAGCGGTGCCGACACCGCCGCGAGCAATAGGCATATTGTAAGCAGAATGCACCAGCCTTTATTTCGCCGCATTTTCCTATCCTCCGGACGTATATACTGATAGAATATTTTACTATATTTTTCTCCCCGTTTGCAAGCACAAAAACGCCCTTCTGCGCTTTTCGCCCGGCAGGGGTGTTCACTTTCCACAAAGTGCCGAACAGGTGCTTGTGGATAACGACAAAAGCGCTTTGAGGTGTCCTCTCAGCCGCGGCAATTCTCCCATGGAGGCGATGCAACCGAAAAAGGCCCCCGCGCCGTAGCGCGGGGGCAAAGTTCTATGGATTTGTGCTTTACGCTTCTTCGTGAGGCGTCTCTTCGTCGGGGATTGGCATTTCATCCGGGACGGGCATTTCCTCCGCAGGCTCTTCGGTTGTCGGTTCTGCGTCGGCGGGTACTTCTTCCGTGCCGTCGGAATACGTGTCGGGCGCATATGCGTCACTCTCGCCATAGAAATCGCCTGCGTCGGGCGTATCCGCTCCGTCACCGTATCCGCCGAAGCCGGCGTCGCTGCCGTCCGGAGTATCGGGTCCCTCGGGACGCGTACGGCGGGCAGTACCGACGATACGGACAACCGTAAGAGCGATCACAGCGACGAGCGCAACACTGCCGAGGCCGAGCGTCACGTAGGTTGCCACGGGGCTCGCCTCGCGGACATAACCGTATGCCACATCGGGTCCCGCTACCTTGAAGGTAAGCGTTCCGGCTTCCGCGTCGTAAACGACGTTACCTGCCTTCTCTACCGTCAGTTTGGAAGCAACGCCCTTCTTATAGGACACGCAGACGACGGAAATCTCGTCGAACAGCGCCGCCTTATCATAGCCCTGATAGCGTTTCGGGAGTGTGATGACGACCGAAATCGCACCGATATCGCTGTATTTCACCGCATTACCATCGGCATCTTTGAATGTGTAGCGATAGAGACCGGCAAGTTTCGGATGCACGATATTTAGCCCGAGCGACGCAGAATCAAGAAGCAGATTCTTGACGTCATCGTCCACTTCGTTCTCCACGATCTCAAATCGGATCTCGGGATCTGCGCCATCGTCATAGATGATGCTGATATCTTTGTATCCGTCATCTTTTGCCACCGCCTGTTTGACCGTGACTTCCACTTCGTATGCCGCGAGCGGCTCATAGTTGTCGGAGCCGATCAGATAGAACTTCACGATGTGCTGACCGGGCGTGTTCGGCAATTCGGGCAGCCGTGTATCGTCCACGCGGACGGTCACGCCGTCGGCGCCTGTCAACGCCACACGCAGGTTGATCTCCCCTGCCTTACCGGCGATGTAGGTCGTATCGCCGACGACGGTAATCTTGCCGTCGACCGAGTAGGTCGCACGGTTGACCGTCACCGTAAACGTGAAGGATTCCGCCGTCACATTCGGATCATCGGAAACGGAAACGGTCACGCGGTACACACCGGCATCCTTAATCTCCGCCACACGCTTGCCGTCCTTCGTCAACGCGACGGTCAGGTAATCCGCAATCGTGAACACGGTTCCGTCGGAGCCGGTCAGAGTCAACCCGGTCAGCGGGTCAACTACCTCACCGTTATAGGTCAGGGAGCGATCGCCGCCGCCGATCGCCGCTTCGTTTTGGGTGATCTCCACAGTTGCCGCCGACGTACGGTATTCCGTCGCGCCGTTCGGGAACTCGGTGCAGTCATCCTTCAGCGTCAGAACCGCGACAACGGAGTAGACGCCTGCATCAATCACCTTGCCCGTGTAGGTCGTACCGTCAAGGCTCCATTCATAATGAACGTTCACCCATGCGCTGAGCCCGGAGGGGAGCGTCACCTCGACCGTGTACGCCGCGCCGTTATAGAAGCCGGAGATATCATCGAGCGTCACGCCGTCCACCGACAGCACGCGCTTCGCAATCGTCCACTCGAGCGTGCGGACGACCTGTGTCGCCGTCGCATCCTCCTCAAACCGGGTGTTAATCGTGTCTTTCAGGGTCAGCGTCAGCGTCGCCGTGTAGGTACCCACACGGGTGTTTGCCGCATTGTCATACAGGAAACTGAGGTAATCGCCCCATTCCGCGAGGTACGCGTCGAGCGCGGCAACCGTCATTTCCGTGCCGTCATAGGTGAAGGATCCCTTGTAGTTCCAGAGGGCGGTGCCCGTCGGCACGGTCGGAATCACTTTTTGATCCACGCGAACATTGAATGTGACCTGCAGGGCTTCGTAGTTATCCGTCTCGGCAAGCGTAACGGTCACGGTGTAGGAACCTACGACATTCGGCAGGTCCGCCTTGCCGTCGCGGTCATACGTTACCTCCGGCGTCGCGTCGGAATCCGACGAAACGATGAAGGCATGATCCCGTCTGTCGAAGATAATTGTCCACGTATCGCCGTCCTTCGTCCAGCCGGTGGCGGGCGGGGTCACGGTCGCCGTAGCACGTGCAATCGTAAAGGTGACGGTGAAGACCGCCTTGTAGTTGCCGTCTGCCGTCAGGCGGGTAAAGGTCACACGATAGGTGCCGCCGCGGATTGCCTCGGTGACTTTCTCATAGGTGTCGCCGTTTTTGCGCTCCAGAAGCGTCTCGTAGACCTCTGCCCATGTCGTGCCTTCGGGGGCATTACCGAAATCGGGGGCAAACGTCGTTTTCGTGCCGTCATACGTGCGGTTCAGATCTGCATGCGTACCGCCGTTTTCTCCGAGATTTTTCGGCTGCACCGTGATGGTCAGCGTCTGCGTTGTTTCCCGATAATTCTCGTCGCCGCCATAGGTAAAGGTACGTTCAAGCAAGCCGGCGCCGCCGATCACGATCGTGTTCTCGGCGGGAGTGCCGAGAATGTTACCTGCCCCGTCAACGAAAACGACGTAGAACGTTTCTTCACTGCCCGTAAATTCGTACCGGTCGTCGGCGAACTTCACTTCCGTCCCGACGTCCGCTGCGTCGCGAACCACAATGATCTTTACGGACGCCTTGACGATCGACCACGTGATCGTGTAGGTGGGCGCCTCGCCCTCGAGAATGTAGCACCCCTCGGCACCCGCGCGGAGCGAAACCGTCGCCGTCGCCGTCATGGCAGCACCGGGAACAGTCGCCGCGTTCTGCGAATAGATGACCTCGAAAATGCTCTCGTCAAGCCCTGCGAGTCGGAGGATCTGTTCAAGACGGTTATATTCGAGTTCTGCACCGTCCGCGAGAATATCCGTGCCGTTCGCCGTCCACTTGTTCTCGGGATAGGTAATCTTTTTCTTAACAATCTCAAATGTGAAGGACGCCTCGGCGGCTTCGCAGTTCTCATCACCTGCGAACGTGAACGTGATGACATAAATACCGGGCTCGATTGCCGTCACCGCCACGCCGTCCTTGGTCACCACGCCGACAATCGTTGCTCCCGAAATGCTCTTGTCATTCACAAGGTTCCGCAAAGAGGCGCCCGGCAGAACCTGATTGCCCGTGTATTCGATCGAGTACGTGCCGTCGTCTCTCTTCGTGAAGCCGGAGAGATCCGGGACGATCTCGGTCTTTGCCTTGGTAATCTCAAACTCGCAGGAGAAATCATTCCCCACGTCAAGTTCCTTGCCATCCGCATCGTAGAGATGCAGGACCGCTTTATACTTGCCAGCCGCCGTCGGAATGCCGTCGAGCGGTGTTTCAAGGTCGGACAGGCGATAGTAAATAACCTCGATGCGGTCAATATCCGCACGGAGAGCCCTTGCCAGAACAGCAAGCTCTTCTCCCGTCCATGCGTGAGACAGTTTGCTTCTGTTCGTGATTTCCACGGGCCACTTGTAGAAGTCGCGCAGTTCGGGCGCCACATTCCCCTGCATCCACGTCATCATGCCGTTGCCTTTTGCATAGATGTTCAGCAGATCCCGCACCGTCGAATCGGTCAGGTCATCAGCACCGAGCGCGGTCAGTGCGGTCGTCACACCGGCGCCGGTACCGTCATAATAGGTCACAGGGGTTGCAACTGCCGTCCCGATGACCACACTGACAGCGAAACGGGAATCCGTTACTGTCAGGTTGACACCCGTCACAATTGCCTCGGCGGCGCCGCCAATCAGCGTCGCAGCTTTCGCATCGGAGGGGACCGCGACAGTCGCCCGCACAAAGACATTGGTAAGGGTCACTGTCGGTTCCGTCGCGGCGACAGTCGTACCGATGCAGCCGAGAATAGCGGCGGCGCCGGATGCGGCGTTGACCGTACCGGTCAGGACGCAGTTTGTCAGCGTCAGGGCAACCGTATTGTCCGTGACCTTATGGAGCCCGACGGCAAGACCGGCATAATTGCCCGATGCCGTCACCGCGCATTTTACATAGCAGTTCAGCAAAGTCAACGGCTGATCTTTTTGGGGATCCCCATCTTTACGCTCCGAATTGTTGTACCCGACAAGGCCGCCGACATTGTTCGCGGCGGAAACGTCCCCGTAATTGGCGCAGCTGGTCAGAACGATGCCGCACTGCACATTGATGTGGGCGCCGACGATGCCGCCGGCGTTGTCGCCGGAAACCTTCACCGCTCCGAAGTTGGCACAACCGCTAATGGCAATCGGCGTGCTTTTATTGGTCGCCCCCCAGTTCGAACGGCCGAGGATACCGCCGGCGTTCGTGGTCGCCTGAATCTCACCGTAGTTGGTGCACCCCTCGATCACGAGCGTCAGCACGCGATAAGCGCTACCGAGAATACCGCCGACACCGTTATCCGCAGAACCGTTGGTTTGTGTGATTCTGCCGTAGTTCGTACAGTTACGGATCGTCAGCGCCGTCACGATATTACTGTTGGATGCACTCGCGAAAATACCGCCGAAAGTGGGCAGCCCGCTCCCCGTCATCGACATGCTTGCATAGTTGACACAGTTCTCGATTGTTGCACTCTCGCCGTTCGGAATATATCCGGCAATACCGGCGACACGGGCATTTTTGCTGCCATAGGTCATGAAACAGTTAAATTCACCGTCCATGGAACAGTTTCTGATGACGGCACCGCCGGAAACGGTATCGACAAGCCCGCTTGCCATACCTGCCGTCACCTTCGTGCTCTTTACATGGCAGTTCTCGATCGTACCGCCGTTTAGCGTTAAGCAAATTGCAGAGCCGCTGGTATTGTTTGCTACCACGTTACCGCCGAACACGGTCAGGTTTTTAATCGTCCCTGTCACGGTATCAAACATAGATGCTTTTTGATAACCGCCGCCTGCTTTCAGGCGGAAAATGGTATGTCCGGCGCCGTCATAAGTCCCCGCAACGGTTGCGAGCGTCTTATAGGCTTTGTTATTCAGGTCAATATCTGCCGTCTGTTTCGCATAAGTACCGGCGGCAGCATAAGTCTCCGCGTGATTAATATAACAAATGAAGTCTTCCGCGGAGGTAATCAGATACGGGTCGTCCTTGGTGCCGGTCCCCGCAAGGGTGTCCGACACGGAAGAGCCGTCCCATGCCGAGACTTCGTTCGAGAGCCATATAGCGGTCACGTTCGTGTCCTCCCGAATGGAGGACAGGCTGCCGCTCCAACCAATGAAACTGTAGCCATCGCGTGCCGCAGGCGTAAAGCCGGCCGCGCTGTCCCCGGACATGACCTGCTCAGTGTGCAGGAGCGTCGTGCCGTCCGTATCGTAATAGTTGACCGTAAAGACATCCGTATTGGCCAAAACCGCCGTCACATCTAAGTCGGAGGTCACTGCGAGATAATCTTTATCCCACCCGGAGAATCGCAGACCGAAAGGTGCCTCTACCGCAGATGCAGCCGGTGCCGTCGCAGATTTTCCGTTATCAATGATCTGTGCGTCCCCAATCTGTGTCGTGCCGTCCGGCTGGAAGAACCGCACCGTCCAAACCTTTATGTAGGTAGCACGCACGCTGCCGCTCTCGGTCAGCGCTTCCGGTTTCGGGAACCAGGTATCAAAGCGATAGCCCTCTTTCTCGGGCGCATCCGGCGCCGTGATGGGATGGCCGACGAGCACCTCGACCGAACTGATCGGCTCGTCACCCGTCTCGGGGAGGAAGGTGATCGTAATCTTCGCCGCGTAGATCGCGTCTACCGTCAGATGGCTCGTCACCATCTGATACCGATCCGTGCTCCACGTGGAGAAATAGCCTCTGCCCTCGACATACTCCGGGATTTTCGGCACGGTTGCCGCCTCACCGCGGGACACGGTCTGGGTATTTTCCTGCAGGGTGTTGGTTTCGTCATACCAGCGGAAAGTCACCGTGTACTCGGCGTCTACACCCGGCAGAGTTGAAATGGCGGGACCGTCAGCCCCCTCTTTCCACACCGCGCTTTCGAGCCCGGTATTCAGAATCGCGACGGCGGCGGCAATATCCAGCGCGCCCTCGTCGTATTTTTGGTTGTTCTCTTCCGTAGTGACACCGCTCGCACCGCCGCGTAACGCGACAGAACCGGTACCGACACAGTTCTTCACCGTGGCGCCATTCTTGATCCAACCGGCAATCAGACCGATGGTCGCCCCGGTTGTCAAAGCGGTGAATGTACCCTCGGAATAACAGTTCTCAATGGTGATACCGTTCGCCGTACCATGGATCCCGGAAGCGGCGCCGCCGGTCACGTCACCATAGTTGGCGCAGATACTGTAGGATTTTACATTTCCGGCTTCCCCCGCGATACCTGTTGCGTTCACCGTCTTTGTGGCAATAATATCACCGTAGTTGGCACACCGCAGATAGTTGACAACGCCGTTAACGCGGTTGGCATAGTTCAAGCCGACAATACCGCCGACGCCGCCGTCGTTCTGTGTGGTTTCGGTGGTCAGGTTCCCGTAGTTCACGCAGTCGGTCATCGTAACCGTTGCATCCTTGAAATAGAAGAAACCGACAATACCACCGAGACGGCTGTATTTCGTTTTGATCGGCGCATAGTTGGCGCAACGGGCAATCGTCATACCGCTCTCGGCACGTGCCACGATACCGCCGACCTGATGTTTCGCGTCATTGTCAAACACGTAGATGGCGCCCGCATAAGTGCAGTCCTCGATCGTCGGATTACCGGTCACTTTACCGACAAGACCGCCGGTGGCACTTGCCTTCGAATAAACGTCGACGGAGGAGTAGCAGTTCTGGATCGTACCGCCCTGCAGCAGCTGTACGAGCGAGCCGGCCTCGGCGCCGCCCCTGAAAAGAGTATAACCGCCGTACAGGTTCAGGTTCTTGATGGTTCCTGTCACGGTCGCAAAGAGCGCACCGGCACCATCGAAACGTGCAAACGAGTTATAGATCCCGTAACCGTCACCGTCAAAGGTACCCGAGAAAGTGCCGGTGATCTGACTATACGGGTTTGCCGTGGATTGATCCAGCAAATCATAAATCGGGAAACCGGTCTCCGCATCCGAATAATCGAGTTTTACGTTGAAGTAAATGTTCCCGGTCAGTATGTAGGATTTGGAGAGGAACGAAGAATCGCTTTTCAGCTTCGACTGAAAATAACGAAACTCCGTTACGTCCTTAATCTGGTAAGGATTTTCAGCCGTACCGTCACCGCCGGAGAACTCCGTCGCGGTTTCGGTGCTGGGCACCGCCCCGTCGGGGAGCGTCCCGTCCTTATTCTGATCAGGAGTCGGATTGGCTGCCGATGCCGCAAACGGAATGGTCATAAAGCTACTCATGACCAACAGCAGCGCCAAAAGCATACTTACGATCTTGCTGACATGTTTCATTGTTGAGACCTTTCTTAATTTGTATTTCTGTCAAACAATTTCTGTTCAATATGTATAAATTTTAGCATGCAAAGTTGCATTTCGTCAACGCATTTCCGAAATCTTCATCAGTATTAAGCCGTTTTCAAAAGGATTTGCGGACATATTGCACAAGTAGAAAGCAGCGTTTTCGTAACTGTTGCAAAAACGTAACGTTTTGCAAGCGTTTTCCTAATTGATTGCGCCATACACGCGCAAAAACAAAAAACAGCATACAAAATGATGCCGTGAAAACCATCGAAAAAACGGTTTGTGTCATATGACACGCGCCTCTGTCTGCGGATAAAATGCGCTATTACAAAGCCCGGCATTAGGAACATCCAATAGGCTGATTGTTATCCGCACGGCTACGGAAAGCTTACTTTCCTAACGGAAATGTCAACATATGAAGCGGCGCCGCACAGCCCACGAAAACGGGGGAATGTGCGGCGCCGTTATCCGACCGTTATTTGGTTTTTTCTCCGCGTATGGAAGCGCGGAACCACTCCAAGTATTCTTTACGAAGAGCGTCTCTCTCGGCAGTCTCTTCCGGGGTGAGTTCCCGCGTCTTGGAGAGCGCCCAAAGTTCATTGATCCGCTCGGTCTTCTTCTTGTTAAATTTGCTTTCCATTTCAGAATTCATCCTCCTCATCATCATGTGCGGCACGAATACCGTCTGCCGCCAGCCGCGCGTCCAGTTCCTCCGTCGGGTACTGAGAATCGCGGGAAACATGTGTCATATAAATCTGTCCGTTGGGTTTCAGCAATCCCGCACGGCGGAAGGTCGCCGCAAGTTCCCGCACCATGCGCAGATTATTGTGTGTAAAAATGCGGGTATCTCCAATCCCGTCTCCGAGGGTGCCGTCCAAAATCATGCGGTCGAACGGGCGGGCGGCGCGGAGCGCGTCCCATGCGTCCGGCGCGATCCACGCGCCGTCTGTCCCCCAATAGAGGCGTCGACCGTCCTTTTCAATGATATAATGAAGCGGTTGTTCGGCGGGGTGATCCCCTACGACGTGATTGGCGCGCAGAGCCGTCACGCGATACCCTAGGGGCGTCACGACCGCATCGCCGGGCGCAAGCCCGACGACGTGCACGTTCTCCGGCATACAGGCGGCAAGGCGCCGGGCAAAGTCGGTTGCGAGATAGACCGTCAGCTCACGCCCCACGGCAAGCGTCCGAAGTGTTTCTGCATCAAAATGGTCGCGGTGAGAGTGCGTGTACAGTACCTCACGTACCTCGCCAAGCCCCTCCAGCGGCGTCGTCGCCGCAAGGTCAATCTGCAAAACGCCGTCCACGGTCGCCGCCGTCCTTCGGCGGTACTCGCCTGCGGCGCTGACCTCGCCGGGGAGCCAATCGTCCGCGCCTGTACCGAGGTATGTGATTCTCATGTTTTTTCCTCCCTCAAAAGCGCTCCGTCACAAAACGGGGCATTCTCTTCACACGCTATTCTACCTCATTCATTCCGCTTTTGCAACCGGCAATGCAAAGACATGGCATCCTATTTCACTCTTTTCTTCCTCGATACAAAAATCATCCCGTCGAGCTCGACGGGATGATTCAAATAGGTCAAATCAGTAGTAGCGTCTGCCGCGGCTCGTGCGCGTCTGGATCCATGCGCAGATGAGACCGAGAAATACGCCGAGGATCAGAATGACGTTGACCGCGGGTGAAATCGAGAAGCGCGTATTTAGGTCGAGTGGGTAGAAGCCGTTCGGACCAATCAGCAATTTTGCCACAAGAACCGCCCCCATAACGGCGGTCACGAAAATGACGACCGGCTTAATGGCAACGATGCCGACCAACATCACCACCGCAAACACGGTGAGGAGCACCCACGCATTAGATGTATAGCGGGCGAAATACGCAGCCGTCAGAAGCCCCAGCACGATCGAGACACCGATGCGGCGCAAAAGCCTGCCGACAAACATACCGAGAATGGCACACACACCGACAAGAACCCAGCGCAGAATGTTTTTGTAGCTTTCGATGAAAGCGGGATGACCGTTCCACGCGAGCAGAAAATCATAGGCGGCATACGCGATCGCGTAACCGGCGACGGCGCCGACCAGCACCGTTTCCACCCGGAAGAGACGATACCCGAAGAAACAGAAGATCAGAACGATGCAGGAAACGACAATCGGCATGAATCTCGCAAAACGAGGGATACGCGAGAGCCCCGACCGATAATAGTCCAGGAGGCGCCAAAAGGCAGACGCGACTTTTTCAAAGAATTTCAGCACCAGTGCCCCGGGAGTGGTAGCACTGCCGCCTCCGGAAGTACCTGTTTCTGCCTCCTCTGCCACCGCTCCGACGGAAAGGCACGCCAAGAGGCACGCCGCCACCAGAACCAACAGCAATAGTTTTTTCATGAAATTTTCTTTCCTCCAAATAGTGCGGGACACCGTCCCGAACTAAACGCAGTATAGCATACCCCAAAGGAAAAATCAAGAGATTTGTGCAAATACTTGTCCACGAAAATATCGACGAAAAGCGTCAATGTTCGGTTTTTTGTCGAAAAACCCCCCGTTTTGACACCCCGACGGCAAGGCTGATCGTCTCTTTTTGTTGAACAACCGGTTGAACGGGGGCATCGGAGCTGCTTCTGCCCATACAAGTCTTATAGTCGTGTTTTATTTACATTTCATATGCAAATAATCATTTATATTTCTTTTTCTAAGCCGCTTTTTGATATGCAAATAATCATTCACCATTCTGATGCGTTTGCTGACTCGTTACAGGTGGGGGAAGTCGTAAAAAATTCGTGAAGTACTTGCATTCGCCCTCGCACGCGTTTATAATCAATATAGTATATTCGGTTTGTCCGCCCCACCGCGGCGCGGCAGCCTCAGGAGGTCCGTATGAGAGAGCCGCTCCCCAAGCGCTATAAACTAATCATCCGCGTCGTGCTGACCATTATCGTCTGCTCGATGCTTCTCTATTTTTTCCTTGCGCGCATCGATACGTTCAAGAACGGGTTCCTCGCGTTTCTCTCCATTCTCGCCCCTTTCCTCGCCGGCGCTCTCATCGCGTTTCTCCTCAAGCCGCTTTGTAACCGATTGGACATTCTCCTCGGTAACTGGTTCGTAAACCATGTGTTCAAAAAGCGCATCGCCTCCGGCAAGACGACCGAGAAGCGTGTTCACCGCCGTGCCGAAGCGTTGAGCATCGTCATCGCCATGATTGTTTTTGCCCTCATTGTCATTGGCATTATCATGCTCATCATACCGTCTCTCATCGGTTCAATCATCTCCCTGCGCAATGATCTCCCCGGCTATATCAGCCGACTGGATGCCTATATGCACCAGCTCGGCGAAGAGGGCGGTCCTTTCAAGACCTTTATCTACGACGCGTACACAAAAATCTATGATGTCATCAAAAACTCGACCGGCAGTCTCATCGACAAGGTAATCCAGAACTACAATGAACTCATCTCCACCGCGATGAAGGTCATCTCGACCCTGCTCTCCTTCCTCGTCAACATTCTGATCACCGTCGTCTCGACCGTCTACATTCTCGCGCACCGCAAGCGCTTCGCCGCGCAAGCAAACATGATCGTGCGTGCCTCGTTCAAAAAAACGATTGCCGACTGGCTCGTCAAAGAAGGTAAGTTCACCGACCAGAAATTCTCCGAATACTTCTCCGGGAAACTCCTCGACTCCTTCCTCGTCGGTATCATTCTTTTCATCTTCCTTTCCATCTTCAAAATTCCCATGGCGCCGCTGATCGCCGTCTTCATGGCATTCTGCAACATGATTCCGTTCTTCGGTCCCTATATCGGTGCCATCCCCTGTATTATCATCGTCTGGATGTCAGAGCCCGACCTCGCGCGCCCTGTCCACGTCATTACCTATCTCATCATCGTCGTCGTGATTCAGCAGCTGGACGGCAACATTCTCGACCCCTATATTGTCGGGGATAAAGTCGGGCTGTCCGGGTTCTGGGTGCTGTTTGCCGTCGTCCTCTGCGGAGACCTCTTCGGGTTCGTCGGGCTGCTCATCGGCGTGCCGCTCTTCGTCGTCATCTACGATATGATCCGCCAGCTGATCGCTTTTGGCCTACGCAAGCGAGGAGAAGAACAACTGCTGGTCGACTACAACTTCATCTATCACGATGATGAAGAAGAAAAGACCGCGCGCAAAAAGCGCACCGCCGCCCTCCGTGCAGCGCGCAGAAAAGCCCGCGACAAAGCGCAGGCAGAGCAACAGGAGGCCATGGAGCGTGAGCTCGCCGTCGCACAGGCAGCTGCCGCCGCGCGTGCGGAAGCCGCCGCAGAAGTCGAAGCCCGGCGCCTCGCTGAAGAGGCAGCCACCGCAGCCGAGGCGGGGGACGCCGCTGCGGAAGATGCCGCCGATGCACCTGCCACTGCAACGGACGCCGAGACCGAAACCGATGCCAACGGAGAGGGTGCTGCAATCGCGGTTGCCGTCACCGAGGATGCCACCACCGGCGCCGATGCCCCGGACGGCAAATAACCGATTCCCATCACCTCATCCGCCCTGACCGCGCAAGCGGTGCGGGGCGGTTTCTTTTTGTTTCTTCCCGTTGTTTGCTTCTTCCTGTTGTTTGCTTCTTCCTGTTGTTTGCTTCTTCCCGTTG
>ERZ1034755.496-NODE-496-length-13053-cov-7.911063_pt1 | contig 13053 bp, 9 predicted proteins | sample MGYA00520596_ERZ1034755 | MGnify/ENA primary metagenome ERZ1034755 (study PRJEB33766, sample SAMN09781701) | gut metagenome | biome: gut microbiome | host: Homo sapiens | place: Madagascar | study: EMG produced TPA metagenomics assembly of the PRJNA485056 data set... | reverse complement strand
GGTCATGAAAACAAAATGAAAAATGCAAAGATAAAAAACAGGCAAAAACTAAGCATGCTAGTTGTCACAATGGTTTTAGTTCTTCTGATGACATTGATAGCAGGAATGTTCACCGGCTGTGGAAAAAATACAGCCGGAGGCGTAGATGGAACAGAAAGCAGTGGCACGAATGCTGATGGCAGCGCAGGAGGCGGCAAAGGAAGATTTATTGAATCAAAAGTAGCACTTCCGGAAGAGATCAATAGCATTTTACAGTTCAAAGCACTGTCAGATGGAACACTTGAAATTGTAGGGCAGGATGCAGATTATGGCATCTATGTGGCAAAAAGCAGTGATGGAGGCGGAAGCTGGGAGACAACACCGCTTGAAGATATCTCTTACAGTAATGTCGCAGTCGCAGAGGATGGAACAGTTGCGTTTCTTGATTACACAGAAAACGGATTATGCCCGGTTACAATTGTGGACGCAGACGGAAGCACACATACATTTTCGATTGAAATGCCTGCAGAAGATGCCTTTGTATCAGTTGCAGCATTTGACAGTAACAAACAGCTGATCATTCGCGATACAGAGGGAGGTTTGTATGGAATTGACTGTACAGATGGAAGCAAAACAGTGACATTTGAAATCGATGAGGATACCTATATTCCTTATTTTGATGTGGTTGGAACGAATTGCTATATCGTCACAAGTGACAAGGTGCTCTGCTATGACACGACAACCGGAAAAGAGACGGACGAGCTGACCGCATTGACTGAGCAGATCTGCTCAGATGATAACCTCGTTTATCGAAATACCGATACCGGACTTCCGGTGACGTTTGCAAAAGCGGAGAATGATAACAGTATTATTTTTGCAGATTATAAAGGAATTTTCCACTATACAACAGGTGGAGCAGTTGTGGAGGAGCTGGTACAGGGCGAGCAGACTGCATTGAGCAACAGCGGTGCGATTTTTTACGGAGTGTATATGCAGGATGAGACGCATCTTTTTGTGGCAGGAAATAACGGAATGGAGGGTGCACTCTACAGCTACACCTACGATGCAGACGCGTCTGCCAACCTGAATCAGGAACTCAATATTTATGCATTGCAGGATTCCGATACGCTGCGTCAGGCAGTCAATATTTTCCGTCAGGAGTATGCAGATATTTATGTAAACCTTGAAATTGGCATGACGGATGATAATGGAGTGACGTTAGAGGACGCATTGAAGACGTTGAGCACGGATATCCTGGCAGGAAATGGACCGGATGTGCTTATCTTAGATGGAATGCCGGTGGACAGCTATGTGGAAAAAGGAATTTTAACAGATATCAGTGATGTTGTGGATGAGGTAAAGGCTTCGGATGGACTTGTGGATTCCATTGTGAAAGACAGCACAAAGGATGGAAAGATATATGCGATTCCGACACGTTTCTTAGTATCATTTATCACGTCAGATCAGCAGACGGTAGATGCAGGAAAGTCCATGCAGGCACTTGCAGACCGCATCGAAACCCTGGAAAAGGACAAAAGTACGACTTATGTGGTACAGCAGAAGATGGCGGAAGAGTTACTGCTTGATTTTTACAATGTAGATTCCAAAAACTGGGTAAAAGAGGACGGAAGTCTGGATGAAACGAAAGTTTCCGATTATCTGACACAGGTGAAACGTATTTATGATGTGGATGATCACAGCGATATTGAATCCTATGGCAATTTTTTTGAGAGCGGAATGTGCGATGGATACCGTTATGGAACATTAGACAGCATGGATTTATTTACAGAGACATGTAAAGTGGAATTTGGAACCATTGCAGATGTCGAGGATTTCCAGTTGATGTTGAGTGCGGGGTCGACGGACGGAGCGGTTTATGGTGTATTGTCGAATGGTGGAATTTCTACCTATGTCCCATTTTTACAGGCAGGTGTGGTATCAGGAGGCAATGAGGATGCAGGAAAAGCGTTTGTGAAAACACTGCTCGGAAAAGAGGCAGGGGCTTCCAGCAACGGTATCCCGGTGAATGAGGCAGCTTTAAAGGATCAGATCAATGCATTGATGGGACGGACGGAAACAAGCATGGCATTTAACAGGGATGGAAGCGACAAAATGTATACGATTGAATACCGCTCCATGACACAGGAGGAAGCAGACGCAATTTTAGCGCAGCTGGAAGCAGTGGAGCAGTCAGCGCTCACAGACCGTACGATCCAGAACCTTGTGATCAGGCATGGAACAAGCTATGTAAAAGGGGAGAAAAACCTCGAAGAAACGGTAAATGAGATCACAAAGAAAGTGAATCTTTATCTTGCAGAGTAGCAGTAGAAAGGAAGATGACGATAGATTGCAGCAGGCGATGAGAAAGGCATGAGGATGAAAATAAAAAAAATCAGAAAAAAACGAAATCCCGGCTGGTATTTTCTATTGCCCGAATTTCTGGGAGTATCGGTGTTTGGACTGATCCCATTTGCAGATGTGGTGCGGCGCTCTTTTTTCCAGACCGTGGATGGCAGTTTCGTCGGGATCAGTAACTACGTGCAGGTGATAAAAAATGATGCGTTTAATCTTGCAGCGAAAAATACACTGCGTTTTGTGGTCACCTGTATTCCATGCCTGTTGCTGTTATCGCTGATCCTGGCAATGCTGTTGCAGCAGGTTTTGATTTTGGCAGAGAAAAAGAAAAAACACCGGGATGTGACGATGGAACAGTTTTACCGGGGCAGTGCAGCGGCACTTAAAAGTATGTATCTGCTTCCGATGGCAATCCCGGCGGCAAGTGTGGTCGTACTGTGGAAGATTCTTTTTGACAGCCACGGATTTGTGAACAGTGTGATCCATGCGCTGTCAGGAGTGAGCGGAATCGGGCAGATTTTAAACGTTTTGTCGGTGCAGGAGGTAGACTGGATGAACACCGATGCCGCATTTGGAATCCTCGTATTCAGCTATGTCTGGAAATATTTAGGATACGATATTGTGCTCTGGATGGCGGGGCTTTCTGCAATCCCGCAGGGGATTTATGAGGCGGCAGATATGGACGGAGCCGGAAAATGGAAAACGTTTTTCTATATCACACTTCCGAATCTCCGCCCGGTGGCATTTACCGTTGTCATTTTGTCGGTTTTAAATTCATTTAAAGCGTTCCGGGAGGTTTACATGGCAGCAGGCAGCTATCCGCAGGAAAATATTTATCTGTTGCAGCATGTGTTCAACAACTGGTTCCAGACGCTCTCGGTGGATAAGATGGCGGCGGCATCTGTAATGCTCGCGTTTGTAATTGCGGTGTTTGTGCTGTTACTTGAGCGAAGCTGGGAGAGAGAAGGATAATGAACAGGAGACAGCAGATAAAAAGGAAGATGTACAATATAAATACAGAAAGAAGAATCTCATGAAGAGAATAATAATAACAGGAATACTGATTCTGGTGGCAGGCTTGTGTCTTGCTCCGGTTCTCTTTCTGCTTGCCGGCACTTTTATGGGAAATCATGAAATCTATACGTGCATTGCACCTGCACTCGGAAAGGGAGATGGGCTTGCTATCTGGCATCTTCTGCCACAATACCCGACGTTGCAGAATGTTGTGGAGCTTCTTTTCGATTCACCAGAATATTTTCAGATGTTCTGGAACTCGATTTTTTACACGGGGGCAATTCTGGCAGGGCAGATGCTTTTTGGCATGCCGGCAGCGTGGGGGCTGGCGCGGTATTCTTTCCGCGGAAGAAAAACAGTTTACCGGCTGTTCATTCTCGTGATGATGATGCCGTTTCAGGTCACGATGTTGTCGCAGTATCTGGTGTTAAACCGTCTGGGAATGCTGGACAGACCGCAGGCAGTCGTTTTGCCCGGAATTTTTGCAACGTTTTCCGTCTTTATTATGTACCGCTTTTTCCGTGGAATACCGGAAAATGTCATGGAGGCGGCACGTATGGACGGGGCGGGAGAATTCCAGATTTTTTTGCGGATCGGCATACCGCTTGGAAGTCCGGGCATCCTGTCGGCACTGGTATTTTCGTTTTTGGACTGTTTTAGCATGTTAGAGCAGCCGATGACGTTTTTGAAAACAAAAAGTCTCTGGCCGTTGTCACTTTTTCTGCCGGAGATCACGAGCCAGAACGCAGGATTTTCACTCTGTGCATCACTGGTGACGATCCTGCCCGCGATGTTTGTTTTTCTGGCAGGACAGGACTATCTGGAGCAGGGAATTGCGATGGCGGGAGCGAAGGAATAGTGCAGGAGCAGAGTGTAATTGAGAATATGAAAAATATAAGAAAAAACAAAAATTCGGAAAATGAAATAGCAGTAACCGGAAAATCGGGAATTTTCTGGTTAAAAGGGCTGGCTGGTTTACTTGCGGTCATGCTGGTTTTCACGATTGCATCGCGGGTGGTGGCATCCATCACTGTCCCACAGGTAACGGCATCAGCTCCGTCATCCGGAAAGATCGAGCACACGGTTATGGCATCGGGAACCGTGGAGGCAGGCGGCGAGAAAGCGATTGTCACAGAGGAAGGAATTCTGGTTGCACAGGTCAATGTGCATACGGGAGAAAGCATCGGGGAAGGAGAAACTCTTTTTGCACTTGATATGGACAGTCTGGAAGATCAGATTTATGAGCTGCAGAACCAGATCAAAAAGCTTCAGCTTGAAAATGATTCCCTGAAGAAAAATAAAGCGCAGGCAGACGCAAAGCAGCAGATGGAGTTAAAGCGTGCGCAGGAAGATTATGAGGAAACGATAGCGAAGAATACAGTTTCCGATGGGAAGGCAAATGAGGCATTGCAGAAAGCGGCGGATGCGAAAAGTCAGGCAGAGAAGGAATTAAACAGTGCGAAGGATGCACTCGCACAGGCGGAGAAGGAGCTGAATGCAGTCAAAGAGGAACTGCAAAATGTGAAGGATGCAGCTGCGGCAGAGCAAAGTAAAGATACCGCAGATCAGACAGGCGAAGCAGAAAAGAAAGATACAAATTCAACCATAACACAGAAGCTCCAGCAGTTAGAAGAAGCTGTGCAGGAAAAGCAGAACACATACGACACAATTCAGGCAAAAGTTACTGAAAAGCAGGCGGCACTTGACTCTGCCAGCGTCGCATTAGAGGAGAAGCAGGAACAGCTGGAATCCAATACAAGTACTGCAGAGGATGCAAAGAAAGCCGCAGAGCGCGCGGTAGAAGATGCAGGTCTGTCTGCAGACATCGATCACACGCAGGAAATCAACGCCATTTCTTTAGAGCAGTTCCAGAAACAGTTAGAAAAGCTGAAAACCCTAAAGCAGCAGAACGGAGAGATAACTGCACCATCCTCCGGGATTATTACAAAAGTATGTGTGGAAACCGGGCAGAAAACAACAGACACGGCGGCAGTTGTCATGAGCGATGAGCAGAGTGGACTTTTTTTTACTACGACAACGGACAGCAAAAACAGGGAATATCTCTCAGTGGGAGATAATGCAACGATTACCGGTGTCGGTAAGGAAGCGTCTGATTGCAGCATTGTTTCCCTGGAAATATCGAAAGACGGAAGCAGCATAAAAGTGTCAATTGCTATGCAGGGGGATGATTTCTTGCCGGGTGAGAGCGCACAGATGACTGCCACAAGAAAATCGGAAAGCTATGATTACCTTGTGCCGGTTACAGCCGTTTGGCAGGAAAATAACAAAGCGTATGTGTTACTCTTAGAGACGGAAAATACAGTGCTCGGAGAGCAGTATATCGCGAGAAAGGCGGAAGTGCAGATTTTAGATAAAAACAGCAGTTATGCAGCGGTAAGCGGAAACTCACTGAGTGCGGACTGCCAGATCATCACAGATTCTGATCGGACGGTTGGAAACGGGGATGTTGTGCGGATGACGGAGTAAGGACAGAACAATGAAAAAAATAAGTTACAGAAAAAGGATCGCAAGTCTGGCTTTTGGATTATTTGGAGCTGTATTTTTGGTATTTGCATGCGTTTATCATAATAAAACAGAGGATTTTTCCAATATCATCACAATCCAGTCTGGGGAAGACAAGTTTACCCAGAGCGAAATAGCGTCAATCCGGCAGGATACGGCATCCGCAGAGACATTCACAGCGTGGACAGAGCAGAAAAATCAGACAGTTCGTGCTACGATAAACGAACGGAGCAGCAACGCGGATATTTTGTTACTCTGTGGAGATTCCCACTCCGTCCTTCCGTGGGGAAAAAATCTGCCGGAAAGCGACACAGAGGGCTGCATCCTAGGTGCATCCTTAGCGGAGCAGTTGTTTGGTGGAACAGAGGTGGAAGGACAGCAGATCCTATACAACGGAAGAGAGCTTACTGTGCGCGGTATCGTAAAAGAACCACAAAATATAATGCTATGTCAGAGCGCTGCAAACGATGAGACAGCTTCCGGAACACAAACTGGAAGCAACGGAAACCAGCAGACAGGCTCATCAGAAAATAATCAACAGGAAATCTGCTATGACAAAATCAGTCTGCTCTATACAGACAAGTCGAAAGCGATTAACAGGACTGCGGCAGAATTTATCAGCAGATATGGATTAGACGTTCAGATCCTTCATTACGAATACAAACGAAATCTAAGCTGGTTTACAGACTTGATTCCGGGAAAATGGTCCGATTTTTCCGGTTGGAAGGAGAATTTGAAAACACTGCAGAGTGATGAAAAAATATTAAAGCAGTGCGAGAAGAGCACGGTCGAAAGCCTTTATTTGGAATGGATCTGGAAAAGAAACAATTGTTTCCTGATGTGTCTTGTTATGGCAGACTTTTCGTGTAGAATTGCAAGAAATAAAGCTGTCTTTTCGTGCAAAAATGAAGAAAATGAGATTGCACTTTCGTATAAACAAAGGTAACAGTAATGATTTATTTGCGTTATATATGGCAGAGTTGTTATAATAGCTCCAGAGATGGCATATAAGTGAGAGGGGCACTGAAACTTGTAATTTGAAATAAGCTATGTTAGTATAAATTACGTCAGTGAACATTTCTCACTGATACAGTTTTTAAATAACAGTATATTTTAAAAGTAAGACTCCGGAGGTTATCAAATACATGAGACATTGATTTTTTTCTAATTCAATGATGGAAAAACTGGCTGAGATCAAAGACGGCACAGTTTTTAGATCAGGTTACAGATAGGTGTAATCTTTTTTGGGTTACAAAAAAGAAGATCGGTCAACTGATTACGAATTAGAAAAAAAGGAGATATCTCATGAAAAAATTAAAATTTGATAGTTATGATGGAGTCTGTTTTTTGAATGGACTTGTCTTTTTTGCACCGGTTGCGTTGCTGGTAAGAACGCAGGCTGGTGTGTCGGAACATGTATTTTTCCTCCTTCAGGCATTATTGTCTGGCGTGATTTTTCTGGGGGAAATTCCAACAGGATTTATAACCGATAAAATTGGATACCGGAAATCACTGATTTTGGCGCAGGTGTTATTGCTTGGTGCGAGAAGTTTATTGCTCGCAGCCTTTGTGAGCCGGTCGCTTGTACTGTTTGTCGTGGAGGCAGTTGTAGAGGGAATTGCGGCGTGCTTTACCTCCGGGACGGGAAGCGCGTATTTGTACGCTCTGTATGGAGAAAACGGATATCTTGCAAAAACGGCACACGCAGGAAATTTCGGAACAGCAGGTTTTATCATCAGTACGGTCGCGTATGCCGGGATTTATAAAATAAGTGGTATGGAAGGTTTGTTGATTACAACTGTAGTCATGGATATTATAGCGGTTGTGTGCTCGTTCTACCTGAGAAGTGAAAGCAGTAAAACCATAATTGCAGATAGAAAAGAAATGCGGCTTCAGGCAGACATCAGACAGCAGGAGAATAGCGGTGATACTATGCAGAAAAAGCAGGAAAAGGATTCGATACGGCAGATTTTAGCGATATTTAAAAACAAAAAAGCATTTCTGTTTGTGATTTCGCTGGCGATTTTCAGTATCGCATGGCTTCTGATCAACTTCTTTTACGTGGAAAAACTTGAAAACTGCGGGTTGCCGGTAGAATGGATGTCATTGATCATTTTGAGCTATTCAGCCGTGCAGATGCTGGCAGAACCCATTTTAGAAAAATTGTCTGTTGGAAAAAACGGAAAGTCCGGCAGGAAAAAACTGCCCGCAGTTACAGCCGTTACAGCAGGGGTGGCTTTTCTTCTTTTTGGCGTGATAAAATTCAGGGCAGCCGTGCTGCTTCTAATGCTGATATTGCCGTTGCTTTTAAATCTCCCGGAATATCTGCTGATGGATCTGGAAAATCAGTTTGTGGACGAGACAGAGTGTGGCGGCCAGCGCGCGGCAACACTGTCTGTGCTTAATATGGGCGTGAATCTGGTGGAGATACTGACGCTGTCAGCATCAGCATTTTTGACAAAAATTGGAATCCAGTGGTGCTTTGTGTTTGTGGGATGCTTTCTGATGGTGATAGCGCTTCTATTTGTCAGAATACAAAAATAGAAGGAGCGAAAACCGCTTCCTCCTATCAAAATGATCCGTAATTTTACCACAGACCTAATACGTGTTGCATCAGCAAACTCATACAGGTAATACCGATCCAGCAGCTGAATCCAAGAAGCAAAGGTTTGGCTCCTGTTTTCACTAATTTCACAATATTGGTATTCAGACCAATTGCACTCATGGCAAGAACGATGAAAAACTTGCTCAAAGTTTTTAGCGGATTGAAAACAGCTGCTGGAACACCGAAGTTCACTGCTATTGTTGTAATAATGGATGCAATTATAAAATAGAGAATGAACATTGGAAAAATCTTTTTAAAATCCACTTTATTATGATCCGTTTGTTCCCTTCTGGTTCGAAGAAAAGCAAGGACAAGCGTGATTGGAATAATTGCCAGTGTTCTTGTAAGTTTTACGGTGACAGCTTTATCCAAAGTCGCCGAACCAAGGTTGTACATGGAATCCCAGGTGGAGGCAGCAGCGGTAACGGAAGAGGTGTCATTCACAGCAGTTCCGGCAAAAATACCGAAAGCTTCTCCGCTTGTCTGGGAAAAACCAAGAACGGTGCCAAGCATAGGAAAAAATAAAGCGGCAAGCATATTGAAAAAGAAAATGACAGAAATTGATTGTGCAACTTCTTCATCATCAGCGTCAATGACAGGAGCAGTAGCTGCAATTGCGGAGCCTCCGCAGATCGAGGAACCTACACCGATGAGTGTGGAGATTTTTCCGGGAACATGAAGGATTTTATGTAATACCCAGGCAACAACAAGGGATGTTGTGATCGTTGCAAGAATGATTGGAAGCGATTGTTTTCCTGTCTGCAGGATGACAGAGAGATTCATTCCAAAACCAAGTAAAATAACAGCATATTGCAGGATTTTTTTGGACACAAATGTGATGCCGCTCTGTAGAGCAGATTTATCGCTGACCAATAATGTAATGACCATTCCTAGGAGAATCGCAAAGACAGGACCACCTACAATTGGGAAAATTTTTCCTAAAATCCAGCTTGGAATCGCAATCATCAGGCATAACAGCACACCTTTCCAGTTTTTCTTAATAAAATTCATATTCATAACCTCACTAAAAATATTTTGATTCTTACGGGTTCCTATGATAGCATAAACACATAGAGATGAAAAGTAACAAGCCAAAATAAAAGGAGCAGTTATGCAGACAAAAGGAAAGAAAAAAATCATAGATAATGCGGGAGCATTGCAGAAAAAATACACATGGAAATCAGAGAAAACGCAGGATACAAAGAAAGCGCCGCAGGATACAAAGAAACAGGCAGCAGCCTGTCCGTATGCAAAAAAATGTGGCGGCTGTGATTATCAGGGAATGTCCTACGAACAACAGCTGCAGGAAAAACAGACCTATGTGCGCAAAAACATTGGGGATTACTGTAAAGTCCTGCCGATTATCGGAATGGAAAATCCGTATCATTACAGAAATAAAGTACACGCAGTGTTTGATGTGGAGCGCAGGGGAAAACATGCAAACGGAGGCAGGCGTACCGCAGGAAACGGACATGCAAAAGCGGCACCGGGCGGCGTGATCTCCGGTGTATACAAGGCCGGAACCCATGAGGTCATCAACATTGATTCCTGTGAGATTGAGGATGAGCTTTCAAGCGCTATCATCCGCGATATCAGAGGACTTTTACATTCGTTTAAAATAAAAACTTATGATGAGGACACCGGATACGGTCTGCTCCGGCACGTTCTCGTGCGCCGTGGTTTTCACAGCGGCGAGGTGATGGTAGTGCTGGTGCTCGGTTCTCCGATTCTTCCATCCAAAAACAATTTTGTGAAAGCATTGCGGAAACTTCATCCAGAAATAACTACAGTTGTGGTTAACATAAATGATAAACAGACCAGCATGGTTCTCGGAGAAAAGGAAACCGTTATTTACGGAAAAGGCTATATTGAGGACACACTCTGCGGCTGTACCTTCCGTATTTCGCCAAAATCATTTTATCAGGTGAATCCGGTACAGACAGAGATCATTTATAACAAAGCGATCACATATGCGGGACTGACCGGAAAAGAGAGAGTGATCGATGCATATTGTGGAACCGGAACGATCGGTCTGATCGCTGCGTCCAAGGCAAAAGAAGTGATCGGCGTGGAGTTAAACCGTGATGCTGTGAAGGATGCGGTCATCAATGCAAAACGGAACAATATCAAAAATGAACAGTTCTACAATGCAGATGCCGGAAAATTTATGGTAGAGCTGGCAGAGCAGAACGAAAAAGTGGATGTTGTTTTCATGGATCCACCGAGAGCGGGAAGCGATGAGGCATTTTTATCTTCAGTAGTAAAACTTGCACCGAAAAAAGTGGTCTACGTGTCATGCAACCCGGAGACACTTGCGAGAGATTTAAAATATCTCACAAGACATGGGTATCAGGCTGTCGAGTGCCAGCCTTGCGACATGTTTCCATTTACGAAACATGTGGAAACAGTCTGCCTTCTGTCGAGAAAAGCCCAATAAATCAAAGGATTTCGCCATTTTGGTAATAAAATAGATGTGTGTTTCTGTTTCCGTAGAGTGATGATATAGCTGGAGGTTTACCACAGGGGATATGCTTTTGGGAATAAGAAATATACATTTTGGCGAAAGGATACTTTTTGACGAAAGAACATCACGATTGGAGGATGAAAATATATGGATAATTTTAATAGCGGAAAGATTAAAGAAATGGTTTATGATGTTCTTCAGAATCCAACGAGAGAGAACTTTATTGATATTTTAGATAATGGTCTTGGAGAACAGGATAATTTAGATTTTAAGGTACAATGGATTGAGGCACAGAAATTAGCAGAAATACTATTAGGAATTGCTAACTCGGGTGGAGGGGCAATAATACTTGGAGTAAAAGAAAATGAGGATGGAACATTAGAGAGTATTGGTTTATCTAAAATAGAAGATAAAGAAAAAATACATAGTAAGATGGCAAAATTTTTACCAGAAACAATTAAATTTGAAATAGCAGACTTTGACTTTTCAAATGAAAGTTATAGTAAATTGAAAGGAAGGCTTTTTCAACTAATCCTTATTTATTCAGAGGATATAAATTTACCATATATTTGGGAAAAGGATAGTAATTCGGCAGAAGCCGGGAGTATATTTTTTCGTAGAGGAACAAAAACAGTAAAGGCTAATTCTTATGAAATAAATGAGATGTTGGACAAAAGATTAGAAGCAACGTATGTTGAACAGTCAAGTTTGCATCTGGAAGAACATTTAAAGCAATTAAATACATTATATAAAAATATGTCATCTCAGATGTATTCGTCTTCGGTGATTAGTAATTTATTTAAGAACATGAGTGCATTTGGAACTTTGGCGGGAACACCACAAAATAACCCATATTACCCTAAAGAGTCCTATGATGAATTTATTGCCAAGATGATTGAAAAAAAGAAGATGAAAATAGAGAAGGTTTTAGATTTGAAATAATTAGGGAAACAGAGGGGATAAAACCATTACCCCACTTTGAAAATCTATTGCATACTTTCGCTATGCAGTATAAAATCAAAGTTCAGGGGAATATTGAAACCGTTTGTCTGCTTTCAAAGAAAACTTGATTTTCTGCGGTTTGTGGGATATTAAGGAATGAAAATGGATGTGTGTTTTGTAGCCTTATGAATGAACCATTTGAATATCGTAGCAGTGGGGTGTTTTGAAACTCTGCTGAATAATAGGCTTTTGCTAAAAGGTATCACTTTTGCGAAAATGTATGATACTTTTTGGCAGAAGCCTTTTTGTATAAAGATGACTTGACTTCTAAATCTTACTGATGTAATATTTAAACAAGTGCAGCAGGAATTCGGACGATATTTTTTTGCTACGAAATCTTACACATGTAATAAAAAGGAAGGAGGAATGTATAGTACGATATACCCATCAAAGAGAAATTTTTTTGCTTCAAAATCTTACGAATGTAATATTTTGAAGATATAGTGTACATTGAAAATAGAATATGACCATATCAGCAAAGCAAAATGAATGGAGGTCAATATGAAGAAAGGAAAAAGCAGAAACAAGCGAAAGAAAACAAGAAGCAGGCTCCTATGGATTGCGATTGCTGTTATAGGAATAGCAGCGGTAATTTCTGCAGTATGCGTGGCAGGAATGTTGGCAACAAAGGAAAATGCCTGGAGGACACCGGAAGAACTTCTGGTGGAGTACATGGATCATATTCCAAAACAGGAGTATGAAGAAATGTATGCGATGCTACATATTGAGGCATCGGGAAATATCAGTCAGGAGGATTTGTGCGCCCAGATAAGGGCGAGTAGTCTAGCAGGTGGAATGCCTGTCTGGTAAGGTCTAACCAACCGCCAGTAGCGAGTCTTGGGTGACTGTCAGTAATGGTAGTTGCTAAGCGTAGACAGCGAGAAAATAGAGAGTGTGATTGAGCCTCGAAATTTGACATTTAGAAGGCTGACGTTCTAATTCCGACGGAAAGCAATACAAATCAATTCGCATTGGTGAGAAATGGTTTGCTTCTGCGGGGTCAAAGAGCACTTTATGTTTTACATTGTGATTATTCAGTCAACTGGGGAGAGCCTCTTGTTTCTTGCCATTGCAAGTATGGCAAACAACTGCAAAACAGGAGAATGTCAAA
>ERZ1034755.494-NODE-494-length-13065-cov-16.056879_pt1 | contig 13065 bp, 9 predicted proteins | sample MGYA00520596_ERZ1034755 | MGnify/ENA primary metagenome ERZ1034755 (study PRJEB33766, sample SAMN09781701) | gut metagenome | biome: gut microbiome | host: Homo sapiens | place: Madagascar | study: EMG produced TPA metagenomics assembly of the PRJNA485056 data set... | reverse complement strand
TATATCCTAGCCTTTTCAGGTCCGATGATTTCTAAACGGGACAGCAGTGACTTTAATATTTTTTTAAGAGCAAAGAATTCCAACTGTCTTTATTTATGCTAAAAAATCAAGCAAAAAATTTGGAAGTTACAAATATTCAGCGTATCTTTGCATAAGATTTACTGCGCTCGACAATTTGAAGCAGCTTTCATTGCGCTCTCTAACAAACGCTTTGCAAGAAGATTTTTTAAAAATCATAAATAATCAGGAGGATAGAATATGGTGATATACGTAGCCAACCCACTTTATGACGCCGTCTTCAAGTATATGATGGAAGACTAACGAATAGCCAAGACATTACTTTCTGCACTCTTGCAGAAAACAGTGATTGCTGTAGAAATGCGACGTCATGAATATCCCAATATTTCTCGTGACACCATCTCCATGTTTCGTGTTGATTTTGCGGCAACCGTATTGGAAGACGATGGAAGTAAGAAGCTTATTCTGATAGAATTGCAGAAAACATGGTTGGAGACGGAGACCTTACGCTTCCGCCAATATCTGGCTGTGCAGTATAACAACAAGGAGAATATGCGTAAGGATACCAAGGGAAAGTTTGCCCTGCCTACCGTGGCGGTTTATCTGCTGGGGCATTGCGTAGGACAATTCACGGAACCTGTCATCTATGCTAAGCATAAGGTATATGACTATGGAGGAAATGAAATACTCCAGAAGAAGCCAGACCCATTTGTAGAGAGTCTGCAGCACGACAGCATCATTGTCCAGATTCCGTTGCTGAGAGGAAGGGTGAACAATAGATTGGAGAAAATTTTGAGTGTCTTCGACCAGTCACAGATTTATCCAGATGACCAGCGAATGCTTGAATTGGATGAAAATAAATATGCGGATGATGCAGAAATGGCTCATATCCTACATCGTCTTCAGTCGGCAGCCACTAATCCTGAAATCAGAAACAGAATGAATGCAGAAGACGAGTTCTTTCAAGCACTGGAAGACAGGGATACAACTATCATGACACAAAATAAAATCCTTAAGGAACAGAAAGCAGCGCTTAAAGAACAGAAAGCAGCGCTTGAAAAGCAGAATGCGGCGCTTGAAAAGCAGAATGCGGCGCTTGAAGAGAAGGACGCCTCCTTGCGTGCAGCTGTCGTGGCTCTGTCGAAATCTGGCTTAGCTGCAGAAATGATAGCAAAGACATTGCATATCGAAGAGGAGAAAATAAAAGAAATATTATCCTAGTTGATAGCATCAAAATAATTGAAGGCGATAGCCGGCACATCATTATCCGTGCCTGCTATCGCCTTCTTCTATTTTCTTATATGCAAAAAGCAGATGTCATGTTATCTTATTTCAACACGAAAACCTTGGTTTCGTGAGCCATTACCTTGCCCTTCCATCGGTTTGCCTTCTTGGCAATATCACGATGCTGCCATACATCTCTTATCAGATACTTTCCGTTCAAGCCCAACTGCTTGAAATCAGCCTGCACCTGGATTGGCTTATCGCTGCAGTTCAGAATAGCGATGGCATGAGAGCCATTAGCCAGCGGGCGCACGTATATCTGATAATCAGCCTGATTCACCTTGCGCTCTGCAGCCTTGCCCAATGGATCCTGATCTATAGCGATAATCTCCTTGTTCAGGAGAATGCGCTTGTCTTCGGCCGAGAGCTTACGAAGGTCATTGCTCAATGCCAGAACCGATGACATCATGCACCACATGCTCATCTGAGTCTGATACTCTGTATAATTGCAGCCTATGCCACCCAAATCACTGGATGGACCACCCTTACCGTTCAGCCCCACTACCAGCATGTCCATGTCCGGCCACTGACCGTGGCGCACATCCTTGGCCAGCGGTGCCGTAACATTCACGATGTCTAGAATGCCCATACCGCCCTGATGAACAATATCTTTCCACATATCTCTTACATCATAGCTGGTTCTCCAGAGCGAACCGCCCACCTGCTCGCACCACTCCTCGCAGTTGCGCTGACCCCACTCGCAGATGCCTAGCACGATGTTTCTACCAGACTTACTCAATGCCTCTGCCATCGCATGATAACGGCGGCGGGCTGTGGCACTATCCTCTGGAGCATTGCAGTAATCATATTTCAAATAATCGATGCCCCAGGAAGCAAAGGTACGGGCATCCTGCTCCTCAAAACCGTAGCTGGCTGTCCATCCGCCACAGGTAAGCTGGGCAGCATCTGAATAAATGCCTAGTTTCAAGCCCTTGGAGTGAACATAATCAGCAAGTGCCTTGATGCCATTAGGAAACTTCTTTGGATCAGGAATAATGTTGTTATGTCGGTCACGTCCACCCTGCCATAGGTCATCAATAAAGATGTACTCATAACCTGCATCACGGAAGCCCTGTTCTACCATCGCATCAGCAGTTTCCTTGATGAGCTGTTCGCTGATGTCCCCCTTAAAGAGGTTCCATGTCATCCATCCCATAGGAGGAGTCTTTGTCAATTGGTTACGCTCCAGCAGCGTTTCACTCTTCTGTGCAAAAGCTGATGCTACGAACAATGCAGCAAATGCAAGAGATAAAATTTTCTTCATGATTTAAAATGTTTAAGTTACTGATTTTACGCATCTATAAATACAAAGTTACTCTTTTTTTTCATCAAATACACCTAATCCAAAAACTTTTATGAAACATTAACCTAACATTCTAGATGGAATATCCCGAAAAATGATAATATTTCATTACCTTTGCAGAAAATAACAAACAAAAGATAATAAACATAAAGAACAAGAAAAAGAAATATGATTACAGTTGATGGATTGACCGTAGAATTTGGCGGCACCACCCTATTCAAAGACATTTACTTCCAGATCAACGAGAAGGACCGTATAGCACTGATGGGAAAGAATGGCGCAGGTAAGAGTACACTGCTCAAAATTATAGCTGGCGTGAGAACTGCCACTCGTGGCTCGGTTTCCGCACCGAAAGACTGTGTCATCGCCTATCTGCCTCAGCACCTCATGACCGAAGACGGAAGAACCGTGTTCGAGGAAACCTGCCAGGCGTTCGCCCATCTGCATGAGATGCAGGCGGAGATTGACCGCATCAACAACGAACTCACCACACGTACCGACTACGACAGCGATGACTATATGCAACTCATCGAAAAGGTATCTTCGTTGTCTGAAAAATTCTATGCCATCGACATGACCCATTTCGAGGAGGATGTAGAAAAAACTCTGCTCGGACTGGGCTTTGAACGCTCCGACTTCAACCGCCCTACCAGCGAGTTCTCTGGAGGATGGCGCATGCGTATCGAACTGGCAAAGCTACTCTTGAAATCGCCTGACGTACTGCTCCTGGATGAGCCAACCAACCACCTAGACATCGAATCTATCGGATGGCTCGAAGACTTCATCATCAACAGTTCAAAGGCGGTGGTTGTCATCAGCCATGACCGAAAATTTGTTGACGATATCACAACACGTACCATCGAGGTGACCATGGGCAGAATCTACGACTACAAAGCTACCTACAGCCAGTATCTGGAACTGCGCAAGGAGCGCCGCGAACAGCAGATGAAGAAATATGAGGAACAACAGAAGATGATTGCTGAGACGAAGGACTTCATAGAACGATTCAAGGGTACCTACTCCAAGACCTTCCAGGTGCAGAGCCGCGTGAAGATGCTTGAAAAACTAGAACTTATCGAGGTGGATGAAGAGGATACCAGCCGACTGAGACTGAAGTTTCCGCCGAGTCCGAGAAGCGGTGCCTATCCGGTGCAGATGAGCGATGTGGCGATGTCGTTTGACGGCAAGAAGATATTCAGCGGTGTGAACCTCACCGTGGAGCGTGGTGACAAGATTGCCTTCGTGGGAAGAAACGGAGAGGGTAAATCTACGCTGGTGAAATGCATCATGGGTCAGCTTCAGAACAAGGGAAAACTGGAGTTGGGACATAATGTACAGATAGGCTATTTCGCTCAGAACCAGGCTTCTTTGCTGGATGGCGAGCTTACGGTGTTCCAGACTATCGACGATGTTGCCAAGGGCGAAATCCGCAACAAGATACGTGATTTGCTCGGTGCCTTTATGTTTGGCGGAGAGGATTCTACCAAAAAAGTGAAAGTGTTGTCGGGTGGAGAACGCACCCGTCTTGCCATTCTCAAGCTGCTGCTGGAGCCAGTGAATTTATTGATTCTCGATGAGCCTACCAACCATCTTGATTTGAAGACGAAGGATGTGTTGAAGCAGGCGCTGCTGGATTTCGATGGCACGCTCATCATAGTGAGCCACGACCGTGATTTCCTAGATGGTCTTGTCAGCAAGGTTTACGAATTCGGGCATGGTCGTGTCCGCGAGCACCTCTGTGGCATTTATGAATTCCTGGAATTAAAGAAAATGGAAAGTCTTCAGGAACTGGAGAAGAAATAAAGACAAAGGTGTATTGCAAATCGTACATATTGCAATACACCTTTTATATATATTATCCCCGAAAAAACTCGAGGATACTTTCACAACAAATATAATTCATATTTATCTTGCCTTTTTTCACCTATCATAATTTAGTAAAATTACTAACTGTTCATATTGATATTTGGAGGCGGTTATAGATGAATAAAGGGGGAAAAGCAGCATATCTCACGGAGATATTATCTTATCTTACGGAGATATTATCTTATCTCACGGAGATATTTTTTTATCTTACGGAGATATTATCTTATCTCACAGGAATAACTTTCGAATATGATTCAAGTATGGGCAAAAGCCCCTAAGTTAGGAGCTTCTGCCATTCAGGGAACGTGGGGAATTCCATCATCAGAAATAAAGATAAACCAGGGAACTATAGAGTTGTATGGAGAGAACGTAGAGGAGATAGAGCGGAGCAAAGATGCGGATGCCGAAATACGACGCCTCATAAGCCTCCGCGAGCGAACGGAAGCGGTTGCTCGCCACACCAAAGGTGAGACTCATCACCATGACCGCAAAACAAATGTACGGAAGGAGACTCTTCGTAAAACTACTGCCCCAGATGCCACCCATCACGTTCAGCAATATAGCATGGGGAACCATCGTGAGACAAACCATCACGAAGGCGAACAGCAGAAACTCGAAAAACACCACTCGCATGGCTACCCGCTGGCGATATTCCCTGCCGTTGAAATGAAGCAGACCGCTCCTGTAGAGTGCCCCCAGCGAGATGCAGAGCAGCAGGAGCCAGACCAGCATCGGCTGCTTCAGATTCTCCGTAAAGCGTCCGAAGAACCATCGGATGCCCTCGGCATTGAGCAACGTGCGCTGGAAGGTTTCCGGCATCGCAGCCGTCTGCAGCCACGATACCAGCACCAGGACGCACTGGCCAACCAGCAATCCGCTAGCCAGCCATGCCCCCAAACGGGGCAACTTCCGATAAATCGATATCCTATTCCTCATAGTCCTATTCCCCATGAATTATCTCGCTCATGACCTACTCCTCGTCAGCCACAAGATTATCAATATCCAGGATGCGCAGTTCGCAGGCTCTTACCACCAGTCGGGTGGCATTCACGCTATTGCCGTTGTTGCCGTCAGGAAACAGCTTCTGCACCAGCTCGTTCTGTCGCTTCTCCAGACTCTTCACACCGAAAGGCATTCCTCGCAGACCGGTAATCTGCTCCTTGGTGTAGCCCAGGGCAAGATGGCGCAGGAAACGCTCGTCATATTCATCAATCTCGTAATTGATGAGAGCCTCCTGGCGCATCAGCTCGCTGTTCACACTCTTCTTGAATCGCTCGATAATCTTCTTCAGGATAGGCTGGTTGAAGACCATCTTCTTGCCGCCCATGCAGCTCGCCACATCACCACGGGTGAGCAGTTCGCCGCTCTTCAGGATGATTCCGTCGCATCCGGCATCCAGCGCATCCACCCAAAGCTTCTCGTTGAGAATCTCGCCCGTAAAGATGAGCACCTTCACGTCGGGATACTGCTGCTTGGTGCTGCGGCAGATTTCCACGCCAATGGTGGTAGAACCGCCCAATCCCAGATCGAGCAGCACGAGGTCGGGCTTCTGCGCCTTGATAAGTCGCCAGTAAGCCGGTTCGTTTTCGGCAGTTCCAATGATTTCTGCCTCAGGAATGTCGGTCTTGAAGATGCCCTCGGTACCTTTCAGCTCCAACGGTACATCTTCTACTATAATCACTTTAAAATTCTCCATATCTCAATTCTATTTTTAGTATTTCTATTCAACTCCAGCTTGAGGTTTCTCATGCTGAACTTCTGTTATTTCTAATTCAACCTTATTTTTCCATCTTTCCTTCAAGCCCTCGAAGTCGATTCTCTTAACGACCGCTACAGGCAGGACAGCCGTGATGATTGCACTGCCGTCAGATCCGGCAGTGGAACTGAGACCGCAGCCGCGCAAGTTGGTAATATCACCTACCTCTCTGGCTATCTGTCTCGCCACGAGATAATTGACATCCACGGTAGTTGAAGAAAAAAAATCGCTAATCTGGCGGGAAACGTAAGCCGACTCATGCTGCTTCACATACACCTCGGCATAAGGATTTCCGTCTGTAATCTCGATTCTGATGTCGCACTTCTTCGTATTGGCTATCAGGATTTTGAAAAGAAGCTCCAGCAGGTGGTAATCCAGCCTTACCATACCCTTCGCCTGCTCCATCGCCTGCGTACTCAGCATGGTATATACCGATTTGTAATACTCTATCAGCTCGCGCAGCGATTCCACATCATCGGGATTGGTTTCGATGAGCTGTCGGATGCGCGACGGATAATACATCGTTTCGTGTTTCAGGGCAGAGAGACAGTTATCGAGCACCTGATTGGCAACATACAGCTTGTCACCCTCGTATTCCGTTCGATGGATTTCATCTTCCAGCAGTTCCAGTCTGCTGTAGTCTTTCCGGACATCTGCAATGCCGTCGTTCAGAGCTTTCTCGATGCGCACCACCACCTCGTTGAGCTGTTCGCTGTTGGCTCTACGGCTGGTTTTCTCATCCCATATCTCGCCGATTCGCTGCAGCTTTTCCTTGTCAGAGCTGCTGCTGAGCAGAATCTGGTTGATGGTATTCACCTTGTCTACTGCGAAGCGATAGCGCAAGATGTGGCGATAATACAGCAGATAGTAAGCCAGCGGCAGCTGCAGCAGGAGGAGTATCAGGAGAACCACCGCCACATTCTTGGAGTTCTTGGAAACCTCCATCGTGCGCACGTATTCATCGAGCGTATTGTCGGCGCTCATCTCCCTGAAGAGCTGAGTGTAGACCTTGTTGTTGCTGGCATACAGGTCCCACTGGTGGAGCGCCAGGGCTGCCACAGCACTCTCGTTGCGGATATCGAGAATCACGTTGTAGTCGGTTGGCAGACTGTCTCTGAGCCACTGCAGTTCGGCTATGGCTCCCGACTTCGGATACTTCACCATCAGGAAGGTTCCCTTAGGTCGGAGCGAGAGATAATGGCGGTTGAGATACTCTCTTGCGGAATCGGCGAAGGCAAGCGTGCGCTCGTAATGACCGTTGACATTGCTGAAATAGGCGCTGTCGGCATACTGGTCTGCTCGCTGCAGATTGAGCGGCTTCTGAACGGCTGTACGCTTGTGCAGATGATGAGAGCCATGAGATTTCTGCATCTTCGCCCAAGCGCTGCCTGAAGGAAGACATGAGAACAGGGCTATCAGCAACGACAGCAGGAGCATACGCCCCACAGGAAGGCGGAAGGCAAAACGGCTCCCCTTGCCCACCCCGCTTTGTACAGAAATATCGCACTTGTCAAACATGCGGCTCGTCTTCTTGTATTTCTCGATGATTCCCTTGCAGTTGATCAGTCCGAAACCATGTCCGCCGGTATAGGCGCGGTCGAAGACATGAGACAGCTGTTCCTCGTCCATACCCTTTCCGTTGTCCGTGATGGAAATCTCCACATACTTATCCTCTGCCTTGACCTGAGCCTCGACGACCACCTCGCCACCGGCAGGAGTAAACTTCCTGGCGTTGTCGGCTATCGTATTGATCATGAAGAGCGTCAGGGCACGGTCGGCTTTCAAAACAGCATCGGTCGGCTTCACCACGAGCCTGATGCCCTTCATTTGGAAGCTCGTCTTTCCCTTCTCCACAATGTCGAAGAGCTGCTGCAGGGAGAAACTCTCGATGCGGAGGTTCAGCATTCCCTGCTTCATCTGAATCCAGCGTGTCAGGGTACTGTTATAGTCTTCAATGACATCTACCAATTCCAATATATACTGGTAGCGCTGCTTTCTTACCTCCTCAGTTTCACCCCCCTTGCAGAGTCGGGTCACCTCGTTCAGCATACGGTTTATATACGAAAGATTTGAGTTGGCAAACTCCACTTTGGTGCGCTGCTCCACGTTGCGTTCCTTGTTGACAGATACTCTCATCGTCAATTCCATACGGCGTTCTGTTTCCTCTTCAAGCTCCTCAAGGAATTCTTTATGTTTCTGAGCATTAAGCTCCATTCGTTCATGCAGAGGTTTAAGCAGTTCTTCCGTGGATTCCTCCTTGGCTTTCTTGCGCTTCATATAGTCGAAGACATAGAGCAGGATGACGGCAATGACAATCATGGCTATCACGGCGATGATCATGACATTGAGAATCGTGGCGATATCGTCGAGCTGGGCTGCACGGGCTTCGAGCTGGCGGTCCTGTCGGGAAGACTCCTGCAGGTCGAGATAGGCGTTGCGGTTGTAGTCGCTCTTCACCTTGTCGTCGAGTGCGGAATAAGCCAGACTCATCTGCTCGCGGATGGAAGCCACGAGGTCGGGCGCTTGGAAGATAGCCTTGTTGTCATAGAGCGCATGGTTCAGACAGTCGAGCGACGACGGGTAATCCCTGATTTGCCAATAGCACTCGGCAAGGGTACGATGGGCTCCTGCCGTCTGATAAACATCGCCATAGCTGCTGAAGAGATTGAGCGCTCGCTGGGCAAAGTTGCCGGCAAGCAGGTTGGCGGGCATCTGCTCGATGTTGAGATACTGGAAGGCAGGCAGGTTGTTCCTGATGAGGAACTCCCGGTTGTCTTCATCCTGGATATGTTCGCTGATAGCTTGAAGGGCATTCGCCTGCCAGTAAGGATAAGGATTAGGACCGCTCGCCAGCATGTAGCATCTGATGAGCATATCGAATTCTGCCTGCAGAATCTCGTGCTGAGTACCGTGGGTAATCGCTCCACCCGAACCGTAATTGTAAAGATAGTTCAGATACTGGGCTGTATCCTGCTCCAAGGCGTCAGGGTCTATCTGGTTCAGGGCTTGCATCATCGGCTTCTCCAACTGCACATAATAGAAATAGGTGGAAGCCACAACCGCGAACTCTGACTGGGCATAGACCGCACGCTGATATTCACGAGGAGGAAGGTTATCAGTCTCCTCGCCTATTCGGCGCAGTCGGCGCATCGCTTTCTCACGATAGGCGTAGAAATCCTTGTTGCGGGCTTCCCGCTGACAGAGTCGCATATTCTGGACGTCGGCAATAAGGAGTTCTATCTGGTTGTCGCTGCGTTCTTCCACCAGGTTGAGCCACTGTTTAGCAAGCTTGTAATCCATCTTGGCAATTGCCACGAAAGCAAGGTTATTGCAAGCCTCAGCATAACCGGTAGAATAATCATCAGAAAGAGCTAAAGCTCTCTTAGCCAAGACTTTGGTAGAATCAAGATTGCGATAGTGAAAAGCATAGGATTGGCTATTCAACTTATCCACCTCATACTGATGGGCAGGCGAACAAGCTGAAAAAACAAACGCCGTCACCACCAGAAGGTTGATGACGACGCAGTAAAGATGACATGATTTTTTATGCATGAGCATAAAAACTAATAACTTTTAAAAACGAAGTTCAAAAAAATTAAGCGCGAGCCTTGGCAATATAGCCAAGAGCTTCCTGACACTTAGCCGTGATAGCAGCCCAGTCGCCAGCAGCAACAGTCTCCTTAGGGAAGAGCTTAGAGCCCATACCTACGCAGAGAACGCCAGCCTTGATCCAAGGAGTAAGATTCTCCTCTGTTGGCTCTACGGCACCTGTTACCATGATGTTGCTCCAACGCAATGGTGCCATCACATTCTTGACGAATGAAGGACCACCTACGTTACCAGCAGGGAACACCTTGGTTACATCGCAACCTGCTGCCTGAGCATTGTTGATTTCTGTAACAGAACCACAACCTGGTGAATATGGAACCAGGCGACGGTTGCAGACTGGTGCAATGTCAGGGTTGAAGTTAGGACCTACGATGAAGTTGGCACCCAACTGGAGATAGAGAGAAGCTGTACCAGCATCAACAACTGTACCAGCACCCAAGATCATCTCAGGGCAAGCCTTGTCAGCCCACTTTACCAACTCACCGAAAATCTCGTGAGCGAAGTCACCACGGTTAGTAAACTCGAAAACACGAACGCCACCCTCATAGCAAGCCTTGATTACGTTCATGCAGATTTCAACGTCCTTATTGAAGAATACAGGAACCATACCAGTCTCTTTCATGGCTGCCATGACCTGCATTTTGCTAAATTTTGCCATTTTTGTTTTAATGTTAAATGTTAAGTGTTAAATGTTATCGCTGAACGCGACCATTAGCGTTACCGCCAGCAAGACTCTCTACCTCATCAGCAGAAACGAGGTTGAAGTCGCCAGGGATAGTGTGCTTCAATGCAGAAGCAGCTACTGCGAACTCCAATGCCTCTGCCTGAGTCTCCTTGGTCAGAAGACCGTGAATCAGACCACCAGAGAAAGAGTCACCACCACCTACGCGGTCGATGATAGGGTTGATGTCATAGTGCTTGCTCTGGTAGAACTCCTTACCGTCATAGATAAGAGCCTTCCAGCCGTTGTGTGTAGCAGAGAGAGACTCACGGAGAGTAGAAACAACATACTTGAATCCGAACTCCTTCATCATACCCTGGAAGATGCCGTAGTAACCCTCAGCATCTGTCTTGCCGCCCTCTACGTCAGCATCTGGCTTGAAGCCCAGGCAGAGCTGAGCATCTTCCTCATTACCGATGCAAACGTCAACGTACTTCATCAAAGGACGCATCACTGAGATAGCCTTCTCTGAAGTCCACAGCTTCTTGCGGAAGTTGAGGTCAACAGAAACTGTTACGCCATGACGCTTAGCAGCCTCACAAGCCAACTTGGTCAACTCAGCAGCCTTGTCGCTGATAGCAGGAGTAATACCGCTCCAGTGGAACCACTGAGCACCCTCCATAATCTTATCGAAATCGAAATCTGCAGCATCAGCCTCTGCGATAGCGCTGTGAGCACGGTCGTAGATAACCTTTGATGGGCGCATAGAAGCACCAGTCTCAGCATAGTAAAGACCAACACGGTCGCCACCACGAGCAATGAAATCTGTGTTCACACCATAGCGACGGAGAGCATTCAGGGCAATCTGACCAATCTCGTGCTTTGGCAGCTTAGATACGAAGTAAGCCTCATGACCATAGTTAGCCAAGCTGACAGCTACGTTAGCCTCACCACCGCCAGGGATGATGCGGAATGAATCACTCTGAATGAAGCGCTCGTTGCCTTCAGGTGACAAACGAAGCATAATTTCACCTAATGTTACAATTTTTGCCATTGTTGATAGTTTTAATTTATTGTTTTTATGTTTGTTTGTAATTGACAATTCTAGGAACTCATCATTACATGATCTTGACAATGTTTTAAGTCACCGTCTCATATCGTTGGCAAAAATAACCATAATTTCCCAAATAACGAAATAAAAAGGTATTTTTTTTTCGTTTTTACCCGTATTTTTCTCTTTTTCAATACTTTTTTTTGGTTTTTGTGCAAAAAAACAGCTGTGTATTCGCACAATTCATTTTTTTATTGTATATTTGTGCCCGAAAGTATAAACTGTGGTCGCACACACATGCTTTGGTTCAATAATCAATTGATGGAAATGCACAGCCGGCACATATTACTATATAATAATGTTCGCGCGAAGCTTTCCTCAAAAATATAATACTTAAAACAATGGCCGAAAAAATCAGAATCAAGGATATTGCTGAAAGAGCTGGCGTATCCGTCGGAACGGTTGACCGAGTTCTCCATGAGCGCCCCAACGTATCCAAGACTGCCCGTGAAAAGGTGGAGAAGGCGCTGAAGGAGATGAATTACCAACCCAACATGTACGCCAGTGCATTGGCGTACAACAAATCGTACACCTTCTATCTGCTCATCCCTAAGCACGAATCGGAAGCTTACTGGGAAGAGATTGAGGAAGGTGCAAAGAAGTGTGAAGAGGTGCGCCGCGATTTCCATATTGACGTAGAAATCAGATTTTACGAGCGCTCCAATGAGGATTCGTTCCGTGAGATGTCGAAAGAGATTCTGGAAGCACAGCCTGAGGGCGTCATCGTGGTTCCGTCTTCGCTCGCCGTAACACGGGAGTTGACCGAACAGCTGCATCATAAAAGCATCCCCTTCATCCTCCTCGACTCATACATGCCCGACCTGCGTCCGCTCTCATTCTTCGGTCAGGATTCGTTCTGCTCTGGCTTCTTCTCAGCCAAGATGCTGATGATGATTGCCAGTGGCGAGAAGGAAATCATGCTGATGAGACAGACCAAGGACGGAAAGGTGGTCAGCAAGCAGCAGGACAACCGAGAGGTAGGTTTTCGCCACTACATGCACGACCACTTCCCACAGGTGGAAATCAAGGTACTCGACCTGCCGCTCAACGGAACCCGAAACGAATACGTGAAGATGCTAGAGAGATATTTTGCCGAGCATCCGGATACGCATCACTGCATCACCATGACGTCGAAGGCACATATCGTGGGCGACTTCATCCTGAAAACCAACCGCCGTGATGTTCAGATCATGGGCTATGACATGGTGGAGAAGAATGCCCACTGTCTGCGCGAGGGAAGCATCTCGTTCCTCATCGCACAGCACGCCTACATGCAGGGGTACTACTGTGTAGACACCCTCTTCCAGGCAATCGTGCTGAAGAAGAAGGTGACCACCGTGAACTACATGCCTATCGAGCTGCTGATGAAGGAGAACGTAGACTTCTATCGCAGAACGCAAATCTAAAAATGATTCTGATTGAAGGAAATAAGTATTTGAATATATACATAATTATAA
>ERZ1034755.492-NODE-492-length-13071-cov-7.188537_pt1 | contig 13071 bp, 11 predicted proteins | sample MGYA00520596_ERZ1034755 | MGnify/ENA primary metagenome ERZ1034755 (study PRJEB33766, sample SAMN09781701) | gut metagenome | biome: gut microbiome | host: Homo sapiens | place: Madagascar | study: EMG produced TPA metagenomics assembly of the PRJNA485056 data set... | reverse complement strand
GCCCCGCCCGCCGGAAAGGCCTGCGCCCTGCAGACAAAAATACCCCCGGACAAACAAGGGGCGCCCGGCGGGCGCCCCTTGTTTCTTTGCGTTTTTGTGCGTTCTTCGAGATGCTGTCGCCCGGAGACTCGCCCGGGGCGGCGGCGCATACTTCATGCGCTCCTTAGCTGCGGATTATTCGTATTCCACCACGCTCGCCCAGGAAGTCAGGAACTCGCGCTCCTCGGGCTTGCGCTTGACGAGCTGCGACGCCGCGACAATGGGCATCCACTTCTGGATATACTGCCGCGCCGTGTCGCTCTTCCGGCAGTAGAGGGAGAGATACCGCTCCGCCTCCTCGTTCAGCCCTTTCAGACAGTAGAGGAGGTAGGTGCGCGCGACATCCGCCGAGGCATTGCCCTGCGTGACGTGCGACCAGTCGAGAATGTAGGGATCACCCGATGCCGTGATGATGATGTTCGCGGCGTTGAAATCCCCGTGACAGAGTTTATTGTGCCGCGGCATTCCCTCGAGCCGGGTATGCAGTTCGTACCGCAGGGTCGCGTCAAGACCGCTCGCGCTGATCTTGTTCTGCATCTTATCCCGCAGCTTGGAGAGCAGGGGTACGCACTGTTTATGAACGAGCATCTGCAGATCCACGAACAGATTCAGGTATTCGTCGTATTTCTCGGGGTGTGCCATCATCAGGTTCGCGAGCGATTCCCCCTCCACATACTCATAGAGGATCGCCCACTGACCGTCGATCTTGGTCACTTCTTTCAGGCGCGGGATATGCAGGGGCGTGTCGGCGTCGCCCACGCGGGCGAGGTTGAGCGCCTCATTCAGTACATCCGCCGCGGCATAGGTGGGGTCAAAGAGTTTGACCGTCGTGTCACCGTCGCGGTAGATGACTTTGTTCGGGCGTTTTGCAATAATCTGTTCGTTTCCCATCGGGTACCTCCCAAAGATTCGTTCCGCGCCGTCGGGCGCGTTTCTTACATCTTCAGTATAAAGGATAAAACACCCGAAAGCAATGCTTTTTTCGCGTATCGGCGCCGACTTTTCTCCCCCTCGGGAAAAAACAACCAAGCCGGTTTCCCGATTTTCGTGAAACTTGGAAAAATTGTGCGTTGTAACGGCGACAAAAATGTGCTAAAATCATAGCAGAAACGGGAAAACAGTCGAAGAAGGGAGACAACACGTGAATCTGCAATACCTAAAATACGCAGTCGAGGTCGCGCGCACCGGCTCCATCAACCGGGCGGCGGAAGCGCTGTATGTGGCGCAGCCGAATGTCAGCCGCGCCATCAAGGAACTGGAGTTCTCGCTCGGCATCGTCCTTTTCGAGCGCACGTCCAAGGGGATGCGTCTCACGCCGGACGGCGAGCGCTTCATGCAATACGCGCGCAATATCCTCGCACAGGTCGACGAGGTCGAGGACATCTTCCGCCACGGCGAGAGCCGCAAGAAGAAATTCTCCGTCTCGGTGCCGCGCTCGAGCTATATCGCGAGCGCGTTTGAGGAGTTCACGAAGAAGCTCCCCCAAAACGAACCCGTTGATATCTTCTATAAGGAAACGAACGCCCTGCGCGCCATCAACAATATCGTGAATGCCGATTACAAACTCGGCATTATTCGCTACGCCTCCCATCACGACCGCTATTTCCGTGAACTGCTTGAGGAAAAGAGCCTCGAGAGCGAGCTCGTCGCCGAATTTTCCTATGTCCTCGTGATGAGCGAGAACCACCCGCTCGCGGAGCGCGAGACGATCGATTTCGACGACCTCTCGCCGTATATCGAACTGACGCACGCCGACCCCTTCGTCCCGACCCTTTCCCTCTCCGAAGTGCGAAAAGAGGAGATTCCGGACAACGTCAAGCGCCGCATCTTCGTCTTTGAGCGCGCCAGCCAGTTTGAGCTCCTGTCCTGCAACCCGGAGACCTTCATGTGGGTCGCCCCCGTCCCCGACGAGCTGCTCTCGCGCTACCGCCTCGTGCAGAAGCGCTGCCCCTGCAACACCAAGCTCTACCGCGACGTCCTCATCCATCCGAAGGACTATCGCCTGACGACCCTCGATAACCTTTTTATCACAGAACTCTGCCTCTCCAAACGCAAATATCTCTCCTGACCGAATCGGTCGTGCGGGCGCCCTCACACGACCGATTTTTCGCTATATCGACATTGATATATCGATATACGAAAATCGTTATTCCAAAATCCCCCCGTCTCCGATAGAATATACTTGTAAGAGCGGAGCAAAGGAGGATCTCATGAATAGAATGGGCATCACCAAGCCGGTGATGGAACGTATCCCCCTCTACCTCGGGTATCTGCGTGACCCCGCATCCGGCGTCGGGCGGACGGTTTCGGCGACCGTCATCGCGAATGCGCTGGGGCTGGGCGACGTGCAGGTACGGAAGGATCTCGGCATCGTGAGCGGCGCCGGGAAACCGAAGGTGGGATACGTCACCGAAGAATTGATCGAACACCTCTCTACTTACCTCAGCGCTCACACGGAAAACACGGCGGTTCTCGTCGGTGCGGGTCGGCTCGGGCAGGCATTGCTCGGGTACGGCGGCTTCGCCGAGTACGCGTTGACCATCCGTGCGGCGTTCGATACCGACCCTGCGAAGATCGGCGGCAACGTCCTGCCGCTTTCGGACTTCGCCGCTTTCTGTGAAAGAGAGCATCCCGCGATCGGCATCATCACAGTGCCGGAATCGTCTGCGGACGACGTGCTGCGTCTCATGACGGAGAACGGGATCCGCGCGGTCTGGAACTTCTCGCGGCGGCGCCTGCGTCCGCCGGAGGGCGTGCTGGTCCGTAACGAGGACCTCGCGTCATCCCTTGCTGCCCTGTCCGGGCAACTCAATCAAATCGGTTAATCACAATGATGAACAGATATAAATCAGAGGAGTGCATTATGGAAGAAAAAATCTATCCGACAGTTGACAGTGTGGAGTCGCTCGAAGCGGCGATCGCCCGTGTCCGCGAGGCACAGCGGAAGTTTGCCACCTACACCCAGGAGCAGGTGGACGCGATTTTCCTCGCCGCCGCCATCGCCGCCAACCAGGCGCGTATCCCCCTCGCCAAACTCGCGGTCGAAGAGACCGGCATGGGCGTCGTCGAGGATAAGGTCATCAAGAACCACTACGCCGCCGAATACATTTACAACGCCTATAAGAACACCAAGACCTGCGGCGTGATTGAAGAGGACACCGCCTACGGCACCCGCAAGATTGCGGAGCCGATCGGTCTTGTCGCCGCCGTCATTCCGACGACCAACCCGACGTCCACCGCCATCTTCAAGACGCTGATCTGCCTCAAGACCCGTAACGGCATCATCATCAGCCCGCACCCGAGAGCCAAGAAGTCGACGATCGCCGCGGCGAAGGTCGTTCTGGAAGCGGCTGTCAAGGCAGGCGCGCCGGAGGGCATCATCGGCTGGATTGATTCTCCCTCGCTCGAAATGACCAACCTGATCATGAAGGAAGCCGACATCATTCTCGCGACCGGCGGCCCCGGCATGGTCAAGGCGGCGTACTCCTCCGGTAAGCCCGCCCTCGGCGTCGGCGCCGGCAACACGCCCGCCATCATCGACGACACGGCAGACATCACACTCGCCGTCAACTCGATCATTCACTCCAAGACGTTCGATAACGGTATGATCTGCGCCTCCGAGCAGTCCGTCATCGTCCTGAACGACGTCTATGATGCCGTCAAGACGGAATTCGCGGCGCGCGGATGCTACTTCCTGAACCCCGAAGAGACCGAGAAGGTCAGAAAGACCATCATCATCAACGGCGCTCTGAACGCCAAGATCGTCGGTCAGCGCCCGCAGAAGATTGCCGCCCTCGCCGGCGTTGAAGTCCCCGAAGGGACGAAGATCCTCATCGGCGAAGTCGAGAGCGTTGAACTCTCCGAAGAGTTCGCGCACGAGAAACTCTCCCCTGTCCTTGCCATGTACCGTGCGAAGGACATTGAGGACGCCTTCTCCAAGGCAGAGCGCCTGATTGCGGACGGCGGCTACGGCCACACCTCCTCGATCTACCTCAACGCCGTGACCGAAAAGGCGAAACTCGCGGAATTCCAGGAACGCATGAAGACCTGCCGTATCCTCGTGAACACCCCGTCCTCCCAGGGCGGTATCGGCGACCTCTACAACTTCAAACTCACGCCCTCGCTCACGCTGGGCTGTGGCTCGTGGGGCGGGAACAGCGTCTCCGAGAACGTCGGGGTCAAACACCTCATCAACATCAAGACCGTCGCCGAGAGGAGAGAGAATATGCTTTGGTTCCGCGCACCCGAGAAGGTGTATCTGAAACGGGGTTGCCTGCCCGTTGCCCTGAACGAACTGAAACAGGTCATGGGCAAGAAGAAGGCATTCATCGTCACCGACAGCTTCCTCTATCACAACGGCTACACCAAGCCGATTACCGATAAGCTCGACGAACTCGGGATCCAGCACGCGACCTTCTTCGACGTCGCCCCCGACCCGACCCTCGCCTGCGCGAAGGAAGGCGCGAAGCAGATGACCGCCTTCGCCCCCGATGTCATCATCGCCCTCGGCGGCGGTTCCGCGATGGACGCCGGCAAGATCATGTGGGTCATGTATGAGCACCCGGAAGTCGACTTCCTCGACATGGCAATGCGCTTCATGGATATCAGAAAGCGTGTCTACACCTTCCCGAAGATGGGTGAAAAGGCATACTTCATCGCAATCCCGACCTCTGCCGGTACCGGTTCCGAAGTGACGCCGTTCGCCGTCATCACCGATGAGACAACGGGTGTCAAGTACCCGCTCGCCGATTATGAACTCCTGCCGAAGATGGCAATCATCGACACCGACTTCCATATGTCCGCGCCCCGCGGTCTGACCGCCGCCTCCGGTATCGACGCCGTGACTCACGCGCTCGAAGCGTATGCGTCCCTCATGGCGACCGACTACACCGACGGTCTGGCGCTCCGCGCCCTCAAGACGATCTTCACCTACCTGCCCCGCGCTTACGATAACGGTCAGACCGATATCGAGGCGAGAGAGAAGATGGCGAACGCCGCGACCATGGCAGGTATGGCATTCGCGAACGCCTTCCTCGGTGTCTGCCACTCCATGGCACACAAGCTCGGCGCCTTCCACCACATCGCGCACGGCATTGCCAACGCGCTGATGATTGACGAAGTGCTGCGCTTCAACGCCGCGGAAGTCCCGAGCAAGATGGGTACTTTCTCGCAGTACGCTTACCCGCACACCCTCGCCCGTTACGCCGAAGTCGCCGACTATCTCGGCATCACCGGTATGAACAACGAGGAGAAGCTGGAGAACCTCATCGCCGCAATCGACGCCCTCAAGGCGCGCGTCGGCATCAAGCCCACGATCCGTGACTACGTGCCGGACGAAGCGGACTTCCTCGCCCGCCTCGACGCGATGACCGAGCAGGCATTCGACGACCAGTGCACGGGTGCGAACCCGAGATACCCGCTGATGAGCGAGATCAAGCAGATGTACCTCGACGCTTACTACGGCAAGACCTTCACCGAAGTGAAGAAACCCGACGAATCCCAGGTCATCGAGACCCCGGACGCAGAAGATTTCAAGCGCGTTTACCGTAAAAACACCGCGAAAAAGAAACAGTAAGGAGTGTCAAAGGATACGATGAAACTGGACAGAGTTATTGCGGTCAGAAACAACAAGACCGTGTACCGCGACGGTGCCGACTGTATCAAAGTGTTTGACAGCGATTATTCCAAAGCGGATATTCTGAACGAGGCGCTGAACCAGGCGCGGATTGAGGAGACCGGCATTCGGATTCCGAAGATCAAAGAGGTTCTCACCGTCGACGGCAAGTGGGCAATCGTCTCCGAGTACATCAAGGGGAAGACCCTGGCGCAGCTCATGGAGGAGCACCCGGAGAAAAAGCACGAGTACCTTGAACTGCTCGTTGACCTCCAGATGGATGTGCACAGCCACACCTGCCCCCTGCTCACCAAGCTGAAAGATAAGATGAACCGCAAGATCAGCGCCGCCGATCTGGACGCCACCACGCGGTACGATCTGCATACCCGCCTCGAGAGTATGCCGAAGCACAACAAGGTCTGCCATGGTGACTTCAACCCCTCGAACATCATCATCGCCGAGGACGGCACGCCGTACATTCTCGACTGGTCGCACGTCACGCAGGGCAACGCCTCTGCGGACGTCGCCCGCACTTACCTGCTCTTCTGGCTCGCCGGAGACATCGAGGGGGCGAACGCCTATCTGGATCTCTTCTGCAAGAAGAGCGATACCGCGAAGCAGTACGTGCAGAAATGGATGCCGATTGTCGCCGCTTCCCAGTCTGTGAAGGGCAACGAGAAAGAGCGCCAGTTCCTGCTCTCCTGGGTGAACGTCGTCGACTACGACTAACAGCCTGTCTGCCGCGCCGGGCGGCAACGCCCGGCGCATTTTTATGATTCTTTATACGAAAGGAATGTATCATGAAAGTTACGGTTTGTATCGGCAGTTCCTGCCACCTCAAAGGCGCACGTCAGGTCGTTGAGACCCTCCAGTATCTCATCTCGGAGAACGGACTCAAGGACAAGGTCGAGCTCGGCGGCACGTTCTGCATGGGCAGATGCCAGGAGGGTGTCTGCGTGACCGTGGACGACGCGTTCTTCTCCGTCTCCCCCGAGACCGTGAGGGACTTCTTTACGAAAGAAATCCTCGCGAAAGCGTAAAGCACCATGGTGTTCATACAAGTCTGCGTCGGGAGCTCCTGCCACCTCAAAGGTGCCCCCGAGATCGTTTCCCTTCTGGAAGCGGCAGTCCAGAAAAACCACCTCGAGGACGAGATCGTCCTCTCCGGCAGTTTCTGCGCCGGGAAGTGCAATCGGATCGGGGTCACAATTACGGTCAATGACGTGATCTATACCGGCATCACCCCCGAGACATTCGGCGACTTCTTCCGCGATACCATTCTGCCGGCAGTCGAAAAGGAGAGGAGTTAGACCCGTGTCTACCTGTCTGACGCTGAAAAAATCCAACTGTAAGAACTGTTATAAATGTATCCGTCATTGTCCGGTGAAGTCGATCCGCTTCTCGGGCAATCAGGCACATATTATCGGGAACGAGTGCATCCTCTGCGGTCAGTGCTTCGTCGTCTGCCCGCAGAATGCCAAAGAAATCACAAGCGAGGTCGAGAAGGTCAAGGTGCTCCTTGCCTCCGGCGACCCCGTTTATGTCAGTCTCGCGCCCTCCTTCGTCGCCAACTACGACGGCGTGGGCATCGGTGCGATGCGCCGTGCCCTGCAGAAGCTTGGCTTTACCGACGCGGAGGAGACCGCCGTCGGCGCCACGATGGTCAAGCGAGAGTATGAGCGGATGCTCGCGGAAGAGGAGCATGATATCATTATCACCTCCTGCTGTCATTCGGTCAATCTCCTGATTCAGAAGTATTTCCCGACGGAACTGCAGTACCTCGCGAAAGTGCTGTCCCCGATGCAGGCACACTGCACGGACATCAAGCGCCGTCACCCGAATGCCAAGACGGTGTTCATCGGTCCCTGCGTCGCCAAGAAAGACGAAGCAGAGTATTACGAGGGGATTGTCGACGCGGTGCTGACGTTTGAGGAGCTGACGGAGTGGCTCGCCGCCGCAGGGATTCCGCTCGAAAAAGAGACGGATACGAGCCCCGAGAGCCGGGCGCGCTTCTTCCCGACGACGGGTGGCGTGCTCAAGAGCATGACCAAGACCGCCCCGGGCTACACCTACCTCGCGATTGACGGGGTCGATAACTGTATTGCCGCGCTCCGCGACATCGAGAGCGGTAAGATTCATCACTGCTTCATCGAAATGTCCGCCTGCGCCGGCAGTTGCATCGGCGGTCCTGTCATGGAGAAATACCACCGCTCCCCCGTCAAGGATTATCTTGCAATTGCGGAGGCGGCGGGTGAAAAAGACTTCCCTGTCGCACAGCCGGATCTCACCGAGATGCAGAAGCAGTTCGCCCCGATCGAGCGCCGCGCGCAGATGCCGTCCGATTACGAGATTGCCGAAATTCTCCGCCAGATGGGCAAGACCCGACGGGAGGATGAACTCAACTGCGGCTCCTGCGGGTACAACACCTGCCGGGAAAAGGCGATTGCCATTTATCAGGGCAAGGCGGAAGTCTCCATGTGTCTGCCCTACCTCAAGGAGAAAGCCGAGAGCTTCTCCGACAGTATCGTCAACAATACGCCGAACGGGCTGATTGTCCTCAACGAGAAACTCGAGGTACAGCAGATCAACACGGCGGCGCGCAAAATCATGAACATACGCTCGGCGTCCGATATTCTCGGCGACCTGGTCGTCCGTATCCTCGACCCCAAGGTATTCCTCGAAGTGCTGGAATCCAAGGAAGAGGTGCGTGACCGCCGCGTCTATCTTGCCGAATACGGCAAGTTCGTCGAGGAGACGGTCATCTATGACCGCGACTACCACCTGCTCATCTGCATCATGCGTGATGTGACGAGCGAGGAGGACGAGCGCAAGAAGAAAGAAACGATTCGCGAGCAGACGGTCGATATCGCCGATAAGGTCGTCGATAAGCAGATGCGGATCGTGCAGGAGATCGCCTCTCTGCTCGGTGAGACCGCGGCAGAGACCAAGATCGCCCTGACAAAACTGAAGGAATCCATCGCCGATGAATGAACTCTGTGCCGATATCGGCTACAAAAGCGTAAACCACGTCGGCGAGCAGCTCTGCGGCGACCATGTGGACGTCGTGGAGCAGAGCGAGGACTCGACCGTCGTCGTCCTCGCGGACGGGCTCGGCTCGGGGGTCAAGGCGAGTATTCTCTCTACCCTGACCTCCAAGATTATCTCCACCATGATGGCGGAGGGGCTGACGCTCGAGGACTGCGTCGAAACGATCGCCGCCACCCTACCGGTCTGTTCGGTGCGCGGAGTCGCCTATTCGACCTTTACCATTCTGCACCTCGTGAACAACACCGAGGCAGAGATTATTCAGTTCGATAACCCGCTGGTGATTCTGCTCCGCGAGGGTAAGAACTACGATTACCCGAAGACCGAAATGTCCATCGGCGGCAAGAAGATTTTCAAGTCCGTCATTCGGCTTGAGGAAGAGGATACGTTCATTCTGATGAGTGACGGCTGCCCTCATGCCGGGCTCGGGCTGACCTACAACTTCGGCTGGAAGCGCGAAGACATCATCGGCTTCATGGAGGCGAGCGCCGCGGGCGGCTATACCGCCAAGACCCTCTCCACCATGCTGATTGACGAGTGCAACCGCCTCTACGGCGGTAAGCCGGGTGATGACGCCACCGCCTGTGTCGTCAAGATTCGTCGGCGCGTGCCGATGAATCTGCTGTTCGGTCCCCCCTCCAACCGCGACGACTGCAACCGCATGATGGCGCTTTTCTTCTCGAAAGAGGGCAAGCACATCGTCTGCGGCGGCACCACGTCGTCCATCGCCGCAAAGTATCTCGGGAAACCCGTGCGCGCAAAACTCACGTTCGAGCAGAGCGACATTCCGCCGATCGCGGAGATCGAGGGCGTCGACCTCGTGACCGAGGGCGTCATCACGGTCAACCGCGTCGTGGAGTACGCGAAAGACTACCTGCGTGATAACAAGAGCTATGAGCAGTGGAGTTTCCGCCATGACGGCGCGTCACTGATTGCGCGGATGCTGTTTGAAGAGGCGACGGACATCAACTTCTTCGTCGGCAGAGCCGTCAACCCGGCGCACCAGAACCCCGACCTGCCGATTAACTTCAATATCAAAATGAATCTGGTCAAAGAACTGTCCGAGTGCCTTGTCAAAATGGGCAAGCGGATCAAAGTCAGTTATTTCTGATCGAGGACACCCAAGATGAAAAAATTTGATACCAAGGTCCAGCACCTGAAATACAAAGTCCTGCGTGAAGTCGCGCGCGAGGCATGGGCAGATCGCCTGCCCGAGAGTGCGGTCGATATCCCGATGACGATCGTCCCCGGGAAAGTGCCGACCATGCGTTGCTGCGTCTACAAGGAGCGCGCCATCCTCGCGGAGCGTGTCAAGATTGCCATGGGCGGTGACAAGAGCAACCCGAACGTGATCGAGGTCATCGAGATCGCGTGCGACGAGTGCCCCGTCGGCGGCTACGAGGTCACGAACGCCTGCCGCGGTTGCCTCGCCCACCGCTGTGAGGACGTCTGCCGCTTCGGCGCCATTTCCTTTGACCAGAACCACGTCGCGCACATCGACAAGTCGAAGTGCAAGGAGTGCGGCGCGTGCTCGAAGGTCTGCCCCTTCACGGCGATTGTCGGGCGCAAGCGCCCGTGCCAGAACGCCTGCAAGGTCAAGGCGATCTCCATGAACGAGGAGAAAGCCGCGACGATCGACGGCTCGAAGTGCATCGCCTGCGGTGCCTGCGTCTATCAGTGCCCGTTCGGCGCCATTACGGACAAATCCTTTATTCTGAACGTCATCGACATTCTGAAAAAGAGCGAGGGCAACCAAAAGTATAAGACCTACGCCGTCGTCGCCCCGTCGATCTCCAGCCAGTTTACCTATGCGAAACTCGGGCAGGTCATCACCGGACTGAAGGAACTCGGGTTCCACACCGTCATCGAGGCGGCGCTCGGCGCCGACATGGTGGCGCAGGCGGAATCGCGTGAACTCGCGGAAAAAGGCTTCCTCACCAGTTCCTGCTGTCCGGCGTTCGTCGATTACATTCACAAGAACTTCCCCGACCTCGCGCCGTTCGTCTCGCATAACCTCTCGCCGATGGCGATGATCTCCAAGTACATCAAGGAGACTACCCCCGGCGCAAAGGTCGTGTTCATCGGTCCCTGCACGGCGAAGAAAGCCGAAGTGCAGAAAGAGGACGTAAAGCCCTATGTCGACGTCGCGATGACGTTCGAGGAACTGCAGGCGCTCTTTGACAGCCGCGACCTCGATATCACCACGCTCCCTGAAGGGGTTCTTGACAACGCCTCCTACTTCGGGCGTATCTTCGCCCGGTGCGGCGGTCTTTCCGACGCCGTGGCGGAGGGGCTCAAGGAACAGGGGTTCACCGACTTTGCCCTGAACGCCTGTGCCTGCGACGGGATCGAAGCCTGCCGCGTGGCGCTGCTCAAGAAGTCGAAGAACCTCCTCGACGCCAACTTCATCGAAGGCATGGCGTGCGTCGGCGGCTGTATCGGCGGCGCCGGGTGCCTCACGCATGAACCCCGCAGTCGCGACGATGTTGACCGCTACGGCAAAGAAGCGCTCGAAAAGACCATCGCGGACGCTGTTTCCCAGTTGAAATAATCCGACTCACGAAAAAGTCCCCCGCAAAGCGAACGGCTCTGCGGGGGATTGCTCTCTCGTCCGTCAGAGCGGCGTTGTGCCCGAAAATCCGGGCGCAACACCGTTTTTTCTGTTTTTCTTTCGCCGTTTCGGTTTTCTTTTTCCGGCTTCCGTTTTTCCTCCCTGTTCGTGCCGCCGCGGTTTTCTCCGCCCGCCGCGCACGCACCGCCGCCTCATGCTCCTGTCCGAACCGCTCCCGCACGTCCTCGTCCGCCTCGTCGTCCCCTCCTCGCGCGCGTAACAAGAAATTAAAAAAGTGTACATTGCTATTTTGCGCGCACGGTGGTACAATAGAAACAAGCAAAACTCGGGAGCCGAAATATGGAAACGTTTGAAAGAAAGATTTTTACGGGGGAGCGGGCGCTCTTCGGCGCGCGCGACCTGACCCTGACCGACTGTATCTTCGAGGACGGCGAGTCGCCGCTCAAAGAGAGCGCCGGGCTCACGCTCCGGGGCTGTTCCTTCCGCTGGAAATATCCGCTCTGGTACGGGCACGACATCTCGCTCCGCGACTGCGTCCTCACCGACGCCGCCCGCGCGGGCATCTGGTACACCGAAAACATCTCTCTTACCGACACGGTGATTGAGGCGCCCAAGACCTTCCGCCGCGCGAGGGAAATCAACCTCACGAACGTCACGATGACGAATGCCGCCGAGACGCTGTGGGCGTGCCGCGACATCACCCTGCAAAACGTCAGCGCCAAGGGGGATTACCTCCTGATGAACGCCGAGGACGTCACCGCCGACCACCTGCTCCTGAACGGCAACTACGCCTTTGACGGCGCGAAGAACGTGATCCTCCGCTCCTCAAAGCTCTTCACCAAGGACGCGTTCTGGAACAGCGAGGACGTCACGGTGTACGACTCCTATATCACCGGGGAGTACCTCGGGTGGAACGCGAAGCATCTGACGCTCGTCAACTGCACGGTCGAGAGCCTGCAGGGCTTCTGCTATATCGACCGCCTGACGCTGCAGAACTGTAAACTCATCAATACCACCCTCGCGTTCGAGTATTCGACCGTCGACGCCGATATCACGGGCGCCGTGGACAGCGTCCTCAACCCCACGGGCGGCACCATTCGTGCCAATCATATCGGACAGCTCACGATTGACCGCGACCGCGTCGACCCCACCAAAACCACCGTGATCGTCCGGGAGGACGCCTGACATGACCGCTTTCGATTTCGATACCCCCGTCGACCGCCGCGGGAGCGGCTCGCTCAAGTGGGATGTCCCCGCAGGAGAGCTCCCCATGTGGGTCGCGGACATGGATTTCAAGACTGCCCCGGCGGTCAGAGACGCGCTCGCCGGGCGGCTCGCACACGGCGTGTTCGGCTACTCCGTCGTGCCGGATGAGTGGTACAGCGCCTACTGTGACTGGTGGCGGGAGCGCCACGGCGTCACGTTCGACCCCGCGTGGCTGACCTTTACGACCGGCGTCGTCCCTGCTCTCTCCTCGATTGTACGGAAACTTACGACCGTCGGGGAGAACGTCCTCATCATGACCCCGGTCTATAACATCTTTTTCAATTCGATCGTCAATAACGGCAGACACGTCCTTGAATCACCCCTCCGCTATGAGGGGGGTGTCTATGACATCGACTTTGCGGATCTGGAACGCAAACTCGCCGACCCCGAAACTTCCATGCTGATCCTCTGCAACCCGCACAACCCGGTGGGCAAGATCTGGAGTCGCGAGACCCTCGCGAGGATCGGTGTCCTCGCGAAAAAGCATCATGTCCCCGTTGTATCGGACGAGGTCCCATGGGAACTCACCGACCCC
>ERZ1034755.489-NODE-489-length-13139-cov-17.807169_pt1 | contig 13139 bp, 26 predicted proteins | sample MGYA00520596_ERZ1034755 | MGnify/ENA primary metagenome ERZ1034755 (study PRJEB33766, sample SAMN09781701) | gut metagenome | biome: gut microbiome | host: Homo sapiens | place: Madagascar | study: EMG produced TPA metagenomics assembly of the PRJNA485056 data... | reverse complement strand
CGATAAACGTTAATTTAACTTTGAGTTCTTTCATCTTTCATTTCCTCCTGTTGTGTGTTAGTTCTCTTCGCTGGATTTTAGAAGCGCGTCCACGGTAACGCCGTAGTGCTTTGCCAGCTTCTTGACTTGGCGCGGGTGCGGGTGGCACACGCTCTCTTTCCAGTTTTTGATCGACGTCTGCGATACGTCGATTTCTTTTGCAAGACGGTAATTCGTCTCGCCGCGCTCGGCTTGCAGCCGAGCAAGGTTTTCAGGAAAACTCAATTTATCCTCTCCTTTCATTGCTGTTGTGCACCTCCTCCGCTCTGTGGTAAAATGGAGTACAGAAAGGAGGTGATCTCATGGATCCTATTAAGCGTTACGCGCTTGACATCGCAAAAGAAATCGTTGTCGCCAAAATGTCAAACTCCACCATTCACCCCCACAAAGAAAACGGAGTGCAAGTCGCTGATTTCTTCGAAGAAATCTATAAGCGCGTCTTGGCTTTATCCAAGTCGGAAAACTAACCACGTTCCAGATTCACCACCACCTGCGCGGCTGCTGCAAGGGCCTGCATCCCTTCGGCGGTCGCGCAGCCGTATTCAGCCCACTTCTCAATAGCATTGAGCAACGTGTCCTCAAGGCGCTTTTCAGTCTCGGTCAATTTTTTCACCTCCAAAATTAAAGTATTCTTGCATGAATGGAAAATCGCTGTGTTTTCCGCTTTAGCCGGTGCGCTTCTCTCCCGGCCTCTTTGGGTCGCCATCGGATGGCTTGCCGATTTCATACACAATAATCATTTTGCGTCTTAACAGCTCCGCGATAGCGGGAACATCGTCCATCGTCAGCTGTTCGAGATTGGTAACCTCTCCGCGGCATACTTTCAGCAACATGGAGAGCGCCTCTTTCGATAGCGGAAACATGGAAAAACGAATGTCTTCCAACACCTTTTGTAAAAAATTCGTTCAATTTCACCTCCCAAAATTAAAGTATTCTATGCCCTATCTGCTCTTGCAGTCTGCGCTGCTTCCGATGCCGCTCTGATTTCCGTTTCGGTCACGCCGTACATTCTGGTCAGCGGTCGAATGTACTTGCTTGCAATACCATTCACACCGCGTTCCCAGTTCGACACCGCAGAAACTCTTACACGGAGTTTCTTTGCTACGTCTTCCTGCCGAAAACCGGCATTTTCTCGGATTGCCTTTAATTCCAAGCGTTCTCCCCTCCTTATAAAGTTCAGAACTTTATATTGACAAACGCAACCAACACCGCTATTATGTAAGTGTCAGCCAACAAAATATCGGTTATAAGTCCGCAAAAACGGAAAATCCGTTGGGGGGCTTGGTCTTTTGTTGCCTTAATTAAGTTCTGTAAGGCTATTATATTCGTAATGTTGCGAAAAATCAAGTCGATTTTCGTAGTATTACGAATATTGGCGCATTGTACAATTCCATCAGGTTTAAATTAGCAGATAAATACAAAATGACATAGGAGACAAAAATGCCGATCGGTGATTTTATTAAAACCCACGGTGTGAGTTTTTCGGTGGAAAGAAACGGGGAAAAGGTATCTATTGAAAAGGGCTTGCCGAATTTCGATAAAATGCGCGGGGAAAATACTATCAATTTCCTTCCAACGGCCTGTATAAAAGAAGGCGACGCTCTGACTTCCCCTGATGGAAAAACGGTATATGTTTCCGAAATTTCAACAGAATACCATAGCGGTGTCGCGAATTTTTTAACCGTGTACTATCAGAAAACACCTAACCAGGAAAACCTTTCGCCTCAATCGCAGACGATTTTTAATATCGGCACCGTTACAAACTCGGTAATTGGCAATAACAACTCTGTTTCTGTTTCTGTCCAAGAGATGAAAGAGCGTGCCGAACGAGATGGCGGAGACGATAAGGAAGCCCTGCAAGAGATCATTTCCATTTTGGAAAAGATCCTCGCAGGGCAAGAAATGCCAAAACCGGGTCTATTAAGTAAATTCGGTGCCTGTATGGAGCGCAATTCGTGGATAACGGGAGCTATCGCGTCTGCTTTAATCAACTGGCTGGTTTAAGGCCACCTGAGTTTCCGCAAAACAGCAATCAAGATCGAGCGTCAAGCGTGCACTACCATCGCTGTTCTGCTCCAAATGATACGCCTTGACATTATTGATCTCAACGCCGCCAATTTTTACACTGTAATACTTTCCGAAGCACGAAACGGTAATAGATTGCAAGTTTTCTTTTTTCATAAGGCATCTCCTTTTTATTTGGGAAGATAATTTTATTATATTCGCATTTTTACGAACGTGCAAGAGGATTACCATGAATATTTACGAAGAAAGAATTGCTCCGCTTTTTACTCAAACAGGGAAAAATGACAAAGAGCTGGAAACAATTATCGGGCTTCCCAAAGGTATAATTTACAATTGGAAAAGTGGGAGATCCAAAAATTTTGAAGCCTATATCCCGCAAATTTCAAAATACTTTCACATATCCGCCGATTATCTGATGGGCATTGACACCCCCAAGTCTCCGGTCGAGGCCGAGGGGGAAAAAGAAGCCCCCGATCAGCAGGCCAATGGCGAGGATGCGCAGGTTGCGCAGCTTATTGCCAAGTTTAGCCAGTTGTCTCCGCAGCAGAAGAGCGCGGTGCTTGCTGTGATAGAAGGTTATCAACCATCGCAAGAATAACATTTTTCTGCTCTGGCGTCAGGTTGGCAAAAAGTTCTGCCGCTTTTTTCGTTTGTTCGTCCATAATTATGTCCCTCCAAATATTTTTGTAACGGGGTATATGTCGATTATTGCACTTTGTGCAGTCGAAAATATAAAACCAAAAGGTGGTGCGCCAAATGGCGAAGAGCAAAATCCCCGGCCTGTCCTTTAGTTGGAAACGTGCGCTCGGAATCACGAAGATGAAAAGAAAAATTTCAAAAGCAACTGGGATTCCCACGACCAAAGCGGGGCGGCAAAGAAAACTTGGCAAACTCCTTGGTATGAAGTAAGAGAAAAGCCCTCTGCCGTCTCCGCAACAACGGCAGAGGGCTTTGTGCAGACAGCGCGGAGCGGTCGCTGTTGCATGATTTGACCATACTCCGCGTTGCTTGACTACTTCAAGGCCAAAACCTTGCAACAAGACAGCGTTCGACGAGGTTCGGCAAGCCCTCATCTTGCGACTTCGCGGCGTGAAAATCGAAGAAATTAAGGTGGTATAAATGAACATCCAAGAGGTGTGCAAAATCCGCAAAGAAGAATTGAAACTGACCTATCAGGAAATTTCAGACACTTCCGGCGTGCCACTGTCCACCGTGCAGAACTTCTTTTCAAAGTTTTCCAAAGCCCCGTCCATCTACACCGTCGCGCCTATCTGCAAGGCGCTGGGAATATCGCTTGATGAAGCGTTCGGGATTTCCGAACACTTGACGCCGACCGAGGAGACTTTGCAAGCGCGGAATGATGAGCTGGAACGCCATGTTGACGCAAAGGCCGATACCATTGAAATCATGCGGCGCGGCGTGCATATCCGAAACGGCGTGATTGCTATAATGTTCCTCATCATCGTTTTTCTCGCTGTGTGGTGCGTGTACATTGATTTTCATTGTATAGATTACGGATTTTGGAGGGGGATTCGATGATAGCGGCATTGATGAGAGAGGCTTTGATAAAAGCGGCATTGTATATCCGCGTCACGAGCGAGGAGCAGGCGCGGCATGGGCTGTCCCTGCAAGAGCAGCGGGACGCGCTGATAAGGTATGCCAAAGCGAATAAAATGACCGTAGTGGGAATATATGAGGACGCGGGCATATCCGCGCGAAAGCCGTACAAAAAGCGCCCTGCGCTCCTGCGGCTGCTGGACGATTGCAAAGCGGGTAAAGTTGACACAATCCTGTTTATCAAGCTCGACCGATGGTTTCGCAATGTCGCGGGATACTACGACGTGCAGACGCAGCTGGACAAATACGGCGTGACATGGCAAGCGACGGAAGAGGACTACGAGACGCGCACCGCGTCGGGGCGCTTGAAGGTCAACATCATGCTTTCCGTCGCGCAGGACGAGGCCGACCGCGCAAGCGAGCGAGTCAAATTTATCACCGACGGCAAGCGTGCAAAAGGCCAACCGGCAGGATCAAAAGCCCCTTTAGGGTATATCATCAAGAACAGGCAATACCAGATTGATAACGACACGGTAGATGCCGCACGAGATATGTTTGCGGCGTACATCAGACTGCAAAGCGTGCTTGGCGTAAAGAAGTATATGCTCGAGAGGTGGGGGATTGACAGGGCGTATACCAAATATGTAAACTATTTCCGGAACCGGCTTTATATCGGCGAGGTGTACGGCATCGAGAATGCTTGCCCCGCCCTGGTGAGCAAGCAGGATTTTGACATTGTAAATGACATCCTCCGTCAGCGGTCGCAACGCTGCGCGGGAGTTGAGACAGATCGCGTTTATTTGTTTTCCGGCTTGTTGCATTGCAAAGAATGCGGTAAAACGATGCAGTCGGAAACGGCAAAGCAGATTTATACCTACTACCGATGCCGGACGCGAATGCTTGACAACTCAGCGTGCCAGCACAAAAAGAGGATTCGCGAAGACGCGCTGGAAGATTATTTATTGCATGAGCTTGAGGGGATTGCCGAGCGAAACAATCGCTATTACAAAAAGGCAGCAAAAAAGCCCACGCAAAGCGCGGACGCGATCCGAAAGAAAATGAGCAAGCTGAAAACGCTTTATCTTAACGACTTGATCGAGTTGGACGAATACAAGCGGGAGTATGCGAGCTTGAAAAAATCCCTTGAAGCGGTAGAGGAAAAGCCGAAGACAAACCTTGACGCGTTGCGAAATGGACTTGCTGAATATGACACTTACTCCCGGGAAGAGAAAAAGGAATTTTGGACGCGCTTTATTCGGAGAATTGACGCAGATGACGACGGCGCGTTTTTTGTAACGCCACGTTAGGCATATTTGACCTTGGTGTTCCCAAAGGTAAATTATGCCCAAAAGAACACCCCCGCCTTACGACGGGGGTGTTCTCATTTTTCGAGTTTCCGCATCACGCTGTTGTACACGCGCTCATTGACGATTTTAAGGCTGTCCATCAGCTCGTCCATGACCTCCCACGCTCTTGCCGGAGCCATGTCGGAAACGGCCTGCAAAAAATCGCTGTCGCCGTAGCTGCCTACCGTTTCAGACGCATAGGTCTTGACCGGCGCCGGAGCTGCCGAGTAAAGCATCGGCCTTTCCAGTTCTTTGGGCGCGTTTTGATTTTGGATGATGTACAGCGCCGCCAGCTTTTGATAATTGGGCCAGCTCGATTCCTCTGTCTCAAGCCGCGATATCCACAGATTGACCTCGTTTTCGTCGATCAAGGGGACGCACCCCCTTTATTCCTCCATCAGGCTCGCGGCACGCCGCAGCGCTTCTTTTACGCGGTCGTCGTCCGTCTCGCGCATCATGTCGTTGATCTGCTCGCGCAGGTGCTCCATGCTGTCGGCGCGGCTGTAGTGCCCACGGACGTAATGCGTGCCGCGGCGAGCATAGGAGCTGCCCCTGCCGTAAGTGCCGCGCATATCGGCCTGCCAGTCGCCGCCACGAGAATAATCACCGTCGCTGGAATAATCGCCATCACGGGAATAGCGACGCGAATAGTCTCCGTCGCGAGAGTAACTGTCGTCCTCCATCATCTCGATCTTGTCGATGTTCTTGATGGTGGCGGTCAGCTTGTGCGCGATCTCGAGGTCGCCCGCGCCCAGGTCGCCCTTGCGCGCCAGCTCGTCGAGTTCTTCGCACAGCATATTGCGAAGCTCATACATTGCTTTCTTACTCATGTTCATTCTCCTTTCACGCGATTCTCTCAACCGTCAGGTTCGAGTTGGCGAAGTTGACGGCCTGAGTGCTGGTGTTTTCCATTGCGACCGTCAGGCAGCAGCCTTTCGGGACGCAGACCTGTGCGGAAACATAAATGTTAAAGTAGTTTTCTACCGCCGCAGGCGTGACGGTAGCCGTTGCACTGGTCAGCGGTTCTCCGTTAATGGCAAGCGCCGCCGTGATGGCCTCAACCGTGCCTCCGGTAGGAATAGCGATGTTGCCGCCAAAGGAGACCCGAAACAGGGCGCGGTTTTGATTGGTGAGGCCGCGCAGCGTGACAATGCCGGCGCCCTGACGATGCACGATACAGGGCTTGCTATTGACCGCCGTTTCGGTCAGGGGAACGTTCTGGCCTGCGGCTACGCTAACAATATTCGCGTTTGTGTACTCTGCCAAAATAATCAGTCCTTTCATATGCCTCGAAATCGAGGCAATTAAAATACAGCGGCGAGGCAATAGCCCCGCCGCGTTGGTGTCAGTATCGGCACGGGGCCGAACATTTTGTTAACGTCAACAAAACATCGTCAACAAAAAGCTATGCTATGCAGTTGTCAGCAGCCGCAACAGGAAAACTGGTTGCAGCAATAGGGGTTCTGCACCGTGTAGGCCGGAATGGGAGAGGGGCGAAGCTGCGAGACCAGATAGCTGTTCTGCGCCGCCTGACTTGCCGCCAGCTTCAAGCCCTGGTTCTCGGCCTGAAGGTCAGAGAGCTTGCTCTGCGTCAGGAAGTCGAGGATGGCGCGGCTGTTCTGGTTGTTTGCGTCAATGATGTCGCGCGTGGCGTTCTGCACGGTGTTGCGCGTGTCGCACGCCTGCGTCGCCATGTCGTAGCGCACCTGGGCGATAGCTGCACGGTTTTCGCAGCAGCAATTTGCGGCCTGCATCTGCATGGCGTTGAGCTGCTGCATCAGCGCCGCCTGCTGGTTGCTGCGGGAAAGCTCGGCCTGTGCAAAGCCGTTCGCCATCGCCATGTTGGTGCCGTTGACAAGCTGCGCCTGCTGGTAAAACCCGTCGCAAAGGCCCTGATTTACACTCTCGATCTTGCGCTCGACATTGGCAAAATCAGAGGTCAGCACATAGCCGTCGACCACGCCGCCGGAATTGCCGTTGTTTCCCCAGCCATTGCCGCCCCAGCCGCAGAACACAAACAGGAAAAGAATGATGATCCACCACGCGCCATCGCCGCCGAAGCCGCCAAAGCCGCTGTTCATCATGCCGGTTGGCGCAACAGGCATAGTGGCCTGAACGCCGCCGTCAGAAAGAGACATAGTATCACTCCTTTGAAAAATTTTTATTCATCAAATCGTGGCCACGATGTTGATTTTGCAAAAAGTTGAGCAAACACTTTGCTTAAATCTTGCTTAGACTTTGCTTATTGCATCAGACTTTGAAACTGCTTTGCCATCTGCTGAAGCTGGTTCAACTGCTGCTGGTTCAGCCTACCGCTCTGCAAAAGCTTTTCGACCTCCGCTTTGGGGTCTCCCCTGAAATTCGCTTTGAACTGGTTAAACTGCTGCATTATCTGGGCAAAGTTACCCATAGGGCCCTGCACGCCGCTGGTCGCGACAGGATTCTGCGGCACGGGAGGCGGAGCGGGCTGCATCATCTGCTGCTGCCGCATCTGCATCAGATTGTCCGGCATCGGCTGTGGATAATAAGGGTTTTGATAGTACGGATTAAAAGCCATGTCATTCAGTCTCCTTTACCCAAAAATAGATCACAGTCTCATTGCTGCTGTCCCACGAGTCAAAGATCGTCCCGTCCTGCACGCACACCACATGACCGGACAGGGCTAAAATGTATGTGCCTGCCGGATGCTCGTCCGCAAACTGCTCGACGGTGTAACACAGCGGACAGGTGTCCGGCACGATGTAGCGCCGATAGCCAAGGGAGTGCAGATACGCGCCCCAGGTCGCGTTGGCCGACGGCATGTCACCGTCTAAGTAGCCTTGTATGGCGAGCGCGAGATACGTTTCGCCCCAGTCTTTCCCGGTCGCTTTGGAGATCGCCCGAACGGTGCAGTCCCCCACGTTCTTGCCATAAGGCGACGGATTATAATAGCTATACATGCAGCAGCTCCGCAAAATAAACATAGGTGCGCAGCTCGTCCGGCTCGGGGAACAGCACCAAAATGTCCCTCGCCATCTGCTCGGTGAAGCCCAATGCCAAAAGCCGTTCGTACATGCAGCGCACCTCCTTTTCTGCCTCTATGGTACAAGAAAACCCCTTGCCCAAAGTGCCAAGAAAGGGGACGAAAAGTGTACGGCGAAATTCGTCGAACGATTGCGCTTGCAAATTCTGACGGGATATGCTATTTTGTCACGACGTGCTCCATTCGTCATTCATACCCCCCCATAAAGGAAAAGAGCCTCACCGTTTGGTGAAGCTCTTTTCCTATTCAAAGACTTCCGATGCGATTTTGCGGTACGCCTTTCGGCGATACTTTTTGACCGTATCCGGCGACAGGTTCATTTCAAATGCCACCTGTACGCAGGAGCGGCCCCGCACGTCGCACTCGACGAGGCACGCCATTTCATCGGGTGGAAGCTCAAAAGACCGAATGTATGCCACGGCCCGCCGCGGGGCCATAGAGGATAATTTTGCCCGGATCGCTCGGTGCTGCTTGTCCATGCTGTGCGCCGGGGCTTGCAGAGCGCTCACGCGAGGGGAGACATGTCTCCCGCCCGTTTTCCTTTCGTTATTTTAGAATTTTTTCGAGATATGCGTAAACATATTCCCCCCACGCCCTTTGCGTCGCGGGGCCGAAGGAGCCGTCCACGTCCAGCGCATAGCCGCAGGCATTAAGGAGCTCTTGCAGCTTTCCGACCTCTGCGCCCTTGTCGCCACGCACGAGCACGGTCTTGTCCGCGGGGTATTTTGGCACGCCGAAGCCCCGGATATAGCGCCCGTTGACGGGGATAATGCGGTAGGCGCACTCGTGGCGGCTCCCCTTGTTCCCCTCGAACACCGTGAAGCTCTGCCCGTCGCAGGCGGTCACGATGCCCGTGTGGTTGGGCGCGCCGGTGCAGTCCGTGAGGGCGTAGTCCTTGCGGTCGTTCCAACAATAAAACACCTGCTCACCGACCGTGGGGACGTGCGCGTCGTCCTCGATCCATTGGCCGCGCGCCTGATACCAGCGCATTTGCTCGCCGCAGGAGCACTCGATGGGAATGACCTCCGACAGGCCGCAGAGGATCGCCGCCGCGGACACCATTGCCGCGCAGTAGTCGTCGGTGTAGGTCAGTTTGTAGCCGCGCGGATGAGGCAGGTAGCTATTGTAGGCGTCCACGATCTGCTTATGCACCGCGTCGCCGCGCACGGCGCCCTCCCACGCGGTCAGCGTGTCAAGAAACCTCTTCATTTTTCTTCTTTTCGGCCTGCGTGCCGAAGTAGAAGGCGATGACGGTCGTGAAGATCGTCAGGAACTCCGTCCCGCTGATGCTGCCGCGCAGGGCGAGCACCGAAAAGACAGCCGTCAGCGCGATGGTCACGATGCTCTTGACCGTGAGCAGATTGGCAAGTCGATTTTGCATTTTTACCTCCTTTACAAAAACCGCACGGCGTAATACTGCCGCGTCTGTGTGTTGATCTTGCTGCACGCGCCGTTGATGGCGGCGACGTGCCCGCCGTCGAGCATGACGGCGTATTCCAGCTTGAGCTTGTCCCGCGCAAAGGCGTTGACCTTCTGCGCGGTCATGGCCTTGCAGTACACGCCGTAAAGCATCCCGCCCTTGCAGCCGAGGACGGTGTGGTTGGTCTTGCGCAGCACATCGCTGTACGCCCCTGTGAAGCCCTCTGCGGCAGGGTTATAATTGCCGAGCAATCCCATACCCCCGACCGCCCACACGACGCCGCCCAGCGCCGCCGCCGAGGAGACGCGGGCAATGCGCACCGCGCCGTCCGTGGTCTTGTAGAGCACGCTCTCGGGGCGGGGATAGTGACAGCTCCAGTCGCGCACGACCCTGCCGCCACGCACCAGGATGGAGCAGGGCTGGCTCTGCCAGCTAAAGCTCCCCGAGATGGCGTTCTTCGGCAGCGGCCCGCTCATGTTGACGGGCTCGATGTCCCGCGCGATGAGCGTCGGCTGTCCGTACAGCTCGACGTTAAGGGGCCAGCAGTCCGCGCCGAGCTTGGCGGCGATGTCGCTCAGTGTCTGGTTTCCGATCCAGCCGTTGTCCAGCGCCCCGACGGAGCGCTGGATGGCGCGGATCATGCGGATCTCCTCCGAGGTGGAGCCTTTGATGTCCCTCATACCGCGCCCCCTGTCAAAAGCCACGCCATGAACGCGCCCACGACGGTCGCGATCATCAGCTCCACGACCTTCTCCCAGCGCTTGGACGGCACGGCGGTCAGGCTCCGCACATTGGCCTTGATCTCGCCGATGTCCTCCTTCATGTTCGTCTGGTCGGTCGCCAGCTCTTTGACCGACAGCGCCAATTCATTCAGCGCCCGCTGATCTACCTCTAACTGCTTGATGCGCCCCTCGTTTCGGAGCGAGCGGTCCTTGACCTCCTGCAGCTTCACAGCCAAATCTTCCATAGGCATTCTCTCTTTCCGGCGGCGCGAAAAAAGCCGCCTTGTCGTGCTTGACAAAGCGGCTTTAGATGTGCTATAGTTAGGCCAGTAAGAACGGCTGCCATTGCTGGTGGCGGTCGTCCCTCAGTGAGTTTATAGCTCGAAGGAAACGCCGCTTACCGCTATGGTGGGCGGTTATTTCTTATGTCTTGTGACCGTGAAGATCAGAGACGCAAGACCGATGAGCACAAGCGAATATGTAAACATATCAGCGTATGTAACCATCGCGCACCTCCTTTGCAGGAAGTGGACAACCTTGCCGTTTTTACTGGCAGGCGAATTATAGCACAGTCTGCCGCGCTTTGTCAATTTGCCGCCCTCCGGGGCGGCTTTTTACTTTTTCAGCTCCGCGAGCTTGGCCGCGATGTCATCGGGGATGGCGCAGGTCGTCATCTTGACGCAGTAGCCGTCCTCGTCGTAGGTGAGCTTGTAGCACGGGGCGACATAGATCTCCGTGCCGGCGCGCTCAAGGTCGCGGCGCATGACGGGCTGCTTGATGCTGTTCTTGATGCCCGCGCTCTCGCTTAGGCCCGCGGGGATGTCGGTGACCTCGATGGGTCTGCCGTCGGATGCGATACGAGTAGTAGTCATAGTTTGTTCTCCTTTTCTTTGTTCAAAATTTATTTATCATCGGCGTAGCTTTCGCCGGTGATCTCTTCATAGTCCTGCACGCTGAGGATGCCCTTTTTCACGGCGTTGCGCACCATGCCGGCTGTCCACAGCCCCTGCGCGTACCATCTTGCGATTTTCTCTTTCATTTCAGCCCTCCAAAAGCGTGTCGGTCATCATGGCGGTGTAGGTGGTCTGTGCCTCGATGCGGTCGAGCTGGGTCGGGGCAGGCTCGGGTTTGCTGTCGTCCTCAATGGTGTATTCGCCGTTGTATGCTTCCTTCATGGCTTCGGCAATCTGCACATCTCGGGTCTCATCTGTAATTGATATCTGCTTTTCTTGCAGGTACGCTTCGCGGATGACGACCGTCTTGCCGTCGATTTCGGCTGTCTCTGCGGGTATTTCCATTTGATATACAATTCGTTTCATTTCTTGCCCTCCTTAGTCGGTCGTCTTGGTGTATTTGACGGTCGCGACGCCTGTCCACGCCGAGTAATCGACTGTCGTCTTAATATAAACTTTTACCCCGCCCGCCCATACAATGGCTTGGTCAAGAACTGGGAGTGTATAGGATGGCGCATCATCTTTCAGCGCGCGGGCTGTTACCGCAAATGCTAGTTCTGCTGTGTGCCCAAACGTGACGGATGCATCTGTATTGTTGGGAAGCGCTCCAAAATTAACCGCCTTAACATACACCGGCTTGCCAAGATACCGCTCCGTGGTACGGTATTCAACGCCGAGGACGAGAGGGGGATTAAGATATTCCATCGTAGCCTTGAGAGTTTCATTACTTGGTAATGTATCATCCGCCCCAATGTATACAGGGGCTTGGCATCCCGCTCTTGCCAGTCCCGTACTGATAAAATCAATACCGCTGGTATTTGAGCCGTTAATGTTATAGTACACATCGATGCAGTAACCAGACGCGTTCAAGACAATACGGGCATTCGTGATCGCCGATACTGTATAATTGGTGTACTCTATACACTTGAGTGAGCTGCCATCTTCACTCAACGTCACTAACAATTTGAGGGATGATGGCCCTCCGTTGTTATAGGAGTGTTGTACGGTCAGAATACCACCGGAGTAAGCAGTCCCTGTCACAATGCGATACCAACCTTTAGTGCTAAATGACCCTGTGACAAGTGCGCCGTTCTGCGCCTCAATGTTCCCCCGCGCCTGCGCCTTCTGCGCGTCGGTTAGAGTCTGAGCGGCGTCATAGCGGACAAAGTTGCTCGCGCCGCCGACAGGCCCCTCTGGCCCTTGAGGGCCGGTTGCACCGGTGTCTCCTTTGTCGCCCTTGTCACCCTTCTCGCCCTGTGAACCAGCGGGGCCTTGGAGGTTGCCGACATAACGCCAGTTGGAGATCGTTGGGTCATACATGTAAAACGCATACGGCGGCTCTGTGCCAACACCATAGGTGTCACCGGTCCCGGGAGACGGGACGGCAGCATTGAGTGCGAAAAGTGTTTCGTAGTAGCCAAGTACCATAAAGTTCTTTCCATCCGCGCCGTCGACTCCCTTGGCTCCCATCTTTCCCGCGGGCCCCTGCGGCCCTTTGATCGCGGTCAGAGACGTTAGCGTAAAAACGTAGACCCAATTCGCGGAGCCCTTGAGGTAGACTTTGCCGTAGTCCTCCGAGGAGGTGTCGGTCGTCAGGATCAGAACAAACTGACCCCGTGTGACATCCGTGCTGGAGAAATCATCATTCATGGCTGAGACGCTGTCGTATTCCTTGGTGATGCCGATCGGCACACCCGCCGAGGCGAGCAGCGCGTCGATCTCCTCGCCGGAGTAGCCGGACATGTAATAGTCTTGCAGCTTGGAGAAGATCTCCTCCAAAACTGCAACTCTCTGTTCAATCGTCATTCAAATCACCTCACACAATGAAAAGTTTGTTCAGGCGGTCGAAAAACAGCCCGCCGCCACGCTGGACCAGCGGCCCAGATCTTACTTGCCCGAATTTTCGGTAGTAAAGGATGATGCAGCCCGGCTTGCCGGGGGATCCTTTGGAGCCCGTGCCCTTTGCGCCGCCCGATGCGGTAAGCCATACGTCAAAGCTGTAGACGTAGCCGGAGTTCATGCTGACCGAAATATAAAAGCCGGTCGCACCGCCGC
>ERZ1034755.483-NODE-483-length-13216-cov-7.239116_pt1 | contig 13216 bp, 10 predicted proteins | sample MGYA00520596_ERZ1034755 | MGnify/ENA primary metagenome ERZ1034755 (study PRJEB33766, sample SAMN09781701) | gut metagenome | biome: gut microbiome | host: Homo sapiens | place: Madagascar | study: EMG produced TPA metagenomics assembly of the PRJNA485056 data set... | reverse complement strand
ATCAATATGTACTAGATTTTTCAAGAAGAGAGATTGTTGATTATATTTATACAATGATTGCCAAGATTCTTTCAGGAGCAAAAATTTCGTATATAAAATGGGATATGAATAGGAGTATTACAGAATGTTATAGCATTGCCTATCCTGCGGAACGACAAGGCGAAATTTTCCATCGATATATACTGGGAGTGTATGACTTATATGAAAGACTGACATCAGAATTCCCCAAAGTTCTATTTGAGTCCTGTGCGAGTGGCGGTGGACGCTTTGATCCTGGAATGCTTTATTATGCACCGCAAGGATGGACCAGTGATGATTCTGATGCGATTGAAAGGTTGAAAATTCAATATGGAACCTCGATGTGTTATCCGATTAGCAGTATGGGAAGTCATGTTTCTGTAATACCGAATCATCAAGTTTTTCGAAATACACCATTGCATACAAGAGCAAATGCAGCTTATTTTGGTACATTTGGTTATGAGTTGGATTTGAATAAATTATCTGATTCTGAAATTGAAGAGGTAAAGACACAAATCTTATTTATGAAAAAGTATCGTCAAATGCTACAATTTGGAACATTTTACAGATTAAAAAGTCCCTTTGAGGGAAATGAAACTATTTGGATGGTAGTTAATGAAGAAAAAACATCAGCGTTAGTAGGATATTATCGTGTATTAAATGGCGTAAATATGCCATACAGCAGAATAAAATTGCAGGGACTCGATCCAGATAAACTTTATAAGAACGTGTTAGCAAATACAGAGAGCTATGGGGACGAGTTGATGAATTTAGGACTTATTACAACAGATGTGACAGCTGGTCAGGTTTCAGGAGATACAAAGCCATGTACGGATTTTGAGTCAAGAATCTATATATTGCAAGAAAAAAGTTAATTGCAGAAAACAAAGCAGGAATTATTAAAAATATAATTAATAATTACGAAGGTAATAATGGGCGATGCTGTTATTGTAAATAAGGTAGATAGATAAGGATAATTGATAAAAATTCGCAAAATACATTGACAAACATATTTTAATGCTATATATTTGAACAACAACAGTTGGAAAATATAGTTTTTCCATACAAAAGAATAAATTCCGTGAGGGAGTAGTTCGCGTGAAGACGTGATTTGTCAACAAACCCGGTTTTATAACCTGGCAAATCTTAAAGAATGAGACTCATGTATGCCTGTTCCGGTAATACTATACCAGCAGGTATACGTGGAGTCTCTTTTTATTTGTCTTTTTATGCGGCTGGATGATTGCGAAACTCATGAAAGTGTGAATTGAATTGTGAAAAATCAACAAAAGACATGAAAGACATTGGGGAACCGCCGGTTCTTAGAAGGCAGGAACGACTGTTAGTCGTGACTGGCTTCTTAGTACCGTTGCGAGTGACACATAGCGGGAGCGTGTCTTAAATGTTTTTGTTGATTTTAAACAATTTAAAGAAGAGTATGAAAAGTTTCGCAAATACCAATTTATCTGGAAAGAAAAAGGAGAAAAAATATGGCATTCGTGATCGAGTTGTTATTGATCGGAGTCGGTTTATCCATGGACGCATTTGCGGTAGCCGTCTGTAAGGGTCTTGCCATGCGCAAGGTAAACAAGAAACAGGCAGTTGTGATTGGATTATTTTTCGGAGGATTTCAGGCACTAATGCCATTCATCGGATGGGCGCTCGGAACACAGTTTGAAAGTTACATTACCAGTATTGACCATTGGATCGCATTCATCTTACTGGCATTCATCGGTGGCAAAATGGTGGTCGAAGGATGCAGACTGGAAGAAGATGAAACAGTGAAGGAACTGGATCCACCTCTTGATATGAAGGAAATGTTCCTGCTTGCAATCGCAACCAGTATAGATGCACTTGCAGTTGGTATCACGTTTGCGTTTTTGAATTATCCGATTGTGGAATGTATCACGATCATTGGTCTGACAACCTTCGTGCTATCCATTGTCGGTGTTGTTGTCGGGAATATGTTCGGAAGCAGATACCAGAAAAAGGCAGAGATCGCCGGAGGTATTATCTTAATCCTCATCGGTTTGAAAATTTTGTTCGAGCATCTGGGAATTCTTGTATTATAACAGACACTTATAATAGATAATTGCGAAACTCTTAGAAGACGTGAATTAAATTACGGAAAGTTGACAAGAGCAAAAGAAAACACTGGGGAACCGCTGGTACTTAGAAGGCAGGTACAACTGTTTTCAATCAGGTCTGTGCATTTACTGCACAGACCGTGCGAAAGTGATTCAAGTGTGAGCAAATTCCTATCTGCGAAGCAGATTTTAAATGAATTTGCGAAGTACTGCGAAGAATGAGCAGTACCGTTACCAGCGACACGTAGCGAGAGCGTGTTTTCGAAAATTTTGTTAATTTTGAACAATTTAAAGAAGATTATGAGGAGTTTCGCAAATATCTAATAATTATAAAGAAAAGAGGAGAGAAACATGGAGATTTTAAAGTCAGCAGTTATTTTAGTGATCGGATTTGTATTGCTTATCAAAGGAGCAGATTATTTCGTAGAGGGAAGTTCCTCCGTGGCGAAAAAGTTTAAAGTTCCATCTTTGATCATCGGTATGACGATCGTGGCAATGGGAACAAGCTTACCGGAGCTTGCAGTCAGTGTTACCGCATCCATGGCAGGAAACAATACACTTGCAGTCAGTAATGTGGCAGGATCAAATATTTTTAATCTGATGGTAGTCTGCGGTGCCTGTGCACTGTTTACACCACTTACCATTGAAAAGAATACATTGATGAAAGAGTTTCCGTTCTCGATTCTCTGTGCTGGCCTGCTTGTAGTTATGGGATATCTTGGAATGTCATTAGGTCGTGTGGATGGTGTGATCCTGCTTGTGATTTTTGCCGTATACCTGTTCTGGATGATACAGTCTGCGAAAAAAGCAAGAACAGCCGGTGATAAACTGGAAGCAGAAGAGGAAGCACTTGCCGAGAAAGAGATAAAAATCCTTCCGATGTGGAAATGCATAGTTTTTATTATTGGTGGAATGATCGCAATAAAGTTCGGCGGTGACTTTGTAGTCGATGGCGCATCTGCGATCGCAGCCGGATTCGGCTTAAGCCAGACACTGATCGGTCTTACGATCGTGGCACTCGGAACCAGCCTTCCGGAGTTAGTGACTTCCATTGTGGCAGCAAAAAAAGATGAGGTGGATATGGCACTTGGAAATGTGATCGGTTCTAATATTTTTAATATTTTACTGATTCTTGGTGTCGCAGCGGCGATCAGTCCGGTTACCTTCCTTATGGAGAATATTATCGACATTATCATTTTGATCATCATGAGTGCAGTTGTATGGGGATTTGCATGGACATCCAAGAAAGTGAATCGTAAAGAAGGAATTATTATGCTTCTTATGTATGCGGTATATATGGTGTATATCTGCATGCGGTAAAAACATAGAAAAAAGTTATTGATAGGAAACGCTGGTTCTGGCAAATGCTGGTTCTGGCGTTTCTCTTGTATGAGCCTTTTGTTACGGATCAAGTATTCATCTTTTTAAATAAATCATCATAAAACGTCTTGATGCAAACAGTAAAGAACAGTAAAATAAATGTAAAACAGTAAAAGACAGTAAAGAACAATAAAACAACACCAAAACAGTAAACAAGAGTAAAGAACAGTAAAACTAAAGGAGAGCCTATGCAGAATCCATTTACGCTTACATTTGGGAAAAGTCCGTTAGAGCCGATAGAGCGTCCATTACAGACAATGGAAATTGTTGATACGTTTACAGCGGAAACGGTAAATCAGCAGATGTTCATTATCACAGGTGTACAAGGTTCGGGAAAAACAGTGATGATGACTGAGATTGCAAGACGGCTGAGGGAAAGAGAAGACTGGGTAGTGATAGAACTGAATCCTGCTACCGATTTATTACAGGGAATGTTAGCAAAACTAAATAGCAATAAAGTTTGTGCAGCAATCATAAAGTCTGCGAAAATTGATTTATCCTTTTTCGGGTTTGGCGTAGCGATAGAGGGTGTTCCGCCACTCACGGATACGGAGACGGCGATCATTACTATTTTGGAAAAACTGAAAAAGCAGGACAAGAGACTGTTGATTACAATCGATGAAGTTACAAATAATGATTATATGAAGGTGTTTGCAGGTTCATTCCAGATTTTTGTAAGACAGGATCTGCCTGTATTTTTACTGTCAACGGGTTTATATGAAAATATTGATGAATTACAGAATGAAAAAAATCTAACCTTTTTATTTCGGGCACCAAAGATTCAGTTAAAACCATTGAATCAGCAGGCGGTTATGAATAAGTATAAAAACATTTTTCAAATAGATCAGGATGTGGCAAAACAAATGGCAGAGCTGACGAGGGGGTACCCATTCGCATTTCAGGTACTCGGTTATCTGACATGGAATCACAGTGGTCATTATGAGGCAGTACTAGAAGAGTATGAGCAGTATTTGAGCGAGTTTGTATACGACAAAATATGGTCAGAGTTATCGCAGAAGGATCGCATTGTGGCAAGGGGAATTGCCGAGACAGAAAGCGGAAAAATCAAAGAAATCCGGGAACATCTTGGCATGGAAACAAATGAGTTTAATCCGTATCGCAAAAGACTTATGAAAAAGGGGATTGTCTCAGGCGAGACCAGAGGGTATGTATTTTTTACACTGCCGCTTTTTGAGAGATATGTGATCGATAATTCATGAGTGAAAACAGGCGAATACAATTCAGGCATTATGTCGTCCCCGTATTGTGTACACCGTAGAAAAAGCGTATAATACAAAGCACGAAATGGAAAGATATTATATACGGACGGAGGTAGTCATTATGTCATTTTTTGATGAGATGAAAGAGTCATTGGTATCAGCAGGAAAAGATGTATCCCAGAAAGCGAAGGAAGTATCCGGTGTTGCCAAGTTAAAATTAGACGTAAAGTCCAAAGAGGATTATGTAGAAAAACAGTATGCAGAACTGGGACGTACCTATTTTGATGCACACAAAGATGATGAGGAAAATGCCGAAAATGAACAGTTCAAAGTGATCAAAGAAGCACTGGCAGAGATCGAGCGCATGAAAACGGAGATCTTAAATCTTCAGGGCGCAGCAGAATGTCCAAACTGCGGAGCAAGAATGCCACAGGGCGCATCTTTCTGCAGCAGTTGTGGAGCAAAAATGGCAGAGCCGGAGCATTTTACAGGCGAAGTTGTCGATGATGAGAAATTCGACGAATAAAGAAATGCATATCATTCGTTTACAGAGAAACGATGCACAGAAAATGTAAAATTCAATGCAATAGCACGGAAACACCGAAAAACCAATGTATTCATTGACTTTTCAGTATTTCCGTGCTATTTTATGTGATAGGCGTTCAGCGTCTGATGCAAGAGGACGTGATAATGCATACGATTATTTTAATATAAAACACAATGAAAAAGAGAGTACATGAAATGGAACTCAACAGATCATCTGTACAGATGGTCTTAGCAGAGAGGTTCCCGGGATATAGCAGGGCATCTGATTTTAACTCAGTAATATCAGATCCGCAGGATATCATGGTGCGAGGGAATGAGGAAAGCTTCATGGAACATGGCTTTGGAGTGGCAGGGCTGAACGGATGCAAAAAAGTGGTATGCGATAAGTTCTGACGGGACCGCCTGTTATAGCGGAGATGTTTTTCAAATAGAAAGACATGCTGAGGTCTGTATTGTGGGATACAGATGAATTGAAGTGGTAACACGGGAACAACCCGTCTTCTGGGTAATCAGAGGGCGGTTTTTTATTACAGTCCACTTATTGCGCATGTGAACTGTAATAAAGATAATTATAGGTAATTGCGAAACTCACAGAAAACGTGAGGTAAGTTGTGAAAATGTGACAAAAGATTGAGAAGACATTGGGGAACCGCCGGTTCTTGCTTGGCAGACATAGCGTTAGCTATGGCTGGCATGCTAGTACCGTTGCGAGTGACACATAGCGAGAGCGTGTCTTCGAAAATTTTGTTACATTTCCACAACATTCATAACATAAATAGAGTTTCGCAATTGCCTAAAAGATAATTAAGGAAAGAGGTAGTGAGAATGAGCAATAAAGGAAAGTATTATATGACAACAGCGATTGCCTATACATCCGGCAAACCGCATATCGGAAACACTTATGAGATCGTACTTGCAGATGCGATCGCAAGATACAAGAGAGCAGAAGGCTATGACGTATACTTCCAGACAGGAACGGATGAGCATGGTCAGAAGATTCAGGAAAAAGCGGAAGCAGCAGGAATCACTCCGAAGGAATATGTAGATAATGTTGCAGGAGAGGTAAAAGCAATCTGGGATCTGATGAACACATCCTATGATAACTTTGTCCGCACTACAGATGCAGACCATGAAAAATGCGTAAAGAAAATCTTTAAAAAATTATACGATCAGGGAGATATCTATAAGGGAGCTTACGAGGGACTTTACTGTACACCATGTGAATCCTTCTGGACGGAGTCCCAGCTTGTAGACGGCAAATGCCCGGACTGTGGACGTGAAGTAAAACCGGCCAAAGAGGAAGCTTACTTCTTCAAAATGAGCAAATACGCAGACCGTCTGATCGAGCATATTAATACACATCCGGAATTTATCCAGCCGGTATCCCGCAAGAACGAGATGATGAACAACTTCCTACTTCCGGGATTGCAGGATCTTTGTGTATCCAGAACATCCTTCAGCTGGGGTATCCCGGTAGATTTTGATCCGAAACATGTAGTATATGTATGGCTTGACGCACTGACCAACTACATTACCAAGATTGGTTATGATCCGGATGGTTCTTCTGAGTTGTTTAAGAAAAACTGGCCTGCAGATTTACATTTAATTGGAAAGGATATCGTCCGTTTCCATACGATTTACTGGCCAATCTTCTTAATGGCATTGGATCTGCCATTGCCAAAACAGGTGTTTGGTCATCCATGGCTTTTACAGGGCGGCGATAAGATGAGCAAATCCAAAGGAAACGTGATCTATGCAGACGATATGGTAAGACTGTTCGGCGTAGACGCAACCCGTTACTTCGTCCTTCATGAGATGCCATTTGAAAATGACGGTGTCATCACATGGGAATTAGTAATTGAAAGATTCAACTCTGATCTTGCCAACATTTTAGGAAACCTTGTAAACAGAACCATCTCCATGAGCAACAAATATTTTGATGGTGTTGTGAGAAAAACAGGCGTGACTGCAGAAGTCGATGAGGACTTAAAGGCGGTTGTTGCCGGAACAAGAGATAAAGTACAGGAGAAAATGGACAAACTCCGTGTCGCTGATGCAATCACAGCAGTATTTGACCTGTTCCGCCGCTGTAACAAATACATCGACGAGACAACTCCATGGGTACTGGCAAAAGATGAGGCAGACCATGACCGTCTTGCAGAAGTGCTATACAATCTGACAGAGTCCATTACGATTGGAGCAAGCTTACTGCACAGCTTCCTGCCAGAGACAGCAGAGAAGATCGTAAAACAGTTGAATACCACACTGCGCGATTATGACGATCTGGACAAATTCGGACTTTACGAGAGTGGAAGCAAAGTGACAGATACACCGGAAATCTTATTTGCACGTCTGGATGCAAAAGAGGTTATGCCAAAAGTTGAGGAGATCAAGGCGGCTCAGAAAGCTGAGTTTGAGGCAGAACAGAAGAAACTTGCCGGAGAAACGGAAACAGCAGAAGAAGCGGAAGAATCCGTAATTGACATTGAACCGAAAGTAGAAATTGAGTATGATGATTTTATGAAGATGCAGTTTCAGGTAGGAGAGATCATTGCCTGCGAAGCAGTTCCAAAATCAAAGAAATTACTCTGCTCACAGGTGAAGATCGGAAGTCAGGTAAAACAGATCGTTTCCGGTATCCGCAAGCATTACACACCGGAAGAGATGGTTGGCAAAAAAGTCATGGTATTAGTGAACTTAAAACCGGCAAAACTTGCAGGTGTAGTCTCAGAGGGTATGTTACTCTGCGCAGAGGATGAGAACGGGGAACTTGCATTGATGGTTCCGGAGAAAAAGATGCCAAGCGGAGCAGAGATCTGCTAGAAAAACAGAAATTAAGACACAATTAAGATTTCTCTACTATTAAAATACTTTTTTAACTGCTAAAATAAAACTGTTCAGGCTGATAAACGCCGGACAGTTTTATTTTATTCATGTTTGCAGCAATGGACAGGTTTGTCCGTAAAGCGGGAGACAAGCTGTTGAAAGAAAAATATTGGGAGGATAGAACATGCAGACCATTTTAGTGTGTGATGATGATAAAGAAATTGTGGAAGCGATCGAGATCTATTTACAGCAGGAAGGCTTTCATGTGCTAAAGGCATATGATGGTGAAGAAGCGCTTGAGATATTGAAGAACAATGAAGTACATCTTCTGATCATGGATGTCATGATGCCGAAGCTGGACGGAATCCGTGCAACCCTGAAAATCCGTGAGAACAGCAGTATTCCGATCATTATTTTGTCAGCAAAAACAGAGGATTCAGACAAGATCTTAGGACTGAATATCGGGGCGGACGATTATGTGGAGAAACCGTTCAATCCGCTGGAACTGGTGGCAAGGGTAAAATCCCAGCTCCGCCGCTATACGCAGCTTGGAAATGCAGCAGAATCCGGTGACAGTATTTATACAGTTGGCGGTTTGAGCATCAATGACGATCTGAAAGAAGTAACGGTGGATGGCGAAGTAGTGAAGCTTACCCCGATCGAGTACAACATTCTTTTGCTGTTGGTGAAGAACCAGGGGAAAGTATTTTCCATCAACCAGATTTATGAGAGCATCTGGAATGAGGATGCGATCGGAGCGGATAATACAGTGGCAGTACACATCCGCCATATCCGCGAGAAGATAGAGATTAATCCAAAAGAACCCCGCTATCTGAAAGTTGTATGGGGTGTTGGTTACAAAATTGATAAGAATTAAAAGTTAAGGAGCGATTATGGAGAGCCATCCTTATTCCTACGGAACAAAACTGACAGGACTGATCCTTCATCTGTTTTTTACAGTGGTTTTAACGATAGCAGTATTTTTGCTGGCATCCATGCTTAGTAAAAATATTTTTGAGTTGTCAGACGTTGGGACAGAACAGTTTCTGGATTCCGGGTATTACACAAAATGTATTGAAAAAAAATGTGATGACCTGAGCGATTACCTGCGCCTACTGATCAAAGGTGAAAGCCGTACTTCAGAGGAGAACAGGCGTTATCTGCAATACACCAATGAGTTTAAGAGCGGTGATAGCAATTTCTGCTATTGGTACAGGATTGGTGAGGCGTGGTACACAAATCAGCCGGACACGAAGGAAGGACAGGAGTTTGACGTGGAAGCTGTGCTGATGGAGGCGAAGACCATGGGGAATTACCTGATCTATGATCTTGTGGACAAAGAATTTGGCACTGATATTAACGGCATGGCAGACTACTTCTTTGGCGGTGGGAATCAGATGCTCTGGCCTGCAGATGACATGACGCTGATCATCGGGATCGATACGGAACTGTCTGCAGAAGATGATATTTATGAGGCATCCCGGGAGTACGAACAGCTTCATCCATGGATCAAGGTCTGTACTTTCAGTGGCTTGGTCAGTCTGATGGGATGGATCATTTCACTGGTGTATCTGACTTTGGCAACCGGACGCCGCACAGGTGAGGAGAAAATCCATCTGAATCCGATCGATAAGATCAAGACGGAGATTCTGGTGGCGGCTTTTATTTTTATGATGGTGGAGCTTGTGATCCTCATTACAAAAGTAAACAGTGAGGAATGGGCTGTTTATGGAATCATTGTAGCATCAGGAACCGTGAGTCTTGTGATCGACGGTTTATTCCTGATCTTTTATCTGAGCATGGTGCGCAGAATGAAAGCGGAGATGCTCTGGGAGACAAGCGTTGCGTGCTGGCTCGAAAGAGGTATCCGCAAAGTATTTGCCAGACAGAAAACAACGGTGCGTGTGCTGCTGCTTTTTGCAGGACACATGGCTGTCTGCTTCGTACTGGCGGTCGGTGCATTTTACTATCAGAGCATGACTGCACTGGTGGTGCTGCTCTTATTTTCAGCGGGAGAGTGTTATATGATCCTGCGAAAGGCAGTGGAGCAGTATCAGATCCGGCAGGGTGTGGAGAAGATCAGGGATGGAGCGCTTTCTGGAAAAATTGACATTGAACAGCTGCACGGCGAGGAGAAAAGCCTTGCGGAGGCGATTAATAACATTGGAGAAGGTCTTTTACATGCAGTGGATGACAGTACCAAAAATGAACGCATGAAGGCAGATCTTATCACAAATGTATCTCATGATATCAAAACACCGCTGACATCAATTATAAATTATGTAAACCTGATAAAGCTGGAAAAAATTGATAATGAACGCGTGCAGGGGTACATTCAGATCCTGGATGAAAAATCCCAGCGGTTAAGGCAGCTTACGGCGGATCTTGTGGAGGCATCCAAGATCAGTTCCGGTAATGTGAAGCTTGACATGCAGGTCATTGATCTTGTAGAACTTGTCTATCAGACAAGCGGAGAGTTTAATGAGAAGTTTGAGCAGAAAGAACTTACGATCGTCACAAAACTCCCGAAGACAGCTGTGCTGATCCGTGCAGATGGAAGGCAGCTTTACCGTGTGATCGAAAATCTTTATAATAATGTTGCAAAGTATGCACTGGAGAAAACAAGGGTGTATGTGGATATCTCATATGTGGAGGAAAAGGTTGTATTCTCCATTAAGAATGTGTCGGAACATTCCCTTGCAAGGGAGAACAGCAATGCCGGAGATCTGACAGAACGTTTTATCCGCGGGGATTCGTCGAGAACGACCGAGGGAAGTGGTCTGGGACTTTCCATTGCAAAGAGTCTTACGGTTTTAATGGGTGGAGTTTTTGACATTAAAGTGGACGGTGATCTGTTTAAGGCATCGATCACGTTCCCACAATATGCAGATGGGAACGGCAGTGATGCGGGAACGGAAGATCCAGTGAGCGAAGACGATTACGTGATCGAAGAATCAGAAACTTAGATGTGCGCTTTTTCTTGCTTTTTCAAGAATATCGACAACGATTTCTGTGTTTTCGAGCAGCTGATAGCAACGTTCGTAATCGTTTGACTGCACAATCTTGGTTAATTCCTGGATTTCGTAATACCATGGAGTTTCTTTCTGGCAAAAAGAACATTCTGAATCACGGAGTATAAGTCTGCTGTTTTGACAATTACTGCTTCCAGGACTGACATGGATATATCCTTTTTCGCCCATGATCTGAACGTTATTTTCACAGGTGGTGTTTTTGGAACCACTGCATTGGCAGATAATATCACCAAACTGGAGAATAAGAATACCATGTGTATCAATGCCGTTTTCATGTGTCCCGGCGAAATATTCGATACGGTCTGGTTTTCCAAACAGACCAACCAAAAAATGAATATTATATAGGTTGATATCCATAAGCGCTCCACCGGCAAATTCCGGATTAAAAACATTTGGAAGCTTGCCGGAAATGAGGGAGTCATACCGGCTGGAATACTGGCAGAAGGTTAATGATATCATTTTAATACTGCCAAGCAGACTTATGTTTTTTCTTACCCAATGAAATCCCGGTTGGTGGAGCGTGGTAATTGCTTCGAATAAAAACAGATGGTTTTCTTTGGCGAGACGGATAAGTTCAACAGCTTCTGCCGCTGTCGCGGTAAAAGGTTTTTCGCATATTACGTTTTTGCCGTGTTCTAAAGCACTTTTTGTCTGTGAATAATGCAGACTATTTGGTGATGCAATATAAATAAAATCAAGGGAATCGTCTGAAAGCATTCTCTCATAATCGGTATATGTTTTTTCAATATGATATTTTTCCGCAAGTCTGCGGGCACTGTCCTCATTTCTGGAATATACGGCATGGCAGGAAATGCCGTCTGTTTTTTCAATATTATCTAAAATATAGTTAGTGATAAATCCTGTTCCGACAGTACCTATTCTCATAATATGTTTCTCCTATCAATTGTTAAATATCTGTTTTGCATACTCACTCGGAGCAATGTTATATTTCTGAGTGAATGCTTTGGAAAAATACTGAATCGAATTGAAACCGAGCATGAGTGCAATCTCACTGATCGTGTATTTGTTCTCACGGATCAGCTGACAACTCTTATCCAGTTTTAATTCACTGATATATTTTTTAGGTGTCTGCTCCAAGTTCTCCTTAAAAAGTATCTGCAGGGATGATCTGGAGAGAGAAAACTTCTGACAGATTTCAGCAACCGTGATCGGTTCTGTAATGGTTTCGCTGATATAAGAGAGTATCTGATTCAGCATCTCGTCCTGATAATTCTGGCGTACCTCTGTCACAGGATGTTGGTCGGTCTGTTCTATAAAATCAGATTGAAGAAGTCTTATTACCGTTTCCTGTAAAAGACAGATGATCAGGCTGTTCATAAAAGGCAGCTGCGAATTGCTTTCATTAACAAAAGCTTTGATCAGAGTATGAATTTTTTTGTCATACCCAAATACCCGGTTTAAAAGGGTGCGGTATATTACTTTGTTGTCTTCGTGGTTTGTATTGTCCAGATCAAAAATGATCGTTACATAGGAGCAGGATTCTCCTTCGGGAATTTCCTGACAGTGAAACTGGCCTGGACCATAAATCAAAAGATTATTTTCCGATAATTCATAGTCTTTTCCGTCTACAATCGTTTTCATGCATCCACGGTCAACATAGGTAAGCTCAAAATAGTTGTGGGTTTCGCCCTTGAAATTATATCCGGAGTTTCTTATATTATAATAGTATCCGAGGATTTCATTAATACGTAAGTATGGAATGACACGGTCAATGCTATAGGCTGGTGATAATTCCTCAATCGAATAATGATAACCGGAATCAACAATAAGCTTATAAGAACAGCTGGCTGTCATGGACACCAGTGAGAAAAATAAGCCGGGATTGATCTTGACATAACGATGTACGGCAAACGTTTTCAATGATGCTTTATCAGGCTGTGTTCCGATCAGGATGCACGACATACCGGACTGCATTTCAATATATACAGGACAGTCAAAACAATGAAGCTGGCTGATACTGTTTTTTGCCTGTATGGAGAAAATAGTAGAGGTCATATTATTTCTCTCTGCGTCAATTGGAGCGTCATATACATTACCATATTTTAAAAATTCTTTGCTTGATGTTTTCTTCTGCATAGTCTGTCAT
>ERZ1034755.481-NODE-481-length-13247-cov-5.687007_pt1 | contig 13247 bp, 6 predicted proteins | sample MGYA00520596_ERZ1034755 | MGnify/ENA primary metagenome ERZ1034755 (study PRJEB33766, sample SAMN09781701) | gut metagenome | biome: gut microbiome | host: Homo sapiens | place: Madagascar | study: EMG produced TPA metagenomics assembly of the PRJNA485056 data set... | reverse complement strand
GGACATAGACAGGATAACCGTGCTGAAAGACGCCTCGGCCACGGCAATCTATGGCACCAAGGCGGCAAACGGAGTAATCGTGATAAACACCAAGCGGGGCAAGGTGGGCTCGCTGGCCGTGTCTTATTCGGGCGGCATGCAGATTGGGCAACGCCTGAGCCACAAGGCCGAGGAGATGATGAACTCGAAGGAGCGCGTGGACGTGAGCCGCGAGATATTCCAGCGCGGCCTGACAGCAAGCTGGTCGAACAACAACATAGGCTACGCGGGAGTATTGCAGGATTATCTGTTCGGCAGGATAACAGCGCAGGAGTTTGAGACGCAAGTGGCCAAGCTTGAGACCAACAACACCGACTGGTTCGACTTGCTTTTCCGCAACCCCGTGAGCCAGAACCACAGCGTTTCACTTTCCGGCGGATCGGAGATGGCACGCTTCTACGCCTCAATGTCGTACAACCAGACCAACGGCACGGCAATAGGCAACGACCAAAACAGCTATTCGGCCCACGTGGGCCTCAACATGGACTTCTCAAAGAAGTTCAGGGTGAGCGTGGACGTCAGCGGCAACAGGTCGAAGACCAATGGCTTCTATAAGTTTGACGCCTACACCTACGCCCACAACGTAAACCGTGCCATACCAGCCTACAACGAGGACGGCTCGCTGTTCTATTACCAAAACCGAAGCCTGAAGACCGGCAGCAACAGCGGCGGTTACCTCTACAACGCGCTCAATGAGCGCGACAACACGGGCAACCAAAACGTGAACCTCTCGTTCAACACCTCGGTGAACGCCTACTACGACATTTCCAAGGACTTCCAGTTCAACTCCCTGTTCTCTGTCAACGCCTCATCGGTGAAAGGCGAGAGCTGGGCAACGGAGAGGAGCAACTACATAGCCGACAAGCGCGGCTACGACTACGGCGAAGTGCTGCCCACGGACAGCAAGTACAAGCTGTCGGGACTGCCCGTCGGCGGTGAGCTGAATACCTCAAACACCAACCAGACGACATGGAGCTGGAGAAACTCCTTGCAGTTTGACCACGTTTACAACAAGGTACATGCCGTGACCGCCATGCTCGGAATGGAGATGAGCTCCACACGCTACAAGGGCTACAGCGACACGCGCTACGGCTACCTGCCAGAGAGAGGAAAGAGCTTCGCGCAACTGCCGGCCACGGTGACGAACCCATACAGCAATTCAGCACAGGCCAACCCACTCTACGAGAACTACGCCGGCCCGACCATCACCGACACCAAGACCAACAACATGGGCCTCTATCTCACGCTCAACTACGCCTACGACAACCGCTACGTGGCAAACATGAGCGTGCGCGGAGACGCGAGCAACCGCTTCGGACAATACCACAACGAGAAGTTCAACCCCGTGTGGGCAGGCGGACTGCGCTGGAACGTGGACCGCGAGAAGTGGTTCCACGAGCAAGACATCGTGTCGGACCTCTCAGTGCGCGCGTCGTGGGGTTACCAACGCAACATGGCAAGCAACTTCAGCCCAAGCCTCATCGTGAAGATACCTACTGGCGCGGCTTCCAACATCACCGACATGCGCACGGACGATTATCTGCTCACCATATCCAACCTGCCATACAATGACCTGCGCTGGGAAAAGACATTCTCGCAAAACTATGGCGTGGACTTCGGACTGTTTGAGAGCAAGGTGCGCCTCAGCTTCGAATATTACACCAAGAAGGCCGCCGACCTCATTACCACACTCAACATCCCTTACGAATATGGCATGGAGACGATGCCCGTGAACGGCGGCAGCATGAAGAACTCAGGATATGAGCTCACCGTGGGATTCACGCCCGTGCGCACAAAGAACTTCACATGGAACGTAAGCCTGAACACGTCGAAAGACTTCAACGAGGTGACAAAGGTGGGACTGCAGAGCCAGTCGTACTCATACGTCACGTCGGGCAACTTCTACAAGAAAGGTTATGCGGCTTCCTCGTTCTGGGCATTCAAGTATGACGGCGTGGACCCGAAGACCGGCTACCCAATCATTGACCTGAGCATGGCCGACAACCTGACCGCCGAGGAGAAGAAAGACCCGACCAATTTCATGGTGTACGCAGGAAAGATAGACCCCGACTTCACCGGAGGCATAAGCATGGGATTCAGGTACAAGGACCTGTCGCTGAACACGTCGCTCTACCTGCGCGTGGGCGGCAAGACGTTCTTGCAGTCGGCTTACCAAAGCACATACCTGCCATCAGAGTTTGAGAACCTCACCAATGAGCTCGTGAACAGATGGACACCCGAAAACACCAACTCAAGCCTGCCCGGACTGCCCGACATCAACGTGAAGAGCCAGCAGCTGCCCAATGGCGAATACGCCACGGTGTACCAGATGTACAACTACAGCACCGACCGCATAGCCTCTACCACGTCGCTCGCCTGCAACAACCTGGGACTGAGCTACAGCGTGCCCTACAAATGGGTTAAACGCCACCTGCGCCTCCAAAGCCTGTCTATCGGCGCATCGGTGACCAACCTCTTCATAATACATACCGGCGACTTCAAGGGACGTGACCCAGAGGTGGCGATGGGCCAACAGCCAAGGACACGCTCGCTGTCGCTCAATCTCAATGTGGCTTTCTAATCATTAACAACGCATAAACGACAATAAAGATGAAAACTATTATATCAAGATGGTGTCTCGCCGGGGTTATGGCCATGGCATTGTCTTCCTGTGGCAGCTTCTTTGAGGAGTCGAGCCAAGACGAGATCAAGCCTTCCACAGCGGAAGACCTCCAAGCCACGTTCTTCCACGATGGCTATCCCTACAACTTAGTTTCCGACTCATACCTCAACCTCCTGACCGACGAGGTGCAGAACAACGGGTTGACCGACGACCACTACGCCGACCGCCTGAAGATTGGCCAGCCGGTGTTCACCTACGATCCCGACATGTTTGAGGGCACGCTATCGTTTATAAACGACGAGAACTCATGGAAAAACTATTACACCCTCGTAAAAGGTTGCAATGTGACTCTCGACTATGTTGATCAGATGACGGGCAGCGCCGAGGCTAAGCAAAACCTGAAAGGACAGGCGCGGCTGCTCAGGGCATACTATTTCCTAAAGCTCGCGTCAATATATTGCCAACCCTACGCCAACGACCCCGACAACAACCTTGGCATAAGCCTCATAACGTCGTCGGCAGTAGACGACGCCTATCCATCACGCTCAACTCTGCGCCAGACGTATGACTTCATAGAGAGCGAACTGAAACAGGCGAAGGACGAGCTGAAAGACTACAAGCCCACCACACACTACCGCGTGACGGCCGAGTGCGTAGACCTGCTCCTCTCACGCCTCTACCTGTATGAGGAGAAATGGGACGAGTGCATAGCCGAGGCAGACGAGGCCATAAAGAACGGCCCACAGCTCACCGACTTCAACTCACTCATCGGCAAGGACGCCATCGTTTACAACGCGTCAAGCTCGGAGGTTGTATGGAACTACGGAGGCAAGTTCTATGACAGCGAATACATAAACAGGAACGACGTCTGGAGCACGGCCATTCCTTATACGCTCGACATGAAAGTCGCCACGCTGTATGACCAGACAAACGACCTGCGATATAGTAAATACGTGAACAAGTATGCGTCTTCATTCTTAGTGACCAAGGTCTCCTTCAACTCGCAATATGATGGTGAACACGGACTGCGCATGGCCGAGGCTTACCTCAACCGCGCCGAGGCTTATGCCAGGAAGAGCGTATCGGGCGACGCGTCTGCCGCCGCAAAGGCCTTGGCCGACCTCAACGCGCTGCGCGAGAGCAGATATGCCAACGGCACATACACTCCCGTCTCCGACTTGCAAGGCCAGGAACTGCTGCAATTCACACTTCAAGAGAGACAGCGCGAACTGGTCTGGGAAGACGGATTCAGGTGGATGGACATAAAGCGCAACCACCTCAGCGTGACCCACGTCTACACCGACGATACCGGGGCGTCGCACCAATACACGCTCAAGGCCGACGACCCACTCTATGCCCTGCCAATACCGGCATCGGCAATATCACGCAACCCCAACCTACAACAAAATCCAAGATAACGACAACAATAATTATGAGATACATAAAGACAATGATGGCATTCGCCGCACTGGCTGCCACGGTCACGCTGGCGTCATGCGACTACGATGAAGACGAACTGACACCATCCGACGAGACATCGTCTTACCAGTTGCCACAAGGCTCACACGACTACGATGCCACGATACAGAAATTCTACGACGATAACGGCGTTTACCTGCTCTACAAGTTTGCCGAAAAGGACGCTTACTGGACACCTACGGGCTGGACCAACGGCACGCCCTCGGAAGGCGACGACGGCAAGCAAGGCTTCACAGTGAAAGCCGCCGACGAGAACTATGTGGGACAGCAAATAAACCTGCTCGACGAGGTGTGGTTCAGCAAGCTGAGCGCCACGGCCAAGAAGCGGCTCCTGCCAACGCTCATACTGCTGTGCTCCGAGGTAAACGACGTGGCATACATGTACACCTTCACGCCTGTTTTCAAGGCATACTACGGTGAGTCGCCCTTGCTGTCGCACTACAACTACGACAACATTTGCGTCACTTACGGCTCATCGGGCGTGACCTCGCTGACCGGAGAGCAAAAGAAAGCCTACGGCAGCAGCATATTGGTATCGTGGGCGGAATATATATCCGAGCACAAGGCCGAGCCATCGACCGAGTTCTCCACGTCGATAGACTACAGCAGCAATGACATAACAAGCAAGTCGAGCCCGACCGACTGCTGCGCCGCGGGAACGCTCAACGCAGGCTACAGCACATCCGCCATCAAAGACTGGCAACTGTTTCTTGACATGATGATGCTCTATCCGGAAAGCTACCTCACGGAGGACGCCGGCGACTTCTCCAGCGTATGGAGCTTCACCAACTATGTGAACGGTGGATATGTCTACGACTATGAAGGCATATTCCACGGCATACTCAACATCAAGAAAGACACCAAGGGGCTTCTGAAACAACGCTACGACATCGTGAGAAACTATTTCATAAACAATTACGATTTCGATCCTCAATCAGTAGGCAACAGCCGTAAATAATCAATGGAAAACAAGAACAAGACTTTCACCATTGGCTGTCTTGCCGCCATGGCCACGCTCGCGCTCACGGCGCGGCCTGCCATGGCGCAACAGCCAGCGCAAGCCACGGCCCATAAGGAAAAGGCAGACAGTGGCTTCATCAAAAAAGACGCCATCGTCTCGCATGGCTTCTTGAGCAGCTATCAACAAGATGGCAAGCTTTACCTTGCCATACCCGACTCAATCTTCGGCAGGGACATACTCGTCACCATCACCATCACTAAAGGCGCATACCGTAAACAACGCCAAGACGATGAGCGCTTTGGCTATGCGGGCGACTCCATGTTCAGCAAGATGATACGATTCGTGAAGACTGGCGACACGGTGTCGCTCGTCTACCCTGACGTGGTATACACTGGCAACGGAACCGAAAACCTTGGACACCTCGCCACCGACATGCCACCCATCCACAAGGGATTCAAGGTCGTGGCAAAGGACAACGGAGCCGACATCATCGACATCACCGACATGATAATGGGCGACGACGAGCTGTTCTCGCTTCGTGGCGGTGCCAACGACTTGCATATCGGCGCGGCGCAAGAACTGCACAACAAGGTTGAAAGCATACGCGCGTTTCCACGCAACATCAACTTCCTCAGCCTTCGCTCCTACACTCTCGCGCGTCCGGTGAAGGGCGAGGACACGAACTCGAGATGGGAAGTGTCGTCGAGCTGGCTTCTCCTGCCAAAGACCCCGATGACACCACGCATAGCCGACAACAGGATTGGATATTTCATCTATGGACTGCCTGGGCTGACCGGTGACGACAACTTTGAGCTTGGCGGAATGGCCATAAGATGGCGACTGGAACCCAAAGACGAGGACATGGAGAAATATCGCAGGGGTGAACTGGTTGAGCCGAAGAAGCCAATAGTGTATTACATATCCAAGACGGTGCCAGAATACCTGCGCCCATATTTCATCCAGGCCGTGAACAACTGGGAGCCGGCTTTCAGGAAAGCAGGATTCAAAAACGCCATACACGCCGAGATGACGCCCGACGACTCGCTCTACAACGAGGGCGACGTGCGCTACCCATTGGTGTCGTACAAGGCATCGCCAATACCCAACGCATATGGACCCGCCGTGGTGGACCCACGCTCCGGTGAAATAATAACATCGCACATCGGCATATACCACTCCGTGCTCGACCTCATACAGAGATGGTATTTCGTGATGTGCTCACAGGTTGACCCGCGGGCGAGACAGTATCCACTCGACAAGAAGATAATAGGCAAGCTCATGGAGACCGTGTTGACCCACGAGGTGGGCCATACCCTCGGCTTGCGCCACAACTTCATAGCGTCGACAATCTACGACCCGGACAGCCTGCGCGATGAAAACTTCGTGAAGGCCCACGGACTGGGAGGAAGCATAATGGACTATCAAAGGTTCAACTACATACCACAGCCCGGAGACAAGATAACCGACTACGACAACCTCCTGCCACGTATCGGAGATTACGACAGGTTCGCCATACAATGGGGCTACACTCTTGACCACACAACATCGCTCGCGAAAAACACCAAGGCCCGCAGGCAATGGGTGACGGAACAGCGCGCCAAGCACAATTGGGCAAAATACATAGAGGAAACGACACTGGGTGACCCACGAGTGCAAAGCGAGGACAGCAGCAGCGACGACATAAAGGCCAACACCTACGGCATGAAGAACCTGCAATACATAATGAATCACCTGGAAGAGTGGACCAACACGCCCGACAGCGACTGGTATCCGCTGCGCCGCCGCTACCTCTCGGTGATGAACCAGTATTGGAACTACATAGGCCATGTGATAAGATATGTGGCTGGCGTGATGGACGACAAATGCGATGACGGCGAGCACCTGTACGTGAACCAGCCCGTGTCTCTAAAAGACCAAAGAAGGGCCTTGGACTTCATCAACGAGTATATGATAAAAGACCAAAAATGGCTGTGGAGACCGGAACTGATGAAAAAGACCGGAGTGGACTGGAGCTACGACTTAAGAAACGCGTCAAAGGACCTCGCGGTAATGTTCTTGAAATATGGCAGCATAACCAACCAAAACAAGAATAAGAACATGCTCACCACAGACAGCCTTTTAAATTTCATATTCAACAATGTCTACGCTCAATACCCAGCAGGCAGGAAACTGTCCGTCCACGAGCGCATGCTCCAGCGCAACTTCCTTGCCGACCTCACGCTCAGCGCGGAAAACCTTACCACTTTCGGCACTGGCGTAGGACTGCAACTCAAGAAGATGCTTGAAAAGGTAAAGGCTTATGCCGAGCAAGGAGAAAAAGGCGCGAAAGACGACATAACGAAGGCTCACTTCGACTCGATGAAGAATTTCATCACGACATGGCAAACCGGAGACAACAAAGCACTATTGACTAAATAAAAACATGAAATACACAATACCAACACTCGTGGCGTTGATGGCACTGTCCATGCCAGCGTGCGCCCAAGGCAAACAGCAAGCAGCCAAGACCACCGAGGCAAAGGCCGACACATTGCCTTATACATACAAGAGCTTCATGGCCCAAAAGGACGTGAAGGTGACAAAAGGACTGAACAACGCCGACGGTCTGGCTCTCAACATCTACCAGATAGGCGACAAGTATTATCTTGAGATTCCTCGCAAGGCCCTGGGCAGGGACATTCTCGCCCTCGCCATGAGCCACAGGGGCAGCAGCTACCTGTCGCCGGCATCGGGAACGTTCAAGCTAAAGGAAGGCGCCAACAAGCACTCACTGTACTTGACCTACAACCGCAGCCTTGACACTCAGGCCGACTCCACGCATGCCAAGGCCGCCAACGCCGCCATGATGGAAGCCATACACGCGAGCAACATGGAGCCAATCGACATGAGTCTCACCGTGGTGTCGAGAGGCGAGGACGGCAAGTCGTATATAGTGGACATCTCCTCAAACATCAACTCCGCGCCGGGACTGTTCGACGTGTCAAAGAACTCGTCGCTCAACCATCCCGACATGTCGCGCTCCAGGGTGTCGTCGATAGACGCCATAAGCGGAGGAGCCGTGTTCGACCTCTACCGCTCGCAGAGCGACATGATCAACGTCACCATGACCGCACAAGCGGAACGAGCCACGACCACGCCTTTAAGATTCGTGTTGCAGATTCTGCCAAACAGGAAAGACAAGCTGAAACTGAACTGCCCGTTCTATGGCTTCAACACCTTCGAAAGGCAAGAATACGACACCAAGACGTATGTGTCGAGGCGCAGGCAATATGTGAGCCGTTGGAACTTCGACGAGGGACCCATCACGGTCTATATCAACCCCATCACGCCAAAGCCATACAGAGAGAGCATCGTGAAAGCGTTTGGCGAATGGTCATCGGCCCTCAACGCCGCTGGCGTGAAGAAACCGTTTACATTCTCTTACGACGCCAAAGACGCACAGATGAGCTATCGCCATATCTATGTAGACTGGTTCGGGGCAACCACTCCCACAAACAACGTCGTGCGCGACGCCAAGTCGGGAGAGATACTCGCTGCAAGGATAGACGTGAGCAACTGGGGCATGGATGAACTGCAGAAAAACTATTACATCACCTGCCGTAACATCGACAAGCGAATCGCAAAGGACATGAACAGCACGGGCGTGTTGCAAGACATGATACAGGCTCTTGTGGCAGGTCAGGTAGGCGAGGTGCTGGGATTGAAGCGCAACGACAACGGCTACTGCCAATTCACGCCCCAGCAACTGCGTTCCAAACAATGGCTGCAAACCAACGGCACGACATCGTCGGTAACTGGCGGGCTTACCTTCAACTACATCATACAGCCTGAAGACGGCATAGGCGCGGAAGGTCTGTTCCCAAAGGTGTCGGTCTACGACCGTGACGCCATTGCCTATCTCTATGGCAAGAGCACGAAAGTGCCTCAAGGCGAAGCCGGTTTCTACTTCCAGTACAACATGTCTGACTACAAGACAAGCTGGAAGAACCCCAAGGCTTATCTTTCGAGCGACTTCGTGGAGGCGGCACGACTCGGCATTGCACAACTCAAGCGGTTGTACAACTCGATAGACAACGACATGAAGAAGTTGCCAAGCACGCAAAACAGCATCGCACAAGAACACAACGTCATTCTCAAGACCTTGGGGCAATATCAGCAACTGATAAAGAACGCGACATCGGTAGTTGGCAACAAGAAGACCTACCCCGTGCAGCGAGGCGTAAACGAGACTCCAAACGCCTACCCAACCAAGGCCTACCAAGTCAAGGTGCTCAATTTCCTGAACAAGGAGATACTGCATGGCGTGCCGTCGTGGACCGACAATGCGGTAGCCAAACGCGTTTGCGGTGGCAACGTTGACGGCATGATGCGCGCCGTGGCGGTGGAAGCATACAAGAGCCTGCTCGACGAGGCGAAGATAAACAACCTCATCTCCGCAGAGGACGAGCTGGGCGACAAGGCTTTCAAGGCCAAGGAGCTTTTCGACTTCATAGACCATAACCTGATGTGCGACTACAAGGCCAATGAAGCCGTGCCTGAGTATGTGCGACTTATCCAAGCCAACGTGTTGCCCGACTTGGCCGAAAAGGTCTTCAATACCGACATTTCCACGGCGATAAGCAATGAAGGCGCTACCATGCTGCACGCCTATTTCGTGAACCTCGCCAATAAGGTCGACGAGCTTTCAAGGACAAATGTCGACGAGAACACTCGTGAAAACTATAAGTTTATCATGATGCGCTTCAAGCGCAACTATTTTGACAAGCAACACTGATGCATAGACTGCAAATTCTCTCTGTTTTATTTTTCATTCAGACAGCCCTTGCCGCCCAAACGACGGCAAGCGGCATTGTCTTGAGTGGCGAGACGAAGGACACCGCAAACGTAGAGCGTTACGATGACCCAAAACTCGAGCCGCTGGTAAGCAGTCTGGAGACGGTGCCTTGGTTCCATAAGAGCAAGGACCGGTTTTGGTATACGTGGCACAAGGCCGGCGGAGACACGGAATACTATGCCTGGGAGAAAGGCAAGGGCAAGTGGAAGGTGACACGCCACGGGGCTGATAGCTTAGTGGCAAACCGATGGCCGAAGATAAACCCCTACGGCACAAGCAACGACTCCGTATGGAGACTGTCGGTCGACTCTTCAAAGAACCTCGTCTTGGAGAATCTCAAGACCAAGACCACGGCAACGCTTTGCCGTGGCGTGGAACATGACTTCCCTTTTGAGATAACCGACGTGAAGTGGTTGCGCGGCGACAAGTTCATATTGCCACGCGTTGACCATCGCGGCGTGAGGAAGTTTGGCATGATGTGGTGCGGTGCCTACAACACGCCCATGGCCTCCTCCTACGAATATGAGATTCCCGGCGACACGGTGGTGAAAACCACACATTATTATATAGGCGACTGCGAACGCGGAACCATGCGCGAGGTTGACGTAAGGAAATGGAAATGCCAGGAGATTGTGGCGCAGAAGGCGGAAGGCGTGGACGACCGCATATATTTCTGGAGAAAGAAGAAGACGCGCGACGTGTCGCAACTGTGCAGCATTGACAGCGAAGGCAACCTCAGCGAACTCATTACCGAAAGCGCCAAGCCACGCGTCAATCCCGACATGTTCGAATGCAAGATTGCCAACAATGGCAACGACATCTTCGTTTGGAGCGACCGCACCGGATGGGGACACATCTACCACTACGACGGCCACGGACGCTTGCTCAACCCTGTCACTTCAGGCAACTGGACGGCAGGCCGAATATGCGCCATCGACGAGAAAGCCAAACTGCTGTTCTTCTATGGCTACGGGCATGAGGCCAGGCGCAACCCTTACTACCAGCACCTGTACAGGGTCGGGTTCAACGGCAAGGGGTTGAAGCTGCTGACACCCGAAAACGCCGAGCACAAGTTGTTTGTGAGCCCCAACTGCAAAATCATCGTAGACAACTACAGCACCGTGAGCGAGGCGCCGACCATCGTCGTGAGGGACGCTAACGGCAAGAAGCTCGACATGCTGGAGAAAAGCGACGTGAGCAAGCTCTATGCCTATGGCTGGAAAGCTCCCGAGCAATTCAAGATAAAGGCGGCTGACGGCAAGACCGACCTCTACGGACTGATGTGGAAGCCTTACGACTTTGACCCTTCGAAGAAGTACCCCATCATATCGCAGGTGTATCCTGGGCCATTCACGGAAACGGTGTGGAACGACTTTACGGTGTTCGACAAATACCACAACGCCGCGCTCGCCCAACGTGGCTTCATCGTCGTGGTTTTCGGACATCGTGGCAGCAGCCCGCTACGCAGCAAGGCCTACAACACCTTTGGCTATGGCAACCTGCGCGACTATCCTCTTGCCGACGACAAGGCCGGCATTGAGCAGATAGCGGCCAAATACAGTTTCGTGGACATCAGTCGCGTGGGCATCGTCGGGCACAGTGGCGGCGCGATGATGGCGGCCGCGGCCATCATGACCTACCCTGATTTCTACAAGGCTGCCGTGGCAAGCTCTGGCAACTATGACAACACTGTCTACAACCGCATGTGGGGCGAGACTTATCAAGGCATCGCTGACGACAACGCGAGGTTTAGCGTGAAGACGGTGCAAGAGCTCGCACCACGACTAAAAGGTCACTTGATGCTCGCCACGGGCGACGTGGACCAGAACGTACATCCCATACACACGCAAAGATTGGTGGAGGCGCTTATCAATGCCAACAAGGACTTTGACCTCCTTGTCTTGCCAGGGCAGCAACACCACTACGACTTCACTCATCAAATGTATTTTGAGCGGCGCAAAAGGGACTTCTTTGAAAGGTGGCTCAAGTGACGCTGACATGGGTTAACACAGGGTGCGCTATTGCAATATGAAAACATTATTGGGAAAACGCTTGCGAATTTGAAACAATTGTGCTATTTTTGCAAAAGCAATCAAAGTCAAACAAAAAAGAACAATATTTAATCTTTCAATGTGTAACTCATGAAGAAGACCCTACTCATCTTAAACATCGTCTTTGCCGCCTCACTGCGGCTGTGCGCACAAGCGCCCTTGCCCGCCAACCCCACGTTCAAGAGGGTGTTCACCTACGGCAAGGCAATAGGCACAAGCGTGCAAGACATGGCCATATCCGGCGACACCGCCATAAGCTTCACCCACGCCTTGGAGAAGGTGTATCTCTTAGACCTCACCAAGAAGAAAAAAATAGGCAAGCTGCGCATTGAGACTGACCCTAAAGTCCACTGCAACACCGTGTCGTTTGGGTCACGATACGCCCCGACCGACAAGTGGCCCCTACTCTACGTGGCGCAATCATCAAACAGGCATACCTCCAATGTGTACCGCATGGTGGGCAAAGACTTGCAACTCGTCCAGACCATAACATGGGCTGGATACAAGAATGCCCTCACGGCCTTCGACAACGCCGACAAGAGCCACATATACGTGATAGCATGGAACGGAAAGGAAGACCGCAACCCGCGAATCTTCAAGATTGCCACACCAAGCATAAAGGAAAGCGACATCTCGATAGACCTCAGCAACGAGACCGACTATTTCTCGTTCAACTACATCAACAAGTTTGAAGTGGTACAGGGCGTGACCGTGAAAGACGGCATGATGTATCAGGTGAGGGGATTCAAGGACGGTGGCCAGCTCGCGGTGTTCGACCTGAACGCGGAAAAGCAAGTGCGCCTCATCTCCCTTCCCCTCTTGGGCATCACGGCTGAGCCAGAGGGCATAGCTTTCCAGGGCGACAAGCTATGGATATGCGACCAGCAAAGCAACATGTTCGTAATGCAATAGCACGACAGCACGACAAGAATCGCATGACACAAGTATAACCAAGGCCATACAAACCGAAAGGCCGCTCACGTGAATATCGTGGGCGGCCTTTTTGCTTATTGGCGCTGGTCAACGCCTCTCATCGTCAACGCTATGCGATGGCGACGACTGTCAACCTCCATCACCCTGACGCGCACGTGCTGGTGAAGTTTCACCACCTCGTTGGGGTCGCGCACGAACTTGTCGGCGAGTTGCGATATGTGGACAAGTCCGTCTTGATGCACGCCTACGTCAACGAAAGCTCCGAAATTGGTTATGTTGGTCACGATGCCTGGCAGTTCCATCATTGGCACGAGGTCTTCCGGGGTG
>ERZ1034755.474-NODE-474-length-13361-cov-6.030663_pt1 | contig 13361 bp, 9 predicted proteins | sample MGYA00520596_ERZ1034755 | MGnify/ENA primary metagenome ERZ1034755 (study PRJEB33766, sample SAMN09781701) | gut metagenome | biome: gut microbiome | host: Homo sapiens | place: Madagascar | study: EMG produced TPA metagenomics assembly of the PRJNA485056 data set... | reverse complement strand
ATCCTACACCCTTCCAGATGCTTGAGGATGTGGAGTTTGACGCAGGCGATGACTCTGCCGACGGCGAGACTTCTGTGCTCAATGAAGCTCTGCTCTCCATGCTGCGCGGCTTGCGCAGCGACATTGCCAAGGAGAAGGAGGTGCCGCCCTACGTTATCTTCCAGGACGTATCGCTTGAGGATATGGCCACCTTCTGTCCTACCACGCTCGAGGAACTGCAGAACGTGCGCGGAGTGGGCGAGGGAAAGGTGCTCCGCTACGGCAAGAAGTTCTGCAAGCTCATACAGGACTATTGCGAGGAGAACGACATCCATCCCGTGGATGACCTGCGTGTGCGCACACTGGTAAACAAGAGCAAGCGCAAGGTGGATATCATCCAGGCCATCGACCGTCGCGTGATGCTCGATGACCTGGCGCATGCCCAGGGGCTCAGCATGGAGGAGCTGCTCGATGAGATAGAGGCTATCGTGTATAGCGGTACCAAGCTGAATATCAAGTATTACCTGGATGAGGCACTCGACGAGGACCACGTGGAGGACATCTACGACTACTTCCTCGAGGACTCCGAGACCGATGACCTCGACGAGGCACTGGATGAGCTGGGCGGTGAATACACCGAGGAGGAGGTGCGCCTGGTGCGTGTGCAGTTCCTCTCAGACTATGCCAACTGACCCGTTTTACGGCTATCGAATAAAAGACTTGCCGCCCTGCTGGACATTCCAGCGGGGCGGCAGTCTTTTTCGGCGCATCTCAGGGAATTTGGGAGAAGGGGCGGCTGGTGGGCATGAGCATGTGGAAACGTATGGCTCACAGCCCCCATGGGCATGGTCTGTCGTGCAGAGGGATTGACCCCGGATGGTTGCACCGGAAACCGCAGCGCGCTGCAATGGCGGATGCAGCGCGCTGCGATGCCCGTCGAAGCACGCTGCGTTGCCACATGCACCGCTATGCATAATCCCGTCCAAAATCATCCCCAGATTCCTTCAATCCATCCTTGTGGGGAGGTCATGCTTTTGCCCCAGTCCCTCCATCGGATCGGGTGACATTAAGGAGCGTTCTTCACCCTCTTTTTCAAAAAAAAGCATAAAAAGGAGGAGTGCGCAAAATCAAGTGGCGCAAACAATTCCCGCCCTCAATAAATTTTCATATCTTTGCACGCAATATAAACTAAAGGTTATGGCATCATTTATTGCAGACAAGATTGTAATGGACGGTCTTACCTATGACGACGTCCTGCTGATTCCCGCTTATTCAGAAGTGCTGCCCCGCACAGTGGAGTTGACCACGCGCTTCTCGCGCAACATCGAGCTCAAGATTCCGTTTGTGACAGCCGCTATGGACACTGTCACCGAATCTACCATGGCTATTGCCATCGCCCGTGAAGGCGGTATCGGTGTGATCCATAAGAATATGAGCATCGAGGAACAGGCTCGTCAGGTGGCCATCGTGAAGCGTGCCGAGAATGGTATGATCTACGATCCCGTGACCATCCGTCGCGATGGGACTGTAGAGGATGCGCTTGCCCTCATGGCCGAGTACCATATCGGTGGCATACCTGTAGTGGATGGCGAGCGTCATCTGGTGGGTATCGTGACCAACCGTGACCTGCGCTTCGAGCAGAACATGAAGCGTCCCATCGTGGAGGTGATGACCAGCGAGAACCTGGTGACCACGCATGCCAAGACTGACCTGGCCGCTGCAGCCATGATTCTGCAGGAGAACAAGATAGAGAAGTTGCCTGTGGTGGATGAGGACAACAAGCTTGTGGGCCTCATTACATACAAGGACATTACCAAGGCCAAGGACAAGCCCATGGCCTGCAAGGACAATCTGGGACGCCTTCGTGTGGCTGCCGGTGTGGGTGTGACCACCGATACCCTGGAGCGCATGCAGGCTCTGGTGGATGCCGGAGTGGATGCCATCGTGATCGACACCGCCCACGGACACAGCAAGTACGTGATAGAGAAGCTCAAGGAAGCCAAGCAGAACTTCCCCAACGTGGATATCGTGGTGGGCAACGTGGCCACTGGCGAGGCTGCACGCATGCTGGCAGAGGCCGGTGCCGACGGTGTCAAGGTGGGTATCGGTCCGGGCAGCATCTGCACCACACGTGTGGTGGCAGGCGTGGGTGTACCCCAGTTGAGTGCCATCTACGATGTGGCAAGCGCCCTTCAGGGCACTGGTGTGCCCCTCATTGCCGACGGTGGTCTGCGCTACAGCGGTGACGTGGTCAAGGCTCTGGCTGCAGGTGGCTACTGCGTGATGATTGGCTCGCTGGTGGCCGGCACCGAGGAGAGTCCCGGCGATACCATCATTTACAACGGCCGCAAATTCAAGAGCTATCGTGGCATGGGCTCGCTGGAGGCCATGGAGTGCGGCAGCAAGGACCGCTACTTCCAGGCTGGCGTGAAGGATGCCAAGAAGCTGGTGCCCGAAGGCATCGCCGGTCGTGTGCCCTACAAGGGCTCTGTGCAGGAGGTCATCTACCAGCTCATCGGCGGCCTGCGCAGCGGTATGGGCTATTGCGGAGCCAACACCATCGAGGCTCTGCACGATGCCAAGTTTGTGCGTATAACCAATGCCGGCGTGCTGGAGAGCCATCCCCACGATGTGACCATCACCAGTGAGGCTCCCAACTACAGCCGTCCTCAGTAACCAACCCATACAGACAAATGAAGAAGACCCTGCTGCTTCTGTTCTCACTGGTGTGCGGTGCAAGCCTTCATGCGCAGGATGACCCCGTGGTGATGCGCGTGAATGGGCAGCCCGTGCTCCGCAGTGAGTTTGAGTACAATTACAATAAGAACAACTCCGAAGGCGTAGTAGATAAGAAGAGTGTGGAGGAATACGCGCAGCTCTATGCCGACTACAAGCTGAAGGTGATGGCGGCCAAGGATGCCCGCCTGGACACTCTGAGCAGTTTCCAGAAGGAGTTCCGCCTCTATCGCGACCAGCAGATACGACCCATGCTCATCCCTGCCGGGGCTGTAGATGTGGAGTGCCGCGCCTATTACGACCATATTCTGGCCAGTCTGGGCGGCAAAGAGCTGGTTCAGCCGGCCCACATATTCCTGCGTGTACCGCAGAACGCCAGCCAGCAGGAGCAGGAGGCTGTCAAGGTGCGCATCGATTCTGTCTATGCCGCATTGCAGTCGGGAGCCGACTTCGGCGAGTTGGCCAAGCAGGTGTCGCAGGATCCGCAGACGGCCGTACACGGCGGCATGCTCCCCTGGATCGGCCCCAACCAGACTCTGAAGGAGTTTGAAGACGTGGTCTATTCGCTTGAGGTAGGCAAGTACTCCGAGCCGTTCCTCTCCACGGTGGGCTATCATGTGGTCAAGCTCATGGGCAAGAAGCCTCTCGAAACCTACGAGCAGCTCAAGCCCAACATACAGCGTTACCTGGAGAGCCAGGGTCTGGAGAACCAGCTGTCGGCCAACGTGCTCGATTCGCTGGTGGAGCAGTCAGGTTCCCAGAAGACTGTGGAACAGATTCTGGACGAGGAGACCGAGCGCCTCTGTGCCCAGGATGCCAGCCTGAAGTACCTCGTGCAGGAATACTATGAGGGCCTGCTCCTCTTCGAAGAATGCTCGCGCGAGGTGTGGGAGCCAGCCAAGGCCGACACCGCAGGCATGAAGAAGTTCTTCAAGGCCAATAAGAAAAAGTATGCGTGGAGCGAACCGCATTTCCGCGGAATGCTCTATTATTGCCAGAACGCCCGGGATGTGAAGGCCGTGAAGAAGGCTCTGAAGAAGGTGGATGAGAGCCACTGGACAGACAGCATCCGCCATCAGTTCAACAAGGACAGCGTGACCGTGCGTATGGAACACCGCATGTTTGTCAAGGGCGAGAACGGTCAGGTCGATCGTCTGGCATTCAAGGACAAGAAGGCCGAAGTGAAGGAGATGACCGGATTCCCCTATGTGGCCGTTGTGGGAAAGGTGCTCAAGAAGGGCCCCAAGGAGTGGACCGACGTGAGCAACCAGCTTGTAGGCGACTACCAGCGCCACCGCGAGGAGGCTTTCGTCAAGGAGCTCCGCCAGCGCTACACTGTGGAGATAGACTCCGAGGCACTCAAGACAGTGAACAAACATTGATTAGACTTTTATGAGAAAAGGCAATAAGTATATTCTGCTCCTTGCCGCGTTCCTCTCTGCAGTCACATCGCTCGCACAGAAGAATGTGGTGGATGAAATCGTTTGGGTGGTGGGCGACGAGCCCATACTGCGCTCCGACGTGGAGAAGCGGCGCAATGAGTATGGCAGTTCAATAAGCGGCAACCCCTACTGCGTCATCCCTGAGCAGCTGGCCGTACAGAAACTCTTCCTCCATCAGGCCGCCATCGACAGCATCGAGGTGACCGATGCCGAGGTGAACCCATACGTGGAGCAGGACATCAACGAGAAGGTGCTCATGGCAGGGTCAAAGGAGAAGCTCGAAGAGTACATGCAGATGAACATGAAGCAGATACGTGAGGAACTCTTTGACCAATACAAGAGCGAGCTCACGGCACGCAAGATGCGTGACCAGCTGACCTCCGATATCAAGGTCACCCCTGCCGAGGTGCGCCGCTTCTTCAAGGACGTCCCCGAGGATAGCCTGCCCCTCATCTCCACTCAGGTGGAGGTGCAGGTGCTGGTGCTCCAGCCTCGCATCAAGCAGGAGGAGATAGACCGCGTGAAGGACATCTTGCGTAGCTATGCCGAGAGGGTGAGCAATGGCTCCACCTCCTTTGGCACCTTGGCACGGCTCTATAGCGAGGACCCCGGAAGCGCCAGGCAGGGTGGCGAGCTCCCCTTTATGGGCCGTGGCGAGCTGGACCCCGCATTTGCCAATGTGGCTTTCTCCCTTACCGACCCCTCCAAAGTGAGCAAGATAGTGAAGAGTGACTTCGGCTATCACATCATACAGCTCATTGAGAAGCGTGGCGATAAGCTCAAGTGCCGCCATATCCTCAAGCGTCCCGAGGTGGCGCAGGCCGATATCGATACTGCCATGGCGCATCTCGACTCCATTGCCGAAGATATCCGCACCCAGAAGATAAGCTTTGAGAATGCTGTGCTCTTTGCCTCTGATGACAAGGACTCGCGCAACAACCATGGCATCCTGACCAATACCAAGGAGAACGGAGACCGCACCACCCGCTTTGAGATGAGCGAGCTGTCGGCTGTCTCCAGCGATTTGGCACGTGTGGTAGAGGGTATGCAGACGGGCGAAATCTCCAAGCCCTTCACCATGGTCAACTCTAAAGGAAGCACTGTATGCGCCCTTGTCCGCCTGAAGAGCCGCATCAAGTCGCATCGGGCCAACATTGCCGAAGACTTCCAAGTGCTCAAGGACGTGGTGGAGAACCAGCGAAGTCAGGAGCGCATACTCAGTTGGATCAAGGAGAAACAGAAGAGCACCTACATACGCATCAATCCTGACTGGCGCGACTGCGAGTTTCAGTATCCTGGATGGGTGAAGTGAGATGAACCGTAGAGTAAGTCTCGTATGTCTGATAGCACTGTTTGGCGTATGTCTGCTTGGAGCCATGCCTCCCGTCAAACGGGCTTCCACCGACAGCCGGAGCAAGGAGAACTCCAGCAGTCAGGTGTACTTGCTGCATGCCGATAAACTGTATTTCGATGACCATATAAGGCCTGACGCGCAGTTCCTGGTGGGCAATGTGCAGTTCCGGCACGATGATGTGCTCATGTACTGCGACAGTGCGTTGTTCTTCAAAGCCACCAACTCCTTTGATGCCTACGGCCATGTAAGGATGGTGCAGGGCGATACCCTTTCGCTCACAGGCGAGATACTCTATTATAACGGCCTTGACCAGATAGCCCGGGTGCGCCGTAATGTGGTGCTGCGACACCGCGAGAGCACCCTCTACACCGATAGTCTCGACTATGACAAGCTCTATGGCATGGGCTACTTCTTCGAGGGCGGACGCCTGCTCGACCAGGAGAATGAGCTCACGAGCGACTGGGGAGAATACACTCCAGCCACACGCGAGGCAGTGTTCAACTATAATGTGAAGCTAGTGAACCCTGCTCCGCCACGCAGCGCACAGACCACCTTGGTATCTGACACCCTGCATTATAATACCGGCACAGGCATTGCCCACATCGTGGGACCCTCCAACATCGAGCATGGAAGCAGCCACATCTACTCCGAGCTCGGCTATTACGACTCGAAGGCAAACCTTTCGTATCTGCTCAACAGAAGCATCCTCACCAATGAGGGCAAGCGTCTGGTGGGCGACAGTGTGGTGTGGGATGGTGAGCACAAGGTGGGAAAAGCCTTCGGCAACATCGTTTATACCGATGCCGCAAACAAGAACATGTTCACGGGCAACTATTGTCTATACAATGACAGCACGGGTTACTCCGAGGCCGCAGACAGTGCCGTTGCCATCGACTTCTCGCAGAAAGATACCCTCTATGCGCATGCCGACACCTTCAAGGTGTTCACCTATAACATCCGCACCGATAGTGTCTATCGCGTGATGCACGCTTACAGGCACATGAGAGCGTACCGCCGCGACATCCAGGCCGTGTGTGATTCATTGGTATTCAACGGTCAGGACTCCGTGATGACCATGTACCACGACCCCATCTTGTGGCAGGAAGGACAACAGCTGCTGGGTGAGGAAATCAAGGCATTCTTCAACGACAGCACCATCGACAGCGTGCAGGTACTCCGCCAGGCCCTTTCGGTGGAGCGGTTGGACAGCATCCATTACAATCAGATAACGGGCAATGAGATGCATACGTACTTTAGGGATGGCGAGGTATATCTCTCTACGTCCATCGGCAATGTGTATGTCAACTATTTCCACATGGGTGAGGACAGCATCCTGGCAGACATGAACCGCACGGAGACCACATTCCTCAAGATATTCCTCAAGGATCGCAAGGTGGACAAGATATGGATGCCGGCCGCTACGGGCAGCTTCTATCCCATCCCGCTCATCCCTGCCGACATGCTCTATGTGGAGAACTTCGCATGGTTTGACTATGTGCGACCAGTGGACAAGCACGATATCTTTGAATGGAGACCCAAGAAGGCGGGCTCGGAATTGAAGAAGATAACCCGCAGGGAGGCTCCTAAGCAGAAACTTTCAAACATCAAAAAGAAATAGGTTATGGGAATGTTCAATACAAGAAAGCCGCGTAAGTTCCGTTCCGTACACATCTATACCGACGAGAGCCGCGAGAAGCTTGAGAAGTTGGTGCGTGATGTGAAGCGCGAACAAGGCATGCTCGAGGAGGAGAATAAGCCCTATGACCCAGCCAAGTTCAAGGGTAAGTTCGGGCAATATACGCCTCGCGTCCAGCGTCACAAGGAATCGTCTTTCCGTATGGGATGGCCTGTGGTGATAGTGCTCCTGCTGGCGCTGATGCTTGTGTGGCGCTTCCTGCTCAGCGGTACCACCTATTAAATGATGTGAGACGGCCCCTTGGAACCAATAGCCCCACCTGTTTCGAAATGTGAGACAGCCCCTTGGGACCAACAGCCTCGCCTTTTGAATGACATGAGGCAGTCCCTTGGAGGCAATAACTCCACCTGTTGAGAGATGCGGTGCAGCCCTTTGGACATACATAATATATAATAGTAGAGAAACAGACACAAAAGAGTAGCCGATGGATATCATTCATCTTCTTCCCGACTCGGTGGCCAATCAGATTGCGGCCGGAGAGGTAGTACAGCGTCCGTCCTCCGTCATCAAGGAACTGATGGAGAACGCAGTGGATGCTGGGGCTTCCCATATAGATGTGGTGATAACAGACGCCGGACGCACCTCCATACAGGTCATCGATGACGGCAAGGGTATGACGCAGACCGATGCGCGGCTCGCTTTTGAGCGTCACGCAACCTCCAAGATCCGTCGGGTGGAGGACCTCTTTACCCTGCACACAATGGGCTTCCGTGGCGAGGCGCTGCCATCCATAGCTGCGGTGTCGCAGGTGAGGCTCAAGACGCGCGTGGCTGACAGCGAACTGGGAGTGTCGCTCAGCATAGACGGTTCCGAGGTGGTGTCGCAGGAGATGTGCTCCTGCCCTGTGGGCTGCAACTTCGAGGTGCGCAATCTCTTCTACAATGTACCGGCACGAAGAAAGTTCCTCAAGTCCAACCAGACTGAGATGAACAATATCGTGCAGGAGTATGAGCGTGTGGCTCTGGTCAACCCCGACATCTCATTCTCCCTCACTCATGGCGATACGCTCCTCTCTAAACTCGAGCGCGGAACGCAGCGAAGCAGGGTGGTGTCGGTCTTTGGCAAGAGGCTCGACAGCCAACTGCTTGATGTGCATGTGGAGACCTCGTTGGCCAATATAAAGGGCTTCGTGGGCAAGCCTGAGGCCGCCAGAAAGAAGAACGCAGCGCAGTACTTCTTTGTCAACGGCCGCTACATGCGCCATCCCTACTTCCATAAGGCGGTCATGGAAGCCTTCAATCATCTCATTCCCGAAGGCGAGCAGATACCATACTTTCTGTTCTTCGACATCGACCCCGCCAATGTGGATGTCAACATACACCCCACCAAGACAGAGGTCAAATTCGAGAACGAGTCGGCCATCTGGCAGATAATAGTGGCAGCGGTGCGTGATACGCTGGGCCGTTTCAACGCTATCCCCACCATCGACTTCGACGTGGAGGGCAGGCCCGACATTCCTGTGTTTGACACAGAAGGACTCTCCTCGGTGCAGGCACCCCAGGTGCAGGTGGATGTGACCTACAATCCCTTCCACAGCCAGCCGCGCCAGCAGGCACCTGTTGACTGGCAGGCTCTCTACGAAGGGCTCGACCAGGCCCATGCCGCACCTGCCCCCGAGATTTCGGACGAGCAGCCGCAGGACAACCTTTTCGGCGACGAGGAACTTGATACGGCCGACCGCAGCGTGGAGCACTTCCAGTTTCGCGGTCAGTATATCCTCACTGCCGTGCAGTCGGGACTGATGATTGTAGATCAGCACAGAGCACACGTGAGGGTGCTCTATGACAAATATATGCGCCAGATGGAGAGCAAGAACACCACGGGGCAGAGGCTCCTCTTCCCCGAGATGATCACTGTGTCGCCATCCGACAGCGTCATCCTGCAGCACATCACCGATGACCTCATGCTCATGGGCTTCGATATCAGCGATCTCGGTGGCGGCTCCTACTCCATCCAGGCGGTGCCAGCCGACCTGGGCGAGATGAATCCGGTGCCTGTGCTGACGCTGATGATAGAGACGGCCAAGGAAAAGGATACAGGCATGGAGCACGAGATGCGCCACCGCCTGGCGCTGGTGATGGCACGCAGCACTGCTGTGGTGACAGGCCAGCTGCTGTCGGTACACGAGATGGACAGCCTGATCAATGACCTCTTCCAGTGCACCAACCCCAATATGACGCCTACCGGCAAGACCATCGTCTCCATAGTGCAGCAGGCGCAGATAGACAAACTATTCGGTTGAACAGACAGATACAAGAATACAATAAACATATATGGAAACAAAACAGAAAATCATCCTGACGGGCGACCGTCCAACTGGCAAGCTGCACATAGGTCACTATGTGGGCTCGCTTCGCCGCCGTGTGGAGTTGCAGAACAGCGGTGAGTATGACAAGATTTACATCTTCGAGGCCGATGCTCAGGCTTTGACCGACAATATAGATAACCCCGAGAAGGTGCGCCAGAACGTAATCGAGGTGGCACTGGACTACCTTGCTGCAGGTCTCGATCCCGAGCGCAGCACCCTTTTCATACAGAGTCAGATACCTGAGCTGTGCGAACTCTCGTTCTACTTTATGGACATGGTGAGCGTGAGCCGCCTGCAGCGTAACCCCACGGTGAAGACTGAGGTGAAGATGCGAGGCTTCTCCGGCGACAGCATCCCCGTGGGTTTCTTCACCTATCCTATCAGCCAGGCTGCCGACATCGCCCTCTTCAAGGCCACCACGGTACCCGCCGGTGAAGACCAGGAACCCATGTTGGAGCAGTGCCGCGAGATAGTGCGACGCTTCAACAATATCTATGGTCCCACCCTGGTGGAGCCTGAGATTCTGCTGCCCAACAATGCAGCCTGCCTGCGTCTGCCCGGTACGGACGGCAAGGCCAAGATGAGCAAGAGCCTGGGCAACTGCATCTACCTGAGCGACTCGGCCGATGAGGTGTGCCGCAAGGTGAAGAGCATGTACACCGACCCCACGCATCTGCAGGTGAGCGACCCCGGTCACCTCGAGGGTAATGCCGTGTTCACCTACCTCGACGCGTTCGCTACCGACGAGATGGTGCATTGCTGCATGAAGGACTATGAAACGCTGCAGGAGATGAAGGACCACTATACTCGTGGCGGCCTGGGCGACATGAAATGCAAGAAGTTGCTGATGAACATTCTGCAGGACACCTTGGAGCCCATCCGTCAGCGTCGTGCAGAGTTCGAAAGTGACATCCCCGCCGTATATGACATCCTCAAGCAGGGTTGTGAGAAGGCCCGCGAGGCTGCCGTGGAGACCATGGACGAGGTACGCCGCGCCATGAAGCTCAACTACTTCGAGGACGCCGCCCTCATCAGTTCACAGTCAGAGCGCTTCGGTACCAAGTAAATTCTTTTACTCTCCCTGCCTGTTGCTTTTGCAGATGGATTCCGTCTGGTGGGGTGGGGGAGGATAGCAATAAGCCGGTGGCAAACCCATTCAAGATAGGGCAGGCCACCGGCTTTTCCTGCTCCCAATGGCTTCGCTTTGACGGACAAGAAAATTGTTAGGGGCGATGAAGCGGAACGCGCAGACTGTTTGTAGAACTTCTTTGGACAAAGGACTGGGTCTTGTCAACGAATTGGAGAGCTTTCTTTGGACAATGGAGAGGAATGCGCGGAAACGTCTGTTGTGTTCTTTGCCCCGATGAAACAGAATATGCAGGATGCATGAGCAGGATTGTAGGGTCGGTGTCCCAGGTCGAGTTGAACCGTAGGGTCCGCTCTGCGAACAGACGGAAAACGTTGGCCCGGAAAACGCAACGCGGTGCATGCGCCGACTCAGTGCGCTGCGATGGTCATCGCAGCACGCTGCATCAAGCATCGTAGCGCACTGCGCTTTTTGAAGCAAAATGCAGCCCCCTTGGTTGGAGAGTCGTGGTCGGCACACCCGAAGGCGGTGGGGCAGTGCTGCAACTGACCCGTGTTGCCTTGTTGTGGCACCTGAAGAAGACCAACGAATACCTTTCCCTGCCCATAGCCAAGGCTCTGTGCAGGTTTCGCATGGCCAAGCCTTTGTACCCCTGCTGTTTTTCTTCCTCTCGTACTGGCCTTTGCCCAGTCTGTCATACAGTTCAGGACTGCGGCGACTGCCCCGATTCTCGGTGTCCGACTCTCGCATCGGTATTCCTTCTGATGGCATCCGGCATTTTCCGCCATAGTGCCAAGTGGGTCTTAAGAGAGGTTAATCTCTCCTCTTCTGCTCTATTTCTTTGCTCTTATGTGTGTTGTGAAACGAAAAAGCCGTATCTTTGCGGCGTAATACGTAAGAACATAAAAGTTAGTCTGTCTTATATGGAGTTGGATTTGTTGACAGCGATATCGCCCGTTGATGGCCGCTATCGCGGAAAGACCGAGCCGCTGGCCGCCTATTTCTCAGAGTATGCCTTGATACGTTATCGCGTGCGGGTTGAAGTGGAGTACTTCATTGCCCTGTGCGAGTTGCCGCTTCCCCAGCTGGCATCCTTCCCTCAGGAGCTCTTCCCGAAGCTGCGTGCCATCTATCAGGCATTCAGTGAAGAGGATGCTGCCAGAGTGAAGTCTATCGAGCAGGTGACCAATCACGACGTGAAGGCAGTGGAGTACATCCTCAAGGAGCAGTTCGATGCCATCGGTGGCCTCGATGCATTCAAGGAGTTCATCCATTTCGGTCTCACCTCCCAGGATATCAACAACACCAGCGTGCCCATGAGCGTCAAGGAGGCTCTGGCAGAAGTCTATCTCCCCATGATGGAGGAACTGGTAGGCCAGCTGGAGCAGTATGCCCAGGAGTGGGACAATGTGCCCATGTTGGCCAAGACACACGGCCAGCCCGCCAGCCCTACACGCTTGGGCAAGGAGGTGATGGTCTTTGCATACCGTCTCCGCAGGCAGATTGACATGTTGCGCCAGTGCCCTTTGACTGCCAAGTTCGGCGGTGCCACCGGCAATTTCAATGCCCACCACGTGGCCTACCCCCAGTATGACTGGCGCCAATTTGCCAACAGCTTCGTGGCCGACAAGCTGGGTCTCGAGCGCGAGCAATATACCACACAGATCAGCAATTACGACTGCCTGGCCGCTGTCTTCGATGCTCTGAAGCGCATCAATACCATCATCATCGACCTCGACCGCGATTTCTGGCAGTACGTATCCATGGAATATTTCCGGCAGAAGGTGAAGGCCGGTGAGGTGGGCTCCAGTGCGATGCCCCACAAGGTCAACCCCATCGACTTCGAAAACAGCGAGGGCAACCTGGGCGTGGCCAATGCCCTGCTCACACATCTGGCAGGCAAGCTGCCCGTGAGCCGCCTGCAGCGCGACCTGACAGACAGTACGGTGCTCCGCAATATAGGTGTACCCATGGGTCACATGCTCATCAGCATACAGAGCACACTCAAAGGCTTGCGCAAGCTGGTGCTCAATGCCGATGCCATCAACCGCGACCTGGACAACTGCTGGGCTGTTGTGGCCGAGGCCATACAGACCATCTTGCGCCGCGAAGCCTACCCCCATCCCTATGAGGCGCTCAAGGCACTCACCCGCACAGGCAAGGGCATCAGCCACGAGACCATACAGAAGTTCATCGAGGAGCTGAATGTGAGCGAGTCCGTAAAGGATGAACTCCGTGCCATCACGCCCCACACTTACACAGGAATATAAGATAGACAAGAGAGATAATAGTATTTTTAGAGAAACGCTAAAGCACTGAAAACACAATGAGTACTGAAGACGAAAGCTGGAAGGAGAAGTTCTCCGAAGGCACAGAGGGTAAAGCCCGTGAGGGCTATCGCCCTTCAAATGGTGACAACAACACAGACGAGAAGAAGATGGGTGCCAATGGACGCGTGCTGCGCCCCCGTATCGCCCGTCCTGCATACAGCAGCAATGCTTCCCGCGATACACAGACAAGGAGTTATCAGCCTGGCGCAACCCGTGAGGGAGGCTATCAGCCCCGCCAGCAGGGTGAGGGTGGCTACCAGCAGCGTCCCCGCTTCCAGCGCGAGGGCGGCTACCAGCCAGGCCAGACCGGCGAGGGTGGCTACCAGCAGCGTCCCCGCTTCCAGCGTGAGGGCGGCTACCAGCCCCGCCAGCAGGGCGAGGGTGGCTACCAGCAGCGTCCCCGCTTCCAGCGTGAGGGCGGCTACCAGC
>ERZ1034755.466-NODE-466-length-13458-cov-5.593449_pt1 | contig 13458 bp, 9 predicted proteins | sample MGYA00520596_ERZ1034755 | MGnify/ENA primary metagenome ERZ1034755 (study PRJEB33766, sample SAMN09781701) | gut metagenome | biome: gut microbiome | host: Homo sapiens | place: Madagascar | study: EMG produced TPA metagenomics assembly of the PRJNA485056 data set... | reverse complement strand
GCACAGGAGAATGGGACAATCTGTACAGAGCAGACTGGCATCCAGCGCATGAATATGGGACGAAAGGAACAATGGGGCAGCAGAATTGTGCACAGCGGATGAAAGTTGGGGCCAAGTGCGTTGGTCACCCTGCAGAAAAGCGGTAATTTTACAAACACAAACCATCACTCTACCCCATCATGGAGCAACCCAAACAGGACAGAGCGCTGCGCATGCTGGCGCTCATGCTGCAGCGCACGCGGCGCTACTCGGCAAGCCAGTTGGCCGAACAGCTGGGCATCGACAGGCGCACCGTATATCGCTACATCAACACCTTCAACGAGGCGGGCTACGTGGTGCTCACCGACCACCATCACGTGAGGCTTGCCACAGGAACGGCCATCCATAAACAGCTCTCCGATCTGCTCTTCTTCAATCAAGAAGAGGCGATGACTCTGTACAACGCCATCGAAAGCATAGAGTCCGATACGCGCCTGAGGGAAGAGCTCAAGGCGAAGCTCGCCACCATCTACGGCACCAGCCTGGTGTCGGAGAAACTGATACGCATGGAGAAGAACCGCAACACGAAGCATCTGATGGAGTGCATCGAACTACGGCGAAGGGCGGTGCTGAAGGGCTACTCATCGCCAAGCAGCAACACGCAGCGCGACCGACTGGTGGAGCCGTTCGCATTGAGCGAGGACAAGAAGTACGTGTGGGCATTCGAGATAGAGACTGCCATGTGCAAGGTATTCCGCATCAGCCGCATACAGAGCGTGGAGATGCAGGAGCAGGTATGGCTCTGCAGCCGTCTGCACAGGCAGGGACACATGGATGCCTTCCGCACTGTGAGCATGGACGGGAGCACTCTGCCGGCGCGCATAAGGATGAAGAGGCGGGCCTACAACCTGCTCATGGAGGAGTTCCCGCTGTGTGAACAGGACGTTTCAGCCGTGAGCGGACAGGAGGAATGGGTGCTGGATACCCAGGTGAGCAACTATAAGAGCATCACGCGATTTATCGTGGGTCTGGCCGACCAAATCGTCATAGAGACTCCACAACTGCGCCGCTACATGTCCGACTACGTGCAGCAATGGCTCACGCGGCTGTGAAAACTGGTCTGCCCGATATTGGGGGATGGCAAGCTCACTGCGCTGCGATGACGAATGCAGCGCGCTTCGATGGCCGATGCAGCGCGCTTCGATGGCCGATGCAGCGCGCTGCGTTGGGCAATGCACTGCGCTGCGATAATCGACGGAGAACACAGCCATGTGGCAAGGAGCAGCAAAAGGCGTTCTGCCCACCCGTCTTCCGTCTGCGAAAGTTGCCTGTCATCCGCTTACAGGATGCTGCCGGCTTGGCCGCTTTCATCCTTTCGGGGGCTTTTCCAAGCGCAGCAGAAACCTATGGGAGAGACTTTTCCTCTTCTACCCCAAAACAGTACCCGCAGAATCAGGCTTCCCTCCTTTCCCGGCTCCAACAGTCCCAGGGAACCATTGGACGAAGTCACCACAAGAAGTGAAGCCGCCCAAGCCATCCTTCACAGGATGCTGAAGGAAGTGTGGCACAGCATCACCCTTCCCTTCGTAAAACGAAACAGAGGCAGGAAACCGCCCCCCTCGTGGGAACTGGCATCCTGCCTCTAATAAAAACAAAGCCCCCTCTGCCCGCAGGCGGAGAGAACTCCTAGTTGTTGTTTAGTTCAAAGTGATGGTCATAGACTTGTCCTCCTCGGTCACAGTCACCTTGTCCTCGCGGAGCAACCAACCCAGTGCCAGGCAGAGATCCTTGTCTGTCTTGATCTTTGCAGCCTTCTTCAGGTCCTTGGAAGTCATTGTACCATTCTCGTTCAAGGCTGTCCATACGGCACCAGCCAAAGTTCCAACTTTCTCGTTCATTCTGATTCTTTCTAAGGTGTAACTAACAATCTTCTCTATTTCAACTGCAAAGGTAGCCCGATTATCCCACATGGGCAAGCATTTGTACGAATTATTTGCAACCAACCCATGGGAATGCGCCTGAGGAAGAGGCATTATTGGAAACGAGAGGCATAATATGCCCAATAGGTGTGCGAATAGTTGGCCAGGCTGTCGATGGCTGCCTGGTTGCCCTCCAGAGAGGCATCGTACAGGCGGAAGAAGCGGTCGAAGGACCGCTGCATCAACGAATCGGAATACAGGAAGAGGCTGTGCTCCACGCTCTTTACTGCCTTTCCAGCCGTGGATGTCGAGGTAGGCTTGGGGGAAGATGTCCTCTGGCTGCCCATCCCCCAGAGGTTACGGATGAGGACAAGAGCCTCACGGTAATGCTTGGGAAGCGAGGTGGAAAGGGAGTCGGTGTGCTGAACCAGCACTTGGGCAAAACTATGCATCTCACCACAAAGCAGATGGGAGCAGAGCAGATAATCAAGTGCGAGAGGTCGCGCAATGCTGTCGAGCGCCACCACCTGGGCAAGAAAATGCTGCTCGGAGAACTTCTCCGACGAACGCGGAACAGCCTGCATGCCTTGATAAAGGGCAGGCAGAGCGTTATAGACAAACTCTGAATCGGACTGGGCAGGCATGAGGGTGCTCAATCCTGCGGGCACAGGAAACTCAAAGAGGCGGTCGCCCAGCGCACCGTCAAGGGCAAGCCCAGCCGCACGCAGAGAATAGAGCCTGTAGGTGATGTCGGCTGTATCGTGGCAGCAATACGCCACATCGGCATACTTACCCTCGTGCACGAACCGACCCATGCGCAACTCACGGTGTCCGACCTCGGAACTGTAGCCCAGCACACCGGTCATGAAGAGCAGGAGCGAGAGCACCAGGAGGTTGGACGAGAGGTATGAGGAAAGCGCAGAACGCTCGCCCGTGGCATCGGGATGCATGCAGCACAATATGGTGCATAGCACAAAGACAACAAGCGCAACTGCCATAGCCACCCAAGGGGTACCCGTTGAATAGTCGGGCAGTTCGGGCAAGCGAACGGATGTGATGGCTGTAAGCAGGAATGCAGAGGGGAACCAAGCCAAAGCGGCAAAGCGCAAAGGCCAGCGGATGATGCGGTGGACAAACAGCCCCAAGAGTACCAGGAGCAGCGTGATAAGCGAAGCTCCGATGAGAGGCTGGTAGGTGGTCTCACCATGAGAGAAGTGATACTGGAACTGAGCAAGATAGTCGGCCTGGAAAAGATAAAGGTAGCAGAAACAGAAGCATGCAAATACGAGACTGCACACAAAGGGTACCAGACTTGCTACCTGGCGGGTATGGGGACTGCTGTACTTTACCATTCTGTCGAACTCTATGGCGAGTGGCCTTATACCTTATTATATTATATGTATCGTTGATATGCCGAAGCCGATGAACCGTACCGGCATGAGAGACGTCTTCCTGCAGGACTTCCAAGGTACCAGAGCAAGTGTCTTCACACCGGCAAACAGCCTGGCTGGTAATATCAGAGCCATTTCCGCGTATCCCAGAAGAACACTTAGGCCGTAACCCATGCGCGAATGGCTGCCCCGAAGAACAACCTCTGGCGTACGCCGAAGCTCTCTGCTGTTTCCCAGACAACCGCCTTGTCCATGGTTCTCAAGCATTTGGCATATGCCGTCAAGAAGACGAAGGAAAATGCTCCACATTGCTGTTTCCCGCTGGGAAGCGACTTTGCACATCGCTCCAAAGCGGGTAGTGCCTGCAGTACAGATGACTGCAGGCACTCCGTTTATTCCTTTATCTTGTGCAGCACACAGGCCGTACGGGCAGGCAGATACAGGCTGAGCCAACCCTTGTCCTGAGGTGCATAGAGGGGGTCAAAGTTGGTGTAATGCATCACAGAGTCGTCATTGAAGCCATTGCCACCGAACTCTACGCTGTCAGAATTGAGCACATACTCATACGCACCCTGCTCCACAAGGAAGCCGTAGCCCGTATAGGAGCGTGTGGGACTGAAGTTGAAGAAGAAGAACAGGTCGCCGCGCTGGAAGGCAAGCACCTGATCGGCATCGTTGGCATTGATTTCCGTGACGGGTAACTTAGAGATGTGCTTCAACTTGCGCATCAGATGTATCATGCTGGCATCGAAGTCGGCCAGGTAGTGGTAGCACAGTTCCTTGTTGTCCACAAGGTTCCACTGGCGACGTGCATACTTGTGGCTCCAGCCGTTACCCTCGCGTGGGAAGTCGATCCATTCGGGGTGTCCGAACTCATTGCCCATGAAGTTGAGGTAGCCGCCATTGGCTGTACCGGCCGTCAGGAGGCGTATCATCTTGTGAAGAGCGATACCGCGCTCCACCACGTAGTTCTGGTCGCCCTTCTTGAAATGCCAGTACATGTCGGCATCCACCAGGCGGAAGATGATGGTCTTGTCGCCCACCAGAGCCTGGTCATGGCTCTCGGCATAGGAGATGGTCTTCTCATCCTTGCGTCTGTTAGTGAGCTCCCAGAAGAGGGATGTAGGCTTCCAGTCCTCGTCGCGCTTCTCCTTGATGGTCTTGATCCAGTAGTCGGGGATGTTCATGGCGAGTCTGTAGTCGAAGCCATAGCCGCCATCGCGGATAGGTGCAGAGAGTCCGGGCATGCCGCTCACGTCCTCGGCAATGGTGATGGCATTCTTGTTGACCTGATGTATGAGGTCGTTGGCCAGAGTGAGATATACGATAGCCTCGTCATCCTCATGACCATTGTAGTAGTCGCCATAGCAGGTGAAATTCTCGCCCAAGCCGTGACTGTAGTAAAGCATAGAGGTGACGCCATCGAAACGGAAACCGTCGAAATGGAACTCGTCGAGCCAATACTTGCAGTTGGAAAGCAGGAAGTGCACCACCTGGTCCTTGCCGTAGTCAAAGCAGAGGCTGTCCCATGCGGGATGCTCACGCCTGTCTCCCTGGCAGAAATACTGGCAAGGGTCGCCGGCAAAGTTGCCCAACCCCTCGTTCTCATTCTTCACGGCATGGCTGTGTACGATGTCCATGATCACGGCAATGCCCATAGAGTGAGCCTTGTCGATGAGTGACTTCAGTTCCTCAGGCGTGCCGAAACGGCTGCTGGGAGCGAAGAAACTGCTCACATGATAGCCGAAACTGCCATAGTAAGGGTGCTCCTGCACTGCCATAATCTGTATGCAGTTGTAACCCTGATGAGCTACGCGAGGCAATACATTGTCGCGGAACTCGACATAGCTGCCCACCTTCTCCTCGTCCTGGGCCATTCCGATGTGGCACTCATAGATGAGCAGGGGATCAGTGGCAGGCTTGAACTTGGTCTCCTTCCACTCATAAGGCTGCTCGGGAGCCCATGCCTGGGCGCTGAATATCTTGGTCTCGGGATCCTGCACCACGCGATTGATCCACGCAGGAATGCGCTCTCCCTGTCCACCGTCCCAATGCACGTTCAGCTTGAAGAGGCTGCCGTGCTTGAAGGACTTGTCCTTAATCTTAATCTCCCAGTTTCCTGTCTTGCCCACACGCTTCATGGCAAACTTGGCGCTCTCCTTCCATCCGTTGAAGTCACCCACTACGTAGATGTCGGTAGCGTTGGGAGCCCATTCGCGCAATACCCAACTGCCGTCATCCTGGCGGTGCAGTCCGAAATAGAGATAGCCGTCGGCAAACTCTGAGAGATTGCCGCTTGGACCTGCGAGATGCAGCTTGCGGGCAAGCATATGCTGGTATCTGCCGTTGATGGCATCGGCATACTCAGCCAGGTAGGGGTCGTTCTTGATCAATTTCAGAACGGTCACCTTGGCTGGTGCTTTCTTCTTCTCGGCAACCTTCTTTGAGGTTCCCGCAGTCTTCTTGGCGGGTGTTGTGGCCTTCGTACTAGGCATGGTTATTGGGTATTTGATATTTGACTTTGAATACTGCCTTCTTGAGCAGATTATCTGTTATCGCTGGTGCATGTCCCTCACCGGGCAGATACAGAACGAACTGCCCTGGACATACATTAAAATATGCTTGTGGAGAATTAGAGAGAAAGGATATATCCGCCTCCTGGTCGTAGGCTGCAGACAGCACCTGCTCCTCTGTCAGAGGGGCAAATCCGTGTTCCTCAGGACCGTCAATGGGAATCTGGATATCCATCATATCGCGATGGACCTCCAGGGGAGCCTGCTCACGTGTACGCGGCAGGCATGTCTGTACATTGACCCACACCTCTGTGCCGGCCACCTCATGTTTGCCATCGGCAAGAGTCTCCAGGGGATGGGACAGAAGATAACTGACCACAGTCTGTAACGATGGGCACAAACCTATGTACTTATGCAGATTGTCAAGTGTATCTATAACCATTTCCGTCCCTTTCTTTATAGTAATGTGAAGCTACTCCTTCGCTATTTCGGACACCGACTGGACAAGCCCATGAACGTATGTGACCTTTCTGATGAGTTTGCCATTGCGGTCCTTTTCCGTGAACTCACCGTCCTTCTGGCCTTCGCGGAAAGTGCCTTCATAACGGATGCCGTCGGAATCTTCCAGAATGCCAGGCCCGTCCTTGAGCCCAGCCTTGAAGGTGCCTTTGAACTTCACTCCGTCGGCCTGACGCATGATACCGGCTCCGTCCATACGGCCATCCTTCCACTCGCCGTCATACACATCGCCATTGGCCCAGGTGTATTTGCCCCGGCCATTCTGCTGGTCGTTCTTCCACTGGCCTTCATACACGGCACCGCCCTTCCAGGTGAATGTTCCCATACCGCTCTGTTCGCCATCCTCGAAGTGCCCCACGTAGCGGTCTCCGTTGGGGAAGGTGAATATACCTTCACCCGTACGCTTGCCGTTCTGGTACTGTCCCTCGTAGCGGCAGCCGTCATGGAATGTATAGATGCCATGACCATGCTGCTGGTCGGCCTTGAAAGTTCCCTTGTAAGTATCGCCGGAAGCATAGGTATAAGTACCCTGACCGTCCATCATGTTGTCCTTCCACTCGCCGTCATAGCGGTTGCCATTGTTCCAGTCAAACACTCCACGGCCGTCTCTCTTGTCAGCCTTCCAAGTGCCTTTGTACGAGGCGCCGTTTGCATAGGTATATACACCCTCGCCCGAGCGCAGATCCTGCTCCCAGTTGCCCACGTAGATATCGCCATTGAAGTAGTACATAGTGCCTTGGCCCTGCTGGAAATCCCTGAACCAAAGCCCCTCATAACGGTTGTTGTTGGCAAAGTAGAACGTGCCTCTTCCGTGCTGCTGGTTCTGGAACCATTCGCCCTCATACTTCTCCCCGTCGGAGAAGAGATAGACACCCTGGCCCTGACGCTTGCCTTTCACATATTCGCCAGTGTGTGTATCACCATTGGGAAACGTGGTGGTTCCATGTCCATAAGGCTTACCCTTGATAAGCTCACCCTGATATTCGCCTCCGTCAGAAAAGGTGTAGTTTCCGATCTTTATCTGCTGACCAGCCGCAGATAACGGCAGGGCAAGCAGAAGGAGAAGTATAATTTTGTGGTTGAATATCATTCTGTTGCTCATTTGGATGCAAAAGTACGACAAATGCGGGGAGTGACAAAATTATCGCACACCTTTATTGCTTTGCAGGTACATCTCCGCACGTTCGAGGTCGGACGGCGTATCAATGCCCACCGTTTCTACGTCGGTAAGGGCAACCTTGATGATATACCCGTTCTCGAGCCAGCGCAACTGCTCCAACGACTCGGCTTTCTCGAGCACACCAGGAGGCAATTGGGAGATTTCGCGGAGCACTTCGCGGCGGTAAGCATACAGGCCGATGTGCTTGTAGAAGGTGTGTGAAGCAAGCCAGTCCTGCTGTTCCACACCCCGAAGATAAGGCACCACGCTTCTGCTGAAATAGAGAGCATGCATGTGGCTATCTACCACCACCTTGGGCGAATTGGGGTTGGCCAGAGTCTCAAAAGTGTCCTGCGGAGAGAAGGGCTTCACCAGAGTGGCTATCTGAGTGCTCTCATCCAGGAAACAGTCCTTCACACCATCGAGTTGGGACTTCTGTACGAAGGGTTCGTCACCCTGTATGTTCACCACCACATCAGCGTCTGTCCCTATACGCTCACAGGCCTGCCAGCAGCGGTCAGTACCACTGCGCAGGGTGGTGTCGGTCATCACGGCCTTGCCTCCAAAAGCCTCCACTGCCGAGAAGATGCGCTCATCGTCGGTGCAGACATACACTTCGTCAAAAGCCAGGCAAGCCTGCTCATATACACGCTGTACTACCGGTTTGCCACCGAGCACGGCAAGGGGCTTGCCGGGAAAGCGCGTACTGGCATAACGCGCTGGTATAAGTGCCAAGAATTTCATTGTTTCTTTGTATTTTCAATTACTGTTGTTTAGTTGGCCAACTCGTCGAGAACAGCAGGTTCACCGCTCTGCACTTCCTCTTCCGAACCGTCATCCTGCCCACAGGGGTCAAATCCTTCGGGTATGTCAAAGTCCTCGTTCTGCGTGTAGCCCAGGCTGCTGTCGGCATAGACCTTCTTCAGGAAATAGGCCGCAATGGGCAGAGCGGCATTTGCTCCCTGGCCGATAGCCATGCTTGAGAAGTGTATATCACGCTCCTCACCGCCCACCCAGGCGCCGAAGCTCAGGCTGGGAGTGTAGCCCACGAACCATCCGTCGGAGTTGTCATTCGTTGTTCCCGTCTTTCCTGCCATAGGAGCCGTGAGATTGTAGCGGAACCGCATGCGTCGGCCAGTGCCGCTGTCTATCACACCTCGCATGAGTGTAACCATCTTGCACGCAGCCTGCTCGGATATCACTTCACGTACTCTGGGCTGGAACTCCGCCACTACTTCGCCATTGCTGTCCTCTATGCGAGTCACATAAAGCGGGCAACGACGCACTCCCTTGCGGGCAAAAGCGGTATAGGCTCCCACCATCTCGGCCACAGAAATGTCACACGGACCCAAGCAAAGGGCGAGCGAAGGATGGATATCCCTGTTCTCCACGCCAAACTCATGTATCAGGCGAACCAGCGCAGCGGGCGACAACTGGTTCATCAGCCAGGCCGAAATCCAGTTGTTACTCTGTGCCAAACCCCATTTAAGCGTCACCATCTCGCCATAACGTGCTTTGCTGCCGTTGCGGGGGGTCCATTCACGGCCCGCCACATGATAGGTCGTTTGCACATTGGGCGCCTCGTCACAAGGGCTCCAACCGTTTTCCATGGCCAGAGCATAGAGGTACGGCTTGATGGTTGAGCCTACCTGACGGCGGCCCTGCGTGCACATATCATACTGGAAATACGAATAGTCAACGCCACCCACGTAGGCTTTCACGGCTCCAGTCTCGTTGTCCATGCACATGAAACCGGCTCGCAGGAATGACTTATAGTATTTGATGCTGTCCAAGGGAGTCATCACCGTATCCTTGTCACCATGCCCGGTATAGACGATCATCTCGGTAGGTGTACTGAAGGACTTCTCTATCTCTTCGTCCGAGAAGCCGGCGGCCTTCATCTGGATGTACCTTGCGCTCTGTCGCTTGGCCCGCTGCAGGTCGGCTTTCACCTGGGATGCAGAGAGTGAGGACGCATATGGAGCGTTGCGGTTACTGCGCAACTCGCGGTTGAACGCCAGCTGCAGTTCGCCCGCCACATGCCCTACCACCGACTGCTCGGCATATTCCTGCATGCGGCTGTCGATGGTGGTATAGATTTTCAGTCCGTCGGCATACACATTGTAATGCTTTCCTTCGCGGTTGGTATTCTTGTTGCACCAGCCATACAGCGGGTCGGTCTCCCAGGCCAGAGAGTCTTCATAGAAGTTCTGCCCCTGCCAACTGGCATAATCACTGCGCTGTGGCTTCTTGGCCATAAGTACGCGGCGAAGCATCTCACGCAGATAGGCTGCACTTCCCTCCTTGTGATCTACGCGATGGAATTTCAGCGTGAGCGGCTCCTGACTGAGCTTCTCTGCCTCGGCCTGCGTCAAGTACCCGGCTTTCTCCATCTGTGAGAGCACGATGTTGCGCCTGCTTGTGCTCCTCTCGGGGAAGCGTACGGGATTATAGTAACTGGGATTCTTGCACATGCCCACCAGAGTGGCACACTCCACCACACTCAGATCCTTGGGCTCCTTACCGAAGTAAGTCTTGGCAGCCGTCTTGATGCCCACCGCATTGTGAAGGAAATCGAAGTAGTTGAGATACATGCTCACAATCTCTTCCTTGGTATAGAAACGCTCCAGCTTGACGGCTATCACCCACTCGATAGGCTTCTGCAGGAGTCGTTCATGCACGCTCTCCGCCTTCTCGGAATAGAGTTGCTTGGCCAGCTGCTGCGTAATGGTACTGCCGCCTCCAGCGCTCTTGCGACGCAGGATACCGCGCTTGACGATGGCACGCAACAGGGCACGGAAATCCACCCCACTGTGCTCGTAGAAACGAACATCCTCGGTGGCCACCAGCGCCTCAACTATTGCGGGCGGGAGGTCATCGTAGCCCACAAAGATGCGGTTTGCCTTACTGTAGCTCCATGTACCCAGCAGCTTGCCATCGGCAGAGAATACTTGTGAGGCAAACTTGTTCACTGGGTTCTGCAACTGTTCGATGTTCGGCATGTAGCCTATATAGCCGTTGAAGATGCTGTAGAATATTCCACCCAGGCTGGCAAGCCCGAGGAAGAAGAGCACCCACACAGTAATGAAAAACGTCTTACGCATATTATTACCTATATTATATAGGATGTAAAGCCATCCTTTGGGCAAAGATACGAACTTTTGTCTCAGTAGAGAAATACAGGGGATAGTTTTTACCTTTCCGTGAACAATCGCACTATTGCACATGGAATACGCTTCAACGACCTGACCACCAGACCCACCCTACCAGAGACAAGGCAAAAACACTCAAAAAGCACGTATCCTGACAACCCTGAGCAGCAGGCTCCTCCTCCCCAAAGGGGCTGGAGTGTCAACCAAAGCAGTACAATTCCAAGGCAAGTGACAACAGATTCAGTATGGCTCCCACAACGCTGCCAACCGAATCCGTTTACAAAGAGAAAAGGCAGCCAATAAAATCAGGCGGAAAACGAAGCAAGGATACTTGGCAAAGTAATACTGGATACTTGGCGATTTATCCTTGGATACATTGCAAAGTATCGTTGGATACTTTTTCGGGGCAGTTTCTTGCGGAAAACAGGACGGTTTCTTGCTGAAGGCAGAAAAGCGTCTTGCAGAAGACGGAAAAGCTTCTTGCTGAGAGCAGAAAAGCCTTCTTTCCGATGACTGGGAAGAGAAAAAGAAGTCCCCTCCACCACACGGGCAGAGGGGACCATCTCCTATTCTCATGCAACAGGGATGCACTTCGCTTTCAACGGCAAAGCGCCAAGTTCCCCTATGCAACTGCATTCTGTAGGATTACATAAACCACTTCACGTAGCAGAAGTCCTGGCGGTGAGGCAGGTTCTCGTTCTTGGGATAGATGCGGTAGCACACCTTGAAGCTGCCGGCATTGTCGATGCTGTGCGATGCTGCGAAGGTATATTTGTTGCCCACGCGCTCTACCAGACGGAAGGGATCTACGTGATATACATGATCCTGGCCGTCCTTGTCGGTGGTCAGAGTCACCAGCTCAACGCCGATAGCGTCGTCGAGGCCAGCCTCATCCACCACAATCTGGATGTTGTACTTCTTACCAGCCTCCACGTTGCCGCTCTGCAGCTCCTCGCTCTTCTCGATGCTATCTACATGTATCTGGTCCCAGTGAGCCGCCACATTCTCCTTCCAGTTGGCAATCTGGCCTGCAAGTTTGCAATCGTCGGCTGCCAAAGCGTCGAAACGAGTACGCAGACGGTTGTAGAACTTATCGAAGTAATCGTCCAGCTGACGCTTCATGGTGTAGTGAGGAGCGATCTGTGCGATGCTGTTCTTCACCACCTTCACCCAACCGGTGCTGATTCCCTCGGCGTTGCGAGCGTAGTAGAGAGGCATGATCTCGTTCTCCAGCAAGCCATAGATAGTGGCTGCATCGAGCTGGTCCTGATGCTCCTGGTACTGGTAAGTGCGCTTGTCGGTGAGCGCCCAACCGGCTCCGGGACGATAACCCTCGTACCACCAACCATCGAGTACAGACAGGTTGACCACACCGTTCATCAGAGCCTTCTCGCCAGATGTGCCTGATGCCTCGAGAGGACGAGTGGGAGTATTCATCCAGATATCCACGCCGCTCACCAGACGACGGGCCAGTTGCATGTCATAGTTCTCAAGGAAGATGATCTTACCCAGGAACTCAGGACGCTGGCTGATCTCGTATATCTTCTTGATCAGACCCTGTCCGGCACCATCAGCAGGATGCGCTTTACCGGTGTAGAGGAACTGTACGGGGTAGTCAGGATTGTTCACAATCTTGGAAAGACGCTCCAAGTCAGTGAACAGCAAGTGAGCACGCTTGTAGGTGGCAAAACGGCGACCGAAGCCGATGAGCAGAGCATTAGGATTGATCTTATCCATCAGAGACACCACACGAGAGGGGTCACCCTGGTTCTTGAGCCAGCGCTCGCGGAACTGCTTGCGGATATACTCCACCAACTTTGTCTTCAAGGCCATGCGGGTAGCCCACACTTCCTCGTCGCTCACATTATAGATAGCCTCCCAGATTGACTGGTTGCTCTGGTCGTGGATAAAGTTCTCGTCGAAGTTAGAAGCATAGAGCTTGCGCCACTCGTTGGCACACCATGTGGGGAAGTGAACACCATTGGTCACATAGCCCACGTGACTCTCCTCGGGATAGTAGCCGTTCCAGATGCCGGCAAACATCTTCTTGCTCACCTCGCCATGCAGCCAGCTCACGCCGTTGACCTCCTGTGAAGTGTTGCAGGCAAAGGTGCTCATGCAGAAGCGCTCGCCCTTGTCATCGGGATTCATGCGGCCCATGCCGATGAACTCATCCCATGAGATGCCCAACATCTGTGGGTATCCGCTCATATACTTACCGAAGAGACCTTCGTCGAAATAGTCGTGACCAGCGGGCACGGGAGTATGTACGGTGTAGAGTGAAGATGCACGCACCAGCTCGAGAGCCTGTGTGAATGACTTGCCCTCACGCACATAATCTACCAGACGCTGCACGTTGCACAGGGCTGCGTGACCCTCATTGCAGTGGTAAACATCCTTCTTGATGCCCAACTTCTTCAGCATGAGCACACCACCGATACCCAGCAGAATCTCCTGCTTGAGGCGGTTCTCCCAGTCGCCACCATAGAGAGCGTGGGTGATGGAGCGGTCAAACTGTGAGTTCATATCGTTGTCGGTGTCAAGCAGGTAGAGCTTGATACGACCTACGTTTACACGCCACACATAAGCATGCACCTGGTAGTCCATATAAGGTACATCCACTACCATAGGCTGGCCATTCTCGTCCATCTGCTGCTCGATGGGCAGTGAACCGAAGTTCTGAGCCTCATAGTTGGCCACCTGCTGGCCGTCCATGCTGAGCGACTGTGTGAAGTAACCATAGCGATAGAGGAAGCCTACTGGGCACATATCCACGTTTGAGTCACTGGCCTCTTTGAGGTAGTCACCTGCGAGCACGCCCAATCC
>ERZ1034755.463-NODE-463-length-13507-cov-5.415923_pt1 | contig 13507 bp, 8 predicted proteins | sample MGYA00520596_ERZ1034755 | MGnify/ENA primary metagenome ERZ1034755 (study PRJEB33766, sample SAMN09781701) | gut metagenome | biome: gut microbiome | host: Homo sapiens | place: Madagascar | study: EMG produced TPA metagenomics assembly of the PRJNA485056 data set... | reverse complement strand
GGGCAGCGTGGCCTTGTAGAAGAGCAACAGCAGGCGGCGCACTGGACGCAACCGGCGCCACAGCCAGATGCGCCTGCACAGTCCCGGGTCATCGGCCATGATGGTACGGCCGGGGCGCATGTATTCGGTGACCACGCCGCACACATCATCCAGGCGGCACTTCTCCACGCCTCGCAGATTGCCGTCACCCTGCAGGGTGAGCAGGTTTCCGTCGCGGTGTACTATGCGGTGCAGGACGTAATGTCCGGGAGCTATCCGGGCCAGCACAGCATCGCCCACCTGTACCTGCTGCGGGTAGGCCAACTTCACTCTGTCGCGCTCGTGCTCCAGGAAGGGGCGCATGCTGAATCCCTTGACCCATATGGTGGCGGTGTGTCCCTGCTCCAGCGCCTCGGCCACAAGGGGCAGCAGGTGTTCGTTGGGCAGACTGAGCCGCGCCGTGGTATCCACCGTGCCGTTGCGCCTGACGCTCTGCCGCCGCACAGGAGCGAGCGTCCATCGCAGAACGCGCATCACCAGATTCTTCATCCCACTCATTTTGTCACCGTATCATGGCAGAGCAGGGCCGCCTCGGCATTGGGCAGGCAACCCAGTTCGTAAACGGCACGCAGGCCTATGAGCCGCGTCACGGTGTCATATACACCGCCATACACACGTTTGTCCCACTTCATGCTGCTCATGGCGGGAAGCAGTGCCACCAGCGCCTCCACGGGGCTCAGCCGCCTGATGCTGTTGGCCGGGCGCTGCTGTATGCGCACCACCGCACCCAAGGGCGCCGATATGTTGCGGTAACAGGGAGTCTTTCCGCTCCAGGGCGAACCATACACCACGGACTCCCCATCCACTATGCGCAGCACAGGGTTATCGTCGTTCATCAGGTCGCATCCCGGTATGTGGTCGTACCACAAGCGGGTGTGGGTGCTCTTGCCAGTGCCGCTGGGGGCGGTCATCATATAGGCGCGGCCGTCGCAGCGAATGACTGACGCATGCACCAGCAGGGTGCCATAGGGGGCTGTGGAGAAGGCATAGGCCATCATCACGGCATTGTTGAGCCCATAGGCTTGCCGGCTATGGGTGTCGGCACACAGGTGTGCACGGCAACTGCGGAAGTCGTGCGATGCCTGCATCAGGCAGCACAGGGTGCCGGCCTCATCGCGCAGATGGAACTGGTAACCGCCGTCGGGCATGAGGAACACGCCGTGGACACAACCTCCGCAATCGAACTGCCCCACCTCGCGCTCCGGCTTGTCCATCGCCCGTGAGGGATCTACATCGACATGCACAAGGGGTTCCGCGCCATCGTCCTCCACGCCGAAGCGCTCATACGAGGGGAGCAGACTGCGCACATCAGTACCGTCAGCGGCACTGACCATCAGCAGATGGCCACCCACCTGATAACGTGCCACAGTACGGGCAGCCATCAGCGCTTGCCTCCTTTCGCAGCTTTCTTGCCCTTCTTGGCCGTGGCGGCAGGCTTGTCCTTGGCCGTGGCGGCAGGAGCGGGAGCGGCAGCCTCTGTGGTGGCGGCTTCCTCCTCGTCTATCATAGTCACGCTGGTGTCGATATACTGCTCGCCTATGAAGCGGAAGTCGGCAGCAGCGATGGTATGGAGACGCACACTGGGGTCATTCTCCTGACGCTTGCGCATCTTGGCCACACGCTTCTGCAGGCGGGCCTGCTTCTTATCGAAGAGCACCATGCAGGTGTAATGCTTGCCTCCGAATTGCTTCTTCACGAAGTAGTTCAGCTGGTCGGAGTAGAGGTTGCGGTCCATCAGAAACCCATTCCTGCTCTCCACATAGGCCGTGTCAATGCACTGTATCTCGGTCACATAAGCCGCCGAGTCGGCAAAATTGACAGCATATCCGCAGATATACACGGGGCGCTGCTCCACCTTGGCATGCAGCAGCGAGGCATGGGTTGCCAGCATCAGCAGCATGGCGAGCAGGGCTGTCACCCTGAATCTGTTCTTCATCTTGCTTGTATTGAATATTCTCATTTACTCTCTGAATGCTTGTCTCTTGCGACGAGCAAATTTACGACCTTTACACGAAACCCGCAAGCATTGGGAGTATCTATTCCATGCAATCCTCCCCTGTCGCCATCAAAAGGAACGGGCGGGCGCCCTCTGCAAGGGCGCGCAAAAGGCTCTGCCGTCACCATCTCACCACTCCTCGCTGCAAGGGTATATTTTGGGGCAGATGATACAGCGTGGTGCATCGGCCATCGCAGCGCACTGCATCGGGCATCGCAGCACGCTGCATCGGCACATGCAGCGCCGTGCATCCGTCACAGGTATTTCCCGGCATACACCACAGACCCGCCTGCGCGGAGTGAGCCAGCGGCCTCCACGAGCACACCCGTCCCGCTCCCGGTCCTCCGCCAGACTGCCATGGAACCTTCCGTGATGCCCGTCAGGACAAGACGAAGCCAGCCGCACCACCCCGATGAGAGGTGTGCGGCTGGCCCTGCAATTATTCCCCTTAGGCGGGGGACTGTTTTACATCAATTCTGTCATTTCCTTTCGAGGGACGGACCGTTGCGCTACGGCATCAGTCGTTGAGGTCCACCACCAGGCTCACCTTGCGGCCGCTCGGTGTCATGGCCTTTATCCACAGGGTGCGGTCAGTGCTGCGGCTGGCCTCCTCCACGGCAGTCTCCCAGTCATCCACAGTGGATACCTTCTTGTCGTTGACCTGCAGGATGATGGTGCCCTTGCTGGCTCCGGCGGCCTTCATCTTGCCTCCCTGGCGCACGGCACTCACCTCCAGACCGTAATCGATGCGCAAAGTCTTCTTCACGTCATCGGCTGCGGGCTTCAGAGAAACGCCCAGCTGGTCCATATCCACCTCTTCCATCACCTTGGTGGTACCCTGACTGTTGCGCAGGGTCACGGTGGCGGTGCGGGTCTTCTTGTCGCGTGTGTAGTTGACAGCAACCTTGTCGCCGGGGCTGTGCTGCGTGATGGCCTCCTGCAGTTCGCTCATCTTGGTCACCTTCTTACCGTCGAACTTCGTGATCACGTCGCCCTTCTTCAGACCGGCTTCCTGCGCTGCGCTGGCATCGCTTACCTCGTTGACATACACGCCTTCCACTTCGCCCAGGTCCACATCATTGCCTTTGGCCTTCTCGCTATCGATATAGTTGGTCACGTCTGTGCCTGTGACTCCCAGCACGGCACGCTGTACGGTGCCATAGACTTTGAGGTCGGCGACCACCTTGTTCATAATGGTAGTGGGAATGGCAAAGCCATAACCGCTGTAGCTACCGGTCTGACTGTAGAGCATCGCATTGATGCCCACCAGCTCGCCACGCTCATTGACCAGAGCGCCACCGCTGTTGCCGCTGTTGATGGCTGCGTCGGTCTGTATGAAGCTCTCTATTCCGTTGGCCCCCAGAGTGCGCGCCTTGGCACTCACGATGCCTGCGGTGACGGTACTCGTAAGGTTGAAGGGGTTGCCCACAGCCAGTACCCACTGTCCCAATTTGAGGTCATCGCTGTTACCCACGGGGATGGCAGGCAGATCCTTGGCTTCTATCTTGATAAGAGCAAGGTCGGTGGTGGCGTCACATCCTATGATGCGTCCCTTGAACTCGCGGTTATCGTTGAGCTTCACTTCTATCTCATCGGCATCACTCACCACGTGGTTGTTGGTCACGATGTAGCCATCGGCGCTGATGATAACGCCGCTGCCGGCTGCATGACGGTCGGGAGCCTTGTACTCGCGCTGCTGTGGCTGACGGCCTCCAAAGCCGAAGAAGTCACCGAAGAAGTCGCTGAAGGGATCCTGCACCTGCACTCGCTGGGTCTTGCCAGCCTGGGTGACCTTGATATACACTACCGAATTGACGGCCGACTCAGCGGCAGAGGTCAGATCGACCAGTCCGCCAGGAACGGCCACAGAAGCCGCAGGCGATGCCTGTGAAGCCTGCACAGGCTGGGGGGCAGGCTCAGTGCGCTTGATGACGGCACTGGTTACAGCACTACTTCCAAACACGAGCGCGGCCACTCCGAGCCAGTTCTTAGTTGTCTGTTTCATAACTCTATCTTCCTTTTATGTTAATTCCTAAAGACTGTCCAATGCGGACTGCGTTGCAAATATATGCTGTTTTGCACTGACTTCAACACGCTTGCACCCTATTTTTGAAATTATTTAACAGAGCACAGAGCGTCATTAACCATTGTTAAACACTCGCTGCCCCTGCTTTTACATTCCTTCACCAGGATTGGGGCAAAAAGTCGGCAGATGCGGGACAAGATACTCATCGGGTGCGAGCAACGACACAACTCACCGCAAGAAACGCTCCAGGAACGCCACAGAAACAGTTCTGAAACACCGCAGAAACGACTCTAAAAAGGCGCAGGAACAGTCCTGGAACGCAGCAGAAACCAGCATCAGAGGCGCTTCGGGAACGCGCTTTTCGGGCCCGCGAGGAGCGGTGCACGAGAGGAAAGAAACAACTTTTCGCTGTAAGTCAAGGGAATGAATGGTTTTTCTTTGTACCTTTGCACTGGATAGTGGACAGTCTGGTCCTCCCGCAGGAGCCGCATGCACAGCACTGGCCACATCCCTCAGACAACAAAGAAGGACAGCAGGCCGGTCTGCCGCTGGCCCCTGGGCGCAAGCCCGGAGGGCGAGAGGAAAGTCCGGGCAGCACAGGGCATCCCGCTTCCTAACAGAAAGAGGTCCGCGAGGGTCTGTCGATGTAGAAGAAAAGAACCGCCCCGCTTCGCGTGGGGTAAGGGTGAGAAGGTGGAGTAAGAGCCCACCAGGCCAGTGGTGACACTGGTGCTGTACATCCCGGGAGCTGAAAGTTCATGTAAACCGGCGACGCTATGAGAGGGCGGCCCGCCCGAGCCGGAGGGTAGAACGATAGAGGCTGATGGTGACATCGGCACTGGATAAATGGCAGACACCCCCGCACTGCGGGGCATACAGAACCCGGCTTACAGGCCGGCTGTCCTTTTCTGCAAGACAACACACAGCACGCCTCAAGGCTGCACACATTATATATATAAAGAGAAGCAAACACACCCCCAAGCAATACCCATGCCTAACCTGGACTATATCTGGAGCGTCAACGAGCAGAAGCTCACCCCTATGAAGCGGTGGAGACTGCGTGCCACCAAGAGGCTGGTGATAGTGGTGGAGAGCATCACGAAGAACAACCTGATGAGCTACGCATCGGCACTCACCTACAGCAGCATACTGGCGGCCGTGCCTGTGCTGGCCATTGTGTTTGCCGTGGCACGAGGCTTCGGGTTCGGTTCGCTCATCGAAGACAAGCTGAGGGAATCGCTCCAAGTGGGTCCACAGATAACGGACACCGTGCTGCAGTTCGTCGATTCGTACCTCGAGCATACGCACAGCGGCGTGTTCATCGGCGCGGGCATCATCTTCCTGCTCTACACTCTGCTCTCCCTGACAAGCAATGTGGAGACAGCCTTCAATACAATCTGGTTTATCAACACACCGCGCAATATCTACCGCCGCATCACCGACTATATCAGCGTGTTCCTGCTTCTGCCCTTCGTGGTAGTGGTGGTGAGCAGCCTCAACATCTACCTGCTCACCGTGCGCGAGCTCTTTCCCGATTACGCCCTACTGAGCGACACCGCCGAGCGCTTCGTCAAGGTGTCGCCCGTGCTGCTGGTCTGCACCGCCTTTGTACTGCTCTACAAGCTCATGCCCAACACCCATGTGAAGCTGCGCCACACCTTCTGGCCGGGCATCGTGTGCGGCATATGCTTCATGGCCGTGCAGTACTTCTACTTCCACTACCAGATTAAACTGAGCAACTACAACGCCATCTACGGCTCGTTTGCCGCACTGCCTCTGTTCATGCTCTGGCTCAACATTTCATGGTGCATCTGCCTGGTGGGCGGACAGCTGAGCTATGCCAACCAGTGTCTGGACAACTATGCCTTCCAGCGCTACAGCGACGACCTGAGCCGCCGATACCGCGACACCATCTGCCTGCTGCTCATGTCACGCATCGCCAAGCGGTTTGCCTCGGGCGGCACACCCTACAGCGACCGCACGCTCGCCGAGGACACCCGCCTGCCGCAGACCGTTGTGTTCAACCTGCTACAGGAGTTGGTCAAGATGCAGCTGCTGGCCGAGACGCGCAGCGAGAGCAGTTCCACCACCCACTACCTGCCCGCCATCGACATCCGCCACCTGACTGTGAGGATGGTGACACGCCGCATCGAGAGCTACGGAGTGGAGAACCCGCAGCACACCTGGCGCGCCAAGCCCAGTGAATGGGAGGAGCTGCGCCGCCTGAGAAACACCAACGAGGATGCCCTGCTGACCGATGTGTAGCATGGTGCACGCCTCCTCACCCTACCCCAACAACCGCTTTACACTGCCGCCGGGCGGCGCATGAGCCCCCGTGCGATGCATCCAGCCCTCCGCCTCACACTTTTCGCCAGGAAAAGGCAGTGCGGTGCGTTGGCCGATGCAGCGCGCTGCGATGGCACATGCAATGCGGTGCGATGGCCAACGCAGCGCACTGCACCATTTGCCCCGGCACACCGCCCATATTGCCGCACGGCAATCCACCCATCTCCCCTTGCCTCTAAAACGGAAAGTACTGCGCGATGACAACCACCACGCAGCACTTTCCGCTCCCCAAGGAAGAAGGCCGGGCTCTATCCCGCCAGGCTCTCCCTGTACATCCTGGGAGTCATGCCCGTCTTGGCACGGAACACCTTGTAGAGGTGGGCATGGGACGAGAAGCCGCACTCCGAGGAGATGGCCTCGTTGCTGTAATGGGGATTCTCGATGAGCATACGGCGTGCCTCCTGGAAACGGATTTCGCTGAGCCACACGCGGAAACTGCTTCCCACACACTGTTCAAAGTAGGCCGTAAGTTCCTGACGGTCGATGCCCAGGCGGCACGAGAGGGCAAGCATATTGATGCCAGGGTCGCGGAAACCGCGATTGCCGCACCATGCCGACAGTATCTGCCCAATCTCCTCCGCACGGCTGTCCTCCAGCTTGACGCGCGAAGCAGCATCCTGCCGGCCATCCTCGGTGCCGCATGCCCCAGAGCGGGCCGCTGCAGCATCCTCACCGCCGTCATCGATGACACCGTCGAGGGGAGTTATATTGTAGCCCAGCCCCACAAAACTCATCACGAAGATCAGTAGGGAAAGAAGCATGAAAGGCCCCGCAACAAAAAGCAGCGGGCGTGAGATGATGGCCACAACGAGTACCAGCATCGTGGCACTGAGGAGCAGGAGGCTGGTGAGCGTGTAGCGGTCATAGGGCAAGAGGTCTGCAGCCGTCTGGCCTTCGATGATGCGTCGCCGGCGGAGCGCCTCGCGTATGTTGGCGATGATGTAGAAAAGCATCAGCCCAAAGAACAGGACCAGCATGACATATACAATGCCCCCCACACGCAGGCTGCCTGCACGCAGGAAACCAACGGCAAAGACCGCATGGATGAGCAGATATCCCAGCACACCCACAGCGAAATAGTTGCGGCGCGCCACCGCACTGCACTCCAAGTTGATGATGCCCATGCTCACCAGTATAGCGGCAGGGGAATAGAAAAGGATATTGACCACTGCGCCCACGTCATCGCCTGAGGCGCGGAAGCCACGGCTCATCTGCAGCACATAGTGCAGCGTGAGAAGCACCATGGCAGAGCATATCAGCCATCGGGAGCGCTCGTAGCGAGCTATCTTCCAGCGCATCTGAAAGCGCGAATATATCAGTATCACCGCCAGCATGCCCGTGGTGAGGCAACTGGCGAACTGCAACAACAACAGGTGGACCATTATAAAAGCTTGTCTTGTATGCGCCGTGCCGGAAACAGAGGCGATACTCTGCCCACACACACGCATTTCTTTTCTTAGCAGATGCAAATGTGCGACATTTCTGCCAAAAGAAGGCTTCTTTGGGCCGTTTAATTTACTCTATCGTCGCAAAAAAGCAGTAACTTTGCAGAGAAACAAGGGCTGCATACGGCCCGAAAAGCTTCTATATGGACAAAGAAAACAGCAAAAGGCATCCGCTGGAGCGTTTCCACCACTGTCCCATGTGCGGCTCCGGCCACTTCGAAGCCAGCAGCGAGAAGAGCAAGAAATGCCGTGACTGCGGATTTGAATTTTTCCTCAACTCAGCAGCCGCCACCGTGGCCATCATCGAGGACGGCCACGGACGGGTGCTGGTGACCCGCCGGGCCAACAATCCCGCCAAGGGAACCCTGGACCTGCCAGGCGGCTTCTGCGACCATGGCGAATCGGCAGAGAGGGGCGTGGTGCGCGAAGTGATGGAGGAGACAGGGCTGAGGGTGACCGATGTGAGGTATCTGTTCTCGCTGCCCAACGTGTATCCCTACAGCGGACTGGACATCTTCACCACCGACCTCTTCTTCCTGTGCCGTGTGGAGGAGGGGACTGCCAAGGCCATGGATGACGCGGCCGAACTGATGTGGATACGGTGGGAGGACCTGAGGCCAGCCGACTTCGGACTCGACTCCATCAGCCGCGGAGTGAGGCTCCTGCTGGCCAAGAGGGGGATGCAGGCATGACAGAGCCCGCCGGCAAGAAGCATAGGCCAGGCCGGCCGCCATTCTCCGGAAAACGACTAAAACGGCCGTGGGAACCCGATCATAAGTTCAAACAACAAACATATCACTGATAAAACGATGAAAAGAGTACTCTTAGCACTTGCACTCTTAGTGGGTGCCAGTTGCATGTATGCATCTTCGGACAAGGAGATGGATCGTTTCATCTCTTCACTCATGAAGAAGATGACACTGCGGGAGAAGCTTGGGCAGCTCAATCTGCAGCCAGGCTCCGACGCCACCACAGGCGGCGCCATGAAGACGGAGTTCGGTCAGCTGGTAGCCGATGGCGAGATGGGTGCCGTGCTCAATGTGATGGGCAAGGACAAGATACGCAGCATACAGCGTATGGCAGTGGAGGAAAGCCGTCTGGGCATCCCCATTCTGTTCGGCCTCGACGTCATTCACGGCTACCACACAATATTCCCCATCCCCCTGGCACAGTCGTGCAGCTGGGACACCGAAGCCATAGAGCGCGGAGCGCGCATCGCAGCCGAAGAGTGCACCACCGACGGTATCAGCTGGACCTACAGCCCTATGGTGGATATCGCGCTCGACGCCCGCTGGGGCCGCATAGCCGAGGGAAACGGCGAGGACCCCTACCTGGGAAGCCTCATCGCCGCCGCTCTGGTGCGTGGTTATCAGGGCAACCTGAAGGGTGCCACCGACATCCTGGCCTGCCTGAAGCACTATGCCCTCTACGGAGCAGTAGAGGCCGGCAAGGACTACAATACCGTGGATATGAGCCACCTGCGCATGTACAACCAGTACTTCCCGCCCTACCGTGCGGCTGTGGAGGCCGGTGTGGAGAGCGTGATGACCAGCTTCAACATAGTGGACGGGCAGCATGCTACGGCCAACCCATGGCTCATCAATGACGTACTGCGCAAGCAGTGGGGCTTCAAGGGCCTCGTTGTCACCGACTACGCAAGCATCAGCGAGATGACGACCCACGGCTTCGGCGACCTGAAGCACAACGGCGCAAAGGCTCTGAAGGCCGGTACCGACATGGACATGTGCTCGCGCGCCTTCATCGCCACCGCCGAGGAAGCCCTGCGCGAGGGCCTTATCAGCATGAAGGATATCGACCAGGCTTGCCGACGCATACTGGAGGCCAAGTACAAGATAGGGCTTTTCAAGGACCCCTACAAGCACTGCAGCATGACCGACAGCGAGCAGAAGACGCGCCTCTTCACCCCTGAGCACCGCCAGACAGCACGCGACTTCACCGCCGAGACCTTTGTCCTGCTCAAGAACCAGGGCGATGTGCTGCCACTCAAGAAGCAGGGCACCATAGCCCTCATCGGCCCCAATGCCGTGGCCTCACGCTCTCTGATAGGCACATGGTGCATTGCCCAGCCCAAGCCGGAGCAGTACCTCTCACTGCGCGAAGCCATGGAGCAGGCCGTGCAGGGCCGTGCCCAGGTACTGTGCAGCCAGGTACTGTGCAGCCAGGGATGCAACCTCACCTCATCGGCCCGCGACCTGGAGGGAGGCGACTCACAGGAGATTCCCATTGTGGATGCCGCCAAGGCGCACGACGAGGCCATGGACATCGCACGCCGGTCCGACGTGATAGTATGCGCCATGGGCGAGGGCAGCAACTGGAGTGGAGAGAGCCGCAGCCGCACCTCGCTGGACCTTCCCGACGAGCAGATGACACTGCTGCGCGACCTTGTGAGCCTGGGCAAACCGCTGGTGCTGCTCAACTTCAGCGGCCGTCCCACGGTGCTGGACTGGGAAAGCAAGCATGTGCCGGCCATACTGAACGTGTGGTTTGGAGGCACTGAGGCAGCTCCCGCAATCTGCGACGTGCTCTTCGGCGACAAGGTGCCCTGCGGACGCCTTACCACCAGCCTGCCCCGCGCAACAGGCCAGGAGCCGCTCTACTATAACCATCTGCCCACCGGACGCCCTGTTGCCAACGACACACCAGACTTCCAGCGCTATCAGTCCAACTACCTGGACATACCCAACGGACCCGTATATCCCTTCGGTTACGGACTGAGCTACACAAAGTTTGAGTACGGCAAGATGAGCGTGAGAGTGGATGGACGCAAGGTGCTGGCCACGGTGAAAGTGACCAACACAGGCAATTACGACTCCTACGAAGTGGTGCAGTGCTACATACACGACCTGGTATGCCGCTACTCACGGCCCATCAAGGAACTCAAGGGATTCAGCCGCATCTTCCTCAAGAAAGGCGAGAGCCGCGAGGTGACCATCACTCTGGACGAAAAGAGTCTGCAGTTCTACGACATGGACGGCACGCCCGTCTTTGAGCCCGGCGAGTTTGACATCATGATGGGAGCCAACAGCCGCGACCTGCAGAGCCAGCGCGTGACGGTGCTCTGACGCACTGCCCCACCCCAACAAGCATTTTCACTAACACAAAACAACAAGACAATGAGAAAACAGCTCACTATCCTGGCCCTGCTGGCAGCCGCTTCGCTGCCAGCCAAGGACATCTTCGTGAACACCCCCCGAACCACTCTTCTGCTCAAGGCAGAGGACAACAAGCCCCTGCACATCAGCTACTATGGCGACAAGGTGACCGATGTCGAGGAGGTTTACCGCGCCTTCAGCCTGTGGCAGGAGGCATATCCCGCCTTCGGCCTGGGCAATGACTTCATCCCCGCACTGAGCGTGCGGCATGCCGACGGCAACATGAGCACCGAACTGGTATATCAGTCCGACAAGGAGACCAAGGAGGCGAACGCCACCGTATATACCATTACGATGAAGGACAAAGCCTATGACTTCTACGTGGATATGTGCTACCGCGCCTACGACAACTGCGATGTGATAGAGGCATGGAGCGTGATACGCAACGGCGAGAAGAAGCCTGTCACACTGCTCAAATATGCAAGCGCCTACCTGCCCGTGCGCCAAGGGGACGTGTGGGTAAGCCACGAGCACGGCAACTGGGGCGCCGAGGCATACATCACCGAGGAGCCTCTCAAGCCCGGCATATTCGAGATGCATGACCTGACCGGCAATAAGAACTCCTATGAGAACCGCCCCAACATGATGCTCTCACTGGACGGCAAGCCCCAGGAAAACAGCGGACGCACTATAGGTGCAGTGCTCTGCTGGAGCGGCAACTTCCGCTTCACGGTGGATACGCAGGACAAGAAGACACACCACCTGGTGGCAGGCATCGACGACGCCAACTCGCAGTACAGCCTGGCCAAGGGCGAAACCTTCACCACCCCGGCACTGGCACTGGCCTACAGCGACGAGGGAAAAGGCGGTGTGAGCCGCAGTTACCACCGATGGGCACGGCTCAACAACATGGTGCACAACGGCAACGCCCTGCGCAAGACACTGCTCAACTCGTGGGAAGGAGTCTATCTGAACGTCACCGAGGAAGGCATGGTGAAGATGATGGACGGCGTGAAGCAGGTGGGCGGAGAGCTCTTTGTGATGGACGACGGATGGTTTGGCAACAAGTACAAGCGCAGCGTGGATGACTGCGCACTGGGCGACTGGGTGACCGACAAGGAGAAGCTGCCCCGCGGGGTGGCCTATCTGGAGCAGGAGTGTGCCAAGCGCGGACTCAAGTGGGGCATATGGATAGAGCCCGAGATGACCAATACGAAGAGCGAGCTATACGAGAAGCACCCCGACTGGGTAGTGTGTCACCCCACACGCCAGCCCAGTACAGGACGTGGCGGCACGCAGCTCACCCTGGACATGAGCAACCCTGCCGTGCAGGACTTTGTGTTCAAGGTGGTGGATGACATTATGAAGGAGACGCCCAACACATACTATATCAAGTGGGACTGTAACCACACACTCACCAATTTCGGTTCGCACTATCTCTCCGCCGACAAGCAGAGCCACCTCTACGTAGATTACCAGCTGGGACTCATCAGCACCCTGAAGCGCATCCGCGAGAAGTATCCCAACCTGGTCATCCAGTGCTGCGCAAGCGGAGGCGGGCGCGTCAACTATGGTCTGATGCCCTATTTCGACGAGTTCTGGGTGAGTGACAACACCGATGCACGCCAGCGCCTCTACATCCAGTGGGGCACCAGCATGTACTTCCCGGCCAACTCCATGGCACAGCACGTGAGCGCAAGCCCCAACCACCAGACCGGTCGCCGCATCCCCCTGAAGTTCCGCTTCGACGTGGCCATGACGGGACGCCTGGGCATGGAGATGAAACCATCCGACCTCACAGCCGATGAGATGAAGTTCGCCCAGGGCGCGTTCAACCTCTACAAGGAGACCATCCGACCCCTGGTACAGCTGGGCGACCAGTACCGCATCATATCTCCCTATGAGGGCAACGGCTATGCAAGCCAGCTCTTCATCAATGAAGAGAAGACCAAGGCCGTGTTCTTCGCCTACAAGTTCGACACTGACGTGTTCATGTCACGCCCTCGCTTCATGTTTGCCGGCCTCAATCCCGACGCACGTTACACCCTTCGCCAGGTGAACGCAAACGGCCGCAAAGACCACTGGGAGGGCTATACCTTCACCGGCAAGTTCCTCATGAACCGCGGTATAGAAATCAATCTCAACGGCGAATATGACAGCTGCGTAATCCTGCTCGACAAACAGTAAGGCACCCGCAAGGGGACTCCCGGCCCGCCGCCTCGGCACCGGGACACCCCTGTCCTGCCTTTCTGCCCTGCCCCCGCAGGGATTGACCACGTACCACGAGTGCGCCAGGACACACACAAGAGTGTTCTGGCGCACTCTCTTTTCCCGTCCGACCGGAGGAGAGAGCAGCGACAGGGCGGCCGATGCAGCAGTCCAAGGGAAGCAGGCAAACGCCCCCGGCATCCCCTGTGAAGCCACGAAGACCGGCACCGCAGCCTGACCGCCTGTCAAACGCAGTGCGCTGCAAGGCCCGACGCAGCGCGCTGCGATGACCGATGCACCGCGCTGCGATGGCCAACGCACCGCACTGCGTCAT
>ERZ1034755.456-NODE-456-length-13625-cov-5.158732_pt1 | contig 13625 bp, 13 predicted proteins | sample MGYA00520596_ERZ1034755 | MGnify/ENA primary metagenome ERZ1034755 (study PRJEB33766, sample SAMN09781701) | gut metagenome | biome: gut microbiome | host: Homo sapiens | place: Madagascar | study: EMG produced TPA metagenomics assembly of the PRJNA485056 data set... | reverse complement strand
GGTATAGGCGTGGGTATGTTCGTTGACCTGATGAACCAAGTCAACCCCGAGCGCAGTTGGGACTATGTGTTTATGCTTATGATAGGTGTTGCCCTGCTGGGCATACTCACCTTCAGTGCAATGTGGAAAGCTAAAGCCGACGGATATGGAACAGAAAACTAAGGAACTGCTGCGCGGTGTGCGCCATGTGGCATTGGACATGGACGGCACTATCTATATGGGAAGCAACCTCTTCCCCTTCACTATCCCGTTCCTCGAAAGGCTGGGCAAGATGGGTATCACCTACTCGTTCCTGACCAACAACCCCAGCAAGAGCATCGATGCATATCTGCAGAAGCTCGAGCATATGGGCATCCATGCCACCGAGAAGGAGATTTACAATACCACCATTGCCACTATCGACTACATTCACGCCCATTATCCCCAGGCCAAGAAACTCTTCCTGCTGGGCACTCCCAGCATGACGGAGCAGTTTGTCAAGGCTGGTTTCGTCTCCACGGCTGACGACCCCGATGATGTGCCCGATATCGTGGTGGCTGCCTTCGACATGACTCTCACCTACAGCCGTGCGTGCCGTGCAGCCTGGTGGATCAAGCAAGGGTTGCCTTACATAGCCACTAACCCCGACCTGGTATGCCCAACCAACGAGCGTACCATACTGGTTGACTGTGGCAGCATATGCCGCATGTTGGAGTCGGCGGCCGGCCGTAAGCCGGATATCACACTGGGCAAGCCCGATCCCAACATGCTGGTGGGCATACAGCAGCAGATGGGTCTGCGGCCCGAGGAGATATGCATGGTGGGCGACCGCATCTATACCGACATCGCCATGGCACACAATGCCGGAGCCGTAGGATGCCTGGTGCTCTCGGGCGAGACCACCATTGAAGTGGCACAGCAAGCCGAGCGCCAGCCCGATATCATAGCCCGCGACATAGAGCAACTGGGCGACTGGTTGGCCGAGAGCCGCGAGTAAACCATACAGGGGGAGCTGAATGTGGGGTAGTGCCCATGCTTCTGTTCCCCTGTGCATTGGACAATAAAAATACCGACAAACCAAAATCTGAAGATTATGAAAGTACGTATCATCCTGCCGGTCTGCCTTTTCCTGGCCGGTCTGTTCTTCGCTCCTCGGTGTGCCGAGGCACATGAGACTGTCATGATGACAGAAAAGAGCGACTCTGTGTATTTGGTCGTAGATGAGCTTCCTACATTCCCCGGAGGGGATGAGAAACTTATGCACTACATCGCCCAGAACCTTCGTTATCCCGCCGAGATGCGCAGCCAGGAAAAGTCCGGCAAGCTGTTTGTGAGTTTCGTGGTAACCAAGAAGGGCAAGGTAACCGATGTGCATGTGGTCAAGAGCCCCGATGAGGGGTTCAACGAAGAGGTTGTGCGTGTCATTGAATCCATGCCCAAGTGGAAACCCGCCAGGGTGAAAGGCAAGAAGGTGGCCTGCAGAATGAATCTGCCCATTCTTTTCCGTCTCCCCTGAGGGCAGTCTGGGAGAATTCGCATCAAAGGCTCCGGCGCTTGTCGGAGCCTTTGGCATATCTTGTACCAGAGGTTTCTTTTGAACTGATGAAAAGGAAGCGAAATGCTTTCTTGTCGCTTGGGCAGGTGGCTGGACGAGCATGCGTGTGATGGTCATGCATGTCAGGAGAGTTGTCCTGGCTCTTGTGAGCGCCATTCTTATTGGCATAGCCGGAAGTGCAAAGAACGTTCTGGCATGATTTCCCTTTGTATTTCCCCATCGCTCACATCCTTTTGGGAAAATGCCCACGGCGCTCTGCTCCCGTCTCCCCGGCCGTATGTTTTGTCCCTGATAATCCCTTGTCTTGTTTTGACCGTTGTTCTTCGTTGAAAAACGCAGCGCGCTGCATCCCTCATTGCAATGCGCTGCAAGTTCCATCGCAGCGCGCTGCAAAGGTCATTGCACCGTAGTGCGTTTTTGCGGGCAAAGCTACACTCTCTTCTCCCCGGAAATATAGGTAGGGGAAACCACCAGGCTGCGAATTTGGCCGTAAGGTGCTTTTGTCTCCCTAAAAAACGGTTCCCAATGCCGCTGGGGGAGCGTATTTTCAGTAACTTTGCAGTATGAAACGTTTTATCATCCTCATAGCGCTGCTCTTGCCGCTGGCATGCGCAGCCCGGCAGTTGTGCCCGCTGGTGTGGGTGCTCGATGCCGGACATGGCGGCAAAGACCAGGGTACTAGCTTGAACAAGGTGCTGGAGAAGGACCTGACACTGCAACTCACCAACCGCGTAGCGGCTCTCATACGTATGAACAAGCCTGGCATCAAGGTGGTGCTGACGCGTACCGACGACACGTTTGTGTCGCTGGAGGACCGCTGCAAGATAGCCAGCAAAGCCCGTGCAGACCTCTTTCTGAGTATCCACATCAATTTTGCCGGCCAAAATCTCCTGCTTTCGGGCACCGAGACATTCTATGCCAGCAAGAAGGGAGCGCAGAACATGGTGCAGGCGAGCCATATTGAGCGGAACGCCGACAACAGCCAACTGCTGGCATGGTTGCTACAGAACAGCTACTTCAACTCGGGTCGCCCGGCCGACCGTGGTGCCCGTGCCAGCAATCTGTATGTGCTGACGCATGCCGAGATGCCTGCCGTCCTCACCGAGGTGGGCTTCCTGAGCAACCGAAACGATGCCGCTTATATGTGCAGCGAGCGCGGTCAGAAGCAGATAGCGCTGGATATCTACAATGCTCTGGAGGCGTATTACGACGTGACGAAGGCAAAGACACAGCGTAAGACACTGCGCAGCCTGCGGCAGTCACGCGGCACTGTGAGCGGTCTCAAGAAGAGCCGTGTGCGCCAAGCCAGCAGCGCCGAGGATCTGATGCCCATGCAAGACCCTTTTGCCAAGAGCGACCAGCCTGTGGTACCCATTGCTGTGGCACCGGCAGAAGATGAGACTCCGGCGGTGGAGGAAGTGGCCGAAGTGGTTCTCGATGCCGTGGAGGATGCTGCCGATGAAGTGGAATCGGATGTGGCGGACAATGCGGAGGAATTGGCAACCGTGACTCCTGCCAAGGATGTTGAGGTGGCTGCAGAACCGGTGAAGACTGAGGTGGTGAAGCCTGTCAAGAAGGAAGAGAAGCCTACTCAGCAGGCTGAGAAGCCAGTGCAGAAGGCCGAAGAGAAGCCGCTGTTCAGCGTGCAGCTCTTTGCCGTAAGCAAGGTGTTGGAGGAGAAAGACCCTCGCCTCAAGGGACTTGCTCCGGTGAAAATCATACGTGCGGGTGCTGCCTTCAAGGTTCTGTACGGCAGCACGCCTGACTACAATGAAGCCAAAGCCACACTGAAGCGCATCAAGGAGAAGTTCCCCGACGCCTTCATCGTGGCTTATGTGGGCGAGCGCTCCGTTTCTACTGCTGAGGCTTTGCAGATGCAGCGCTGAGCACCTCGGTGATCTCGCGCTCGCTGTCGGTCAGGCACAGTATCAGGTTCTGGTATTTGCCATGCTCTACCAGATAGGTCATCAGCGGCCATACGGGCACCTCATGCGACCAGAAGTCCCGTCCCATGAATATCATCGGACTGGCGTAGCCGAATGTGAGGTAGTGGTTCTGTACGGCTTCCTGGAATATCTCCTGTAGTGTACCCGCACTGCCAGGCGTGTAGATGATGCCGCCACTGGCTATGGTGAGGATTCCGTCCTCGCGTATGCTGTTGTCGAAATACTTTGCTATCATGGTGGCCAGCGGCGTGGAAGGTTCGTGGCCATAGAGCCATGTGGGCACCCCCAGGCTGTTGTAGTCCTTCTGCGGGTATCTGCGGCGCACTTCCCATGCCGTCTCCAGCCATCCCTTGTCGGTATATCTCTCTGCCACCTTCATTATGCTGTGAGCTTCCTGCAGTTCCTGGTCGCTCCGGCCAGCCATCCATGCACCCAGATGCGTTGCCTCCATAGCGCCCGGTCCGCCGCCTGTGATCATCAGGAATCCCTTCTCGGTCAGATGTTTGCTCAGCGTGGCTACGCGCAGATAGATGTCATCGGTGCGCGACAGACTATGCCCGCCCATCACGCCCACCAGCTTGTGCTCGTCATAGTGAGAGAGCACCTCGCGCAGGCAGTCGCTTATGCTGTGGTCGTGCATCGAGCGTGCCAGTGTCTCCTTGACGTTGCTTGCGTGCTTTCCCATCTTTATATAATGCCGATATACGCGCCCGTCATAGCACGTCTGATAGCTCTGTGGATTGTCGGGTGAGTAGCCTTCGTAGAGTTCCTCAGGTGTATATAGGTGGTTGCGGTAGTGGAATGTCTCGCCCATGTCGGGCAGGAAGAGGCAGTCCTTCGACCTGCGTTTGATGCCCAGGGGAAGCGTGCAGCCTATGAAGAGGCAGTCCTTGTAGGTGTGGCTCAGAGCCAGCTCGGTCTCAGCTGTCAGGTTTACGCTCTGGAAGGCGCATCGCTTTATCTCTTCCTGGTCAAGGTGCAGCACACGTGCCACTTCCCAGTCATCTTTGACTTGTGTGTAGTTTTCGCTCATAGTTTTGTCGCTTCTTACCGCAAATTTAAGTGTTTTTCTGCGAAAAATGCAGTTTGGTCGCCAATTTCTTTCAGCGCTTCTGCCTTGTTTGCCCGATTTGTTGTAACTTTGGATAGTGGGGAGCGCAAAGGCGCTTTCCTTGGTATAAGACAATCAACATTATCGTTTGTATGAGAAAGACAATCTTCTTGGCTTTGGCATTGGCTCTGTCTGCCGTGCCGGCCGTAGCCCAGTGGAATGATGCACGCTGGATAACTGTGGGGGAGGGCAATGCTGATGTGCCCAACTCATGGGTGCGTTTTCGCCGGGATGTCCAGCTGGATGCAGTGCCTGGTGCAGTGCTGGCTAATGTGTGTGTGGATAGCAAATACTGGCTGTATGTCAATGGCAGGCAGGTGGTGTTTGAGGGCGGTCTGAAGCGTGGGCCTAATCCCCGTGATTCTTATTATGATGTGGTGGATATCCGCCCTTATCTGCGCAAGGGGGCCAATCATATAGAGCTGCTTGTGTGGCACTTCGGCAAGTCGGGCTTCAGCCATCTCGATAGCGGACGCATGGGACTGCTCTTCTCGGCTCCTGCCATCGGGCTTTACTCTGACAGCCGGTGGGAGAGCAGGATGCTGAGGGAGTATTCGACTTGTGGCGAACCAGTGCCCAACTTCCGTCTCAGCGAGGCGAGCATCCACTATGATGCGCGTGTGGCAGAGGCAGATGCTGGCAAACCATATTCTGCCAGCAAGGAGATAGGCTATGCGGGAGATGCTCCGTGGAACGAGTTGCACGAGCGTCCCATCCCTCTCTTCCGCGATTTCGGGCTGAAGAAGGCCAGATACACACGCCGTGAAGGCGAGAAGGAGGATACGCTTGTGGCGCGTCTTCCTTATAATATGCAGTTTACCCCCTATATCGAAGTGGATGACCCTGTGGGCGGCACTCTGGTGCGGCTGCAGAGCGACCATATCCAGGGCGGCAGCGAATGGGGTGTGCGAGCCGAATATGTTACCCGTAAGGGGAAGCAGGCATACGAGTCATTGGGCTGGATCAACGGCGAGGAGATGCATGTGATAGTGCCTCACGGGATGAAGATGGGCCAACTGAAATACCGTGAGAGTGGTTATGACGGACTGCCCGAAGGCAGTTTCCATTGCGATGACGCCTACTTCAACCGCTTCTGGGAGAAGGGTCTGCGCACTCTGTATGTCAACATGCGCGACACCTATTTCGACTGTCCCGACCGCGAGAGAGCACAGTGGTGGGGTGATGTGACGGTGCTGATGGGCGAGTGCTTCTATACATATAGTACGCGCGTACATAATCTTATGCGCAAGGGCATCATGGAGCTGTGTGCCTTCCAGAATGATGCGGGCATCATCCATAGCCCCATTCCCGGCAATTATGACGCGGAGCTTCCTGCCCAGATGCTGGCCAGCATAGGTCTGTACGGCTTCTGGAACTATTATATGAACACAGCCGACACGGCCACCATACGCGAGGTGTATCCCGCCGTGTGCCGCTATCTGGATGTGTGGAAGATAGAGCCGGGTGGTCTCACAGCAGAGCGTCATGGCGCTTGGGACTGGGGCGACTGGGGCGAGAACCGTGATATGCGCCTCATCTATGCTGCCTGGCACTATATGGCTCTCGATGCTGCATCGCGCATGGCAGAGCTGCTGGGCAGGCCCGAGAACGCATCAGGCTTCCGCCAGAAGATGGTGCAGGTGAAGCGCGGATACAATGCCTGCTGGACTGGCAAGGCATATCGCCATCCTGCCTATACCGGCGATACCGACGACCGGGTGCAGGCACTGGCCATCATCAGCGGTATAGCCGATGCCGACAAGTACCCTGTCATCAGCCAGCTCCTGCGCACGCAGAAGCACGCAAGCCCCTATATGGAGAAGTATGTGATGGAATCTCTGTTCCAGATAGGCGATGGAGAATATGCCATGGAGCGTACCCACGAGCGGTACAATGCTATGGTGATGGATTCTGTGAATACCACCCTGTATGAGGGATGGCTGCAGGGAGCCAACGGCTTTGGCGGTGGCACCACCAACCATGCATGGAGCGGCGGACCGCTCACGGTGATAGCCCAGTATCTGATGGGTGTGAGTGTGACGGAGCCAGGCTGGCGCAAGTTCTCGGTTTGCCCGATGCCTGTGCGCTTCAAGCAGGCCGACATCAGCATCCCCACGTTGCGCGGTGTGGTGAAGAGCGCCTTCAAGCTGGGCGAGAAAGCCGATGTATATACCCTCACAGTGCCCTCTGGCACAGAGGCATACATGTATCTGCCCTGTGAGGATGCCACAAAGGTGGACGGTGCAGCACGCTACCTCTGCCGTGATGCTGAGGTGCAGAAGGCCGGCCGCCTGTGTCTGCTGCTGCCCGCAGGCAACTACAAGTTCAAGGTAAGAAAATAACAACAGATGGGGCAGAAGATTCCCACGGAGGGAGCTTCTGCCCAAATGAATAACCCTAAATCAATAAGTATTATAATGAAGAAGATTTTGTTTGCCCTGGCAGCGCTCTTGTTGCCTTTGGCTGGTATGGCGAAGGAAAAGGTGGAACAGCCTGTCAAGGTGCGCTGGTGTACATTCAACATACGATGCATCGCAGCTCCCGACGAGAAGATAGGTTGCTCCTGGGAGGTGCGCAAGGACAATGTGGCTCAGTATGTGCTCGACAATAATATCGACATAGTGGGCATGCAGGAGGTTACATTCAAGCAGCTCAATGACCTGCGCGAGCGTCTGAAGGGCTATGATTACGTAGGCGTTGGCCGTACCGACGGCAAGGAAAAGGGTGAATTCACCCCTGTCTTCTTCCGTGCAGACAAGTATGAGCCTCTGGAGAAGGGCAACTTCTGGCTCAGTGAGACTCCCGATGTGCCTGGTTCAAAGGGCTGGGATGCCGCTCTCGAGCGTGTGGCAAGCTATGTGAAGCTGAAAGACAAGGCTACAGGAAAGATTTTCATGGCCATCAACACACACTATGACCACATAGGTGTACAGGCCCGCAAGGAGAGTGCCAAGCTGATTATGCGCAAGATAAAGAGCATTGTGGGCGACCGTCCAGCCGTTGTGACCGGTGATTTCAACATCACAGAGGACAACGAGGCATACAGTACGATGGTCAACAGTGAGTTCAAGATGAACGATGCCTACCACATGACCGCTCATCACACAGGTGCTCCTTACACCTTCCATGACTACTGCCGTATATCTCCCCTCAAGGCTCCCAAGATTGACTTTATCTTCGTCACTCCCAATGTGAAGGTGCTGCAGAGCCACATCGAGCGCGAGACACCCACCAAGAGAATCTCTGACCACAACCCCCACTGGGCTGATCTGGAGTTCTAAGAGACTATTCCGTAGATTATAACAACAAACAGCGGGAGTGCCCACATACTGGTGCACTCCCGCTGTCATTTGTCTGCCGGTTTGCCTGCTCCCCGGTTCTGCTCAATGTCAAAGTGGCCCGGTGGCTTTCCGAAGAAGGTTGAGATGAAGATGCAGCCGGCATTTTGTGGTCAGGCAAAGATACCCTTACAGGCCGAGAGGTGGGGTGATGCCTGTCTGCTTCCTGGGCAGTCCGTCATGCTAATCCCGTAAAAATTGTCTTATAAGACAATTTGAATTGTCCTATAAGACAATTTAAATTCCCTTATAAGGGATTTTCCCGTGTCTGTAGTCTGCCTTTTGTCCTTTCCTGATGTCGCTAGACACTTTTCCTATACACAAACTGAATCTGTTGACAGTGTCGTAGAAGCCATACTGAATCAGTTGTCACTTGCCTTGGAATTGCACTGCTCCTGTTGACACTCCCGCTCGGTCTTTTCCTGATACCGCTGCGGTATCTGATAGGGATAGACCTCTGGCAGATTCCTCTACAGGCATCTTTCTCATTACAAGAACCTCATGACAGCCTCAGAAGTCGGTTGCCTCTTGCTTACAAGAAACCTTTGATGGAACTGAAGACGCGGCCCGAAACCCTTTTCTTCAGCGGGAAACGGTATTTCCAGTTGTCTGGGGTGAGCAGCACACAGTGCTTGTGGATGTCGCTGTAGAAGATATCCTGCAGCTGGGCAGTCACTTTGCGGTCGAAGATGAAGGCATTCACCTCATAGTCAAACCGCAAGGAACGGGCATCGAGATTGGCTGTTCCTACGGTGCAGAACAGTCCGTCCACCATCATCACCTTGCTGTGATGGAAGCCTCCATCGTAATAATACACCTCCGCACCTTTCTTCATCAGCTTGCGCATCTCCTGTCCCACCACATCGGGGGTCACTGGACCGTCGCCCGTAGTGGATGCCATTATCTGCACACGCACTCCTCGCTTGAGCGCGTGCTCCAGTGATTTGCGTATGCTCTTCACCAGGGTGGCGTACGGATTGATTATCTGTATGATGTGCTGTGCATTGTCGATGGCTATGCAGTAGGTTTCGCGTATGGCCTTGCCGCTCTTCTTGGGCACACGCTCCACCATGGCCATTTTTGTGTGGCCGTCACAGTGGCCGGTGGAAAGGTAGCGTGTGGAGTCGAGACGCTCCTTGGTGGTACGCCACCACATGTCCTCGAACACCCGCTCACATCCGTTCACCATAGGCCCGTGCACCTTCATGTGCATATCTCGCCATTCTCCCACACGCGGTTTGCCGCGCAGATAATAGTCGGCCACATTCATTCCGCCCGTGTAGGCAACCTCTCCGTCGATGACTGCTATCTTGTGGTGGTTGCGGTGACGCAGATGATTTATCCAGGGAAAGCGTACGCGGTCAAACTCCTCAATGCGTATGCCGGCTGCCCGCAATGAGTCGAGATACGGTTTGCGAAGCGGCAGGTCGCTGAAGCGATTGCCGAAACTGTCATACACGATGCGCACTTCCACCCCCTCGCGTGCCTTGCCGGTGAGGATGTCGAAGAGCGCACGGCAGATGCTGTCTTGCTGAAACTTGAAGTAGTCCATGTGTATGAAATCCCTTGCGGAACGTACACATGCAAACAGGTCATCGTACTTCTCACGCCCGGTGGGAAGCAGTTTGACCTCATTGTCTTCGTAGAAGGGATACCCTTTCTGCCTGAAGACTTCCATTACGATACTGTCTGACTCCTGTGCTGCCAGTGTGCTTGTTCCCAGCATACAGAGCAGCAACCCCAGAAAGAAATGCTTCATCCGGAATCAGATCATACAGCGGAAGTTATCTACGATGCCCAGCAGGTGCTTGTTTTCATCCACTACCATCACGGCATGTATCTTCTTTTCGCCCAGCAGGTCGGTAATCTTGTTTATCTTCATATTGGGGCTGACGCACACGGGTGACTTGGTCATCACCTCTGACACAGGCACGTTGAAGAACTTTTCCTTCAGTCTTTCCATGGCTCTGCGCACATCTCCGTCGGTGAGGATTCCGTGTACCTGGTCGTTTTCCACTATCACAGCCAGTCCCAGCATACCATGGCTCATGCGCAGAAGAGCTTCGCCCAATTTCATGTCCATTGGGATGACAGGCAGGTCGTTGGTGCGCATCACATCGTGGGCCGAGAGCAAGAGGCTGTGCCCGAGACGGCCTCCGGGATGGAAGCGTGCAAAGTCCCTTTTCTTGAAATGACGGGCTTCCATCAGTGCGCAGGCCAGTGCATCACCCATGGCCAGTGTGGCAGTGGTACTGCTGGTAGGAGCCAGGTTGAGCGGGCATGCTTCGCCGCTCACCTTCACGCAGATATGATGTGTGGAATACTTGGCCAGCAGCGACTCGGGATTACCCGATATGCCCACCAGCGGGATGTTGCTTTCGAGCAGATAGGGAATGAATCGCAGCAGCTCGTCAGTCTGCCCGCTGTTGCTGATGGCAATGACTACATCGTCGGTTGTCATCACTCCCAGGTCGCCATGGAACACGTCAAGTGGGCTGATGAAGAATGATGGAGTGCCTGTGCTGCTCAGTGTGGCGGCTATCTTTGCGCCTATGTGTCCGCTTTTGCCTACTCCTGTGATGATGACTTTTCCGTGGCAATTCAGGATGAGGTTTACCACTTTGTCGAAACTCTCATCCAGGTGATCTACCTGCATGAGTACTGCCTGTGCCTCATCCTGGAGGCAACGCTTGGCAATGTCTGTATATTGACTCATTGTTTCTTTTTATGCTTGGTTGTTTGTGCGCCGCATTCCTCGTTCCCGCATGAAGGAAAGATGCCGGGTGGGGAACGTGCAGGCGATGTCAGATGAGCGATTTTACTACAGCCTCAAAGTCGTCCAGCTTCAGCATGTTGGGACCGTCGCTCAGCGCATTGTCCGGGTCGGGATGAATCTCGAAGAAATATCCTGTGGCGCCGAAAGCCTTGGCTGCCAATGCCATGGAAGGCACAAAGCAGCGGTCGCCACCTGTCTTGCCTCCTGCAGCACCCGGCCTCTGCACGCTGTGGGTGCAGTCCATGATGACGCGGGGAGTGTATTGCAGCATGTCGGGGATGTTGCGGAAATCCACCACCAGATTGTTGTACCCGAAGCTGTTGCCGCGCTCGGTGAGCCACACATCCTGGCATCCGCTCTCCCGGCACTTCTGTACAGGGAACTGCATATCAGTTCCGCTCAGGAACTGTGCCTTCTTGATGTTCACCGTCTTGCCCGTCTTGGCAGCCTCTACCAGCAGGTCGGTCTGTCGGCAGAGGAAAGCGGGAATCTGCAGCACGTCAGCCACTTCGGCGGCTGGTTTGGCCTGCCAACTCTCATGTATGTCGGTCAGAATGGGCAGGGAAAACTCCTCCTTCACCCTCTGCAGCATCTCCAGTCCGCGTTCCAAGCCCGGTCCACGATAGGAGTGGATGCTGGTGCGGTTGGCCTTGTCAAATGATGCCTTGAAGTAAATATCCAGGTCGAAAGCCTCCCTCAGTCGGCACAACTCGCGTGCTACAGTGGAAAGCAGTTCCTGGCTCTCTATTACGCACGGGCCGGCTATGAACAGTGGCTTCATGCTATTGTTTTGTTTCGTTTCCATTTGAAGTATTTTTGCAAAGTTACCTTTTTTCCCTCATATAGGCCGTGCTTCTGCGTCGAAAATAGTACCTTTGCAGAAAGAATGAACAAATTTAAGCACTAAAATACATTATTTATAAGTTTATGGGAAAATTGTTAATCAACTCCTACGAGGACTTTGAGCAGTATGTAGGACAGGAACTGGGAGCCAGTGACTATGTGGAGATGAGCCAGGAGCGCATCAATCTGTTTGCTGACGCTACACTCGACCATCAGTGGATTCATGTGGATACAGAGCGTGCAAAGGTGGAGAGCCCCTTTGGCACCACCATCGCACACGGCTACTTGACGATGAGCATGTTGCCTTATCTGTGGAACCAGATTGTGGAGGTGCACAACCTGGAGCGCATGATGAACTATGGCATGGATAAGATGAAGTTTGCGCAGCCCGTTCTGAGCGGACAGCATATCCGCATGGTGACCAAGTTGCACGAACTGGCCAACCTGCGTGGTGCCGTGAAGACCACCATCAAGTTCACCATTGAGGTTCAGGAGACAGGCAAAAAGGCCCTCGAAGGCCTCGCCACCTTCATCTACTACTTCCGTCCCGCAGAGAAGTAATCAGATTCCGAATCAAGCCAAAATCCATAGGGGAGGGGATCGCACCGCGTTTCTCCTCCCCTATGCGTTAAGGCTTGTGGGCAAGTTTTGTGTAACTAATCGCAACTGTAGTTCTATCGTATTATATGAACGTTTCGGGGATGATGCAGCTTTCCTTGCTGGTGTTGTGACCAAGCAGAAGAAAGCCTAGTGTCTTCAAATGAACAAAGGCAAGCCATTGACAACATCCTTAGGTTAAAGAATGTGGATGAGGTGAAAAGAGTCGATATTGAATAAAAACAGAAAACGAACAATATGAAAACTACTTCATTATTGAAGATGTCGGTATTGTTACTGGCCGCTCTTTCCGTAGTTGCTTGTACGGGCAACAAAAGCGGAGAGGGCAATCAGGTGGCCGATACGGTAAACGTTGCTAAAGACTGCACTCAATTTGTCTTGAAACATTTGGGTGTTGAGAAGAAAAAAGTGATGGCATACGTCATATGTTCCGAACAGATGGTAGATTCGTTGCTGGCAATCGCAGATACGGTGTACAGCAAAGCCGACAACTACAATTTGATGTATTTGGACTTGGAAAATATAGATTATAACAAGTGGATCGCAAAGGACTACAAAGATACCATTCCTATCGTCATCGCCCTGTTTGATTCATATGCAAGTATGGTCAATTCTGGTATGGATGAAGCAAACGCTTCTTTTGTATGGCATGAGGTGGCACGACTGCAGATGAAGCATTTCTATGAAAAAGCAGGTGGCGAATGGAAAGAACCGATTGGTTACGAAAAACTGTTCCATGTGATTGATGGCATCATAGGGATATATGGTTGTGGCTCCCAAGCTGACATGAATGTGGCAGCTTGGCGTTCTGTCATGCCTACTGACTATCGGCTGATAGAGGCATACAAACAACTGGCAGACCTGTGCAATGACAAGTCGATGGCCCAGTTCATACATGATGACTACATGTACACGCTTACTACCTATCGAGAGCATCGTGAATCCATTGACGAACGCTACTCAGACCTGCCTCGTGAGCAAGGTGTGCTGTTTGAATGTTTGTTAAGTGGCAAACTTGACAATGTCAATCATCTCATCAAAAGCTACAAGAAAGGAAAGATTGGAAACGATGCTGTCAAGAAGAACTTGTGTGATCTTCGTTAACGGCTGTAACGTCGAAGAACTCAAGTATGCCTTTGGGAAGAAGGTAACTTACCAGAATCTTATAGTCAAATGTTGGTTGCTTATTCATGGCTGCAAAGTTAAGACATCGCATGAACATTTAAACATTAAACAAGAAAATATATACCTATACTACAAATTTTAGCCACGGATATTTGCAACTGTGCCATTATATGTTTACCTTTGCCATATGTCAGATATTCTTTATTTGAGTTTTAAGCAGCACTAAGGTAAGTGAATTTCCTGACATATGCAAGCATGGGATAATTTGTTGTTATCCAATTACTTGGTTTCTTGTAAAATTACAAGTTTGCTAATTTAAGGTATATGTTGAAGG
>ERZ1034755.452-NODE-452-length-13670-cov-11.832464_pt1 | contig 13670 bp, 10 predicted proteins | sample MGYA00520596_ERZ1034755 | MGnify/ENA primary metagenome ERZ1034755 (study PRJEB33766, sample SAMN09781701) | gut metagenome | biome: gut microbiome | host: Homo sapiens | place: Madagascar | study: EMG produced TPA metagenomics assembly of the PRJNA485056 data... | reverse complement strand
TGACCGTAGCGCTTGAGGTAGAGTTGACCCCTGAATTGAAGAAGGAGGGTATGGCCCGTGAGCTGATCAACCGTATCCAGAACCTCCGCAAGGAGACAGGTCTTGAGATTACCGACCGCATCAAGGTGACTGTGGCTCCTAACGAGGAGACCAATGCTGCCATAGAGGCTTTCGGCGACTACATCAAGACACAGGTGTTGGCTGACTCTATCCTGATAGCAGAAAACAATGGATCAGAAACTGAGTTCGACGAGTTCAAGCTCAATATTCTGGTAGAGAAAAATTAATCATACATTTTTATTAACTTAATACTTAATATCTATGGCAAGCGAAAAGAAAAGATACAGTGATGAGGAGCTCGAGGAGTTCCGCGACATCATAAACGAGAAACTGAAAGTGGCACGAGCCAATTATGAGGAAATGATGGCACAGCTCAATCATTCAAACAGTAATGACATCATTGATACATCACCCACCTACAAGGCTTTGGAGGAGGGTAGTGAGGCTCAGAGCAAAGAGGAGATTATCCAGATGGCACAGCGCCAGCAGAAATTCATCTTGGGGTTGGAGGCCGCTCTCATTCGCATCAAGAACAAAACTTACGGTATCGACCGTGAGACAGGAGAGTTGATTCCTAAAGAGCGTCTCCGGGCTGTTCCGCATGCTACGTTGAGTGTCGCTTCTAAGCAAGCCAGAAAGCATTAACTCAACTTTCGCAAACAGGGAAGTAAAAAAGTTAAAGGAGTTAGACAAATGTTTTAGAGCACTTGAAATAAAACATCAAGGCTATTGGCTATAACTTCTAACGATTGAAGGGAGTGATAACTTCTTTAACTTTTATAACTTCTGAACTTGCCAAAGTTCAATTATTAATAAATGAAGCAATGTAAAATTCATACAGGATGGCTCGTCACGGCAATGGTGGTGATATTGCTGGTTATTGACCAGATAATCAAGCTATATATCAAAACCCACTTTTACCTTGGTGAGTCTGTTCGTGTTACAGACTGGTTCTTTATAGATTTCGTGGAGAACAATGGTATGGCATGGGGCATGTCGTTTATCAACAAACTCACGCTGAGTTTGGTTCGTACTGTTGCCATCTTTGTCCTGCTGTGCTATCTGCGCAACATCATCAAGGCCGGAACCCATCGCCTGCTGTATATCTATATGGTGGCGCTGGTTACCACGGGTGCCATTGGCAATATGATAGACTCTATGTTCTATGGTCTCATATTCACTCCTTCCGAACCTTTCTATGTAGCCAAATTTGTACCTTTTGGTCAAGGTTACTCAGCATTTATGATGGGTAAGGTGGTCGATATGTTCCGTTTTCCTTTCTTCACCTTTACATGGCCTTCGTGGTTCCCGTTTTGGGGAGGAAGCGAGTTTACGTTCTTCGATCCGGTATTCAACTTTGCCGACTCTTGTGTCACGGTAGGTATCGTCTCTCTCTTGCTCTTCTGTCGTAAGGAGTTGGAGGCTTTAGGTAAGAAGGAGGAGGTTACGGACAAGAAGGAAGAAACTCCGGATAAGAAAGAGGAGAATTTAGACACGAAGAATGAGGAGGAAAAGGCATGATGAAAATGAAGCAGACTCTATGGGTGTTGGCTCTCTTGATGTCGGCATGCTGTATGTCGCTTACGGGGTGTAAGCCCAGCCTGCCCGATGATGTATTGTCGCAGGGCAAGATGGAGGATATTCTTTATGACTATCATCTCGCCTTGGCCATGGTTCAGAATGAGGGTGGCGATGAGACGCAGCGCTTTATCTACAAGGATGCCGTGCTGCGAAAGCATGATGTGACATCGGCAGAGTTCGACTCTTCTATGGTTTACTACATGCGCCATACCGACAAGATGTACACCATCTACAAGAACCTTAGCGACCGGCTCAACGATGAGGCTGTGTCGTTGGGGGCAGATGCCAGCGACCAGAGCCGTTTTGGCGATTTGGCTTCTTCGGGCGACACTACCAACATCTGGCGTGGTGCGCAATCATTGGTGTTCATGACAGCCAAGCCACTCAACTATTATAATTTCGAGGTGAAGGCAGACACGTCTTTCCATAAGGGTGACTGTATCATGCTCGATTTTGAGTCGCATTTCATTTATCAGGATGGTATACGTGACGGACTGGCTGTTTTGGCGGTTCAGTTCAGTAACGACAGTATCGCCTCGCAGGTAGTTCATGTACAGAGTTCTCAGCATTACTCCATGCAGGTGGAGGACCGTGATACGCTTGGTATCAAGAGTGTCAAGGGATTCTTCTTGCTCAACAGTGGTGACTTCTCCAACGACTTCAGTTCGGCTACAACGCTCAAACTGATGTTTCTGGATCATATCCGCATGATCAAGATGCACAAGAAGCCTGTACAGCCAGTTAATGTATCATCGGGTGATGCCGACAGGTTTGACAAGGACAGTATGGGTAAGCCCGGCGTCAATATACCGGCAGAAGCTGTGAAACCGGCTGATGAGTCGGCTTCTCCAAAGACAGTTTCCCGCAAGGCCGACATGCCTCTGAAGCCAACTCCTGCTGTCAACAGAAAGCTTATCGCTCCTCGAGAACTAAAGAAAATAGAGAAGGTGGATGTCAAGGCTATCAAATAGGTAGCCGTTCAAATGTCAGCCAATCAAACGGAAGTGAGAGAATGAAGAGATATGCAGCTCATCAGATCGTCCTGGAAGATGGAACGGCTATAGAACAAGGAATCGTTGAGTTGTCCGACGGGGGTGTTGTGGCAAGGACTTTTCCCTTTTGGCACGAACAGCCCATGACAGAATGGCTTGGAGGCGTGATAGAAGTCAAGGCTGACGAAGCCGGACGCCTCAGAGCTTATCATCATGGACATCGGTTGGGAGTATAGAGATTTCACTCCTTCACTCCTCTTATCCGGTAGTTCAATTATAAACAAAGAGTAATCAATAAAACTAAAACGATAGATTATGTTAAGCGTAGATCAGTTAGAAGACAAATTGATAGACTTGGCTTTCGCTGAGGATATTGGTGACGGTGACCATACCACTCTCTGCTGTATTCCAGAGGATGCTATGGGTAAGAGCCATCTGCTCATCAAGGAAGATGGCATCTTGGCAGGTGTGGAAGTAGCCAAGAAAGTGTTTGCACGTTTCGACCCAACCATGAAGGTGGAGGTGCTCATGCAGGACGGTACTACTGTCAAGAAGGGTGATATCGCCATGGTGGTAGAGGGAAAAATCCGTTCTTTGCTTCAGACAGAGCGACTGATGCTCAACATCATGCAGCGCATGAGTGGTATTGCTACTATGACAGCCAAGTATGTGAAGCGTCTGGAGGGAACAAAGACACATGTTCTCGATACCCGTAAGACCACACCAGGTTTGCGTATGCTTGAGAAGCAGGCTGTGAAGATAGGTGGAGGAATGAATCATCGTATCGGTCTCTTCGATATGATACTTCTCAAGGATAATCATATCGATTTCGCTGGTGGTATCGACAACGCTATCGACCGTTGTCATGCTTACTTGAAGGAGAAGGGACTCAACCTGAAGATAGAGATTGAGGTTCGCAGCTTCGACGAACTCGACCAGGTGTTGAAGCATGGTGGCGTCAACCGTATCATGCTCGACAACTTCTCTGTGCCTGATACCAAGAAGGCTGTGGACATCATCGCCGGCAAGTATGAGACGGAGTCATCAGGCGGCATTACTTACGACACCATCCGCGACTATGCCGAGCAGGGAGTTGACTTTATCTCTGTGGGTGCGCTTACCCATAGCGTGAAGGGATTGGACATGAGTTTCAAGGCCTGCGAGTAAGTAATTGAAGATTTAGAGTGAAGAAGAACGAAGAGGGAGGACTCTTTATGCTTTTCTTTTTGTTCTACAGTACAATATTCTTGAGGAGTTGGGAGTTTTTCCTAACTCCTTATATATATAATAAGGTGTAATTTTATGAATAAAATTTTTGCTTCGGCCTTGATGGCTGCAGCTTTGGTGGGCGGTGTCCCAGAGGCAGATGCCTGCACCAATTTCATTGTGGGCAAGAAGGCATCTGCAGATGGTTCTGTGCTCTGTTCTTACAGTGCTGACGATTATGGTATGTTCCAGAACCTTTGTCATTATCCAGCTGCCAAGCATGCCAAGGGAACCATGCGCAAGGTGTTCGACTGGGATACCAACAAGTATCATGGCGAAATACCAGAGGCGCCAGAGACCTATAATGTAATAGGTAATATCAATGAGTGGCAGGTTACCATTGGCGAGACTACCTATGGCGGTCGCGAGGAGATGGTCGACTCTACAGGTGTTCTCGATTATGGATCGCTTATCTATATTGCCTTGCAGCGTTCCAAGACAGCCCGCGAGGCTATCAAGGTGATGACTACATTGGCCAATACCTATGGTTACAACTCAGAGGGTGAGACCTTCACTATCTGCGATCCCAACGAAGCTTGGATCATGGAGATGATGGGCAAGGGAGCCGGCAGTAAGGGAGTAGTATGGGTGGCTCAGCGTATTCCTGATGATGCCATCTGTGCTCATGCCAACCAGAGTCGTATCGGTAAGTTCAACATGAAGGATAAGCACAATGTGATGTATGCCAAGGATGTGGTGGCTTTTGCACGCAGCAAGGGCTGGTATAAAGGTAAGGATGCCGACTTCTCTTGGAAGATGGCTTATGCCAAGCCCGATTTCTCGGGTCGTCGCTTCTGTGATGCGCGTGCCTGGGCTTTCTTCAATCATTTCAAGGACATGAGTCGTTACCTGCCTTGGGCGCTTGGCAAGGATCCTCAGGCAGAGGACATGCCTCTCTGGATAGTACCCGACCGCAAGGTGAGTGTACAGGATATGGAGGCTTGCATGCGCGATCATTATGAGGGCACTCCGCTTTCGGTAGCCGATGGTGACGACTTGGGTGGCGGTATCTGGCAGATGCCTTATCGTCCTACACCACTTTCATTCAAGGTGGATGGCAAGCAGTGCTTCAACGAGCGTCCTACAAGCACACAGCAGAGTGGCTTCGTCTATGTAAGTCAGATGCGCTCTTGGTTGCCTCGCGAGATTGGCGGTGTGCTCTGGTTTGGCAACGATGATGCCAACATGGTGGCTTTCACACCTGTTTACTGCAGCTCTACCATTCAGCCAGAGTGCTACAACACACCTGGTGCCGACGCTGTTACCTTCAGTGACAAGAACGCCTATTGGGTTTGCAATATGACAAGCAATATTGTTTATCCTCGTTACAGCCAGCTGTTCCCTTCATTGAAGGAGGTGCGCGACAGTCTTGACAATAGTTATTTTGCCGCCCAGAAAGAGGTGGAGGCAAAGGCACAGGAACTCTATGCGCAGAATCCTCAGCAGGCAGTCAAGTATCTCAACGACTATGGCATCGAGAAGGCTCAGCAGATGCTGACACGTTGGAAGCAGCTCTTCCAATTCATGGTGGTGAAATACAACGACATGATCATCAAGCCTACCGACAAGGATGGTAACTTCGTACGTACCAAGGAGGGACTGGGTGCTCGTCCTGTACGCCCTGGCTATCCTGAGAAATATGCCAAGGAGCTCATCAAGCAGACTGGAGATAAGTTTGTTGAAAGGTAAAAAAGTAAAAAGGTAAAAAAGTAAAAAGGTAACAAAGTAAAAGAGTAGGAGGGTGGTGCTCATTCTTCTTCTCTTTTTTTGTTAATGTCGGTTAAAAGCCACGGGTGGCGTGCAATGATTTTGTCATAGTGGTGTTTAATCAGGTAAAAACAACAAATAAGAGATTGTAATGATGAACAAGAAAATGACAACAGTGGCTCTCGCAGCTATGGCAATGGCGCTGACCACATCTTGCAGCACAAGCAAGAAAGCACAAAACCAGGTGCATGAAGGCACCACCAGTTTGGAAGCTTCTAAAGGTAACGCGGAGAATATGGATCCGGAATATCTCGTTCTTTCTGATGCTCAGGAGGCATTCGTCAAGAAGAACAATCAGTTTGCACTCAATTTCTTCTCGCAGGTGGCTGGTTTCGACTCCAAGGTCATCTCGCCGCTGAGTCTCACCTACCTCATGGGCATGCTTGCCAATGGTGCCGACGGACAGACACAGCAGGAGATACTGAAGGCTTTGGGATGTGAGGGTGATATGACTCTCGACGAGTTGAATGCTTTCAGTCGCAGCATGATGCAGTATGCTGCTAAGGCTGACCCTTCTACCACAGTCAATATTGCCAACTATATCGCGCTCAACAAGCATTATGCTTTGAAGAATGCTTTCGCCAAGGCGGTGTCTGCCAACTATCAGGCTGGCATAGAGTCGCTTGACTTCAGTAGTAGCAAGACTACAGCCCATATCAACGACTGGTGTAAGAAGCATACCGACGGCATGATTCCTACTATTATCGATCAGGTGGACGCCAATGCCATCTCGTACATCATGAACGCCATCTACTTTAATGGCAGCTGGGAGAAGAAGTTCAAGAAGAGCGAAACCAAGCTGGAGAACTTCAGGGGCTATACTCGCGACATCAAGCGCGTGAACATGATGCACCGTGCGGGCAAGTATTTCTTTGCCGACAATCAACTGTTCTCGGCCATCAACCTTCCTTATGGCAATGGTGCCTATGCGATGACCGTCTTGCTGCCACATGAGGGCAAGTCTATCGATGAGATGATGAAATCGCTTGATGCAGAGAAACTGGCAGCTGTCAGCGGACAGATGGAAGAGTGTGTAGTTGACCTGAAGTTGCCACGTTTCACCACCGAACTGGAACTCCCGCTCAATGAGATCGTCAGCAAGTTGGGTGCTCCAAGCATGTTTGATTCTGGTAAGGCCAACTTCAGTAAGCTTGCAGAGGGCAATGTCTTTGTATCCAAGATGCTCCAGAAGGCAAAGATTGAGGTGAGCGAAGAGGGAACCAAGGCTGCAGCCGTAACAGCTGCCACCGTCATGATGACTTCCTTGCAGCCCGAACCACGTAGGGTAGTGTTCCATGCTGACCATCCTTTCGTCTATATGATAACCGATGTTCGCAGCGGCTCTATCTACTTCATAGGCCAGTTTACAGGCGAAAATTAGAATATTTGAAAAATAATTGCCGAAAAATTTGGTGGAATGAAATAAAAGCGTTACCTTTGCACTCGCATTTGAGAAATGATGCTTGAGTTCGGTTAACGAGTCCGACAAGGAAGGTTGGGTGAGTGGCTGAAACCACCAGTTTGCTAAACTGACGTGCGGGTTTACCGTACCGGGGGTTCGAATCCCCCACCTTCCGCAAGCGGAGTTCACAAGGTGCACCGTTGGTCGATTCATCTAATGGTTAGGATACAAGATTCTCAATCTTGGCATAGGGGTTCGATTCCCCTATCGACTACAGTGTTTTTCATGGTATTAGATTTATTACTGGTCTAGACCAGTCGTGAGATTAGTCTAGACTTTTTTTATGGTCGATTCATCTAATGGTTAGGATACAAGATTCTCAATCTTGGCATAGGGGTTCGATTCCCCTATCGACTACATAACAACAATCCGCTGCGAATCATCGATTTGCAGCGGATTTCTTTTTTATTTCTTTCTTTCCGATTCTTTCACGAAGCCATGTCTATAGGCATACAGCAGTTCTTCCAGGTCGGCAATTTGCTTGCGCAACTCCCTGCCTATGTCGGTATCTGCCACGAGCATGCGTCGGTTCGACATTTCCACAATCTGTGTGGTGCTCTTGATGTCGGTGCCTCGCAGGATGGCATCCTCTGTACTGGTGAAGGGTTCGTGCTGTACCAACTGGAATCCGCGGGAGTGATAAACCAAGGTGTAGCCGGCAATACCCGTCTCGTTGTGGTATGCTTTCGAGAAACCTCCGTCTATCACCATCAGCTTGCCATTGGCTTTGATGGGATTCTCGCCCTTGGTGGTGCGTACGGGCACGTGTCCGTTGATGATATGGCGGTTAGGACCAGTCACTCCAAAGGCATCCATGATATGGTCGATGACTTGCTCGTCGTCACGCAAGAGGAAGTAATAGCCTTTTTCTTCCTTGTGGGTTTCTTTGTCGGTGATGAAGTATCGCTCAAAGGTAGCCATCTTGCTCTTGTCGAAGAGTGGACTGTCAGGACCGCACCATAGGTAGATGAAGTAGTCGATGGCGTATTCTCGCTCTTTAGGGTCGGAGTCAGACTGGAAGGCTGTGCGTATCTGCATGCCGGTCTGGTGCATGAGGTCGCGGCCTGCGAACTTCTTGCCAGGGAATATCTCTACCTCTTTCAGCGAACCGTCCTCATTGAGTGGGCACGATGCGTGGAAGAGCAGGTTGTCGTTGATGATGGTGTACATGCAGCCGTGCTGCAGCATTACCTTGATGTGCTTGTGCAGTTTTTCGCATACCATGAACGAATGGTGCAACTTTGCCATCAGCATCTCTTCTTCTGGTGACAACTCGTAGGGTGAGGCGGGATTGATGGTAGGGAAGTGGCACGATGTCATGGGGTAGATCTTACCGTCTATCTCAATCTCCTTTTTCTCATAGTTGATGTGTTCGAAGAGTCGGCGCTTGTCCATCTTCCATTCGGGATGCTTGGCGATGAGTTGTCCCTCTATCTTAAACTGGATGATGGCAATGGCTTTGTGCATCTGGGATGTCAGGCGCTTGGTCTTCTCGTCTATGGCAGCTGCGCCACCACTCATCTTGGGCATAAATTCTGCACATTCATCATCCTTATAGGCTTCCATGGCAAAAGTGGCCAGGGGGATAAGGTTGATGCCGTAGCCTTCTTCCAAGGTGGAGAGGTTGGCATAGCGCAGGCTCAGACGGATCACGTTGCAAATGCAGGCATCATTGCCTGCGGCAGCACCCATCCAGAGTACATCGTGATTGCCCCATTGTATGTCCCAACTGTGGTAATGGCGCATCTTGTCGAGGATGATGTGTGCACCTGGTCCACGGTCGTAGATATCTCCCAAGATGTGCAGTTGGTCAATAGCAAGGCGCTGTATCACATTGGCTATGGCGATGATGAAGTCGTCGGCACGGCCTGTAGATATGATGGTGTCGACGATGACGTTGACATAAGCTGTCTTGTCATGGTCTTCGGTATGTTCGTGCAGGAGTTCCTGTATGATGTAAGAGAAGTCGCAGGGTAGCGACTTTCTCACCTTCGAGCGGGTGTATTTGCTCGACACATCACGGCATACTGCCACCAACTGGTGCAGTGTGATGTGGTACCAGTCGTTGATGTCAGGTTCGTTTTGCTTTACCAGTTCCAGTTTCTGCTCAGGATAGTATATGAGCGTACATAACTCGCGTTTTTCAGCTTCGCGCAAGGTGTTGCCGAAGAGTTCGTTCACCTTTCGCTTGATGTTTCCTGATGCGTTTTTCAGCACATGCAGGAAAGCCTCGTATTCGCCGTGGATATCAGCCAGGAAGTGTTCTGTACCTTTAGGAAGGTTGAGAATGGCTTGCAGGTTGATAATCTCTGTACTGGCTTCTGCCACTGTCGGGAACGATTGTGCCAATAGTTGCAGATAACGCATATCTTTGTTTATGTCGTAATGTTTCATTCGCTGATAAAGTTAAGTTCTACATATCTTTTGCAAAGTTAGCTTAAAATTCAGACTTAACAAAGTTTTTACTGAAAAAAGTGTTTCTGACAATAGTTATGTAACTGAATTTTCGCAAGTTCTAAACTTGCAAAAGATCAAATCAGATTGAGATATACAACAAACGGGAGACAAACGAAACCTGTTCGTTTGTCTCCCGCTATATTTATTTGAGAGTAGGGGGATGATTACTTCTTCAGAACCTTAACGGTAGTACCGTCATTGCGCTCTACGATGTAAACACCAGCCTTGCTCATACCAGATACCTGCTGACCGCTGAGGTTGTAAACAGCCTTTACACCACTCTGAGTTGTAACAGTCTGAGGCTTGTTGATGCCAGTAGTTGTTGCACCTTCAATTATTATTACGTATCTATTCGCTGTCTTAAGATCGTTAGAAACGATGTTAATAATGGCTATAACACCATCTTCGGTGTTGAAAATAGATTTTGTTACATAAGCAGATTTGCTGTCAGTTTCAACTTCTAAATCAGAGTTCTTGACTTCGCCGTTGAAAGCAGTGTAATATACACCTTCTTCTTCAGTAAGCTCTTCGCCTTTGAATTTGATAGAAGTGGCGTTGGCGTTATAGACTAAGCGCATGTCGTCAATCTTGATAGCGTCCTGCTCGCCATCTTTGTCTGAAAGACTTCCACCACCAGGTACAGAACATGTAGAGATTGTAACAAGGATAGCTTTTGCGGCCTTGTCTGTTTTATTGTAGTTGAAAGGAACTGTCAACTTCTGCCATGTATTGTCCAAACTTTCAATCTTGTCATTCTTTGCAGTGGCAACAACATTGGTGTACTTGTCATTGTCCTGAGGATCCTGATAATATGTTCCGTCTGTTATTGCAGCGCTGATAGTAGCATAGATATTATCTTTGTTTGATTCTTCTCTTACTCCTTTAAAGAACTTAGTCCAAAACTCAATAGCATCTGGTTTGCAAGTCAGAATGGTATAGTATGGGTCGCCGTTCTTGTCTTTATATGTATTTGACAAATCAAGGAAAGAACAGTTGGCTGGATCATCAGCTGTTGCACTGCCAGCTTTAATTCGACCTGTTGTTACGGTTCCATTTGCTGATTGACCCCAAATAATTCTTGACTTAACCTCAAGAGAAGAAGTTCCTGTACTGCCAGGACGTACATCATTTGACTGCCAGTTATGTTTCGTTTTAGCAGAATTTAACCCCAAAGCCGCCTCGCAATTGATGAATGAATGCCAGTGATTAGCTTGATATTCTTTATTTATTCCACTTTTCTCCTCATGGAACGCTTCGAAGTTTGAATTTGGAATCTGACCAATATTCTCTACATCGCCCAATTCAACTCTTACATTCATAGGTGACTCAGGATCAACCATTGAGATGCTAAGGATCGCATTGAATGTACCTCCGTTAAGCTCTCCTTTTAAGATGATAGGTACATCACCAAGACCTGGACCCGTCCATTTGACAGAAGCATCATCACCTGCGGCTATCTGTATTGTCTGCTGTGTGGAAAGGCAAATGGTTGTACCACATGTCATAGCATCAACATCATTTACTTCAATGTTTCCAACAGGTATCGAACCCATTTTGAAATTCTTCAGACTAAGGCTGTACTTGCCATCCTTTTGCTGAGTTACAGATACGGTCTGAGTTGCTTTTGGTTGAGAACCTCCTTCTACTACAACAAGGAGAGGGCAAGAATAATCTTCTGCCATCATGCTGAGTGATGAAAGTGCAAAAGCAGCAATAGTAAATAATTTCTTCATTTCTTTTCCTTTCTAAATATGATTATTTAAATTGATATATTAATCCTATATTTCCATAAATCGGATAAAGTGATTGTTCTATCACATTGAAATCTTTTTTAAAGACTTCAGAGAGTCCCCATGTAAGTCCTGCGAAACCGCCCCAACGTTTAGAGAAATACCAATCTACACCAACATCGATGCCAAACTGCCAGTTACGCATATCGGCCGAAAAGTCGTAGTCTCCTCGATCTGTTGGCTCATGTCCAATGTTTACTTTGGTTCCCGTAGGATCTGTTTCTCTAAGATAACCGTCGTATGCGTATCCATTGAAATTATGGGAAGTTACATATGAAAAATATGGACCAAACTTAAAACGAACCTTATTGCTTAAATCGTATGCGGCTTGGACAGGAATCGTTGCCAAACTTTGGTCAACTTTTGTTACCACATTTCCCGTAAACATACCTTCAATAGGATCGTCGTTTCCCTGTTGCATACTCATGTGATAGTTTTTTACGGTGGCATCTACCTTCATGCCTTTGTTCTCGAAATGGAGACCGAACATGATTCCCCAACGGTCGTTAAATGGATGATAGGCATCCACACCCAGCATGAAGTTTGGGCGCAGGCTGTAGCTGTTCATCTTACGGATGGTGGACGGCATGCCATTTGGCGCGGTTCCTCCTAAATGATAACCAATTCTTGCATAATAGCTGTAGTTGCGGAGCAAATTGTTTGCACAAAGTCCTTCAGTTATTCCGAAAAGAACCAATATAGCTGTTATGAATATTTTTTTCATCTTATTCGTCTATTTTTTCACATTTTATAGTAAACTTGTCTATCCAAAGTGTACTACCGACAGCACCTTCGAATTTGTCACCATTCACACTTGATGAGCATACGATAGCTAAACTATAGCCGTATGATTTCATCTTATTTTCATCAATATCTTTGCTGTATTGGAAGTCGATATTGAAGTTAGTCCATTCGGGTGTATCGTCAATGTCTGGCAATTTTGCTAAAGCTACAATATTTTCGCTGGTTAGGATATCATTACCATTAAGAACTTTGTTTCCTGCCTCATTGTCGTACAATACTGCATAAATAGAACCATAATCTTTCTTGTCTGCAAGTTCGTTTTGATCCTTGTCTGTTACTTTTTCGCCTCGTAAGTACTTATAGTTACCTTCGAACGATACAGGCTTGAAATTAATCTGCCAACCAAACTCTGTAGCTTCCATTGGATGTTCGAGAGCTATGTTGGCATTGAATCTTCCATAAAAGAAATTTCCTGCAGCGATTGGCATTTGTTGTCTGACAGCTTTAGAACCTGTGGCTCTTGTTGTCAACTTCACGCAATATTTGCCTTCTTCCAGTTCACTTTCGACAGGAACAGAAGGGTAGTCTGTGGATTTTGCCAATGTCTTACTAAGATAATATCCTGGATTTCCTGTTGCCCAACTGAAAGTCTTTGTTCCTTCATCACTTTTATCGTACCAAACGTAATATTTGTTGGCAGGATTGTTGGTGTTCTTTTCAAATGTGCTGAAGTCGTAATTAATGGTGTTTAAAACAACTGGGGGTAATGTGAATGAAACGTTATATTTTCTGCTCCATTCTTTGTCTTGTGATGTGACTGTATAAATAATTGGACCATTTGAAAAATCCTGTCGTGAACCACTTTCTGGGTATATAGTGGCGCCTTCTGTTAGTCTGAACTGTGGTGCTAAAGCACTACGGTCGGTACCTCTTTTTACTTTGAAAATGACATCATTTTGAATAGAGGTTAGACTTACCAGTGTATCACTCTTCTGGAAAAACATTTCCAGCGGATTATCTAAATGGATGTAAGCTTGTTCAATGTCACACTCTGCGTTCAGAGGTTCCTCTTTAAAACAAGAAGTGAGGGTAGTGCTTAACAAGGTAGCAACTACAATCTTTTGTATATGTCTCATATATAAATATATAATCTTAAAATTCTGATGCAAAGTTACGACAAAAACTTAAGTTGTGCAAATGTTTTTGAAGAAAAAGATGCATTTAGCGTAAAAACGTCCATAAAATAGGAGTTTATTATATGTTTGATAATCAAATGGATAACAAGATTCTTGTTTAAAGGAAAAGGATGTCTAAAGGAAAAAGGTAACTACTTAGCACACCCTATAGCCATAAAGTAGTAATTTTAATACTGTTCAACAAAAATCGTTAAACCACATTGAAATCTCCGTTCAAAGCCTTTGAACGGACATTCAAAGCCTCTGAACGGACATTCAAAGCCTTTGAACGGACATCCAAAGCCTTTGAACGGAGATTTTATAAGCTAAAGAAAACATTTATATAGTATGTCTTGAACTTTAGCAAGCTCAGAAA
>ERZ1034755.450-NODE-450-length-13706-cov-5.421581_pt1 | contig 13706 bp, 11 predicted proteins | sample MGYA00520596_ERZ1034755 | MGnify/ENA primary metagenome ERZ1034755 (study PRJEB33766, sample SAMN09781701) | gut metagenome | biome: gut microbiome | host: Homo sapiens | place: Madagascar | study: EMG produced TPA metagenomics assembly of the PRJNA485056 data set... | reverse complement strand
AGGGTTGACCAGCACCGAAATGAGGTCGACATGACCGCTGCCGAGCGCGCCCGCCACCCCGTACGAAATGGCGAACACAATCAATCCGACCGCATCGTCAAGCGCGACAATCGGGAGGAGAATCGACGTCAGTGCCCCTTTCGCCTTATACTGCTGGACGACCATCATCGTCGTCGCGGGCGCGGTCGCCGCAGCAACGGCGCCGAGGACAATCGCGGACGAAAGCGAAATGACATTCGGGAACAGGAAATGGAGCACGATCAGAGCGACATCGACCACAAGGGTCGTGGCGACTGCCTGCACCGTACCGACCACCGCCGCCTGGCGCCCCGTGTGCTTCAGGCTCGACCAGCGAAATTCACTCCCGATCGAGAAAGCGATGAAGCCGAGCGCGACCTCGGTGATGATATGTAAACTGCCGATGCGTTCGGCATCCGTAAAGAACAGGTGCGAAAGCCACGAAAACGCGGAAACCTGCGCCAGTTGCCCCAGTACATACGGTCCGAGGATTACCCCGGCGACCAGATAAGCCGTCACGGCGGGGAGAGACAGAACCTTCGCAAGACGGGAAAGAAACAGCCCCGCGAGGAGCGCCACCGCCAGACTTAAAAAAATATCCATAAACAGCCTCGATACAGATAGCCAAATACACTTTTATGTTGCTATAATATCATCTTTTGATAGAGTTGTCAATACAAAACACACAATAAACTCTTTTTATGATTGTGAAAAACAAACAAATATCTGAAGAGAGCGCGGAGGTCTCTTCCACGAATGCAAGCGCCGCCTGATCACTTCATCCGACGCGCCGCGCGGGGCGAAAAAAGACACATCAGTCGCTCCTCCCCCGGCGCCCTCGCGGAAAGCACCAAGTGCTCCAACTCCTTTGCCGCAAGGCTCTGCGCCTGTTCGCGCCGCTTGACAATGCGGATCTCGCGCTCCGGAAGCGGTTCTTCGGTCTCGATGACCGCCACGCCTCCGACGCCGCGCAGGAACTCTTCCGGCACAAAACCGATCCCGAGGTTCGCCTTGACCATCGGGAGGATCTGATCTGCCGTCGCCGTCTCGATATCCGGCTGATAACGCAAGCCGCGATCGGCGAACAGGCGCGAATACCACTCAAAGGATTTTGTCTTTTCACCGAGAGAAATCAACGGATACCGTAAAAGTTCCGCAAAGCCGACGCGTCCCCGCGGACGATCCGGAAAAGAGGTACTGCATACCGCCACTTCCCGGAATGTCCGCACGGTCGTTTCCACCGTCATCGCCGACGGCACCGTCGGTGTCGTCACGATCGCCATATCCGCAATCCCATCCCGAATGGTCTCGATTGCCTGCGGTGTGGAATGATTGCTGACCTTCAGGCGGATACCGGGATAACGCCTTCGGTATTCTTCCAGTACCGGCAGAAGAACGCAGTGCAATGCCACTTCACTCACGGCGACATAGACCGAGCCGGCGGCAAGATTCCGGCTCTCGGCGATCTCCGCCTCCCCCGCCTCCATATTCTCTACGGCAATGCGGACGTGCGCAAACAGGCGCTCCCCCTCCGGGGTCAACTGCATACCGCGATTACTCCTGATAAACAGCGGACAGCCGAGTTCCCCTTCCAACGTTTTGATGACGCGCGTCAGGTTCGGCTGATTATTCACGAGCATCTTTGCCGCCTGCGTCATGTTGCCGCACTTGGCAACATAATAAAAAACGCGGTAATAGTCGTAACTGATGTCCATTTTGGCATCCCGCCTCTCATATGATTTTGATATGTCAGTCATATAAAATAAAGATTTTACATATAACGGCATTTGCATTATACTGTACAGGTAAAAAAACGTCAAGAGCAACTTTTATTCTGCGGAATCAAAGAGGAAGGAAAAATCGTATGAATCACACCATCATCTGTATCGGCAGGCAATACGGCAGCGGAGGACGCGAGATCGGTGAAAAACTGGCGAAGCACCTCAACATTACCTGCTACGATAAACTCCTCATCAAGCAGGCGGCAAAAGAAGCCGGTCTTTCCGAAGAAACGGTTGAAGCGGACGACGAACAGCCCATCGGACTCGCCACCATGGTATCCGGCAACATATTCGCCGACAGCATTACACTGGGGGAGACCTTTTACTCGGAGAAAGAACACGTCTTTGACGCGGAGCGCAACGTCATTCTGGAGATTGCCGCAAAAGGGCCGTGCGTGATCATCGGTCGGTGCGCCCCGGCAATCCTGCGGGAAAAGGGTTACGATGTTCTCTCCGTGTTTGTCTATGCGGAAAAGGACGACCGCGCAAACCGCATCGCACAGCGGAACGGAATCGGCACGCGCGAGGCAATGCACAAAGCGGAAAAAGTCGACCGTCTGCGGAAAAGATATTTTGACTTCTACGCCGGTACGCCGTGGGGAGAACCCGAAAGTTACGACCTGATGATTTCCTCCGGTTACTACGGGATAGACGGTGCCGCCGCCGTTCTCGCCGCCGCCGTCGCCGCAAAGGAAGCGGAGGAGCCCGCCAAATGAACAAGGATCTGACCGTCGGAAAACCGGAAGCGGTTCTGTGCAAATTCTGCCTGCCGCTGTTCGGGAGCATTATCTTCCAGCAACTCTACAACATAGCCGACAGTTTCGTCGCCGGAAAATTCATCAGCGACAATGCACTCGCCGCCGTCGGCAACAGTTATGAGATCACCCTGATCTTCATTGCGTTCGCGTTCGGCTGCAATATCGGTTGTTCCGTCATTGCGGCGCAACTCTTCGGTGCCAAACGCTACAAAGACCTGAAAAGCGCCGTCTATACGTCTCTGATCACAAGTGCCGCAGTCTGCCTTATCCTCATGGTCATCGGCATGGTCTTCTGCGACGGATTGCTCCGTCTCATCAAAACGCCGGAAGAGGTCTTTGCAGACTCGAAACTGTATCTGGACATCTACATTCTGGGGCTCCCCTTTGTCTTTCTCTACAACGTCGCGACCGGCATCTTCTCGGCACTCGGCGACTCCCGGACACCGTTTATTTTTCTTGCCGCCTCTTCCCTCTCCAACATCGGTGTGGATATCCTGTTCGTCACCGCCTTCAAAATGGGGGTCGCGGGTGTGGCATGGGCAACATTCCTCTGCCAGGGGATCAGTTGCGTCCTGGCGCTGGTGGTCGTATTCCGGCGGTTCGGGAAAATCAGGACAGACGGAAAAGTGCGCATCTTCTCGCCACAGCATCTCCGCAGTTTCGCGGTGGTGGCGGTACCGAGTACGCTCCAGCAGAGTTTCATTTCGGTCGGCAACATTGTGATTCAGAGTGTCATCAACGGATTCGGTCCTGCTGTCATGGCAGGTTACTCCGCATCGGTGAAACTGAACAACATGGTCATCACGTCGCTGACCACGCTCGGGAACGGCATCTCCAACTTCACGGCACAAAACCTCGGTGCGGCGAAATATGACCGCATCAAGTCCGGGTTCCGCGCCGGGCTGAAACTGGTATGGGCGCTCTGCATTCCGCTTGTGATCCTCTATGAATTTGCCGGGCGCTTCCTTGTCCATATTTTCCTCGAAAGCACGAGCGGCGTCGCGATGGACACCGGCGTCCTGTTCCTGCGCATCGTTGCGCCTTTCTACTTCATCGTGGCGGCGAAACTCGTCTCCGACGGAATCCTGCGCGGAGCGGGGCTGATGAAGAAGTTCATGATTGCCACGTTCACCGACCTGATTCTGCGCGTTGCTCTCGCGGAAATTCTCTCCCGCACCTCCCTCGGCACGACGGGCATCTGGTTCTCCTGGCCGATCGGCTGGACGATCGCGACCATCCTCTCGACCGTCTTTTATGCGGCAACCAAATGGGGAGCAAGCAACAAGGTGCAAACCGAACAGGAACCGTCAGACCCGGTAAAAGAACAATCCTGTCATTAAAATTTCGGGGTACCCGACCGACGGGTACCCCGAACGTATTTTATTCGGACGCGATTATGCTTCCGGATTCTCCGGCGCTATCGGACCCTCGGACGCTGGGAGAGGCATCTCCCCGTCGATGGTGCCGTCGGCAAGCGCCTCGGTCATAAAGGCATCAAAATAGGCGCGCTCACGGATCAGGCGCTGTTGCATCGCGTCGGGTTCGGCGTTTTTGCCTCCGGCGGAAAGCCGCCGTGCCTGCTCCCCCTCCCCCACCGAGACAAAGAGACGGAGGTCATAGAAATCGCGAATCATGGGATGCATCGCATAAGTCCCCTCAAAAAGAAACATCTGCCCGTCCGGAAGTGCGCGGCGGTCGAGCATTTCCCCCGTCGCGGGGTCGACCGTGGTATAAACGAGCGGGCGTTTCTCCATCCATGGGGCAACGATCTCTTCCTCGAATCGCTCAAAATCCATGTCGCCGCCGGGAATCTTCTCCCAGCCCGCCGCCCGTTCGCTCACGGGCAGACGGAAATCGTCGAGGTGGACAACGGGAGCCCCGTATTTTTTGGAAAGATACGCGGCGAGCGCCGTCTTCCCCGCGCCTGCCATGCCGTCGATCGCGATGGCAAATGCGTTATAGGTGCCGCGCAGTTCTTCGATCTTATCAAACAGTTCTTCGTAGGTCATGGTTTCTCCCTGTCGTCTCCCTAACGGGTGCCGCCATCGCGCAGGGCATCCTCCGTGACGCCGAGATACGCATACAGGTACCCGAGAATATTGGTTTTACGGTACTGAAAGAATTTCTTCTGATAAACGGAATAGGTGTCAAATACGGATTCCGTGCGCACGGCGCCGGTACTGGTGAAGGCGTTATAACGCTTAATATAGATGGCGCCGTGCGCTTTCAGCGTGGCGACGTCCTTTTCAAAACGGGGCTTCACGATCGTCTCATAATCATAGCACTCCGCCACTTTCAGGAATGCTCTCCCGAAGCGAAGGCGCATCTCCGGGCTCCGCATCAGGTTCGCGACCTGCTTCCACTCGCAGAAAGGCGCGCCGATCGCAGCGTTCTTCGGCTTCGCCGTGAACGTATCGCGCGTATAGGCATCTTTATGACTTGTCAGATTGCCGCACAGCGCATAGTCAAGGTCAAAAATAACGAACCGCCATCTGCCGTCGGCATACGGGTTCGTCGGCGATTCCGCCGTGGGATCGGTAACGCGCCATGCCGAAATGTTCTGCATCATCGAGAAGTCGCCGTTATCAATGTACATCTGGACACACCAGAGGTCGATCAGGCTGTCGAGGTCGAGCCGCGCTTCGAGCGCCGCCAGTTCTGCCGGGTCGCTGAGATCCGCCGTGTTCAGGAGATTCATCGCCGCACGGTAGTCTGCCAGCGCCGATGCCGTCCCTTCCCGTCCGAACTTCACGATCTCGGTATTGCGACGGTCGACGCCGTAGTGTGCCTCGAGGAAATGCTCATTGACGCGCTCGTAGAGATTATACAACCCGAAATACTCGCCGTCAAGAAAGACCGTGACATAAAAGGAATCCTGCGTGGTGATCTCCAGCCCCCGCGCAAAGTCCTGAATCATCCCCTGCCCGACAAGCCCCCGGCTCATGTTATCGGCGCGGAGGACAAACGACTTGGTATAGGTCGCCTCCGGGAAGAGGTCGCCGAGCATCCGTGCGTTGCCGTCATACTCGGCGCGGGAAATGACGTTCAGCGTCTTTTGCGGTGCATTCCGTGTGGAAGAGCCGCGGATACTGATCCCTGCCGCCTGATCGAACCAATAAGTACCGTCCGGGTGCAGGAGCGTCAGATTCACGCGCTCCTCCCGGTTCTGGTTCCGATAGTCCGCAAAGAGTCCCGCATCGCCGTAGACGGACGCGGCGTCCGTCGTGAGCAACACGACGGGGAGCCCGAGAAGGTCTGTCCGTCCGTTCTTCCCGACAAAATAGGTTTTTGTGACCGTCTCGGTCGGCGTCCCGTCCGCACTCTCGGCGCAGACGCGCAAAACAAAGCACTGATCCACATAGGAAGTATCGGACGCTTTCCCGAGTGCCGCAAAATAATCGGCGGAGGCGCGGAGCGCGCCGGAAGGGTCGGAAACCGGCACGCTCTCCCCGTCCGCGAGGCGCAGGCGGGTCGCCGAAACCGCCGGATCGGAGCAATCGGTCGTATAATAGACGCGATAACCGTCCGGCGCCGTCACCGACAGCGAAAACGGATCGGCATAGAATCCGCTCTCGTGCGAGAAAGACAAAACCGATGCCGCGATTGTCAGGGCGGAGCCGTCATTACTTGCACCGGGAGTAGGCGTCAGGGTGGCGAAAGCCTCGCCGCCGTCGGCGGCTCTGCCGTAAGACTCGTTCTTACGGAGTGCCGGTACGCGGAGCGAGACCGAGAGGCGTCCGTCCGGGTCGGCGAGGTACAGATCCTCTCCGTTATTGGAGATTTTGAAAGCGGCGTACCAGCCGTCACGCGTGCCCGCATCGTTCCCCACACCGTCGGCATAGACCACAAGGTAGCCGCCTGCCGGAATCATCGTCTCCTCCGGGAACACGAATTTGCGCAGGTTTTTTTGCCCGTCCGAAAGCGACCAGCCGCCGAGCGATTCCGCGGTGTCGGCGGGGTTATAGAGTTCGATATAATCGTAATACCCGCCGTCCGGCGCCGGGTAAGCATCGTTTTTGGAACAGACCTCATTGAACACGACCGATGTGGTACGTGGCGTCGGTTCGTCGGGCGCCGTCGTGCCTCCGTCGTCGGTCGTGCCTTCCCCCCGGTGGGACGGATCGGTCGGGGTGTCTGCCGTGCTGCATGCCGTGAGGAAACAGAGCGCCGCGAGGAGCCCTATGGCAAGGCAACGTAAAATAACGTGTTTCATGCGGAGATTCATTCCTTTCCTGCGGTTTCGGTACCACCGGGGACAACCGTGGGTATCGCGGTACTTCTTGCGGATTTTATACAGGTGTCACGGCAGAGCCCGATTTTTCCGCGCCCGTGCGGAGTACCGGCGGCAGGTCGGAAAGAGGCAGAGAGCAAACTGCCGCCCCGACGGTCGCAAGCCCGCCGCCGACCGGCGCCGCGGAAAGCGTATCCGTCCCGAAGAATGCCGCGAGGTACGGCAGTACATAGGTCTGACGGTCGCGGAAGAAGGTCACGAGGAACTGCATCTCCTGCGCCCACGTCGCCCCCGTCACGGTCGTTGGATAGACAGTCGTGCCGCCAAAATACGTCTTGACTTTCCAGAACGTATCATCTTTGCCTTCCGCAGAGCCGCTTTTGTACGCCTTGACGGGTACGCCGAAGCGCTTGAAGTGCTTGGTCATGGCGCCCTGCACCCGCGCAATCGCCGCCTCGGTCTTTGCGACCGCGGTCTCAGGCGCAAAATTCACTTTGCAGAGTTCTTTAAATGCGGAAACGAATTTTTCGACGAACTGCGAATTCCGCATCAGGTTTTTCACCTGCGGCATCGCAGAGAAGCCGTTCCCGGCAAAAGGCATCGTAGCGGTGAACGGATCCGTCGCCGCGCCGTAGTCGGTCACAGTCCTGCCCTTCCAGTTCTCGACCGCATTCCAGCATCCGGCGGAAAAATCAAGGTCATAGAGGACGAAACGCCATTTTCCGTCCGCATACGGATTCGCGGCATCCTCGAGTGAGGGGTCGATCGTCCGCCAGACGGCAATGTTCTGCGCGAACGACCAGTCCATATTTCCGAGGTAGGTCTGTATGGCGAGGTAATCGACGAGGCTGTCGATGTCGACCGCCTCAAGGAGCGCCTGCCAGTTACGTGCCACAGAGAGATCGGCGTTCAGAAGTTTCCGGAATGTCGTGAGATACGACGCAAACGCGCCGTCGACATTTCCCTCTCCGGCGTCCACATATTTGGTACCGGTCTTTGCCTCGCCCTTCTTGACGATATAGACGTTATCGCTGTCAATCCCGTAATGCGCCTCCACATAATCCTCGGAGAAGCGCTCCATCAGGTTGAACACACCGTAATACTCCCCGTCGAGAAACACGACGGTCGGCTCATAGTCGCTCGTGGATACGGCGCGGTCGGAGACAAGCGACTGGAAGAACCCCTCCTGCAGTTTGGTGACGCCGTCCGTGCGGAGCACGAGACTGCCGCAGTCCGAAACGCCGCCGAGAATCGCTTTCTTGAATTTCCCGGCGCCGTATCGACGACGGGCGAAGAGCGTCATGCTCTTCTGGTTATAGCCGCGGGTCGACGTGCCGTGCAAGCGGACGCCGATATCCTGGTCGAAAGAATAGGTTTTATCGGCGCTGAAATACGTAAAGTTCGCCGGGCGTTCGTCATCGGTCTTTTTCCAGTACTTCGAGTTGGTGAACAGGGCGTTGTCATTGCCCGTATCGGTGCCGAAAAAATTGTCAGGGTCGCTGACAAGCGAGACGACAGACAGATTCCGGTATCCGCCGTCCTCACTCGAAAACTGCGAACCGACGAAGTAGGACTTAGTGACGACGCGGGACTCCTCTCCCGTATCGCTGACAAGGAGAAACCGCAGAACATTGCACTTATCCACTTTATCGTGGGCGATGCCCCACGCCCGGGAATACCCCTCGTAGCACTGCTCGATCGTCCCCATATAGCGACCGCTGTACACATTGGCATCCTCGCTCTTATCACGGATACGGATACCGGTCGAGGGGAACTCACGGGAAAAGCGCGTCGGCGCGGAACTGTCATCGGTATAGTAGAGCGTATAGCCTTCCGGCACCGTGACGCGCAGGTCGAATGCCTCACCGTAGAAGCCGCTCTCGCGGGAGAATGTCATCACGGACGCATCCAGATAGCGGATATCCGCCCCGTCGTTGCTCTCCCCGATCGTGGTGAACAGGATCTCGGCAAACACATCCCCGCCGTCCACCGTCCGCCCGTAGGAACAGCCGTCGGCAAGCGCGGGTACTTCAATACGATCCGTCACGGCACCCGCCGCATTGAACAGATACAGTTTCTCTCCGTTCTTCGAGAGAGCAAACGGAAGACTGACACCGCCGTTTTTATCGCTCGAGCTCTCCGTGCCGCACGCCCAAAGGACAAGAAAGCCTTTTGCAGGAACCGTCACACCGGCGGAAAAAATATGTTTCACCTTGTTCGGTTTATCGGAGATGCCCCAACCGGCAAGAGACACGTCTTTGTCCGACGTATTATACAGCTCGATCCAGTCACACAGAAGCCCATCCTCCGCATGAGTGTCGGCATAGCGTGTATTTTTGGTACACACTTCGTTGATTTTGATGGCGGAGGGGGTCAGGGGAGCATCGCCGCCGTTGCCACCCGTCGTATCGCCGCCCGAAGTCGTACCGCCATCTCCGCTATCGAAGCTGCAGGAGACGGCAAAAAAGGTCGCCGCCGCAAGCGTGGCGAGTGCGAGGAAGAGCGAGAGTAAACGCTGTATACCGAGTTTCATAATGTCTCCTTATCCGATATCAAGTCTCATTGGAAGGTGGCGAGGGCGGCACCGGGTGCCGCGCGGCATAACTGAATTCACACCCGCAGAAATCCTGCCGGTAGAGCCCGTACTGCCGGGATAATTCGATTGAGCGGAGGTAACCGCCTTTTTTCTTGAAGTCTGTCGCGAGATACGGGACACCCCACTCTCGCCCTGCCTCCTCGCCGATCTCGTTGATGAGGGAGGCGTTTTTGAGAGGACTGATCGTCAGCGTGGTGGCAAAGCAATCAAATCCGCCGGTCTTCGCCGCCTTAGCCGCCTCTCCGAGACGCAACGTGAAGCATCGCCGGCACCGTTCCCCACCCTCGGGGGCGCTCTCCGCACCGCGCACGGTTGTAAGAAACACGGCGTGTTCCCACGGGGGGACCATGAGCGACACCGGGCGGGCAAGGGGCATCTCCGCGAGCAGGCGACGCTCTTCCTCCGCACGCTTTTCATACCCTCCCGCGAGGCGATATTGGGATTGTAGAAACAGAGCGTAATGTCGAAATAAGTAGCGAGATACTCCAGCACATAGGAGGAACACGGTGCACAGCAACCATGCAAAAGGAGCCGCGGCGGGTGTGCGGGAGAGAGTGACGCAAGATATGCGTCAAGTGCCCGCTGAAAATCCGTTTGCGCCATTTCGTCACCTCCCTCAGAACATACACGCAGATGTGGATTGCATATTTTAAATATCTTACCACACCCGTTTGCGCAAAAACAGGGGTGGCACGCGTTTTTCCATAAAAAGCGGTAATTTTCCGGGCAAAAGTCACACATTTTATGTCCGTCTGTCATGCAACTTGCATCCCGCCGGGCGCAAAATCCCACTTTGCAGCCCTCCTCGGAAACGTGCCGCGCTGCAGCGCCGAGCATGGTTCCGGAGCCAATCGGATTTGTGCAGAATACACAAGATAATTGTGCTTTGCTCGGCGGTATGCAAGTAAAAACGACGAAATCGGACAAATCTGTAAAATTTCGATTGACAAACATGCGCGCGTGACGTATGATACTAATTGGTTAGCGAAGGCTAACTATGCTTTTGATGTTTTGGTTAGCGCTCGCTAACCACTTTCGGGGGCAAAAAGTTAGCAGACGCTAACTGCCGATAGGGTCGCCCTGCCATGCAAATACCGGATCAAATACACGGCGGCGGTTTCACTCGCCGCACCGCATCGCGGAGGAATGTAAAATGCCACTCACACTCGCAAATCCCGGAGAACAGTTAATTATCCGCCACATCGGCGGCTCCCCCGAAGTGCGTCAGCACCTCGAAACCATCGGGTTCAACATCGGGGGGACGATCACCGTCGTCGCGACGCTGGGCGGTAATCTCATCGTCAATATCAAAGAGTGCCGGGTCGCGGTCAGCCGCGAAATGGCACAGAAGATATTAGTAGAGTAAAGGAGAATAACATGAAGACACTCAAGCAAGTCAAGGTCGGCGAGGACTGCCGCGTGGTCAAACTCCACGGTGAGGGCGCCGTCAAGCGCCGCATCATGGACATGGGCATTACGCGTGGCACCGACATTCACGTAGTCCGCGTCGCTCCCCTCGGTGATCCCGTAGAGGTCACGGTGCGCGGTTACGCACTCTCCCTCCGCCATGAAGACGCCGACATGATCGAAGTCGAGTAAATCCCCTCTTTCACGAACGAATTGATTAGTACAAGGAGTACATAATAATTTATGGAAGAAAAGAAGATTCGCATCGCTCTTGCCGGTAACCCGAACGCCGGTAAGACGACCCTGTTCAACGCCCTGACGGGTGCCAACCAGTTCGTCGGTAACTGGCCGGGCGTCACGGTCGAGAAGAAAGAAGGCAAACTCAAAAAGCATGAGGATGTCATCATCACCGACCTGCCCGGTATCTATTCCCTCTCGCCGTATACCCCCGAAGAGGTCGTCGCCCGTACCTACCTGACGCATGAGCGCCCGGACGCGATCCTCAACATCATCGACGGTACCAACCTCGAGAGAAACCTCTACCTCACGACCCAGCTGACGGAACTCGGGATCCCGGTCGTCATCGCCATCAACATGATGGACGTCGTGAAGAAGAACGGTGACAAAATCAACATCAGCGAGCTGTCCCGTGCACTCGGTTGCCCGATCGTGGAGATCTCCGCGCTGAAAGGCACCGGCATCACCGAAGCGGCAGAAGCCGCCATCAAGGCGGCGAAGGGCGGCAAAACCGTCCCGACCCACACCTTCTCGGGTCCTGTGGAACACGCCCTCGCGCACATCGAAGAGGTGTCCGTCCACTCCCTGCCCGAAGAGCGTCAGCGCTGGTTCGCCATCAAGCTCTTTGAGCGTGATACCAAGGCGATTGCCGAACTGAATCTCCCGGAAGAAACGCTGAAACACATCGAGAGCGACATCGCCGCCGTCGAGAAAGAACTCGACGATGACGCGGAGAGCATCATCACGAATGAGCGTTATGTCTATATCGCCAACATTCTGCGCGGCATCTACAAGAAGAAGGACGCCGGCAAGCTTACCGTCTCCGATAAGATCGACCGGGTCGTGACCAACCGCTGGGCGGCGCTCCCGATCTTCGCACTCATCATGTTCCTCGTGTACTTCATCTCCGTCACGACGGTCGGCTCCTGGGCGACCGACTGGGCAAACGACGGTGTCTTCGGCGACGGCTGGTACTTCCTCGGCATCGGTCGGAAGAAGTTTAACGAAGCCAACGTTGAATTTGCAAAAGAACACATCTGGTCGAAAGAGTATATCGCGACCATTCAGGCAGCTGCCAACGCAGACGTCGTCGGTGCGCAGGATCTGCTCGATGCCATTGACGACGAAGATTTCGACGCTTTCGACGAAGCCTACGGCACCTATGCCGATTCGCTCGGCGAAGCCGGCTACGATATCACGACCGTCTATGACGAAGCCATGAAGAGAGACGACGTGCCGGATCCTGCCGACCACTACGGCGCATGGATCCCCGGTATCCCGGTGCTCCTCACCAAACTGCTCGACAAGATGCACTGCGTCGAATGGCTCGAGAGTCTCATCATCGACGGTATCGTCGGCGGTGTCGGCGCCGTCCTCGGGTTTGTCCCGCAGATGCTCGTCCTGTTCCTGTTCCTCGCCTTCCTCGAGGCGTGCGGCTACATGGCACGTATCGCGTTCGTCATGGACCGTATCTTCCGTAAGTTCGGTCTGTCCGGTAAGTCTTTCATCCCGATGCTCATCGGCACGGGCTGCGGCGTTCCCGGTATCATGGCATCCCGTACGATCGAAAACGAGCGTGACCGTCGTATGACCATTATGACGACCACCTTCATCCCCTGCGGCGCAAAACTCCCGATCATCGCGCTGGTGGCATCTGCCCTCTTCGGCGGTGCCTGGTGGGTCGCTCCGAGCGCTTACTTCCTCGGTGTTGCCGCCATCATCATCTCCGGCATCCTGCTTAAGAAGACCAAGATGTTCGCCGGTGAACCCGCTCCGTTCGTCATGGAGCTCCCGGCTTACCACTGGCCGACCGTCTCGAACCTCGCGCACTCCGTCTGGGAACGCGCCAGTTCCTTCATGAAGAAGGCGGGCACCATCATCCTGCTCTCCTCCATCGTCATCTGGGCTGGTTCTCACTTCGGTGTCGTGGACGGTAAGTTCGGCTTCGATGTGGAAATGGATCTTGAAGTCAGCCTGCTCGGCTACCTCGGCAAGGGTCTCATGTGGATTTTCGCACCTCTCGGCTTCAACAACATCAAAGCAACCATCGCAACTTTCATGGGTCTCGTCGCGAAGGAAGAGGTCGTCGGCGTCTTCGGTGTCCTCGACTTCGAGGGCATGGGCGCTCTCGCCGGTTACTCCTTCCTCATCTTCAACCTGCTGTGCGCTCCTTGCTTCGCCGCCATCGGTGCAATCCGCCGCGAGATGAACAGCCCGAAGTGGACCTGGTTCGCGATCGGTTATCAGTGCGGCTTCGCTTATGTCATCTCCCTGATCGTTTACCAGCTCGGTAGCCTCTTCACGGGTCATGGCAACGTGGTCGGCACCATCTTCGCCATCCTGCTCCTCGGCGGTCTCGGCTACCTCCTGTTCCGCAAGAACAAGGCAAACGAAAAGAAACTGCCGCTCGCTTAATTCACCCTTTCCTCGCTTTCTTACATCACGACAAAGGAGGTAGTTTGTCATGCTTGAATGGCTGTCTCAATACTGGGGCTCGCTTCTCATCGGCGCAATCGTTGTCGGCATCGTAGCCGTCATCGTCTGGCGCATCGTGCGGAATCGGCGCGCCGGTAAGACCGTCTGCGGCGGCGACTGTGCCAACTGTCCCGGCTGCTGTGCCTGTCACCCTGCCCCGGAGAAGAAAGCAAAAAAGAAATCTCAATAAAACAAACAAAGAC
>ERZ1034755.444-NODE-444-length-13897-cov-15.302052_pt1 | contig 13897 bp, 10 predicted proteins | sample MGYA00520596_ERZ1034755 | MGnify/ENA primary metagenome ERZ1034755 (study PRJEB33766, sample SAMN09781701) | gut metagenome | biome: gut microbiome | host: Homo sapiens | place: Madagascar | study: EMG produced TPA metagenomics assembly of the PRJNA485056 data... | reverse complement strand
TAGACTTGGCATTTGCTGAGGATATCGGTGATGGCGACCACACAACCTTGTGTTGCATTCCAGAGGACGCCATGGGTAAGAGCCATTTGCTCATCAAGGAAGATGGCGTTTTGGCAGGTGTAGAAATGGCTAAGAAGGTATTCGCACGCTTCGATCCTACCATGAAGGTAGAGGTTCTGTTGCAGGACGGTACCCACGTGAAGAAGGGCGACATCGCTATGATCGTAGAGGGCAAGACCCGTTCTTTGCTTCAGACAGAGCGCCTCATGCTCAACATCATGCAGCGTATGAGTGGTATTGCTACCATGACTGCTAAGTATGTAAAGCGTCTCGAGGGTACCAAGACTCACATCCTCGATACTCGTAAGACTACTCCTGGACTCCGTATGTTGGAGAAGCAGGCTGTGAAGATTGGTGGTGGTATGAACCATCGCATCGGTCTCTTTGATATGATTCTCCTCAAGGACAACCATATCGACTTTGCTGGTGGTATCGATAACGCTATCGACCGTTGCCATGCTTACCTCAAGGAGAAGGGACTCGACCTGAAGATTGAAATTGAGGTACGTAGCTTCGATGAGCTTGACCAGGTGTTGAAGCACGGCGGTGTCAACCGCATTATGCTCGACAATTTCTCTGTGCCTGATACCAAGAAGGCTGTGGATATCATTGCCGGAAAGTATGAGACAGAGTCATCTGGCGGTATCACCTACGATACTATCCGTGACTATGCTGAGCAGGGTGTTGATTTCATCTCTGTAGGTGCCTTGACACACAGTGTGAAGGGCTTGGATATGAGCTTCAAGGCTTGCGAATAATTTGAGTAAGTGTAAAGTGAAAAGAGAAGAGTGAAGAATTCAATTGCTCTTCTCTCTCTATATATAAATAAAGGTATTTTTTATGAATAAGATTTTTGCTTCAGCCATGATGGCTGTGGCTATGATGGGCTGCGTCTCAGAGGCTGAGGCCTGCAGCAACTTCATCGTGGGCAAGAAGGCATCTGTGGATGGTTCCGTGATGTGTTCTTATAGCGCTGACGACTACGGTATGTTCCAGAACCTCTGCCATTATCCTGCGGCTAAACATGCCAAGGGCGAGATGCGCAAGATCTTCGATTGGGACAGCAACAAGTATCATGGTGAGATTCCTGAGGCTGCCGAGACCTACAACGTAATCGGCAACATCAACGAGTGGCAGGTTACCATCGGCGAGACTACCTATGGCGGTCGTGAGGAGATGGTGGATTCTACCGGTATCATGGACTATGGTTCACTCATCTATGTAGCTCTCCAGCGCAGTAAATCGGCACGCGAGGCTATCAAGGTGATGACCACCCTTGCCAATACCTATGGTTATAATTCAGAAGGCGAAACCTTTACCATCTGCGATCCTAACGAGGCTTGGATCATGGAGATGATGGGTAAGGGTGCCGGTTCCAAGGGTGCTGTATGGGTAGCTCTCCGCATTCCGGATGATGCCATCTGTGCGCATGCCAACCAGAGCCGCATCGGCAAGTTCAACATGAAGGACAAGAAGAACGTGATGTATGCCAAGGATGTGGTTTCCTTTGCCCGCAGCAAGGGCTGGTTCAAGGGCAAGGATGCCGATTTCTCCTGGAAGATGGCTTATGCAAAGCCTGATTTCTCGGGTCGTCGTTTCTGCGATGCCCGTGCCTGGGCTATGCTGAACCACTTCTATGATATGAGTCCTTATCTGGATTGGGCACTCGGCAAGAATCCTGATGCGCAGGATATGCCTCTCTGGGTGGTTCCTAACAAGAAGGTGAGCGTGCAGGATGTAGAGAATGTGATGCGCGATCATTACGAGGGTACTCCTCTTTCTGTAGCCAACGGTTCTGATATCGGTGGCGGTATCTGGGAGATGCCTTATCGTCCTACACCATTGATGTATAAGGTGGATGGCAAGCAGTATTTCAACGAGCGTCCTGTCAGCACCCAGCAGAGTGGTTTCGTATTCGTGAGCCAGATGCGTTCATGGTTGCCAAGAGAGATTGGCGGCGTGTTCTGGTTTGCCAACGATGATGCCAATATGGCTGCGTTCACACCGGTTTATTGCTCAATGACCCAGCGTCCTGAGTGCTACAATACTCCTGGTGTTGATGCGGTGCATTTCAGCAAGAAGAATGCTTACTGGGTTTGCAACATGACCAGCAACATGGTTTATCCTCGTTACAGCCTGATGTTCCCATCCTTGAAGGAGGTTCGTGATAGCTTGGATAACAGCTATTTCGCTGCTCAGGCAGGTGTTGAGAAGAAGGCTCAGGAGCTTTATGCCCAGAACCCACAGGCTGCTGTGAAGTATCTCAACGGCTACAGTGTAGAGAAGGCTCAGCAGATGTTGGCTCGCTGGAACCAGCTTTTCGAGTTCATGGTGGTGAAGTATAATGATATGATTATCAAGCCGACCGACAAGAACGGTACTTTCGAGAAGACCCAGTATGGTTTGGGTGCTCGTCCAGCTCGTCCTGGCTATCCTGAGAAGTACGCCAAGGAATTGGTTAAGCAGTCTGGTGACAAATTCCTGGTTCCAGAAAACGATAAATAATATGATCGGTATATATAATAATAAAGCAAGAAGGGCAGGCTCCATATTTGGAACCCGCCCTTTCTCTTATAAAAATCTCTCTCTGAAATATTTTGAAAGTCTACTTTACTTACAGAGACATACTCTATGGTTGATATCAACTACCTCTGGTATAGAATGTATAACATGCTTCAAGAACATACCCATACATACAACCATTCCTGAGAACATTACTACTGCTAACGCTAAAGTAAACATAGTCATCATAATTTTTTTCTAATCTTTTAAATTTTATTATTCATTATTCCTTAATACGAGTGCAAAGTTAACACTTTTTTATGAGAATAAAGAATATTTTTACAAGAAATGTGTATATGACATGCATTTCTTGATTTGAGTCAATGAGACTATGCTGAGACTTTTTATGAATTCATCGAAAGCAGGAACTCGTCATTGTTGCGAGTGTTCTGCATAGACTTGTGGATGGTATTCATTGCCTCAATAGGGTTCATGTCAGAGATGTACTTGCGGAGAATCCACATACGGTCGAGTGTGGTTCTGTCTTGCAGGAGATCATCACGACGTGTAGATGAAGCCACCAGGTTGACTGCAGGGAAGATACGCTTGTTGCTGAGTGAGCGGTCAAGCTGCAATTCCATGTTACCGGTACCCTTGAATTCCTCAAAGATAACTTCATCCATCTTACTACCAGTGTCTATCAAAGCTGTAGCAATGATAGTGAGCGAACCACCGCCTTCAATGTTACGTGCAGCACCAAAGAAACGCTTAGGCTTCTGCAAAGCATTGGCATCAACACCACCAGTCAATACCTTGCCAGATGCTGGAGCAACCGTATTGTAGGCACGGGCCAGACGAGTGATGGAATCAAGGAAGATGACTACATCATGTCCACACTCTACCATTCTCTTTGCCTTTTCCAGGACGATACCTGCAATCTTTACATGGCGTTCTGCCGGTTCATCAAATGTAGAGGCAATCACCTCCGCATTTACGGTGCGAGCCATGTCAGTAACTTCCTCAGGACGCTCGTCAATAAGCAACATCATCAGATAGGCTTCAGGATGATTGGCTGCTATCGCATTGGCGATATCCTTCATGAGGATTGTCTTACCGGTTTTTGGCTGAGCCACAATCAGTGCACGCTGTCCCTTACCGATAGGAGAGAACAGGTCTACAATTCGGGTACTCAAATTGGTGGTCTTCCGATCTCCACAAAGATTGAACTTCTCGTCAGGGAAGAGAGGAGTCAGATGTTCAAATGGTACTCGGTCTCTTACTTCTGCTGGTTCGCGACCGTTGATCTTTTCTATGCTGGTAAGTGGGAAGTATTTCTCGCCCTCGTGTGGAGGACGAACATGACAGAACACGACGTCACCAGTCTTCAAACCATATCGCTTGATCTGATTAGCAGATACATAAACGTCATCTGGTGAAGAAAGATAATTATAGTCGCTGCTGCGCAGGAATCCATATCCGTCTGGCATTACTTCGAGTACACCGCATGATGTTACGATACCGGAGAAGTCATAGGCTGGCTCTTGTGGTGTCGCTTCAGCATTAGACTCTTCTGTCGCTGCTGATGAATTGGCAGCATTGATAGGTCTGTCGAAGATATCTACCGATGGAATGGCAGTCTGGTCTTCGATAGGTATATCTACAACAGTGATGAAGTCTGTACCATCACCAGGATCTCCCTCCCATATACCATCAGCATTGGATGTTGTTTCTGGCTTATTTGCTTCTTGTTTTTCCTCTGCAGGATTCGCATTATTGTCAGAATCAGTATTCTTATTGTTGTGGGCTTCCATTTTAGCTTGTAACTTAGCTATCAACTCCTCTTTGTCGTTACCTTGATAGTCATTGGTTGCCTCTCTTTGTGCAAATTGTTCTTCAGGTATGAAGGAATCGTTTTGCTGGGAGTATTCTGTTCCTGATGTGACTAAATCGTCATTGTTTGTTTCTGTGGAATCTTGCTGCTCTGCGGGTAATGTTTCAGGCATATTCTGCTCTGAAAAATCAAAGTTTCCCTCTTCTAAGGTTCCTTGTTGACCTGTTTGTTGCGCATTCTGTTTCTCTTGCTGTGCTTTTATGGCAGCAGCCTTGGCAGCAGCAATAGCTTCAAGTTCTGCCTTACTCTTGCGTCCGCGGTGCTTTGGGAAAGCGGCCATTGGATCATTGGTCTCTTCCATGTGGTCTCCTTCCTTCGCATTATTTTCTGTAGGACCTGTTACTTGATGCTTTTGTACGTCAAAGTTTTCTCCGTCGATACCATTTACGCTATATACTCTATCCTCTTTGCTGGAGACGATACGGGTACGTTTGCGTTTTGTTGCAGCCAGAGTAGAATCCTCTGTCTGAGCATTGAAAATAGTATTGATAATCGTTTCCTTATTGTCGCCAGATTTAATCTTGACTCCAATCTGTTTAGCAATGTCCTTCAACTGAACGACACTATTTGCTGATAATTCTTCCTTGCTATACATTATTATATATTGTATATGTGAATATTGTTTCTGAGTGATTTTGACGTTTCAAGAATTGAAACATCGCTCGAAAAGTTATCTTTCGAGTGCAAAGATAATTAAAAAATTTGTTTCTGCCAAATTTTTTGCCTATCTTTGCACAAAAATAATTCGATTATCGATGATTTTATAATGAATATTTAATTTTAACTCTATAAAAGTGCATACAAAAGAAGAAAAACTAGCTGCATTCAGCAGATTGCTGGATGTTCAGGACCGACTTCGTGTTCAATGTCCTTGGGACAGAAAACAGACGTTTGAAAGTCTTCGACCTAACACCATCGAGGAGGCTTTCGAACTTTGTGATGCCCTCATGAAGCGTGATTATAAGGATATAAAGAAAGAATTGGGTGACGTCTTGGAACATGTGATGTTTTATAGCATTATTGGTCGTGAAGATGGCAAGTTTGATATTTGTGATGTTTGCAACCAGGAGGCTGACAAACTGATGTTCCGTCATCCGTTTATCAATTGGAATGAAGAGGGTGAATGGACGGTCTCTAATCCTGATATGTATATCAATGAGGCCGGACAGGTTGTATATACAGAGTCTGATGCATCTCTGGCTTTGAATGCTGGAAAGCCCAAGACTGCGGCTTCTGTCGAAAAGACTTGGGAACAGATCAAGCAGCAGGAAAAGGATGGAAACGAAAGTGTTCTGAGTGGTGTACCCAATTCTCTTCCTTCGCTTATCAAGGCTTATCGCATTCAGGACAAGGCTCGCAATGTGGGCTTTGACTGGAAGGAAAAGGAGGATGTATGGGATAAGGTACAGGAAGAACTGGAGGAGCTGAAGGTAGAGTTGGCTAAGGAAGATAAGGAAAAATCTACACAGGAATTGGGGGATTTCCTCTTCTCTGTCATCAACGCTGCCCGTCTCTATAAACTCAATCCTGACAATGCCCTCGAAAAGACGAATCAGAAGTTCATCCGTCGCTTCAATTATGTGGAAGATCATTCCTTAAAACAGGGCAAGAACCTGAAGGATATGAGTTTGGAAGAAATGGATAATCTCTGGAATGAAGCTAAGCTGCAAGAGCGGAATAGTGACTGAAAACTGATAAGCTCACAGCTCAACAGTCATGTTGTTTAATATTAATTTTTAACGATAGTCAAGTTATGAAGAAGTTAGTTTATATGGCAATTGCTATGGTGGTCTTGTTTGCTGCCAATAGTTGTAAGGAAAAGAAAAATACCCCTGTTATAAGTGCCAATGATTCTGTCGAAGTTGAGGAGGTTAATGATTCTACAATATATGGTGTGTGTGGTGAAGGTACATCCATGCACAGTTTGGAATTGTGTTCTGATGAGGGTGATACGCTTTCTGTCTTTATTGATGACGCCAATCCTTCTATTGTCCAGGGTGGTTTGATGGCTGGCGACCGTATTGCTCTTTTGGCTTATAAGGCACAGGATGGTGAGATGATAGCCCAGAAGGTTATCAATCTGACTTCTTTGTTAGGTAAGTGGATTTCTCTGGATAAGAATTTCGACCTGTTGGAAGGTGGCGAGGTGAAGAATAATGTAAAGGCTGAAACCAACCCATGGACTTCCTGGAAAATCATGAATGGTAAGCTTCTCTTGAATAAAGACACCTTTGATATCGATAATTTAGGTCCTGACAGTTTGTTGTTGGAGAATCACCAGGGTATCTTTGTCTTTAAGCGTCAGAAATAGTCGCTTGATGATTCTGAAAAAAGTATGATGAATTATTTTGCAAATGGAACCTTTTAAGATACATATTCTGGGGTGTGGCAGTGCGCTGCCTACTCTTAAACATAACGCTTCCTCTCAACTCATTGAGATGAGGGGCAAGTGCTTTATGGTTGATTGTGGTGAAGGTGCTCAGATGCAGTTCCGCCGCTCTCACATTCATTTCTCTAAGCTGAATGCCATCTTTATCAGTCACATGCATGGCGACCATTGTTTCGGGTTGATGGGATTGTTGTCTACGCTTGGAATGCTCGGACGTACTTCTAAGTTGAGAATTTATGCTCCCAAGGAATATGCCATTCTCTTCAGGCAACAGGTTGATTTCTTTATGCAGACCATGGAATATGAGATGGAAATGATACCCGTTGATACAGAGAAGCAGCAGATTATTTATGAGGACCACTCTCTTACGGTTGAGACTGTGCCTCTGCAGCATCGTGTGCCTTGTTGTGGATTTATCTTCCGTGAGAAACCTACCTTGCCACATATACGTCGCGATATGATTGACTATTATGGCATTCCGGTCAGCCAGATCAACAATATCAAGAATGGTGCTGATTGGACGAATGAAGATGGTGATATGATCCCGAATGCCCGACTCGTTCAGCCTGCTGATTCGCCTCGTAGTTATGCTTACTGCAGTGATACTCGTTTTGTGCCTGGTTTGAAAGAGAAGGTGAAAGGCGTTACTGTGTTATATCATGAGAGTACCTATACATCGGATCAGGAAGATCGTGCCAAGATATATTATCACAGTACGGCGCGCCAGGCTGCTACCATAGCAGCAGGAGCGGGTGTGGGAACCTTGCTCCTAGGGCATTATAGTGCGAGATATAATGATGAACAGGTTTTGCTGCAAGAGGCTAAGGCGGTGTTTGAAAATTCCATACTCACTCAGGAGGGGATGGTTTTCAATGTTATTTGATAAGATTTTCAAAAAAAGTTATTATTTTGGTGCAAGGATTTTCATATCTTTCGTTTAATTTATAAAAGAGTATATAAAATTGGAATCTGAGAAGGAACTTTTGGATGATATTTTTCGTGGCAGCCGAGATGCAATGCATCGGTTGTACGAACGGTATGTAGGGCATGCCATGGCGGTTGCGCTGAGGTATGTCCCTTTGCGCGAAGATGCCGAAGATGTTGTCCAGGATAGTTTCATCAAGGTTTTTGCTGCGATTCCGAATTTTCAGTATAGAGGTGAAGGGTCACTTAAGGGGTGGTTGCTTCGTATTGTTGTTAATGAGGCGATTACTTGTGTCCGACAAAAGAGCAGACTTACATTGGTGGAAGAAATTCCGGATGAGCCTATGGAAGAGGAACCGCCTGTAGAAAAAATACCACCTGCTGAGCTGACTAAAATGATTGGAGAACTGCCTGATGGCTATAGATTGGTGCTTAACCTGTATGTCTTCGAACAGTTGAGTCATAAAGAGATAGCCCTGCGGTTAGGCATTAAGGAAAGTAGTTCGGCATCGCAGTATCTGAGAGCCAAGAAACTCTTGGCAAGAAAAATTAATGATTATCTGAGTAAATTAAACGAGAAAGAATATGAGTAATAATGATTGGACAAACAAACTTCGAGATCAGTTGGCAGACTATCAAGAGCCTGTCAGCCGCGACTTGTGGGCGGGTATTGAACAATCGCTTGCTCAGAAGACGGGACATCAAGAGGTATCTAAACCTGGTAAAATAATCCATATAAACACTTGGAAACGTTGGTCTGCTGCAGCTGCGGCTGTGGCTTTGTTGGGAATAGGAGGTAGTTATGTCTACTTCCATCAGGAGGAAGACAAACTTGCCAGTTCGCAGTTGGCAATGGCAACAGATAAACCATCTGCATCTGCGGTTGCAAAGAATTTGCATCCTGCCGAGAATACCTCGGAAAATGGTGTTGATAATACGACTGTATCTATTCATTCCAAGGCTGTACTGGCGAAAAATAATTCGCTTCATTCTGTTGGTGATGGAATCGAAGGAAAACAACACTTGCCAGCTTATGAGAATCAGATTTCTTTGGCTTCCGAGAATGATTTGATGCCAACTTCTGAGAATGAATTGATGGTGGCATCTGTTGATTCTCAGCCAGTCTCATCTGCAGAAGAGAAAACTGAGTCAACTCTTCAGCAGGATTCTCCGACCAGACAGAATCAAAAGGAAAAATCTATAGATAACCTCTTCGGTAATACCGTAGTGGCTGATGCTTATCAATTCTCTCATCATGAAGAGACTGCTGGTTGGTCAATGAAGCTCTATGCAGAAAATCTGAGTCCGAACTTGGGATTGTCTACTTCTGATGATTCCTATGCGAGTTCTGGTTCTGATGTTTTGGCAGACCCTATGCCGGGTGTTCTTCCTGATCCAACAGTAGGAGGTGTGAATGATATCGATTATCTGATGGCATCCTATAAGGTGGTTCAGAAAACCTATAAAGGTGAAGCCAAGCATCATGCTCCTGTCTCGGTAGGATTGCAGGTGGCATTTGGTATTGCGCCACGTTTGTCGTTGAGTTCGGGTTTCGTGTATACCCGTACCTCTTCCGACTTTTATCCGTATGCACCTCATAATAATTATAATGTCCATCAGGTGCTTCACTATGTGGGCATTCCGGTAGGTCTAAATTATGAGTTATGGAAGAGTGGAGGATTCCATGCTTATGTGATGGCTGGTGCTGAGGCTGATTTGAATGTGAAGAATGATACGGAAGAGGAGGGAGTAAAGAAAGAGAATGCCAAACGGGATAGAGTGCAGTTCTCCGGAAAGGCTTCGCTCGGGGCACAATATGATATCACGCCAAATGTAGGCTTGTATATCGAGCCAGGTGCCAAGTATTACATCGATAATGGCAGCGAGATTGAAAACACTTTCAAGGATAAGAAACTGAACTTCAATTTCCAGTTTGGTTTGAGATTCAATCTTTAAAACATAAATAGAAAAGAGGGTGTGTCGTAAGTTCATGACGCACCCTCTTTTTCTTTTATATCTTACTCAAGTTTTGCTATCTTTTTCTTGTTTATCATTTCAAGAGTCTTTCACTCATATTCAGTGCAGCCTTTCTACCGTCACCCATGGCAAGAATTACGGTAGCACCACCACGTACGATGTCACCACCTGCATAGATTTCCTCAATAGAACTCTGCATCTGCTCGTTCACGGCAATGGTGTTCTTTCTGCCAAGTTCCAATCCTTCAATGCTCTTAGGAACGAGAGGGTTAGGACTTACACCTACGGCAACAATCACCTGGTCGCATTCCAAAGTCACGGTCTCGCCTGTAGCTTCCGGACGACGGCGACCACTGGCATCAGGTTCTCCCAGCTGCATGACGTCGAGGACAACAGACTTCACAGCGCCCTTTTCGTCAGCTTCATACTCCTTAGGATTATGGAGAGTCATGAAGTTGATGCCTTCTTCCTTGGCATGCTTGACTTCCTCTAGTCGGGCAGGCATTTCTGCTTCAGAACGGCGATAAACCAATGTTACCTCGGCTCCCAGACGCTTGGCGGTACGGCAACTGTCCATCGCTGTGTTTCCACCTCCTACAACAACCACTTTCTTTCCCAGATTGATAGGGGTGTCGGTATGAGGATTGGCTGCATCCATCAAGTTCACACGAGTCAGATACTCATTGGAAGACATGATGTTCAAGGCATTCTCACCAGGGATATTCATGAAGTTAGGAAGTCCGGCTCCCGAACCCACAAAGATGCCCTTAAATCCCTGTTTTTCCAGGTCTTTTACAGAGATGGTCTTGCCTACAATACAGTCGGTGATGAATTTCACGCCCATCTTCTGAAGATTCTCAATCTCTACGTCTACGATGGCATTAGGAAGACGGAACTCTGGAATACCATATTTCAATACGCCACCGATTTCATGCAAAGCCTCGAATACGGTAACGTCGAATCCCTTCTTTGCCATATCGCCTGCAAAACTCAAGCCAGAAGGACCAGAGCCAACCACAGCAACCTTGATGCCGTTAGCTTCATCGCATTGAGGTACGGAGATATTACCACTCTGTCGCTCATAGTCGGCAGCGAATCGTTCCAGATATCCGATAGCCACAGCAGGCTCGTTCATCTTGAGATGTACACACTTGCTTTCGCACTGCTTCTCCTGAGGACAAACACGTCCGCAGACTGCAGGTAGGGCAGAGGTGTTCTTCAGAACCTTGGCTGCTGCCAGGAACTGACCGCGCTCGATATTCTTGATGAATGACGGAATATTGATACTTACCGGACAGCCTTCCATACAGGTAGGCTTAGGACAGTCCAGACAGCGCTTTGCCTCGGTCAATGCCATCTCCTTGGTCAAGCCGATATTCACCTCCTCTGTACGGGTGGTTGCACGATATACTGGGTCGAGTTCCGGCATCTTTACACGCTCGATAGCCGTACGTTCCTTGGCTTTCATGGAAGCACGCAATTCCTTGCGCCACTCGGCGTTGCGGTCGGTCAGCTCTTCGATGGATGCATCTGTTGGCTCTACGTCCATTGTTATGTCTGTGGTCTCCTTCTTCTTTTCGGCATCTATGGTAGCCAGATGTTCCTCGAAGTGTTCCATCTCCTCGCGCTCTACGTCCTTGAAGGTTCCCATGCGTTTGAACATCTCGTCCCAGTCTACCTGGGCACCGTCAAACTCAGGACCGTCGATGCAGACAAACTTGGTCTTTCCACCGATAGTCAGTCGGCAGGCACCGCACATACCCGTACCGTCTACCATGATGGTATTGAGTGATACATCAGTAGGGAGATTGTATTTCTGAGTCAAGAGACAGCAGAACTTCATCATGATAGGAGGACCGATGGCAAAGACTCTGTCGATATGCTCCTGATTGATGAGCTTCTCGATACCTACGGTTACTACGCCTTTCTCTCCGTAACTTCCGTCGTCGGTCATGATGATGAGTTCATCACTTGATGCACGCACCTCATCCTCCATGATGACGAGGTCCTTGCTTCTGCCTGCAATCACGCTGAGCACACGGTTGCCCGCAGCCTTCAGCGCCTTGATGATAGGGAGCATAGGAGCTACGCCTACGCCACCACCGGCACAGATGACGGTACCGAAATTCTCGATATGTGTTGGGTTTCCGAGTGGACCTACTACGTCATGAATCTCATCGCCTTCGTTCAGGGCACAGAGCTTGGTTGATGATAAGCCTACCTTCTGCACTACCAGGGTAATGGTGCCTTTTTCTATGTCGGCATCAGCAATGGTCAGCGGCATGCGCTCACTGTTGTTGTCTACACGGATAATGACGAAGTTGCCAGCCTTGCGGCTCTTGGCAATGAGTGGAGCTTCCACATCGAAACGGAATACCTTTTCAGAGTATTGTATTTTCTTGATAATCTTGTTCATTGGCTATTAACTTTTTATGTTGACTATTGTCTATTGACTATTGTCTATATCTAATTTAGTTGTTTATGCATGTTTGTGCATGGTATTGAAAATGCAAAAGGATAACTACGACCACCTTTCATGGCAGTCGAAGTTATCCTCGTACAATATGTTTTTTTGTATTCTTGACAGGACTGGACTTCTGGTCCGTTCTGTTTTTTAGTTCGAATTAATCGAAGTTCTTGTCATCGAGCATCTCGAATCCGCAGTAAGGTACCAATACCTTAGGCACACGGATACCCTCTGGAGTCTGATTGTTCTCCAGGATAGTTGCAACGATACGTGGCAAGGCAAGAGCAGAACCGTTCAAGGTGTGGCAAAGCTCAATCTTCTTGTCCTCTGCATGGCGATAGCGGCAGTGGAGACGGTTAGCCTGGTAGCTCTCGAAGTTAGATACTGATGAAACCTCCAGCCAGCGACCCTGTGCTGCACTCCATGTCTCGAAGTCATAGCAGATAGAAGAGGTGAAGCTCATGTCACCACCGCAGAGACGGAGGATGTGGTATGGCAACTCCAACTTCTTCAAGAGACCCTCTACGTGGTCGAGCATCTCGTTCAGGCTCTCGTAAGAGTGACCTGGCTTATCGATGCGTACAATCTCTACCTTGTCAAACTGGTGCAAGCGGTTCAAGCCGCGAACATCCTTACCGTAGCTACCAGCCTCACGACGGAAGCAGGCAGAGTAAGCACAGCGCTTGATAGGGAGATCCTTCTCGTCGAGAATCACATCACGGAAGATGTTGGTTACAGGAACCTCAGCAGTAGGGATGAGGAAGAGGTTGTCGAGATTAGCGTGATACATCTGACCCTCCTTGTCTGGTAACTGACCAGTTCCACGACCTGAATCCTCGTTTACTACGTAAGGAGGCTGAATCTCCAGGTATCCGCTCTTACGGGCTTCATCGAGGAAGAAAGCCTCGAGAGCACGCTGGAAGCGAGCCATCTTACCGATATATACAGGGAAACCAGCACCTGTAATCTTGACACCGAGGTCGAAGTCAACGAGGTTGTACTTCTTCAGGAGATCCCAGTGGCAGAGAGCGTCTGGGCCGAGGTTAGGCTTTTCGCCACCTTCTTTTACTACTACGTTGTCAGCCGCATCCTTACCCTCAGGAACCAGTTCGCAAGGGATGTTAGGAATTTCGAGCAACTGGTTGGTCATATCGTTCTGAGCCTTCTCCATGATCTCTTCCAGAGCCTTAGCGTCAGCCTTGAGCATAGCTACCTGAGCCTTGGCGCTTTCAGCTTCCTCTTTCTTGCCTTCCTTCATCAAGGCACCAATCTGCTTGGCAAACTGGTTAGCTTGCTGCTTGTTGTTATCCAGCTTCTGCTGAGCTTCACGACGAATCTTGTCGTACTCCAATACTTTCTCTACGGCCTCACGAGCATTTGGAAAATGCTTCTTTTCAAGACCTTTAACTACACGTTCAGTTTCTTCACTGATGAGTTTAAGTGTAAGCATATAATGTCTTTTAATTTAATTATTTACAATTTGAAGGCAAAAGTACAAAAAATATTTGTGATAACGCAAAAAAATGCTGACTTTTTTGCAGGGAAGGGTAGAAATAAAGTGTTTTAGTGGTTTTCTTTGCAGATAATGCGCTGAAAGCATAAAGTCATTTTCGCTTGAGGGTATATAAATGCAGAAAGCCTGCTCTAGGTATGAGCAGGCTTCTATGTTGTTTGTTTGGAATAGTTT
>ERZ1034755.439-NODE-439-length-13964-cov-6.222805_pt1 | contig 13964 bp, 6 predicted proteins | sample MGYA00520596_ERZ1034755 | MGnify/ENA primary metagenome ERZ1034755 (study PRJEB33766, sample SAMN09781701) | gut metagenome | biome: gut microbiome | host: Homo sapiens | place: Madagascar | study: EMG produced TPA metagenomics assembly of the PRJNA485056 data set... | reverse complement strand
GTAGTAACTGTCCCCGTTGTAGGAGATCATCACGTCATTTCCGCTCTTCTGATACATCCCCATGAGGGAGAGCCCCGTACTGTCGGAGTAGGTGGCGGCAAGCCCGAAGCCGTCCAGTTTCAGAACGCCGTTCGTCGTCGGGTTGGTGAAGGTACCGGCATACGTTTCATCATACCGGAAGAAGTAATTGCCGGTCGACACGGAGCGCTCGATGAAGTCAAACGAGTAGAGCGGCGTATCCGCCCCTTCTGTTTTCTCAATGGATTCAAAGTGATAGATGGGGAAGTTGGTCAGCGAGGTGGTGCCGGTTCTCGTCAGGGTACCGGGATACTTGTTCACCGTCTGCGTTTCGCCGTCCACCGTAATGACGCAATAGGTCACGCCGGTGACAGGATCAATAATAAGGTAACTCGTCTTGGAGATCTGGCCGTCTTTCCCTACCTCCGCATACGTTGCGGCGGTGGTGGTCGACACGGTATACGTCATCGCGGTGGTATTCAGCGTGAAGTACAGGGTATGATCCGCAAAAGTCACTTTGAGCGCGTCGCCGCTCTGCTTGCAGACGCCCATCTCGCTCTTGCCGTTAATCTGGTAAATGGCGAAGCCCGCCACCAGCGTCAACTTACCGCCGTTACTGCCGGTAAAGACCTGCGTCTTATCAAAGGTCTCCACACCGTCGCTGTAATTGAACCAGAAGTGGATGCTGTACTGGGTCAGTTCGGAATCCAGCATCAGCACACAGGTTTTGACCTTGGAGAAATCCACCGGCTCCGTAAAGACGGGCGAGGTCCCCTCCGGCAGGGTGAAGGTCTCATTGACCGTGAGCAGATACAGTCCCGTCGCCGCATCGGTCGTCAGCGTACCGACCGCAATCTTGTGGAACTGCTTCTCTTTATTGTAGCCGTAAACGGTCACTTTCGTGGGGTCTTCGCTCTCAAACACAAAGAGCGGGCCGTAGTAAGTGCCCTCAGCATCTTTATAGTAGTATTCCGCATACCCGGCAACCAACTTCTCGACAACGGTGACGGTCGTCGAGGTCGTGCCGCTTCCGGGATTATCGGGATCCACGAGTACCTCCTGCGATTTGGTCGTGATCATAAATTTATAGGTCACACCGTCCTCGGTGAAGGTAAGGATCACACCGCCGAACGCGGATTTCGCCACGGTAAAGTAGCCGCTGTGCGCGACACCTCCCACCGTATAAGTCGCGGTCTGGATACCATCCAACGTCAGGGTGGAACCGTCCGCGAGGGTATAGGTCACATCGTTCGAGGCATTGTAGATCATGTACCCGAGCGTGCCGTCCACCTCCATGAGGCGAAGCACACCTGCCACCTGCCCCTGCGAGATCAGGGTGATGGTGCGGCTCTCGGCGTCGTAGGTATAGTAGAAGGTATTGGTGCCGGAACCGGTGTTATAGGTAGCGATACCGAAACCGTCCAGTATGAGGTCTTTGACCGCATTGCCGGCATCATCGGCATCCACCACCAGCACATTGTTCTTCACAATGAAATGATAGATTCTGCCGAGGGCAATCTCCTCTTCGTTTCTGACCTGGAAAGCCGTCTTTCTGACATTGTTGACCGTCACGGCGCCGACAGCAATGATCAGCGTTTTCCCCGCAAGGGGCCCGGACGTGAAAGTCGTCACCAGATTGCCTTTTTCATCAAAGACATAAGTACCCTCCGAATCCACGGTCGAGGTCGCGTCCTCGCTCGCCTTCTCGGAGTAGGTCACACCGTTCCCGTCGTCGAAGATCAGTTTGACCAGTTCATTGAGCCCCTTACCGGCGCCCATCTCATACAGCGTAGCGGTAATCTCCGCGCGGCTTCCCTTTTTATAGAGGAAGGTTTCACCGTCGAAATTCAGCACGGCATCCGGGAAGTCCGCCGGAACATTCGCACCGGGGAACGCAATGGTTCTGCCGTTGATGAGCGTACCCTTGAAATAACGGTCGCCGCGGCAGAGGTAAACGGCTTTTTCCTCGCCCTGCGAAATATACATGATGTCCGAACCGCCGAAGAGGTCGGTATAACCCTTGCTCCACACAGCGTACAGCGTCACGTTACCGGTAGGCGTCAATTCCTCGACCTCCGGGATCGTCGCACCGTAGAGTTTGCCGTCCATCACATGAGAAGAATAGACCATCTCCCCGTTCGGGGTCAGCGACCAGCCCTCGAGGTAATACCCGGCTTTCTCAAACGTCACAAACGGCAGTTTCGTCTTGATGCCATAGGTCAGCGATTCCGTCTTTCTCGTATTCTCGGAGCCGTCCGGGTAGTTGGAGGCAAAGGTCAGGGTATAACTCTGACGGTCAAAATACAGCCGAAAAACATTCTTCGACGTATCCTCGGAGAGGACAAGTCTCGTCACGCTGTCGGACTTGGTGACCACCTTGAAGCCAGTGAGCGTGTAGGAGGGCGTCACGGCATCGCCGATGTACCCGTAATCCACAAACAACTCCGACACACGGTCATAGCCGTCCAGTGCCTCGTTCTGCGTGAAGATCTCCGCCGCATACTTGATCTGATACTTCGCGACCAGCGTAGCGTTTTCGTTCCCCATCACGGCGTCGTCCGAAAGGGGCTCCCCGTTCAGGAGCCAGGTGCCGAAGCGGCAGTCCGCCTTTTCGGGATTCAGACCGGCGATCTTCTCGGAAATCCGATCACCGGCGGCGAGCGACACTTTCGTCGTGGACAGCGTACCGCCGTCGGGGTCGAGCGTCAGTTCATAGAGTTTGTTCCACTTCGCGTAAACGGTAATGTCCGCGTCCGGTTTGACCGAGGTGACAGGCGCCCCGGAGAAATCCGCGTTCATGTACCAGCCGGCGAAGGCATACCCCTCGCGGGTCGGTTCCGTCAGCGTATAGGTCTCGCCTTTCTTAATCTGCACGACGGTCTGCTCGTTTCCGTCGCCGTTGACCATGGTAAGATTAACCTGTTCGGTCTTGCCGCAGGCGGTCAAAAGCCCGCAAAGCAGCACCAGGATGCTTACCAGCAGTAGCAGATGTGTCTTTTTCATCATTTTCTCAATTCCTAATCAAATTAAAATCACTGAATTAACCGATCCTCTCGGATCAGACCGGGACATCGTTTATGTGCGCGGGTTCCATACTGCCGTGAGTTCGCTCCCCTCCGGCTCGGAGGAAAGATCCTCAGTGCCGATGAGGCTGCCGTCCTGCCGCTCCCAGCCGCCGAAATCGTATCCGGCACGCTCTGGAGAGGCGATCGGGGTGATGGTATCCACAAGATTTCTCACGTTTTTCAGCGTCCCCGCTCCCACGGTAACGGATGCGACATAGTCGCCGTCATCGGAGAGCCTCACGCCGATCACTGCCGGACGGTTGGAGGAATTCCACCGGATATTCCAGCCGCTCATGTCCGTCCCCTCCTCCACAAAGAAGGTCACGTTACGGCAACCGAAAAACGCATTGATACGGATATCACACACGCTCTTCGGAATGATCAGCGTCCGGAGCGATGCAAGCCCCTTGAACGCGTGTTTGCCGATGCTCGTCAGGGTCGCGGGCAACGTCATGTCCGTCACCCGGTCAAGCCCGAGAAATGCATAATCTCCGATGGTCTCGAGGGATTCCCCGAGTTCCAGTACCCGGATCCCCGTACATTTATAAAAAGCATTGTTTCCGATGACTTTCAAAGCGTCCGGCAGGCGGAGTTCCGTCAGCCCCTGGCACTTATAAAAGGCATAGTCACCGATGCGCTCCACACCGGAACCGATCGTCATGGTCTCAAGCGCCGGGCAAAATGCGAACGCAAAATTCGGAATGTCTCTCACCGTGTCCGGGATCAGCACCCCCTGCAACGATGTGCAGTTATAGAATGCATAGGTACCCAGATCCGTCAGGTTCTCTCCGAAATTGACATTGCGCAGGTTCGTACACTGATAAAACGCATTGGCGCCGATGGAGCGGAACGCGAGCGTCCCGCTGAAGTCCAGCGTCCCGCCGAGCGAAGCACACTTATAGAATGCGGCACGCCCGATCTGCTCGAGATAGGTCGGCACATTGATATTGTACAGGCTCGTGCATTTGTAGAACACATAATCGGGCAACTTCGTCACACGGTTATGAAGGACGACCGACTCCAATTTGGAGCAGTTGTAGAATGCCCCCTCGCCGATGTAACGGCACTGATTCAGGTTGACAAGGTTGACGAGCGTATCACAGTCCAGGAATGCATAGTCCGCAATCCCCGTCACGCTCTCCGAGAGCGTCGCGGCGCCGAGCGAAGCACCTTCCTTATAGCCGACGACCCATGTGCCTGCATAGATGATGTTATTCTCATCCGGTTTGCTCCAGAGACGCGTATTTTTGAAGGCATTGATACCGATCCGCTGTACGGACTTCGGCACGATGGATCTCAGCGAGTTGTTATCCAGCATCTCACAACCGTGGAAGGCATAGTCGTCGATGTCGAGGAGTCCTTCCGTAAGATTCAACTTATACAGTTTGGCACACGCAGCAAAGGCAGCGCCCTGAATGTACCGGAGTGAAGTACCGGATTTGAATTCGGCAAGTTCGGAACACCGCTGAAACGCATATCTGCCGACCGTCTGCAGGGAGGCAGGCAACGTCACGCTTTCCAGCGCCTTTGCCTGCGAAAAGCAATAGTCGCTGATACCGACTGTACCGTTCACGATATGGGTCGTATCGATCTTCTGATAGGCGTCCAGATTCTTGACGGCGACCAGCCACCGCCCCGCATACACAAAGTCCGACGGCGATGTCGTATAGACCTTCGTATTATTGAAGGCAGCGCCGCCGATATGCGTCACGCTGTCGGGAATGCTGACAGACGCAAGGGCAACACAGCCGATAAAACACTGACTGCCGATGTCCGTCAGTCCCTCGGGGAGAACGATCTCCGTCAGGAGTTTATTATCCCGGAAACAGAAATAGCCGATGCTGTCGAGCGCACTTCCCTCGGCAAAAGTAACCGATGCAAGTTGTTCGTTCGTGCTGAACGCATAGTTTCCGATGGTCTTCACGCCTCTGCCGATCGTGACTTCCGTCAGGGCGTCCATCTCGGCAAATGCGCTGTCCCCGATCGTCGTCGTGCTGTCCGGAATCACGACTGATGTCAGAGCGGCACCCGAGAAAGCGGACTTGCCGATCGTCCTGACATGGTCGCCGATCGTCACGGACGTGAGCGCACGGCAATATGCAAAGCACAACTCCGGCACGGACGTCAGCCCAGACGGAAGATTGATCTCCGTCAGCGCGCGGCACCCCTGAAACGCGGATTTACCGAGAGAAGTCAGGCTCTCCGGCAGAGAAACGGAATTCAACTTGGGGCAGTTATAGAACGCGTTCTCACCGACCGTGCGCAGATTTTCGCCGATCACCACATTCACAATGCTGGGGTTGCCCTTAAAAGCATTGTCCGCAATGGCGGTGACAGGTTTCCCGCGGTACGTCCCCTCAATCAGGACATCGCCCTTCGCGCTTCCCGCCCGCAGGATCCGGTATTCGCTGTTTCCGTTATAAAGTTCGTAAACGCAACCGGACTCATAGTCCCGATGGAAAGTCAACGTCCGCGACCATGCGGAGGTCAACTTGTTATCGGCACCGCCGGTCGCCATGACACGGATCTCGTAATCGCCGACCCCGAGTTCGTTCAACTCCTTGGAATTCAGGCGAGAATTGCTGTTGACCGTCTCGCCGCTGTCGACATTTCTGATCTCAATCGTGTAGAATCTGGCGGACTCGACCGTCGTCCAAGTCAGTTTCAGGTCATCGTCCACCGTGAGGCTGTCCGGCGCCGTCAGTTTGTGACCGCAGGCGGTCAGGAGAAGGAGGAGCCCAAGCGTCAATGCAACGCAAAGCACAACTGTCAAACGTTTCATTGATCGGATCCTCCTTTCTTCTTCTGCACCTTTTCGCGATGCGCACGAATCAGTTCGTGCGGCCATTTAAACTTGAACTTACGAACGGCAACATCCGCGAGGAACAGGATCAGCGCAAGGATCATGAACAGATATCTCGGGTCAAAGGACTTCTGCACCGAGGTCACGAAATTGGCAAAGACCTCAATCGGATCCTCATTCTTCACGATCAGAGAGCCGCCTCCGTTCTTCGCCAGCGCGGCAAGCGATACGGCGAGATCCGCGTTCGTGGGAATCGTCGTCTGATCATATTCTTCAGAGTACGAGAAAGAGCGGTATGTCGTGTATTCGGCAAGGACGTTCCCCGCCTCATCCACCTTCTGCAAAGAGAGTTCATAGACGCCCGCCTGTTTAATGACGAAACCGGCGCGACTGTACTTATTGGCGGCGCTGAGTGCGGATGTGACATAGCAGGCGAGGCTCTCGAGCCTCTCCCCCTCGGGTACCGCCGTCACCTCGTTCAGTGACAAGGGCGTGCCGGAAGCGTCCGCCATGTTCTTCAGATAGCCTACGATGCGCTCGCCGTCGCCGAGTTGCGAAAAGACGCTGAGCAGATTCGTGTAGTTATCCGTTTCGATGTTGACCGTGATCTGATTCTCACGCACGGACTCCATCGGCATCAGGGCGCTGACCACATTGCGGATAAACTGTCGACCCGAGCCATTATTCTCCGTCGTTTCGGTCAGGAAGTCCGACGACCAGGTGCCGTTCAGGTCACACATAAAACTGCCGACAGTCCCCTTCCCGTATTTCCACTGTGCATATACGGGTACGTCGTAGTCACCCATCAGGACAAGTTCGGCGCCGTCCTTGACCTTGACGCCGAAGAAACCGTCCAGAGACGCCGTCATCTTCGGAGTCTGGTGTCCGTCTTCCGTCGTCGACAACTCAATGCCGTTCAGGAGCGTGGACAGCGTATTGCGGACGGTCGGGTAATAAGTATCGTAGTTGACCTCTTTGATGTCCGGCACACGCAGGTCTTCCCGCATGGATTCCGTGACCGAAGTCCCGTTCATCAGGGCATACAGTCTGCCGCCACCGGCATCGCACGCTGTCTTCATCTGCGTCGCGGCGTCCGACCCCTCGGCGACACCGATCCCGACAACGGAATAGGTAATACCGTTATTTTTATGATACTTCTGGATATAATCGAGGTATTCTTTCTCCTGCGTCTCGGGGACCTGACCGTCCGTTACGATGATGACGTGACGTCTCGCCACGTTGAGCGACAGGAGTGCGCGGCTCGCGCGTTCAATCGCGTCCGGGAACACGGTACCGCCCGTCGGCCCGAGTTCCTGCGCATCGAAGATCGCTTTTTTGATCTTATTGTCCTGAGAACGCGGCGTCAGCGGCAGGAGCGTCTCATAGTCGCTGTCAAGCGTCATCAGACCGAAATAGTCACGCTCGGTAAGTGCCTCGAGACATCCTCTCGCGCCGGACAGCGCCAGTTCATAATAGGTACTGCCGGTCGAACCGTCCACCTCGCTCATGGAGCCGGAACGGTCCACAATCACCATAAGCCCGATCGGAGGCGTATATTTGATTGCCTGCACGGGCAGGAGTTCCTGATAGATACTGCCCCACATATCCTCGCGGTTGTAGGCATGGGCAATGAACCGGTCATCACCCGTCACGCCAGGCTGTTCATCGGCGCCGCCGACGGTGAAGAGCCCGCCGCCGTAGACGCTGACATATTCCTGCAACAACTCTTCAAACCCCTCCGGCATATCCGCACGGGCGATGTTGTTGAGGATCACCTGATCGTACTGACGCATTTCCTCGATCGTCGTGGGAACGGTCCTATCGGTCCTGATGTTCTTGACCGTCACTTTGTACGCATTCTCCCCTTCAGTGAGGAGTGCCTTCAGCCGATCGGATTCTCCGTTCTTATGCTCAAGGATCAGCACGTTATCAAAGTTTTCGAGGTTCATGTACGTATAGTAGGTATTGTTCTCCTTCAGCACATCGTTCGTCCCTGTCGAGAGACGGAAAGAAAGCGTGTGGAGACCTGCCCCCGTAAACGTGTGGTTAAAGGTCACATTCTGCGTGCCGACCGCCGCCTTCAGATCCTGCGTCGACACCAGATTGCCGTTATCGAAAAACTCCACCCTGACGTCGCCTGCCGTCTGCGCATACAGCGTGGCGGCAACCACGCAACCCGCGCCGGGCGACACATGGTAATCCGGCAGCACGGCGCCGACCAGTTGCATATCGCTCCCCTCATAGGCAGAGGGGATATTGGCAACGTCCACGCCGATGCCTCTCGCGCTGACGGAGCGGATCACCGAGGAAGCCTTTTCATCTGTCTCCTTACCGTCCGTGACAAGCACGATTCTGCCCGCCTCCGGGTTGGTAAAGAGATCCGCGGTATAGGTCAGCGCGGCGGCAATGTCGGTCGCCGACGTATCCGGCTGTTCTGCCGACTGATAACGGTTCATCATGTCGCTGACCGATATCTTGTCCGTCATTTCCACGGCATAGACCTGGTTATAGCCGAACGTCACGATGCCGATGCTGAACCCGTCATACTGCCCCATGTCGAGGATCGTCTTAACGAACGCATCCCTTGCTTCCCGGGACTGCTCTTCCGTGTCTGACACATCCACGAGAAGAATGATCTGATTCTCCTTGTTCGGAACCTCATAGGTAAACATGGTTCCCGCCATGGTCAGAACCGCCAGAGCAAATACGATCAGATGCAGAACGGTCGAAGTAACGCGGTTTCTGTTCTTTCTGTACTTCTTGGAAAGGCGGAAGTACAAAAGCGCCGTGATCGCGAGCCCGAGCAGGAATACGAGGAGGAGCAACGGGTAAGAAAAATGAATTCTGAAATGTACCATCGTTCCGCCTCCTTAAAGACTGCTTTCGCGGTGTTGCAGATACCATTCCAGCGTCAGCAACGCCACCAAAGCGCAAGCGATATACAACAGCACATCGGCATAGTAGTCGCTCTCGTCGATCTCGTAATACGGACTGCGGATCGCACCCTCCTGCGCGAAAATATTGCTTTCCGCGCGCGGCATTCTCACATAAATGGTTTCGACGACATCTTTGCCGGCATAGGTCGTCTGCGAGACGGTGTAAGAGCCGGGGACGTACAGGCGCATACTCGCCGGGAATGTATTGAACGTCGTCTTATTCACACCGTCGCTGACCGTCAGTTCCTCCCCGCGGCAGTTGAGCGAAACGTCCTCCCCTGCCTCGATCGCCATCGAATCGACCGTCGTCGGGAAGAAGTACCCGAACAGGTTGTTGATCAGAAGCGGGAAATCCACCAGCAGAGGCAGATTGGAATAGTGCAGTGAGAAGGGCATCACCGCGACGCGCGCTTCCTTCCCGTTCTTAACGAGGAGAAGCGGATCTGCGCCGTAAGAGAGGAGCCCGGTATATGCCGTATCATTGACTTTCAACCGGGTATAGCGGCTGACCGAAATATTGGTCGGCGTCATCCCGCTGAGAATCGGATGCGACGTTTCGGACGTGAGGAAAACGCTCTGCCCGTTGCAGTCGACATATCCATTTACCTCAAAGCCCGCGTCCGCGGGTGCAGACATCGGATCCGCGAGGAAAACGACGCCGTCCGTGGGGAGTTTCGTCGGCATCTCATGCTCGAAAATGTAGAAATCGAACCCTTCCGTCGCGTAAGGATTCCCCTTCTTGACTTCCGTGATCTCGATATTCCAGCGATTGGCGTAAATCTTCTGGATCGCCGCCAATGCCTGCTGGAAGAAAATGTTCGGACCGAGGGACGCGCCCGTTTTCGGGTCGGTCCCGGAACTGTAATACTGAACCTTAACGGTCTCTTTCAGTCCGCCGTACAGGCTGAAAGCGTTGTCCTGCGGCATGGAATCCCGCTCGTCGATAGTAACGAAAACAGACTGGTACGCATAGACGCGCTCGTCCTGCCCCTCGGCAGAGCCAACCGGGATATTGTAGAAAACCGTGGTATCGTCCAGCGTATCGAGGAACGCCTGTTCCTCCTCCGCCGGCACATATTTAAAGATCGCCGTATAGACCCCGTCGTTCATGCAGGGGACGGTCACCGTCCACGACCGGTCTCCGGCGGCGGTGTCTTCACTGCTCTCGGCGTTGGCGCCGTTGACCGTCAGTCTCAGCGTCAGATCTTTGTCTCTGCCGTAGCAAGCCACTTCGACACGGAAAGTGTAGTAGTTGTCTTCATACGTGGCGGTCGCGTCCAGAATGGCGGCATTCCATTCCTCCTCTTCCGCAACATTGACAAGACTGATATTGTCGGACAGACCGGCATACGTCGAGTCGGTATAAAGATAGATCTTTGCGTTAGGGTTTACCGTCAGCACACGATCCGTCATCGCCACGGCGGCACTCATATCGACGGATCCGTATGTACAACTCGTGTTACCTGTAAGAAGGGCGTCCATTTCGGAGATGACCTGATCGCGGTTTTCCTTATATGCCCGCTCTGCGAGGTACGTGTTCTCTCCCCCGGTCACAATGACGGAAACGATCCCGTCCCGGTCGAAGGTCTTATTCGCCTCTTTCACGGCTTTATCCACCGCGCGGATATAGCGACTGGATACTTCATCGCCCGTCCGCATACTGGCGGAGGAGTCGATAATCAACACCACCTCCGGCTGTGTGATCTGCTCTTTCAGCACCCAGACGGTTTTGGAGAGAATCAGTGAGATGGCGGTAATGATCAGCACCTGGCACGCCACAAGCAAAATGTTGCGCAACTTGCTGATCGGAATTTTTCGCTTCTTGAACTTTAGACTCAATTTCCAGATATATGTACTGGAAATCAACTTTTGCTGGAAATTCGGCTTGATGATATAAATCAGGAGGAGAATCAGAATTCCGACAAGAGCGAGGAGTCCGAGTGGTAGGAGTAATCTCAAGATACGGTACCTCGTTTTAGCAGTTCGGAAAAGAGTTGCCGCTCAATCGGCTTTTCGCAGTCAAGCGCCATGAAACCGGCGCCGCGTTTCTTACAGAAATTACCGATGTCGTCATAGAAGGCGATGACCGCCTCCCGGAATGCCTGTTGCATGGATTTATTGATGCGGAGTTTCATATTCCGGCTGTCCGCGAGATCGGTCGTCTCCGCATCGATGAGGTTGATTCTGTCTGTATAAGTAGGATCCAACTCGTCCGGCGAAAAGACCTGCATCAGCAGAATCTGTTTCTTTTTGTAGACAAGATAGTCGATCCCTTTTTTCCAGTCTTCATCCGAGAAAAAATCGGAAATGACGATTGTCAGCCCGTCGCCGGTCCCGGTATTCGGGTTCCCGATGATGGCTTTGGAAATGCCCGCATCGCCGTCAAATTCAGTCTGATCCAAGGTCTTCATCGCGCGGAAAAACGCCGTCTTCCCAACGATGGTACCGAACGGATTCTCGGCTTTGTCCCCTCGGATCAGGTGGTAGGACACCTTGTCCATATTATGAATTGCGAGGTACCCCATCGCGGCGGCGACACCGATGGCATACGCGCCCTTGTTTGGGTTGACCTTGCCCATAGAGCCGGAGCAGTCTATATAGATCTGCACCTGCATCTGCCGCTCGTCGGTAAACAACTTGATGAAGTACTTCTCAAAACGGCTGTACAGGTTCCAGTCGATGCGGCGGATGTCATCCCCCAGCATATACTCCCGGTAATCGGCAAACTCCACGGTCTGCCCATAGGTGTTGACCAGATGCTTACCGCCGAAATACCCGCCGAGATCCCGGCGGAGGTTGAATGCAAGCGCCTCCAGACGACTGAAGAATGCGTCGTTTAAATAAGATTTCATCCGTTTTTACTGCTGTCTCCCGTAGCGGCGTCCCACACGCTCGCATCAAGATGCACCTTGTTTTTTCTGGCGACTTCTTCGACAATCATGCGAATGACCGTGTCGGGTGCGACGCGCTCGGCAATCGCCTCGAAATTCATCTTCATACGGTGACGCAGTACCGGGAATGCCAGCGTAGCGACGTCCGAATAGGACACATTGAATCTGCCGTTCATCAACGCCAGCACCTTCGCGGCGGAAATCAGCGCCTGACCGCCACGCGGCGAGGAGCCGAGGCGAATGTAATTCTTAGCCGCCTCCGATGCATACGCGCTGTCCGGCTGGGTAGCGGCGATGATCTTCATGGCGAAGTCCAGCACCTCGTCGACGACGGGAATCTGGTTCGCGGTCTCCCGCATTTCGAGCAGTTGCTCGGCGTTGCAGGCGACTTCGGCAGTCTCGCCCATGGTCTTCTGCGTCATCGTGACGATGCCTTTCAGATCTTCAAGCGAGGGGTTATCCACCACCAGTTTGAACATGAAACGATCCATCTGTGCCTCCGGCAACGGATAGGTACCGTCCTGCTCCACCGGGTTCTGCGTCGCGAGGACGAAGAAGGGTTCCTTCATCTTCCGGGAAACACCCATGACGGTGACGGTATGTTCCTGCATCGCCTCCAGCAGAGCGGACTGCGTTTTCGGCGTGGCACGGTTGATCTCGTCCGCGAGGATTAGGTTGGCGAAGATAGGGCCGGGCTCAAAGCGGAAAGTGGAATTCCCGTTTTCGTCCTTGGTGATGATGTTGGTACCGGTCACGTCTGCCGGCATCAGGTCAGGGGTGAACTGAATACGCGAAAAAGGAAGATCAAATACCCGGCTGAGCGTCCTGACAAGTCGGGTCTTACCGACCCCCGGCACGCCCTCGAGCAGAATGTTACCGCCTGCAATCAAAGCGATAATTGTGTTTCTCACGACTTCTTCCTGCCCGATCATATCCTTGCGGGTCTCGGTGAAAATGCGCTCGCACAGCGCGCTGAACTGCTGAATGCTTTCTTCTGTAACCATTTTGATATTCCCTTTTCCGTAAATTATCTTTCTTAGGTGGCGCGAAAATTATTTTGCGATATTGTTGAAATAGTCGCCGATGACGTCCGTCTGATCGCCGCTCAGATCCGTACTGGAATTCATGGCGTCCTGCGCGTCGGAGAGGCTGTTGCTGTAGTCATCGCCGTAGTAGGTCTTACCGTCCATATACTTATTGCTCGGAGAGGAAGAGCCGCCGGCGCCGCCGCCGACGCCGCCGCTGGTTTCATCGTCTTTCTTGTCGCTCGGGCCGCCCGGCTGATTGGGCTGGCCATTGGTTTGCTGGTTGCTCGAATCGGCTTTCTCCGAACCGTCCTGTTCCTTACTCGGATCGTCCGAGTCGCTCTCATCGCCGGGATCGGGCAGGTCGTTCTCGTCAACCGGTGTGAAAACGGCGAATACATGAATCTTACCGTTCACATCCGCGTCGGCACGGAACACTTCTTCATACCCGTCCGACCAACCGGCGAACGCATATCCGTCAGCGGCAATCGCCTGCACAGGGCTCGCAGTCGAGCCCGCCTTCACCTTTTGCACCGTAAGGCCGGCAATGCTTCCGCCCTCACCTTGCACCTCGTAGGTCACATCATAGAAAACATTTTCTTTCTGTTCCCCACCGCGGTCGATCAGCGGCTGATCCACCAGTGCATTGGCAGTGGTCGTCGTGGCACTCACGGCAAAAGTCGTGGCGCACATCACGATCAGCGGAACGGAGACCGCCAACTTAATCAGCGACGCGTTCACGGTTTTGAGCGCGCGGATGGTGTCCTCTCTCTGGCGGCGCGCCATGAAGCTGTCGTCGCCCTCCAGCCCCGCCATCGTCAGTACACGTTCCTCCAGCCCCAGCGTATCCACGCGGGAAGCAACCTGCCGGAGCGATTTTCTGAATTTCACGAAATAGAACAGAGGCGTGGTTGCCGCGCCTGCAACAATGAGAATGGCGCTGACCCAATACACCTTAATGCCGAACAGGAGGCAGACAAACGTATAGATGATATTCAGCACGAAGGCGACGGTCAGACCGCAAAGAGCGGACTTGATCCAGCCCTCTGTCGCGAGGCGGGTGCGGTATTGCGAAAGCAACTTTTCGGCTTCCGATACCGGCGTGTCGGTTTGTTTCTGCTTGCTCATAAAAACCTCCTGTATTTCCGTTTTATCGATACGGTCTCCCGCACATCGGCGGAAAAATCGTCGAAAAATACTGCTTAAAAATATATATATTATAATAT
>ERZ1034755.436-NODE-436-length-14006-cov-11.093040_pt1 | contig 14006 bp, 10 predicted proteins | sample MGYA00520596_ERZ1034755 | MGnify/ENA primary metagenome ERZ1034755 (study PRJEB33766, sample SAMN09781701) | gut metagenome | biome: gut microbiome | host: Homo sapiens | place: Madagascar | study: EMG produced TPA metagenomics assembly of the PRJNA485056 data... | reverse complement strand
ATTAGGGCTTGCTCGGGACTTCCACCCGTTAGACAATGCTCATGCCGAGCGTACAGCAAGAAAGAGTGTAATGAATCTCTTCACGAAGTATTCATTACACTCTTTTTTTAGACATAAATAAACAAACATCTACAATATTAACCTTTATTCCATTTCATAAAAACACCACTAAATTGAAAAACAGCAGAAACCATATAACACTAATAATCAACACCTTACATATTCACAACCACTTATTTTCACCACTTAATGATTTAATCAACAAACATTTTGTTACTTTTTTTATTACTTTTGCATGAGCAAACATAGCACTGTCCACAAAGACAAAAGCTATAAAAAAGAGATATACACAAAATCAAATAACAAAAACTTAAATTTATGAGAAAAGCAAAAAGTAATGCGATGTTGCGAGGATTAGCATCTACAGCACTCGTTCTATTAATCTCGGCTACTGCCTGGGGTCAAAAGATGAAGATTACTGGCACTGTAATCGACAACACCAATGAACCCATTATTGGAGCTTCTGTTCTTGAAAATGGAACGCAAAATGGTGTAGCCACCGATTTGGATGGACATTTTACCATCGAAGTACAACAAGGTGCCAAACTCAAGATTTCTTATATTGGCTATAAGAATAAAGAAGTAAAGGCTTCAAATGGCATCAAAATCACACTTGAAGAGGAAGCTAACATGCTAAATGAAGTAGTTGCCATCGGTTATGGCTCAGTGAAGCGTAAAGATGTTACTACTGCTGTTTCAAGCGTGTCGGCGAAGGATCTTTCTACACGTCCTATTGTATCTGCAGCTGCTGGAATGCAGGGTAAAGCAGCAGGTCTACAAATTTCACAAGCCAATGGTCAGCCAGGTGCTTCCCCCACCATACGTGTGCGTGGTACTACATCATTGAATGGTAGCAACGACCCACTCTATGTGGTAGATGGTGTGCCTATGACCAATATTGATTTCTTGGCTGCTGATGATATTGACAATATCCAAGTATTAAAAGATGCATCTTCAGCTGCCATCTATGGTTCTCGAGCTGCTAATGGAGTTATCATTATCGGAACCAAGCAGGGAAAAACAGGTGTGGCAAAAATTAGCTTGAATGCACACTATGCGTTTAATACTGTACGCGATAATCAAGAATCACTCAATGCTGCACAGTATAAAGAATTGATGGATGAGATTGGTTTGGTAAAACTTCCAGAAGGTTTGAAAGACATGACCGACTGGAAAGACGAGGTTTTCCGCACTGGAAACGTACAGGACTACCAGGTCTCTATCACTAATGGAACAGAAAAAATGAGATACTTCATCTCTGGTGGTTACACGGGCGAAAATGGTGTCATCAAGAAATCAAGTTACAAACGTTACAATTTCCGCGCATCTATTGAAAACGACATTCGTAAGTGGCTGCGCCTTAATGCAAGCGTAACCTATTCTGACTATACCAACAAGGGTACAGGTATTATTTCCGGTACGGGTTCTAACCGTGGCGGTGTAGTTACGGCTATCGTCAATACGCCTACTTACGCTCCTGTATGGAATCCTGAGAATCCAAATCAATTTTACAACAACTTCTATGGCGTAAATATCACTTCACCTGCTGAGAATATAGCCCGAACACAGAACAACAAATCTGCATACAATCGTTTGTTGGCTACAGGAAAAGCAACAGTTACCTTCATGCCTGAGTTGACGTACAACCTGTCTTTGTCTTTCGATCGCACACAAGGAACAACAACCAACTTCCTCGACCCTATCTCTACAACCATTGGTCGTCAGGAATTTGGAACAGGCTATGATGGACGTAATATCAGCAGTGTTGTCGTATGGGACAATGTGTTGAATTACAAAAAAGCATTGGGTAAACATAACTTTGATGCCATGGCAGGTAGTTCATGGACTCAAAGCAAGTGGAGCCAAAACTATATCAATGGTAGCAACTATGCGAATGATAACTTCCCTACTCTGAATGCTGCCAACAAGATTTCCTGGACAGGAACTGGCTCTTCTGCTTCTGATTGGGCTATCTTCTCTACCATCGCTCGTTTACAATACAACTGGAACGACACCTATATGGTAACAGCCAATATGCGTGCTGATGGTTCTTCCAAGTTAGCTCCTCACCATCGTTGGGGTTATTTCCCATCTTTCTCTGGAGCTTGGCGTGTGAGCAATGAGAAATTCATGAAGGATATCAAGTGGATAGACGACTTGAAGATTCGTGGTGGCTGGGGACAGACTGGTAACCAGAGTGGCTTGGGCGACTATAGTTATTTGGCAAGATACAATATCAATCGTGTACAATGGTTTGGTGAAGGCAATGACGCCAACGCTATACCTACATTCTCACAAGGCAACTTGAGCAACCCTGAGTTGACATGGGAAACAACGACACAGACTAACATCGGACTCGACCTGACTGTATTAGGAAACCGCTTGACTTTCTATGCCGATTACTATTACAAGAAGACCAAGGATATGCTGATGAACATCACCCTTCCTGCAGGAAGTGCAGCTGCAACAAGTCTTACCTATAATGGCGGTTCGATGAGCAATAAGGGTTGGGAATTTGCCTTCTCCTCAAAGAACTTAATTGGAACATTTAAGTGGAACACCGACTTTAACATCTCATTCAATAAAAACAAGTTGGAAAGTCTGGCTCTAACGCAAGTATATTATGATGCTAAAACCACCGACTATGTCAACGAACCAGTTGTACGCAACACTCCCGGCATGCCTTTAGGCAGTTTCTGGGGATATATAGCAGAAGGGGTTGATCCTGAAACTGGTGACATGAAGTACAAGGACGTAACTGGCGACGGACTCGTTTCTGCAAGTGATCGTACCTATATCGGTGACCCTAACCCTGACTTCACTTTCGGTATGACCAACACCTTCTCATATAAAGGTTTGAATCTCAGTATTCTTATCCAGGGAAGTTATGGAAACGACATCTATAATGTCTCCCGAATGGAAACAGAAGGAATGTATGATGGCAAGAACCAAAGCACCAAAGTATTGGCACGCTGGAGAATTCCAGGACAAATCACCAACGTACCTAAAGCTAAGTGGGACATCCGTAACTCTACCTACTTCGTAGAGGATGGCAGTTATATTCGCTTAAAAGATATCTCCCTCTCTTACGATGTTCCACGCAAACTGATCTCACGCTTCGGACTGACTCGTTTGCAGCCATACGTATCAGCTACCAACCTGATTACCCTTACCGATTATTCTGGTATGGATCCAGAGGTCAATCAGTATGGTAATAGTGGTAGTGTACAAGGTATCGACTGGGGCACATACCCTCTCAACAAAAGCATAGTATTAGGTGTAAAAGTTGAATTCTAAAAATCATGACAACAATGAAAACATATAATAAAATCAAGACTTTAGCGCTCGGTAGCTTAACCATGATATCATTGGCAAGTAGCTCACTCGACTATGAGCCTATATCCGAGCCTTCAGAAATAACACAGGGCACCCAGACTGAAACATCCACAGCTGTTTTAAAGGATAAGGCTGCCGCAGAAGCACAACTCAAGTCTCTCTATGAGTTGTTCCGCAACCGCCAGGAACACACCCATCTCGATTATCTCTTGATAGGCGACTCTCATAGCGATAATGCGTATGCTGGTACTACAGGAGCCGAGGTGGTGCCTTACGAAACCAACTCTATCGATGCCAGCAACTCTGTTTTGAGCCGAGACTGGAATCGATACTTAGAGGATATCGCTCAAGCCAATGTGCTCATCAATGGCGTAGAACAACTGAAGGAAAGTGGCCAAATCTCAGATACAGAATATCATTCCTATAAGGCTCAAGGAGAAATTTTCCGTGCATTGATGATGTTCCGAATGGCACGTCTTTGGGGCTCATTCCCTGTTATTACAACCATTGCAAAAACAATCACCTCTGATAACATCAATGAGGTATACCCTACTTACTATCCTCCTCGTAAATCACCCAAGGAGTGCTATGAACAGATTATTGCCGACTTGACAGATGCTGAAAAATATGCTCCTGACAATGATAATTCTGACCGCACCAAGATGACCAAGACTGTAGCTCAAGCTATGCTTGCCAAGGTCTACGCCGAAAAGGAAGTACAAGATTACGATAAAGTAATAACCTACGCTGATAAGGTAATCAAGACAACAGGTGTAGAACTTGAAGATAGTTATGAAACTCTCTGGGGATACGATGAGACAACCAAGGATTGCCTGAAACGTAATACCAAAGAAGGTCTTTTGGAGGTTCATTGGACAACAGGTAGCGGAAACTGGGAAACATGGATGTACGGACGCCAGTTGGACAACTGGGATTACTATTTCACATGGGCAAAGTGGATTACTCCTTCGCGCGACATCATCAACGACTTTGAAAAAGAAGGCGATGAAATACGCAAGAATCAGGCTATAGTATATTATGCATGTACATGGAGCAACTATTATCCCGCCTCCAACTACCCATTCATGTATAAGTTGCGTTCTTCCTACAGCAACATTTATTGGATTCGACTCGCTGACATTATCCTCATGAAGGCAGAGGCGGAAGCCTATAAGGGCAACCTTGACGAGAGTTCGAAACTCGTAAACCAGATTCGTAAACGTGCCAAACTGAAGGAACTGACTTCTGATAAGACAAATAGCAAGGAAGCTATGATAGAAGCCGTGCTTCACGAACGCCGTTTAGAGCTTGCCTTTGAGGGAGAGCGTTGGTTCGATCTATGCCGCAACAACAAAGTAGAAAAATATCTCAATGGTATTGATAATCGTGATAAAGGCCGCATCAAACAAGTTAAACTGTTTGACAGTAACTCTTACCTGTTGCCTATACCACAGACGGCTCTCGACCAGAACACTAACCTGGAACAAAACCCTGGTTACTAATCACAATCTCAAAATGTGAAGATAAAATTATTTCAAATATAAAAAACTCAACTTTCGCAAAAGGGGAAGTTAAAGAATTTAAAGAAGTTAGAGAAGTTAAAGCCATATGCTTTATAACTAAATATACAACAAAAAAGGCTATTGGCTATAACTTCTAACGACCGAAGGGAGTGATAACTTCTTTAACTACTACCGTACATGCGAAACTTCAATAAAAAAGAACTATTCATATGAAATACCATAACCATAAAATTATGATGTTTATCTGCGCCACAGCATTTTCTGTGACAGCATGCAGCAATAGTAATTCATTCTCAGATCCTATTGATTTTGAGACTCCAAGCGAAGCTCCCAACCCTATACCAACACAAGGAACTGCCAAGACTTTTACCACAACAGCCGATGGCACATATTCCTTGGCAGAGGGAGAAACCAAACTTTTTGATGGTGTATCTATGGCGCCAACAACCATCGAAATAGACAAAAATAAGAAATTCCAGACTATCGATGGTTTCGGATATGCCATCACCTACTCTTCTTGCTACAATCTCATGAAGATGAATCCTGAGGCTCGCCTGGCTCTCTTAAAGCGCATTTACTCCACTACAGAGGGATATGGCGTTAGTTACGCTCGCATCTCATTAGGCTGCAACGATTTCTCGAGTACAGAATATACTTATTGCGATAAAAAGGGAAGCGAGAACGATCCTATCAGTAATTTCGAACTTTATAGCGATGAGAACAACTATGTGATTCCTATATTAAAGGAAATCTTGTCTATCAACCCAAGTTTAAAAATCATAGCAGCACCATGGACTTGTCCTAAATGGATGAAGGTTGCTGACATCGATACCAAGACTCCAAAGGACTCCTGGACTGACGGACACCTCAACCCTGATTACCGTGAGACCTACGCCAAGTATTTTGTGAAGTTCATCAAGGTAATGAAAGAAAAGGGTATCAATATCTATGCTGTAAGTCCTCAAAATGAACCATTGAACAAGGCCAACTGCGCTTCTCTATATATGCCATGGCAGGAAGAAGCTCCTTTCGTAAAGGCTTTGGCTACCGAGTTCAAGAGAAGTGGTCTTACAACCAAGATATATGTCTACGACCATAATTACAATTACGACAATATAGCAGACCAAGAAGATTATCCTATTAAACTCTACAATGCTATCGGTGACAATTTTGAAGGTTCCGAGTTGGTTGTTGGAGCTGCATATCATGACTATGGTGGCAATAACAGTGAATTGACAGATATCCATAACCAACGCCCCGACAAGGAACTTATCTTCTCAGAAACAAGTATTGGTACATGGAATAATGGACGCGACTTAAGCAAACGTCTGATGGCAGATATGAAGAATGTAGCACTCGCTACTGTCAATCAAAACTGCAAGGCCGTACTCGTTTGGAACTTGATGCTCGACAACAAAATGGGTCCCAATCTTGATGGTGGATGCCAAACTTGCTATGGCGCCATCGACATCAATCAGAATGGGTACAAACAGTTGAGCTATAATTCTCATTATTACATCATCAACCACATGGCAAGCGTGGTGGCCACTGGTGCTGTTCGTATCGGTACTACTTCACGTACCATTAATGACAGCAAGATAACTCATGCAGAATTTTTGAATCCTGACGGAAGCCTTGCTGCTGTTATCATCAACGAGGGAGATGAGACAAAATCTATCAATCTAAGCGATGGCATCCATAACTTTACATGCAATGTACCTGCTAATGGTGTTATTTCGTGCAAATGGAATAAATAATGAATGTCATTTTAGTAATTAATCAACAATAGATACAACCATTATGAAACATATCAAATATTATATCATAGCATTGCTCGCTCTACCACTAATGGCAGCTTGCAGTGAAGACGACTACAATGCTCCAACACCTACTGGAAATCCAGTGATGAGCTATAGCGCTCCTACTACAGCAGTATGGATGGGCGAAGAGGTAGAAGTGAAAGTAGACTGTAAGGATGAGGCGGGCGTAGCTCTCTCTACCTTGAAAGCCAACTTGCTTTTCAGCGGTCAGAGTGTAGACGCAACAACTATCCGTACCAAGGAGCCGGGTGAATATCTTGTCAAGCTCAAAGTACCTTACGTTCAGAGCATTCCTGATGGCAAGGTTGATATACAACTCACTTTGCAAAATGTGTCGACAAAGGCAAATACTGAGACGTTATCATTCGACATCAAGCGTCCGCACTTTACAAACTTGCAATTTGTCTGTGCAGACGGAACCAAGTATGACATGACCGAAGTTGACAATTTCTTGTATCAGACTGTCCTTCCCAACACAAAGAAGAACTTTAAGGGATATTTCGCTACCAAAGATGGCAAGTTCGTATTTGGTTCAAGTACAGGAAAGGACATCAATTTGGGCGAAACCAACAACTTCAACTTCTCGTCAGAGAATACTGATCATGTAGTCGTTACTTTCGATGCCAAGAACTATACTGCAGGACCTACAGATGTTTTACCAGTCACCATGCTCGATTTTTCCGATTCTGATGCGGGCAAGACTTGGGTAGGAGATATTAAACAAGGTGCTACCTGTAATCTTACTATCAATGGCAACAATTTACCAGACGATTGGTTCTACGACAATGATTGGTTCCAAAAAGAAGAAGATGGCACCTACACCTTCAAAGCCATCACAGGCAGATACACCGTACAGGCTGACTTCACTCATAAGTCTTTCCGCATCTGGACAATGAATGGAAACGAGCCTATGGCATTGAACGCTGATGGTACTGGCGCTATTTGGATAATAGGAAACGAAGGAATCAACAAACCTACTTGGAACGCTGTAAATCATGGTTGGTGGACTGGCACCGATTCTGATGTCTGTCTCACTCCTATCAAGGATAAGGTATATCAGGTTACACTCACCGTAGGCAAGCAGCTCAGAGCTACTGACGTAAACTTCAAGTTCTTCGGTCAGGCAAACTGGGGTATTGAGTTCAAGGGTAAGGATCACAGCCATCTCATCTCAACTGAGAGCGAGGTATTCGGCATCGGTGACGGTAACGGCCACGACAACGGTAATGTTTACCTGAAAGATGGAGTTGAACTGAAGGATGGCGAGACATACGTTCTTACAGTTGACTTGACTGCCGGTGTAGACAAGGCAGTTCTCAAAGTAGAAAAGAAATAAAAAAACGTGACTTGTAAACCCATCTAAAAGAAATTAAAAGTAGATTTAGGTTTAGTACTGAATAATATATGTATTTTGATTGGTTGAAGGCTGTTCCAAGTGATTGGGACAGCCTTTTTCGTAATGAACTTATCACGTAGATGTCATTTACTGAAGTTTCACATGTACGGAAGGTATAGTAGTTAAAGAAGTTATAGCCAATAGCCTTTTTGGTTGTATATTTAGCTATAAAACATATGGCTTTAACTCCTATAAATTCTTTAATTTCTCTAACTTCTTTAACTTCCCTTTTCGCAAAAGTTGAATTATAAAAAGAAAAAACATGCCAAACATTTGGCATTATCCACTAAAAAACTTATCTTTGCATTTGAATGTTTGCTTACTCAGTAGAACAGGCTTAAGTTAAATTCTATTTTAATCTTACAACAAACAAAGCATAATGAAAAAGATACTATCTTTGGTATATATAATGTGCTTCTCTGCACTAACTTCAAGTTTTGCTCAGAATAAAAACATAAAAGACTTATACGAGCAACTTGATCAGGCTATCAAACAATCACAATACTATATCAACCAAAAAGAAAGCCGCATCACTAAAATCAAAAAACAGAGCCGGCAAGGACATACACCCCAACAACTCCTAACCGCATATTACAAACTATACGAAGAATACAAAGCATACCAAAGCGACTCTTCTATTTATTATATTCACCAAGCCATCGACTTGGCAAAAAGAAACAACATGAAGAGCGACATTACCAAGTTGAGAAGCTTACTTGCTTTACAATATTCAACATCAGGAGCTTTCACGGAGGCACTTCATGTTCTACAAAGTATCGATAAAAAACTTTGAATAACTCTAACAAGAAAGACTATTACATAGCCTTTTATCACGTCTATGGCGAACTGGGCTTTTCAAATATACACATTGACACTGACCTAAGTCAAGAATTCTACAACAAACAAAACTGTTGTCGTGATACATTATTTTCAATATTATCCCCTAACAGCGAGGATTACCTCATGAGAAAGGAGGTCTTGCTAACCAGCCAGAATAAGTTGAAAGAAGCTCTTAAAATTAACGACATCCGATTAAGCAAGTGCAAGAAAGGAAGTCACGAATATGGAATTGTGGCCTACTATCGCTACTTAATATACCGCTCGCTGAAAGACGAGGACATGGTAAAATACTGGCTACTACAATCTGCTATATGTGATGTAAAATGTGCCATCAACGACCAAGCTTCACTCTGGATTCTTGCAGAGATACTCAGCAAGGAAAAAGATGTGGAACGCTCATACAAATACATCAACTTTTCGTGGAACGCCAACAAGAGATTCTGTACTCGCATACGCAGTTGGCAGATATCTCCAGTGCTTGGCACCATAGACCACAACTATCAGGCAGAACTCAAAAAGGCCAACCATCGTCTCATCTTTGCCATTATATGTGTGAGTCTTTTGGTCATTGCATTGGCTTTATTGACATTCTATGTCAACAAGCAGAAATCGTATCTGTCGAATGCAAGAAACGAACTGAAGAAAACCAATACTCAATTAGAAGAACTCAACAACAAACTATCTTCCACCAATGGTATGCTAAAAGCATCCAACGACAAACTCAATGAGTCGAATGGGGTTAAGGAAGAATATATAGGCCTGTTCCTGGGGGCTTGTTCACACTACATCGATAAACTGGACAAAATGCGCCTCAATGTCAATAAGATGCTAAAAAACAAACAGTACAACGAACTCTACTCTATGACTAAGAGTTCAGAGGTCAAGGAGCAAGAACTTGAAGAGCTATACGCCAATTTCGACAAGGTATTCCTAAACCTCTTCCCCAACTTCGTGGAGGATTTGAATGGACTGCTGAAGGAAGAATGCCAAATTCATCTATCCTCCCCTAACAAACTCTCAGCCATAGTAAGAGTATTTGCACTCATTCGTCTGGGCATCGACGATAGTACAAAGATTGCAGAATTCCTACACTATGCAGTCAACACCATATATAATTATAGGGCAAAACTACGCAATGGCGCAATCAATGACAGAAATGAGTTTGAGAAAAAAGTCAGAGAATTAGGAACGCTGATGAAACATCAAGAGCCAGAGGAATAGAAGGAAATCGAGCATGAATAGAGATTGATTTCAAATTATATCTTCATGTTACTTGTTCTTATGGAATTCCCAAAAAGCAATAATATTTCATAGTTTACTCCCGAAAAGGTATGCTACTGCACTCACAGACCACATACATCAAAAACAGAATATAAATAAAACAGAATAAGAAATGAAGAAAATATTATTATCATTATTGACAGCCATCAGTTTTGGAACTACAGGCTGCTCTGCACAATCGGACAGTATTGACACATTGGTTCCACAAGCCTTTATCAAACAGGCTAAAGCCGATACAACATCCATTATTCTCGATGTACGCACACCTGGCGAATATAAAGAAGAGCATTTGGCTGGAGCCCAGCAGCTCGACTTCCTCAATACATCGATCTTCGATGCTGGTATCAAATTGCTCGACAAGTCGCACACCTATTATGTATACTGCCGAAGCGGCAAGCGCAGCCACAACGCCTGTATCAAAATGAAGAAGCAGGGCTTAAAAGTATTTGACATGGAAGGAGGAATCCTCAACTGGAAAAAGTTAGGAATGCCTACAACTAAGGAATAAGTTTCCTCAAAAAATGGAATTAACACGTTATATAATGTGAGATAACTACTTCTATTAAATTCCACAAAGACTTCAATAGGCGCCTACTATTCTATAACGAAAAAGCCTGAGAAAATGTCAAGCATCATGCAAGCATATTTCTCAGGCTTTTTTATCTTTACTTTGTCAAATGCTATTTCTTCAGTACGGGCTCGCAAGTGATATTGACACCGAGTTTCTTAAAGATACGCTGGTCTACATCACTCAACATCACAGTGCAGTGAGCCTGACAGCCACGCAACTTAGGCAACTGCTGTAAAGCCACACGACAGTTCTCATCGTTCTCGGAAAGAACAGAGAGTGCCACAAGTACCTCATCGGTATGAAGTCGTGGATTATGGCCACCGAGATAATTTACCTTGGTATACTGTATAGGTTCTATCATCGACTGAGGAATGAGCTTTAGGTTATGATCGATATCCCCCAAATGCTTGGTGACATTCAGCAGCAAGGCAGCACTACAGCCAAGCAGTTCGCTGCTGTGACCACAGATGATGGTACCGTCTTCCAGTTCTATAGCAGCCGATGTATGTCCAGTTTCCTGCTTGTGATTCTTGGCAGCCACAGTCACCTTACGATAATCGGTAGTAATCTTAGCCTGGTTGAAGAGCATCTGTATCTTGCTGATTTCCGCGTCATTGCAGGCTCCAGCCGCCATCTTGTTGGTGGCTGCATAATATCTACGTACTATCTCATCCTTGGATGCCTCACAGCAAACCTCATCATCAGAGATGCAGAATCCCACCATATTGACACCCATATCTGTGGGCGACTTATATGGATTGCTGCCATAGATACCTTCGAAGAGTGCATTGAGCACAGGATAAATCTCCACATCGCGGTTATAGTTGATGGCTATCTTGTTGTAAGCCTCCAAATGGAAGGGGTCTATCATGTTCACGTCATTGAGGTCGGCAGTTGCAGCCTCATAAGCGATGTTGACAGGATGTTTCAATGGCAGATTCCATACTGGGAAAGTCTCAAACTTGGCATAACCGGCACGCACGCCACGTTTGTTCTCATTATACAACTGGCTGAGGCAGACTGCCATCTTGCCACTGCCAGGACCTGGAGCAGTCACAATAACCAATGGTCGCTCTGTCTCCACATAGTCGTTCTGTCCGAATCCCTCATCCGAGGCTATCAACTTCACATTATGTGGATAACCTTCTATCAGGTAATGACAATAAGTCTTGATGCCCTCACGCTCTAAGCGCTGCTTGAAAGCGATGGCTGCAGGCTGACCATTGTAATGAGTGATGACTACTGAACCTACCATGAAACCTCGATGCTGGAACTCGCCACGCAGACGAAGTACATCTTCATCATAGGTAATACCCAAGTCGGCACGTTTCTTGTTCTTCTCAATGTCGGCAGCACTGATAACTATCACTATCTCTATGCTGTCGCTGATTTTCTGAAACATACGCAACTTGCTGTCTGGCTGAAAGCCTGGCAAAACGCGGCTGGCGTGGTGGTCGTCGAAAAGTTTACCACCCAATTCGAGGTAAAGTTTTCCGTCAAACTGTGAGATTCTCTCTTTAATGTGCTCTGATTGAATTTTCAGATACTTCTCGTTATCGAAACCTATCTTCATCGTTCTATTTGATATAACTAATTGCTGTTAGTTTTGAATTCGGATGCAAAAGTACAAAAAAGTATCTGAATATCAAAAAAAATAAGTACCTTTGCACACAATAAAGGAAAAAAACGACAGGAAGCCACTGCACCACAAGTACAACAATATAGGGAGAGTGCCATTTCTGCCAAATCAAGAGATATGAGCGAAACTCAATTTCACTCAAAGAAAACTTAAATATAAAAATACAACCGACAATGGAAAAGAAATTACGTGCAGCTTCCATCTGTGTACAGGGAGGCTATGAGCCAAAGAATGGAGAACCTATCGAAGTGCCCATCATTCAGAGTACCACATTCAAGTACGACAATTCTGAAGAGATGGCCATGCTCTTCGACCTGAAGAAAGAAGGATATTTCTATACCCGACTCCAAAATCCCACCAACGATGCTGTAGCCAAGAAAATAGCACAGCTCGAAGGCGGTGTGGGAGCTGTATTGACAAGTAGCGGTCAGGCTGCCAACTTCTATGCTGTATTCAACATCTGCGAGGCAGGCGACCATATCGTTACCTCCAACGAGATTTATGGTGGAACCTTCAACCTCTTTGGTGTGACACTCAAGAAACTCGGCATAGAATGCACCTTCGTCAATCCCAACGACAGCGAGGAAGAAATACAGAAGGCATTCCGCCCCAACACCAAGTTGTTCTTTGGCGAGACCATCAGCAACCCTGGATGTGCCGTTCTCGACATAGAGAAATGTGCACGTATAGCTCATAAGAACGGTGTTCCTCTGATTGTGGACAACACCTTCGCCACACCAATCAACTGTCGTCCTTTCGAATGGGGAGCCGACATCGTTACCCACTCCACAACTAAATACATGGACGGAACAGCATCACAAGTAGGCGGTGTAGTAGTAGACAGTGGCAACTTCGACTGGATGGCTCACGCCGAAAAGTTCCCTGGTCTCTGTACCCCCGATGACAGCTATCATGGTCTGACCTACGTAAAGGCCTTCGGCAAGATGGGCTATACCACCAAACTCGTAGCCCAGTTGATGCGCGACCTTGGAAGCATACCTGCCCCAATGAACTCTTTCATCCTCAACTTGGGACTTCAGACTCTTCATCTGCGTATGCGCCAGCACTGCGAGAATGCGCAAAAGGTGGCAGAGTTTCTGCACAATGACTCGCGTGTGGCTTGGGTTCACTACAGCGGCTTGAAAGATGACGCCTACCACGAACTGGCGCAAAAATATCTTCCCAACGGCACTTGTGGTGTAATCGCCTTTGGCTTGAAGGGCGACCGCGAGACGGCCATCAAGTTCATGGACTCACTCGACATGATCAATATCGTTACTCATGTGGCAGATGCCCGCACCTGTGTGCTTCATCCTGCCAGCCATACCCATCGCCAGCTATCTGACGAGCAGTTAAAAGAAGCCGGAGTTGCCCCCGACCTCATCCGCCTCTCCGTAGGCATCGAGGATGTCGAGGATATCCTCGACGACATCAAGCAGGCACTCGACAAGATATAATCTTGAAGCTCCACTTTAAGGGTCTGAATAAATCGAGTAGGAGGTAAATACTAATCATAGGTGTTTATCTCCTACTTTCGTAT
>ERZ1034755.430-NODE-430-length-14104-cov-4.617126_pt1 | contig 14104 bp, 10 predicted proteins | sample MGYA00520596_ERZ1034755 | MGnify/ENA primary metagenome ERZ1034755 (study PRJEB33766, sample SAMN09781701) | gut metagenome | biome: gut microbiome | host: Homo sapiens | place: Madagascar | study: EMG produced TPA metagenomics assembly of the PRJNA485056 data set... | reverse complement strand
CCTTTTTGCTTTGGCAAGGGGGGATTCGAACGGGCTCGGTAGTGAATGACAGCCTTGGATGGCTGTCAGAGCCGAGCCTGACCGAGCGTCGTCGAGACGCGAGAATTCGAATCCCCCAAACTCTGCGCCAAAACACCGCAAGGTGTCCTTTTTGCTTTGGCGCAAAATCACAATAACAGTTATAACCAAAGCAATGATTGTATCTCCGCTTTCGGAATGGTATTCTGAAAACACAAACAAAGAAAGGAGGAAAACCGCAAATGAAATACGAAAACGCAAACGATGTTTTACCCAAAGATCTTTTGGAACAGGTTCAGAAAATAGCCGGAGGGCGACTTCTTTATATTCCGATCGCCGGCGACAAAAAGTTATGGGGAGAAAAGAACGGAAACCGTTTTCGCGTAAAAATGAGAAACCGCGAGATCCGCGAAAAATTCGCGTCTGGCGCAAGCGCTGACACATTGTCAGCCGAATATTTTCTCACCCCCGAAACAATACGAAACATTATTTATGAAAAAAAGGAGATGCAATCTATGACGTTTGAAGAAATCTGCAAACTTTACAGCGACGAAGCCCCGATTTCCTGCGAACTGAAAAACAAGCTCGACAGACAGGAATCATGGGCGGTTTATATGCTCCGCGACTATCTTATAACTTATCCGTCCGGAGCAATTACGCTTCATATCCACAAATACTGCTATACAACGGAAAAGCGCGTGCAGCAGATGACAAAAATCATCGAAGCCTACCGCAAAGCTGGCTGCAACTGCTGCGGTATCGTTCCGAACAAATACGGCGAGCTGTCACGGACGGTGCCCTTTGAAGGCTATGACTGCGTTGTCTGGGCAGAGGAAACGATCGACGGAGCAATTCCTTCTTCGGAAAAATCGCCGAGAATCGCAGGCGAAGGTTCAAGATACATTTACTCCGACGAGATGCTTGCGCTTATGGCAAAGGTCGGAGGAATGCACCTCAACGGAAGCGAGCCGAACTATACGGTTCTCTTTGACAACGACTCGTGCGCTCTGAAAATTTATGAAGACTGGATAGACGAATATCTTGAATGTGACCTTCCGAGCGAGATCGGTGAAAAACAGCCCGACCTGCTTCCACTGCTTGACAAAATCCGCAAAGAGGTGAAAAATATACGCAGCCGCCTGCGCCCGATCTACGGAAAGCTCCCGAAATCACTCTTTCACGGCGAGGAGCAGCGCAACAATCAACTGCTTTCGGGCGACGGTCACCTCATCGGGCTCTGCGATTTCAATAATGGCGGACTCGACACCTGCATAGCACATTTTCTCCACGTTGCGATGATAACGACTGAAGAGCTTCCCGAAGATTACGTCTGGCTTGAAGTAAACGATCCCGACGTTCGCCAAAAACGCCTTGACAGCCTGATTCATTCGTTCCGTGTAATCGGAAAGGAATATAATTTCAGCGAAGACGAGCTTGCCGCACTGCCGCTTGTCTATAAGATAATGCTTTTCGGCGGCGTGTATTATTACGGAACCGTTTTCGAGCTTGCGGATAACCACGATCAGCTGAAAGAACTGCTCGAATACATTCTCGGTCAGCTTTCCATAGATCAGATCGATTTCCGCAGGGTACTTGCCGGGGCAACCAACTGAGCACAAAAAGCACGCCGCGGCGTGCTTTTTTATTAAGCAGAGGCGAATTATAATTAAGCGTAACGCAATCGAAAAACTGCGCGATCAATACGGCGCAATGTCTCTTCCCTTTTCCCATCACTTCTTTACAAACTTGACTTTTCCGTCCTCCGCCCGCGCACAGACCGAAGCGGGGGACGTTATCTTCCCTTCAACAATCTCTTCCGAAAGAGCGTCCTCAATGAGCCTTGTCACCGCGCGACGGAGAGGGCGCGCGCCGTAAATATCGCTCATTCCCTCCCCCGCTATCAGCTTTATAACGCTATCGTCAAACGACAGCTCAATTCCGATTCCGCCCGCTCTTTTCGCCGCGTCCGACAGCATTTTCCGCGCGATCTGCTCCGTATCACGCTCAGTCAGTCGCGAAAAAACGATTATCTCGTCCACACGGTTGAGAAATTCCGCTCTGAACACGGCGCGAAGGGCTTCGGTTGCGGCGTTCTTCTCCCGATTTTCGTCGCTCTCATTCGACCCGAACCCCGCCCTTTTCGACCCGCCCGAGCCGAGATTGGACGTCATTATAATAACCGTATTGCGAAAGTCGGACTGCCTGCCGTGGGAATCCGTAAGCCGCCCGTCCTCAAGTATCTGCAGGAGCAGATCAAAAACGTCGGGATGGGCTTTTTCTATTTCATCGAAAAGAACGATGCTGTATGGCTTTTTGCGGACGCTCTCCGTAAGCGCGCCGCCGTCATCATAACCGACATATCCCGGGGGCGAACCGACAAGCTTTGCGACACTGTGCTTTTCCATATACTCGGACATGTCAAACCGCAGAAGCGCTTTTTCCGAACCGAAAAGCGACTGCGCAAGCGCCTTTGCAAGTTCCGTTTTGCCAACGCCCGTCGGGCCTGTGAATATAAGCGAGCAAATCGGTCTGTCCGGATTTGAAAGCCCAGTCCTTCCGCGACGAACCGCGCGGCACAGCACCTCTATCGCCTCTCTCTGACCTATCACCCGCTCGGAGAGTTCCTCTTCAAGACGTGAAAGCCGCTTGCTTTCGTCCTCCGCGATACGCTCGACGGGGATATTTGTCCACGCAGTCAGCACCTCGGCAATGTCCTCCGCCGCGACCTTCGGAGGCGACGTCAGCCGTCGCGCCTCGGTCTCTCTCCGCAAAAGTGAAAGCTCCTCCCGCTTTGAAACTATCTCCCCGCGCAGCTCCGCCGCAAACTGAAAATTTCTGTCCATAACGGCACATTCACGGCGCATGCAGAGCCCGCGCAGCTCGCTTTCAAGCTCCCTTTGCCTCTGCGGCGGCTCCGATGACGCCATGCTCTTTTTTGATGACGCCTCGTCAATGAGGTCTATTGCCTTGTCGGGAAGGAATCTGTCCGGCAGATACCTTTTCGACAGCCTTATCGCCGCTTTTATCGCCCCATCCGTTATCGTCACCCTGTGGTGCGACTGATACTGCGGGCGGAGCGAGCGAAGTATCTCCTCTGTTTTTTCCTCGTCCGGCTCGTCTACGGTCACAGGCTGAAAGCGTCTTTCGAGCGCGGGGTCCTTTTCGATATGTCGTCTGTACTCACGCAACGTCGTTGCGCCTATGACCCGCAGCTCGCCTCTTGCAAGCAGGGGTTTTAGTATATTCGCCGCGTCGACAGCGCCTTCCGCCGCTCCCGCTCCGACTATCGTATGAAGTTCGTCGATAAAAAGAATGGTGTTGCGGTTTCTGATGACCTCATCCGTAAGCTTTTTCAGTCTTTCCTCAAATTCGCCCCTGTATTTTGCTCCCGCTATCATCGCGCCGATGTCAACGGAAATGACAGTCTTCCCGATTAAAGCCTCGGGCACGTTTCCGGAAACTATCCTCTCGCAAAGTCCCTCAACAACCGCTGTCTTGCCGACGCCCGGCTCTCCGATAAGGCACGGATTGTTCTTTGTTTTCCTGCCGAGTATTCCTATGACACGCTCCGTCTCCGCGTCCCTGCCGACGACGGCTGGCAGCTTTCCCTTCCGCGCCGCGTCCGTCAGGTCGCACCGAAAACAGGCGAGACGTTTTCCTGCTCCTGCCCGTATTTTCCTTTCGTGTTCTGGGGCTTTGCCTCGGTACCCGTTTCGGAAAGAAACGTCATTATATCATTTTTTATCTCGCCGACTCCGGCGCTCTGCGCGATTATCAGCCGCACCGCCGCAGACTCTCTTTCACCCAGAAGCGCCAGCAGAAGGTGTTCCGTCCCGACCTTGCCCCCGCCGCTCTTTGCCGCCTCGTCCGCCGCCGTCTCTATAACGGTGCGCAGTCCGGGCGTCATTTCTCTTGCCGACGGAGAAATATCCCGCGCGCCGCCCTCTCCGGAAAGGGCTTTTGTCTGCGCGTAGGTTATGTCATGGACGCGGAGAATATTTGCCGCAACACAGCTCTCGTCATAAAGAAGCCCTAAAAGCAGGTGCTCCGTCCCGACGTATGCCCTGCAAAGCTCTGCCGCTTCCTCTTCAGCTCTCGCAAGCGCGGTCTCCGCCGCGTCGGTAAGTCCTCTCTGCATAAAAGTCACCTCGTTTATTCGTTTCTTAATGATTATATTCCCGCCATCGCACTTTTACCCGAAAACCGGAAAAATCCTTTTGTCGACTGCTTGTTTTTATCATTTATACTTGTGTATAACAAAATCTTTTTCCGCTTTTTTCCGCAAACGTCTTGTCACAAAACGATTTTTGATGTAGAATACTGTAAAAATATGTAAAGGAGCTTTTTCAATGCTTTCAAAAGTTTTCAGCGCAGGACTGACGGGAATCGACGGATATATTGTCACAGTCGAATGTGACGCGCAGAACCGTCTGCCGGATTTTCAGATAGTCGGTCTGCCGGACGCGGCGATAAAAGAAGCGAAACAACGCATCCGCGCGGCGTTCATCAACAGCGGATTTTTCTTTCCGGATGCCGAGATAACCCTCAATCTCGCCCCCGCGGACAAAAAGAAAGAAGGCTCGGGATATGACCTTGCCATGCTCCTTTCAATCATGACATGCTCCGGCGAGCTCGCCGGTATCGACCTTTCGGACGCCTGCTTTGCTGGAGAACTTTCGCTCTCCGGCGATGTCCGTCCCGTTTGCGGCGCGCTTTCGATGTGCATAGCCGCGCGTGACGCAAAAATGAAGCGCTTTTTCGTTGCGGCGGAAAATGCCGGCGAGGCGGCAGTCGTCGACGGAATAGAAGTCTATCCCGTCCATGACGTGCGCTCGCTCTTTTCTCATCTGGCAGGCGAAAGCCTTATAGAGCCGATTCGCTATGACGGCAGAACACTTCATTCGTCTGTCGCATATGCGGGGCTTGACTTTGCGGACGTAAAGGGTCAGGAGCAGGCAAAGCGCGCACTTGAAATCGCGTGCGCCGGCGGTCATAACGTCCTGCTGATAGGCCCTCCCGGAACGGGAAAAAGCATGCTGGCAAAAAGAATACCAACCATTCTTCCGGAAATGACGTTTGAAGAGTCGATTGAAACGACAAAAATACATTCCGCCGCGGGAACTCTGCCTGCCGGCGTCTCTCTCATGACGGAACGCCCCTTCCGTTCGCCGCACCACACAATGTCAAGCGCGGGACTCGCAGGCGGCGGCAGAATACCTATGCCCGGCGAAATTTCCCTTGCGCACAACGGCGTTCTGTTCCTCGACGAGCTCCCCGAATTCTCCCGCGACTCAATGGAGGTGCTCCGTCAGCCGCTCGAAGACAGAAAGGTGACTATTACGCGAGTCAGCGGCAAGCTGACGTTCCCTTCGGATTTTATGCTCGTCTGCGCTATGAACCCCTGCAAATGCGGCTATTACGGTCACCCGACAAAGCCCTGCACATGCTCTCAGTCGGATATAAAAAAGTATGTTTCAAAGATAAGCGGTCCCCTGCTTGACAGAATTGATATTCAGGTGGAAATGCCGTCGCTTTCTTATGACGAGGTATCGCAGACAGCCTCCCCCGCCGAAACCTCCGCCGTCATTGCGGAAAGAGTCAACCGCGCACGCGCGTTTGCGGCGAAGCGCACCGAGGGCGAAAAGAACCTTTTCTGCAACGCTCAGCTCACCCCCGCACAGATAAGAAAATTCTGCGTGATGGACGCGCCCGCAAAGGACCTTCTCAAAAAAGCCTTTGACCGTCTCGGTCTTTCGGCAAGAGGCTATGACCGTATTCTCCGCGTCGCCCGAACAATCGCCGACCTCGCGGAAAGCGATATCATCCGCGCGCCGCACATTGCCGAAGCAATCCAGTTCCGCAGTCTCGACCGAAAATATTTTAACTGACCATACTTTTCTTTGAAAAAGAAAAGTATGCACCGTACTTTTCTTTGAAAAGAAAAGTAGGCAAAAGAAACTTTGGTTATCGGGGACGATATACAGATTTTTAAGTCTCTGCACAGACAGAGGCTTGCAAAAATAAAGCAGAGGTGATTTTCATCTCTGTTTTTTGCATATTAAAGCATTATTTGTATTTTTCCTTTTAAATTTGCTATTGACTTTTTCGGGTTGTTGTGTTAGAATACAAAAGAAAACAACGGGCAAAGCGAGTATTTCAAAACAAATATTTTTGCTTGGCTGTTTGTTTTCTTTTGTGAACCGTGCTATCATAGGGCTGCCACCCTCGGCGCGGTTTGGCTGTTAAGACTTGTTCAAGTCTTTGAGGAGGTCGCGGACGATGTCCGCGGCTTCTTTTTTATTTTTGGCTTTCGCCTCTATCAAATCGGCGATGAGCTTAAAAATCAATTTGAGCTCCGTTCTGGTCACCTCTCGGCTTCCTCCGTTCTTCGCCTTTTTCCATCTGACAAGTTTCGGTTAAAACCAAAAACCCGCCTGTCAGGCGGGCTTTTGGTTTTATACTTTTGTGTTATTCAGCGTCTAAGTTTCTGACTTCTGACGTCGCTGCCCTCAAAAACGCATATGCCGAACTCGCCGAGCAGGCGCGAGGTTATGCGCTCGGAGTATCTTTCGAGCAGCTCCTTTTTGCCGACGTTTGTACTGATTATCATACTCTTTTCATTTACAAGTCTTGCGTTGAGAAGGTTGTAAAGGCAGGCGACCGTAAACTGGCTCTGCATTTCCGTTCCGAGGTCATCGATTATGAGCAGGTCGCAATTATAGTATCTTGAAGTATCAGGGGGAGTAACATCGTAGCGGGCGAATTTTTCTTTTTCAAAATCGGAGAAAATGTTCTGCGCGCTTTCGTAGACGACCTCATACCCTTTTTCTATAACTTCCTTTGCGATTGCCGACGAAAGATGAGTTTTACCGAGTCCCGTCTTGCCGATGAAAAGCAGATTATGCATTCTCCCGTCAAAGCCATCGGCATAGGCGCGACAGATGCGAAGCACCCCTTCCATCGACCCTCTCGCAGAGCCTGTATAATATCGCAAATCAAACGTATCAAAATTCTGTTTTTCGACGAGCTTTTTAACGCCCGAACATTCAAGTCCCGCCTCGGCAAGAGCTTTTTTCATACAACGGCACATTTTTCCGTCGTCAGTATATCCGGTGTCTGAGCAGATCGGGCAATCGTAATGAACATCGTCGTAATCCGCGGAATAGCCCTTCGAGATAAGTAGCCCAGCACGAACGGAAAGCAAGACTTCATTGTCTTTTTTCAGCTTTTCAAGCCGACTTTCAAGCCCATTCTGCCCATCAAGCGCGGCACGGAGAATTTTAAGTCCGGTTTCGGAAAGGGCTTCGTCAATTTTTGCGATATCGGGATATTTTTCGTCAAGCTCTCTGCGCCTTTCCTCGGCGCGCTGCTTTGCGAAAAGATTTTTCGTCCGATACTCGCGTATTATATTTCGGCAGGCTTCTTCGTAAGTCATAATTACCTTCCCATTCATTTATTTTCGCTTTCGGCTTTGCCCCTTTGCACGGCAAGCTCGAAAAATTCTCCGAGGTCAAAGCTCGGCGCGCTGTCCTTTTTGCCGGATTTTGCGGCGCCGATAAGTCCCTTTTCCTTCGCCTCCGCAACGGTTTTCACGCCGGCGTCGTACCAGTTTTTCAGTATCTTGTTTTCATATGACATTTTGGGTGACGGGAGGTTTTTCATCATCTCCTCATATGCCGCCTCAATGAGCTCCTCACTCATGTCCCATTCCGAGCTCCACACACGCAGATATTCCTTTTCCGTCGACGTAAGCGCCCGCGCGCCCATGCCGTAGAGCTTACGGACAAACATTTCAAGCTCGCCGCGGCGGCTTTCGTCCATGAAGTATTTTTCCAGCTTACCGACGGTATCAATCCCGTCGTCAAATAGCCCGAGGGCGGTCTTTTCAAAATAGCGGACGGAGTCGTGCCCAGTACGCTTGCAGTATGAAGAAAGAAGAAGTATGTATTCGCAGTCAAGGCGGAGGTGGTCATAAAGATAGATAAAAACGCCGCTCTCCGATGTGCCGAAAACCTTTCCGAAAATTGTCTGACATTTTTCAATTGTTGTCTTGAGGGTCGGATTTTCCCCGCACACCCTCTCAATCTCGGCGCCGGTCATTGAATATGACTTCGGAGTCGGTGCCTTTGCGGTGACACTCTCCTTCTTTTCGGAGGGGGCTGTGTCCGTGCTTATTATTCCCGTGCCGCGCCAGAAGGCAAGTGCCTCCGAGACTTCCGCCTCCGTCAGTTTGCAGAGAGAGGCGACCGCCGGAACATCGACGTCACCACCGCCGGAGACTGCCAGAAGCACAGCAAGCTCGCTTTTTCCCGCGCCGTTTATGTACTTTTTCACGTCCGCAGGCAACACCAGAACGGACGTGCCGAAATTGAATTCGATCCTCATGTTTGCATTTGCGCCTTTCGCATATTTTTGTAAACCGTGTTTACCTTCCGAAAAAAGACATATCGTTTTTTCGGGTTTTCAACACGAATTTTCTCATTTTATACAATTGTTTTTCCACATTATCCACAAGCTTTTCCACAGCAATTTACAGCGTTTTCCTGATTATTTTGCTTTTTCTGATCTTCGCAATAATCCTTATCCGATTTTTATCAACACTCTGTGGAAAACCTAAGGACGCGGGGAAAAGGTAAATATATCTGTCACACGTCCTCAAAACGCGCCGCTTCGGCGTTTAATGAAAGGGGCGCGATGTTACCTTTGATATACTCAAAGTAACCCGCAACGGCAATCATCACGGCGTTGTCGCCGCAATATTTTTTGTCCGGACAGAAAAATTCAAGTCCCCTTGATTTGCAGAGCTTTTCAATTTCATCCCTCAGGTGAGAATTCGCCGCAACGCCGCCCGCAAGTGCGATTGCTGTTATATCGGGATTGCGGTCGATCGCAAGCGAGAGCTTCGTCGATACCGAAGAAACTGCCGCGCGGCAGAAGCTCGCCGCAACGTCTGCGCGGTTGAGCGCTTCGCCCTTCTGCGACGTCGAATTTATGTAATTCAGCACAGCCGTTTTAATGCCCGAAAACGAGAAGTCGAGCGAATCGTCGCGTATCGCCGCGGACGGGAACGGCAAAATCGCCTTTCCCTCATAGGCGAGCCTGTCCATCGCCGCGCCGCCGGGATACGGCATGCCCATAACCCTCGCGACCTTGTCAAACGCCTCGCCCATTGCGTCATCTCTCGTTCCGCCGATAACGGTGTGACTGTCATACCCGTCGACCCTTACAATCGACGTATGTCCGCCCGACGCAACAAATGCGATATACGGCGGCTCCGGACGGTTTTTTGAAATATAATTCGCCGCGATATGCCCTTTTATATGGTCGACCGCGACAAGCGGCTTTCCGTTTGCATATGCAAGTCCCTTTGCAAAATTCACACCGACGAGGAGCGCCCCGATAAGACCGGGATAAGCCGTGACGGCGACCGCGTCTATGTCACCAAGCGTTACGCCGGCGTCGCTGAGCGCGTCATATGTTATTTTCGATATTATTTCGCAATGCGCCCTGCTTGCGATTTCGGGCACGACTCCGCCGTAGCGCGCATGCATTTCAATCTGTGATGCGACTTTATCCGAAAGGACGGTGAATTTCCCGTCCTCACATTCAAGCACGGCGGCGGCGGTCTCGTCGCACGAGCTTTCAATTCCGAGTATTTTCAATGCTTCTCCTCTCCGAGCGTGAGCGTATAAAGAACGGCATCATCGGTCGGATATTTGTAATAATCTTTTCTCTTGCCGACGGGGACAAAGCCGAGCTTTTCGTAAAGTCCTCTTGCGGCTTGATTTTTCTCTCTGACTTCCAGATAAATTACGCTATCGTCCTTCTCCCCCGCCCTTTTCATAAGCTCGCGGATAAGCGCCGCCCCAATGCCGCGCCTGCGGAATTTTTCCTCCGTTGCAATGTCAAGGAGGTGACACTCGTCAAGAACGTGAAACGCCATTAGAAAGCCGGAAAACTCACCGTCCGTATAAGCGCAGAGACAGGAAAAATCCTCTCGCTGTCTCGATTTTTCGTATTCTTCAAATTCCCATGGGCTTGAAAAGCAGCGTTTTTCAAGCTCCGCCGCTTTTCTCGCGCCCATCGCGTCCATATCGGTTATGACGGTGTTTATGGTCATCTTTCTCTTGTAGGCTGTGCTTCGACGGCATCTGCAACGGCGCCCATCCAGTCGCCCTCGAAAAGCTCGATGACGCCCTTGTCGCACTGCGATGCAAGCTCGGGATTTACGGGTATTCTCGCAAGAACGGGTATTCCGAACTGCTTTGCGGTTTCTTCCGTGTGGCTCTTGCCGAATATTTCAATCTTCTTTCCGCAATCGGGACATTCGACATAGCTCATATTTTCAACGATACCGATTATCGGAATGTTCATCAGCCTTGCCATATTGACAGCCTTTGAGACAATCAGCGAAACGAGATCCTGCGGACTTGTGACGATTATAATCCCATCGACGGGGATTGACTGGAACAGCGTCAGCGGCACGTCTCCCGTGCCGGGCGGGCAGTCGATGACCATAACGTCGACATCTCCCCAGATGACGTCCGTCCAGAACTGCTTGACCATTCCGGCAATGACGGGACCTCTCCAGAGAACAGGGGAGGAGGTATCTTCAAGGAGAAGATTTACGCTGACGGTTTCAATTCCCGTCGTCGTCTTTACGGGCATGATTCCGCCGAGCGGAGCCGCCTCGCAAAGCCCTTTAAGTCCGAATGCCTTCGGTATCGAAGGACCTGTTACGTCGGCGTCGATTATAGCCGTTTTAAGCTCTCTTCTGTGAAGCTCGACCGCGAGCATTGAGGAAACAAGCGTCTTGCCGACGCCGCCCTTGCCGCTGACAACGGCAATCGTTTTCTTTATTCTTGAGAGATCGTTTGTTTTTTCAAATGTGGGTGCCCCGCCCTGCTTTGACGAACAGTTTTCGGAGCAGGTGGAGCAATCGTGTGTGCAACCTTCTGACATTTCAATTTACCTTCTTTTTTGATTTTTATTGACAACGCCTCGGTTTTTGGTTTTATACTTTCGTATAAAGTCGGGCGTTTGTGACTTTTTTCACAGGACTCTGAATTCAAAGAAATCCTTTGTGTTGTTATAGCAGATATCGCAGACCATCTGCGCGAGCGCGTCGATATCAAGCGGATATTCGCCTCTTTCGACATAGCCTCCCAGCACGGAGCAAAGCACGCGACGGAAATATTCGTGGCGTGTGTACGAAAGAAAACTGCGGGAGTCCGTCGTCATACCGACAAACTTTCCGAGAGCGGACTGAGCCGCAAGCGTTGTGAGTTGAGACTTCATACCGTCGATATGATCATTGAACCACCACGCGCTGCCCTGTTGCATTTTGGGCATACACTGAAGCCCCTCCATCTCGTCGCCCGTGCGCTGGAAGCAGCCGATGAGTGCCGCAACAGCCGTGTTTTCTGCGGGGTTGAGTGAATATGCTATCGTCTTCGGGAGAATCGCCTCGTTTTCAAGCGCGCCGAGCATTGCCGCGAGCGAAGCTATCCTTCCGCAGCCGCCGTGAATTGTGTCGTAGCCGGCGTCGGGGCCGAGCTTGCCGAACATTGCGGGGCTGACGTTTCTCAGCGCACCGAAATGTATCTGCATAACCCATCCGCGCTTCGTGTACTGCTTTGCGAGCTTACGGATAAGCGCGCTTCGGTATATTCTTGCCGTTTCGGGGTCGACTTTTTCGCCTGCCGCCGCTCTGCGGAAAATAACGTCCGCCGCCGCTTCCGCCTGCGAAGCCGTAACGGAGCCGTCAAAGAGGACTGTGTCGTCCATACCGTGATCCGCCGTGCGGCAACCGAGAATATCAAAATATTCGATTCTCTTTCCGAGAACGTCGCAAAGGGTTGCAAAATCTTTTATCTCCGTGCCGGAGCATTCGGAGAGCTTCTTTATATAATGAGCGAATTCCGCTCTTTCGACATACATCGCCTTGTCCGGACGGAATGCGGGGAGAACGGGAATATCAAAATCTCTGTCCTCTCTTATCGCCAGATGATATTCAAGATTTTCAGTCGGGTCGTTTGTCGTGCATATGAGCTTGACGTTTGACTGTCTCATTATTCCCCTTGCGCTCATTTCCGGCTCTGCGAGCTTTTCTTTCGTCAGCTCCCATACGTAGCGACAGGTATCTGGGCAGAGGATTCCGTCAAAACCGAAATAGCGGCGAAGCTCAAGATGCGACCAGTGATAAAGCGGATTGCCGATGAGTGACGGCATTGCCGAGCAGTATGCCTCAAATTTATCATAGTCCGATGCGTCGCCCGTGATAAGACGTTCGCTTATCCCGCACGACCGCATAGCTCTCCATTTGTAATGATCCGCGCCGAGCCAGAGCTCCGTTATGTTTTCATAACGTTTGTCATTCGCTATGTCCGCCGCGTCGATATGGCAATGATAATCGATTATCGGCAGGTTCGCCGCATATGTGTGATAGAGCATCTGCGCGACTTCGGAGTCAAGCAAAAAATCGTCGTCCATAAATTTATTCATAGCCGTCTCCTCAAAAATTATACTTTTTTCCGCCGCAAACCGCCCGAAATCGGCGGCACAAGCGGTTTCCGAATAAATTATACAATAAAATCTTTACAAATGCAATAAAATATTATATAATTTAGTCGCAAAATATTTGCGGACGGAATGTCCGCCGAAAACGGAGGTTTTATAATACAATGAATGACGTATTAAAGCAAATAGAGCTTTGCGGAATAGTACCCGTTGTCAAAATTGAGGATGCGGAAAAGGCAGTTCCGCTTTGCAAAGCGCTCATGAAGGGCGGCATTATGTGTGCGGAGATCACCTTCCGCACTGAAGCAGCGGCAGAAGCTATCAGAAGAATTACGGCGGAGCTTCCCGAAATGCTTGTCGGCGCGGGAACGGTTCTGACGCGCGAGCAGGCCGACGCCGCTGTCGACGCCGGTGCGAAGTTCATCGTCTCCCCCGGCTTCAATCCCGAAAACGTCAGGTACTGTCTTTCAAAGGGAGTGACTGTCGTCCCCGGCTGCGCAACGTGCGGCGAAATGGAGCAGGCTATGGCTCTCGGACTTGACACCGTCAAGTTTTTCCCCGCAGAGGCAAACGGCGGAGCGGCGGCAATCAAAGCTATGTCCGCTCCCTATAAAGGTCTGCACTTTATGCCGACGGGAGGCGTCAGCCTTGACAATATGATGGATTATCTCTCCCTGCCCTGCGTTGTTGCGTGCGGAGGCAGCTTTATGGTCAAGGAGTCGCTGATAAAGAGCGAAAATTACGAAGAAATCACCCGTCTGACATATCAGGCTGTTGCGAAAATGCACGGCTTCTTCCTCAAGCACATCGGCATAAACGCAAAGAACGAGGACGACTGCCGTGCGACTGTCGATAAGCTCTGCCGCTTCGCAATGCTCACTCCGGACGAAAGAACCGGCGGTATCTTTGCGGGGACGCTCTTCGAGGTTATGAAAAGTCCCTATCGCGGCACAAACGGTCACATTGCCGTCGGCTGCAACTTTCCCTTCCGCGCGCTTGCTTTCCTTGAAAATCAGGGCTTTGCCGCGGACATGTCGACAGCGACATACGATGACAAGGGCAAGCTGAAATTCGTGTATTTCAAGGACGAAATCGGCGGCTTTGCGTTCCACATAGTCGGCAAATAATACGCTTGTATAATTCAAAAGGCGCGACTTTCCGGTCGCGCCTTTTCTTTTGTTTTGGTTTTATTCATTTGTATAATTTGCTTTTGCGGGAATTAAATCCGCGAAATGCCGGTTTGCGTCTCCGGCGGAACAAATTTATGTCCGATTTGCGAAAGAAAAACGCATTTTTTCGGTACTTTTTTTCAAAAAGGTATAGATATTTATATCGATATATAGTATAATGATATCAAGCGCGTGCGCGACGCGGATTTTCCGGGTCTGCGTTGCGCGTGCAACTAAAACACAGGAGGGCTCAATTCTCAGTTATGAAAAAGAAAATGACGACAGTCACATTCAGCGGCACGGAAGAGCAGAAAGCAAGACTTCTCGAAGTAATCGAAAAGTACAAAAACATGCAAGGCAATATGCTTCCCGTTCTTCAGGGTGCGCAGGAAATCTAC